>FTBG01000086.1_pt1 | contig 38184 bp, 35 predicted proteins | sample 1639311 | NCBI WGS metagenome assembly FTBG01 (sample SAMEA3914864, study PRJEB12502) | metagenome | biome: forest; material: soil | place: USA | collected 2012-03-12 | depth 0.3 m | reverse complement strand
GATTTTACTAACCTTGGTCTGGATTTTGAATCTCTTTAATAAGATCCCCGCCGATCATCACGAGCACGTGGAGATGGTCTCCTGGTACTGGCACTTCGTGGATGCGATCTGGGTGGTCGTTCTCTCGGTCGTTTACATCTGGAGCCCTCATTTCTAAAATGGATCACGATCATCACAATAAATCAGACGACATGATCGAGCTGCCGGAGCCTACCGGCTGGCCCATCGTGGCGGCGTTTGGTCTTACCCTGCTTTTCTTCGGTCTGGTCACCGACATGGTTATCACGCTCGTCGGCCTCGTGGTTGGCTTGGTGGGAGCTGTCGGATGGTTCCTCGACGTATTCCCTCATCCGAAGCACGAGTATGTGAAGGTGCGTCCCGTTGAAGAGCAGCCCAAGCCGATCCGCACGGCGGGCCGCGTGGTGCAGATCCTCGAGGAAGGCCACGTGCCGAATCGCGCACACATCCCGCAGGAAGTACATCCCTACAGCGTGGGTGTTTATGCTGGTCTTGTCGCCGGTGTCGTCATGGCAGGCATGGCCTGTCTCTTTGGATTCTTCTACTATCACAGCATCTGGTATCCAGTGAACCTCCTGGCCGCCAGCGGCGTGCCTGAGTTGGCCAATGCCGACCAGAAAACGCTCATGGATTTCAGTGCCGCTGGTTTGATCGTGGGTGCGATTGCCCACGTCACTCTCTCGCTGATGGTTGGCCTTCTCTATGCCGCCTTGGTTCCCATGCTGCCCCGCCGCCGCGAATGGATCTACGGTGGCATTATTGCTCCGGTGCTTTGGTCGCTGGCGATCTATGTATCGCTCCGCATGATCAGCCCCAAAATGGAGGCCAACATCAACTGGCCTTGGTTCTTTGCCTGCCAGATCGTCTTCGGTTTTGTCTGCGGATTTATTGTGTATCGCTCTGGTAAAATAGAAACCATGCAAAGCTGGTCGATGCCCCAAAAGCTCGGCGTCGAAGCTCAACACCGTGACGAGGAGAAGAAGCCATGAGGTTGCTTCCCCTTATTTTCACTTCCGCCGCGTTGGCCGCCCTCGTGGGCTGCGGCGAGACCAAGCCGCCTGCCGCGACCACGACCAAGGATGTCGATCCACCCGCCGGTCCTCCGGCCTTTGATCCCCTGGCTCCGGTCCACGCCGTGATCGCCGCGATCGAGCCGCATTGGAATCCGCCCGGCAAACCCGACATCAACAAGAAGTGGGAGCCACCATCCGCGGTGACCTCGTTCGAGCGGCTGTATGTGGAAAATTGCCAGGGCTGCCATGGCCATGGCGATAAAGTTGCAGGTTCGATCGCGTTGGATAATCCGATGTTCCTCGCCGTCATCAGCGAGCCGCAGCTTCTGGGTATTATCACCGATGGCGTTCCGCACACCGGCATGCCGGCCTTCACGGAATCCAAGGGCGGTTTGATCACCGAGCAGCAAATCGATATTCTGGCCAAGGGCATCAAGGCCTGGTCCGCCAATCACCCGGCTCCGGCCGGGCCGCTGCCCCCTTACAGTGCGCCTTTGGGTAATGCCCAGGCTGGCTTGACCGCTTTTGGTGTCTCCTGCGCGAGCTGCCACGGAGCCGACGGTAAAGGTATCACGGGCAAAGCTGGTTCGGTGGTTAATCCTGCCTACCTCAATATGGCCAGCGATCAATATCTGCGGACGATTACCATTGCGGGGCGCAATGACCTTGGCTGCCCCGATTTCCAGCACCGGGTGCCAAATCGCGCCATGACCAACGAGGAAATCTCGGACGTCGTCGCGTGGCTTGCCTCCCAGCGCAAAAATGAATTTGGAAAACCGCTATCTTCCAGCCAGCCTTAATTTTTTGAGTCCGAATGAGTACTGAGAACACCAACAAAACTGAACCTTGCTCCTGCGGCACCGAAGGGGGCGGAGGAGGGGGATGGAGACCCACTCGCCGTGACTTCCTGGTCGGGCTGGGTGTGGTGCTCAATGTCGCCGCCGGGGCGATGATTTCCCTGCCGATCATCGGCTACGTCCTTTCCAGCTTCGTTAAGAAGTATCCGCTGCAGTTCGTAACCGTGGGCAAATTGAGTAAATTTCCCGAAGGCACCACGCGCCTCGCCACCTACATCAACCCAGGCGGCCAATCCTGGGATGGCAAGACGACGGAGATTCCCTGCTGGGTTCGCCACGTGAAGGAGCAGGAGTTCCAGATTTTCGCGATTAACTGCACGCACCTCGGCTGCCCCGTGCGCTGGTTCGAGGAATCCAAGCTTTTCATGTGCCCCTGCCATGGTGGCGCGTATTACGAAGACGGCGTGAATGCCGCCGGCCCGCCGCCCCGTCCGCTTTACACCTACAAGTACCAGGTCAAAGGCGACGAGCTTCACATTCTCGCTGGTGTCCTTCCCAACCTTGGCAGCCCTGACGTCTAATGGATAAGGATAAAAGGATTCGTCAATTGGAAACGATCGCGCTCGGGGCCTTCGACTATCTCGATAGCCGCCTGCACATCAAGGACCTGTGGAATCATACCGCAGGCCACGTGATTCCCAAAACCTCGGCCAGTTGGTTCTACGTCTTTGGCAGCGCCACGCTGCTTTGCCTCATCATTCAGTTGGTCACCGGTACGTTGCTGGCCTTCGCCTATGTGCCTTCGGGTAACGAGGGATACAACACGCTGCTGTATTTGACCTACCATCAGGACCTCGGCTGGCTCTTGCGCGGCATTCACTATTGGGGATCGAACTTCATGGTCTCGCTCATGTTGATCCACATGGTGCAGGTCTTCATGTTCGGCGCCTACAAGTACCCGCGTGAGCTTACCTGGGTCTCCGGGTGTATCCTCATGGTGTGCACACTGGGCATGTCCTTTACCGGCCAGGTGCTGCGCTTCGACGGTGACTCCTACTGGGGCCTCGGCATCGGTGCGGCCATCGCGGGTCGTTCCCCAGTGATCGGCGACCAGGTCGTCCACCTCATGCTGGGCGGTCCCATCATCGCTTCCGAGACGCTTTCGCGTTTCTTCTCGCTCCACGTCTTCGTAATTCCCGGCACGATCCTCGCGATCGTCGCCCTGCACCTTCGTTTGGTGCTGGCCAAGGGTATCAGTGAATATCCCAAGCCCGGTAAAATCGTTCGCAGGGATACCTACGACCGCGAATACGCCGAGACCCTGGCGAAGGACGGCATGCCCTTTGCCCCATACGGCATCTGGAAAGATCTCGTGGCCGGTGCCCTCGTAATCGGCGCCATTTTGGCCTGCGCTTGGTTCATTGGTCCAAAGGGGCCCTTTGATCCTCCGTATCCGAGCAATATCGACGCCGTCCCGCGTCCCGACTTCTTCTTCATGTGGATCTTCGCCGTCGCGGCGCTGATGCCCGATTACATGGAGACTTTTGCACTCCTCGTTGGTCCTCCAGTCGGCATCATGCTGCTGGTCGCGCTGCCTTTCATAAACAACGAGGGTGAGCGCAGTTGGCGCCGCCGTCCGGTCTCCGTGCTGTTCATGCTACTCCTTGTTCTGTCGCTTGCCTTGCTGACCTATCTGGGTATCACCTCGCCCTGGTCGCCGGCCATGAGCGCTTGGAAGGCCGATGAAACGCCCAAGCATCTCGTTGTCGGTCGCTCTCCGCTGGAACTTCAGGGTCTCAATGTGATCCAAAACAAGCAGTGCCGTAACTGTCATGCCCTCGACGGCATCGGTGGCCAGCGCGGTCCCGACCTCGCTGAAGTGGGCGAGCGCTTGAACAAGGATCAGCTCATTCGCCAGGTCATCCAGGGCGGCGGCAACATGCCGGCCTTTGGCAAAAACCTTGCGCCCAGCGAAATCGACGCGGTGGTGGCCTACATGGTTTCCCTGCGCGGCTCGGGCCCGACCTCGCTCAGTTCGATCGTGCCAGCCGTGCCGCCCGAGCAGACTTCGGAGAAAAAGGGAGGTGCTGAAACCTCCGGTGTGTCTCACGAGCCCAACAAGAGCTAAAACTGTAGCAACGGCGCTCTGTCGCCGTTCCGCCCAGCGGGCGACGCTGATGGCTTTCGTTTCGGCGAGAGCCCTCAGTGGTCCATCGGACGAGTTACGCCGCTCTGCGTTCAGCACGAAAAAACGCGACTTCCGGTTTCGCGCCGGAAGAAATCCGCTACTCTAGTTAAATCGTGGAGGAGGCAGCGCTATTCTCATGGACCTTCCAGCCGCTGCCGGCCTTCGGGCTTGGCCTCGGCGCGATCCTGTACGTCCGGGGCTGGCGCAAGCTGAACCGGCAGGTGCCGTACCGGTTTCCGTCGTGGCGGCTCTGGTGCTATCTTCTCGGTCTCGCTTGCCTGTACGCGTCGCTGGCCTCCCCGCTCGATGCATTTGCGTCTTTTCTCCTCACCGCCCACATGGCGCAGCACATGTTGCTCACCATGGTGGTCCCGCCGCTCATCCTCCTGGGCGCTCCCATGCTGCCAATTGTATGTGGTTTGCCACAACGCTGGACCAGCCAGGGACTGGGACCGTTCCTCCGCTGGCCCTTTCTCAAGCAGGTCTTCCACGCTATCACCAACCCGGCCCTCGCCTGGTTCCTCTTCATCTTAAGCAATGTCCTCTGGCACGTTCCGTACTTCTACGAGGCGGCATTGGGCTCGCAGGCGATTCATAAATTTGAGCACGCCTGCTTCCTCGTGACCTCACTGCTGTTTTGGTACCACATCGTGCAACCTTGGCCGAGCCGTCCGCGCTGGCCCCGCCTGGCCATGATCCCCTATCTGATCCTCGCCGACCTTCAGAATACCGCGCTCGGCGGTTTCATCACCTTTTGCGAACAGGTGCTGTATCCCACCTACGCCAACGCGCCGCGCTTCAACGGCGGCACCGCCATGCAGGACCAGAGCTTCGCCGGCGTGCTCATGTGGGTGCCGGGCTCCATTTTCTTCCTCGTGCCCGCCGCCATGATCGCGGTGCAATTCCTCAAGCCGCAGCGCCGCCTGACGATCGCTCCGCCGGTAGCCTTGCCGAAGCCTGCGGCCGGGCCGAGCCGTCCCTTTGATATCCTGAGGATTCCCGTCCTGGGCCCATTTATTCAAGGTCCCTATTTCCGGCGCGGTATGCAGATCCTGATGTTCGGTCTGGCCATCGCCATCATCCTCGACGGCATTTTCGGCCCGCAGATGAGCCCGATGAATCTCGCCGGCGTGCTGCCCTGGACGCACTGGCGGGCTCTTACCGTCATTGCTCTGCTCGCAGTGGGGAATCTCTTTTGCATGGCGTGCCCGTTCACGTTTGTCCGCGATCTCGGTCGCAAAATCCTCCCGGCGAATCTCCCGTGGCCCCGTGCGCTCCGATCCAAGTGGATCGCAGTGGCGTTGCTCGTGCTTTATCTCTGGGCCTACGAGGCCTTCGATCTCTGGGCCAAGCCGGCGGCCACGGCTTACGTTATCCTCGGCTATTTCATCGCGGCCATGGTCATCGACGGCCTCTTTCGCGGCGCGAGCTTCTGCAAATACGTCTGCCCCATCGGCCAGTTCCATTTCGTGCAGTCGCTGGCGTCGCCCTTCGAGGTCAAGGTGCGCGAGCCCGATGTCTGTGGATCGTGCCGCACCTACGATTGCATCAAGGGCAACGAGAAGCAACGCGGCTGCGAACTCAAGCTCTTCCAGCCCCGCAAGTCGGGCAACATGGACTGCACCTTCTGCCTCGATTGCATCAAGGCCTGTCCGAACGATAACGTGGGCATCATCGCGGTGGCTCCCGGCAGCGACGTCATCAAGGACATTCCGCGCTCCTCCGTGGGCCGCTACGGCCGCCGGCCCGATCTCGCGGCGGTGGTGCTCGTGCTCACCTTCGGAGCCTTTGCCAATGCGGCTGGGATGGTGGTGCCCGTGCTCAACGGCATCTCGAATCTAGTCAGCCGCTTCGGCCTATCTTCGGACCTCGCGGTGGTCACCATTCTCAGCATCATCTGCCTCATTCTTCTTCCTATTCTCCTCACCGGGCTTGCGGCGATGCTGAGCCGCCGCACGACCGGCATCTCGTGGAAGGAAAACCTTTGCCGCTTTTCCATGGCCCTCGCACCGCTTGGTTTCGGCATGTGGCTGGCCCATTTTGCGTTTCACTTTTTCACCGGCGTCTACACGCCCATCCCGGTGATCGAGCGCGTGGCCAAGGAAATGGGATGGATGGTAGGGGAGGTGAACTGGATTGTAGGCTCGTGGGCGTTCTACAATCTGCCCGCGCTTGAGTTGATCCTGCTCGATCTCGGCTTTCTTCTCACGCTTTACCTCACCTGGCAGATGGCCAGCCGCATGGTCTCCCGCCGTGCACTGGCGGTTTTTCTGCCCTGGGGCGTGCTGGCTTTGTTTTTGTATCTGGCCGGCGTCTGGATTATCTTTCAGCCCATGCAGATGCGCGGCATGATGATGAACGGATGAAGAAGGCCTGGATCATACTCCTTTTGCTTTTCCCCGGCGTCGTCTTCGCCGATGGCGGTATCATTGTGTCCCGGCAAAAAGTGGACGGGCTGGACATGACTGTCTTCGCCGCGCCCGCTCCCTTGCGCGCCGGACCGGTCGATGTGAGCCTGCTCGTGCAGGATGAGAAGGGCAACCCAGTGCTCGATGCCACCGTCGAGATGGCCTGGTCCTCCGCCGCCTCCACCGCGCCGGATTGGATGCCGCCCTGCTGCAGTATGGAGAAAGCCGGCCAGAAAATCCCCGCCGATCGCGCGCACTCGCAAAACAAGCTCTTCTACTCCGCGATGGTGCCCGTGAAATCCGCCGGTACTTCGCAAATCCTGCTCAGCGTGCAGCGAGGGAAGCAACTCTCGCTCTTCTCCTGCGATATCACAGCCGGCCCGCCGCAGCCGCCTCTGCTCGCATACTGGATGTGGCTGGCGCTCCCGCCGGTGGCCATCGGCGGATTCGTCCTCCACCAGAGACTCTCTGTTCCTAAAAGAGGTTGAGCTCGGGCCCAGCGTCCGGTTTGACGTACTCGTCGAATTTCTTCGCCAGTTCCTCCAGCTTGCCCACGTAGTACTCGGCGTTTTCATCGCGCGCTTCCGCGTTCCATTCCTCGACCAGCCGGGCGTTTTCGTACGCTGTCACCTTCTTCTTCGTGCCGGTGATGTAGTAAGAAACCTGGTCTCCCGCCTGATAGTTGCGCCCACTCTTGATCGCCAACTCAAAGGCCGCCGACTTATTGCGCGACGAGGCGCCGATTTTCTTGAGATAATTGGCGGGCGAATCCTGGAGCGATTCTGTGCGGGCCAGCGCTTCGAGGGGCAGTTGTCGCCCGCGAATCTGCGCCGCGATCTGATCGCGCAGTGCGGAGGCCTCGGAAGATTTTCCTTCCAGCAGCAGCCGCAGCAATTGTTCCAGATAGTCGCGCAGGAACGGCTCCATGCCGCGTGATTTCAGGGCTCCGCCCTTGATTGTCACCGCGCCCTGGTGATCGAGCAGCGCGTAGTTCTTCGCCTTGTAGCTGAACATCGCGGCATAGTGCTCGTCGAATTCCACATCGATGCCCTTGGGCAACTGCACGGCGAGGCCATTGCGCAGATCCTCGATGGGCTTCCTGGCGGGCGCTTGGAAATAGATTCCGTCGGTGTCGATCTCGATCACCTTGCAGCCTTCCTTCGTCAACCAATCCACCATCTGCCGGAGGATCTCACGGCCCTTCGCGGTGATCTGCTCGGCGATGTCGAAATCCGCAAAGTGTCCCTGGCCGAAGCCCATGTAACCGTAGAAGGAATTGATCAGGATCTTGAAAGTGGTCTGAAGCGCATCCAGCCGGCTGCGCTCGGTGGAATCGCTGGCGCCCCGCAGTGCGTTCTTGGCCTCGATGCGGAAAGTGCGCAGATCGCGCAGCATGCCACCAAATACCCCGAGCTCATCGGTCGCCGGCAGATAGCCAAAGGAGAGCATGAGCGACGGATAGAGCGAGGTGACGTCGCAATGCCAAACGTCCTTCATGATGCCGGTCTCGAAGATATCCGTATAGCCGCCCTCGAAGTGGCGGGCTTCGGGCACATTGGGGAGCGCGTAGCCCTGGCGGAGGTATTCGCGGAGGAAGAGCGCGTCGATCTTGGTCGCGTTGCCGCGGATGATGGTATCCTGATAATTGTATGGGAAAATCTGCGCCTGAATGAAATAGCTGCGGCTCAGCGTGGCGGAGATGGCCTGAATCTGAGCCACGCCCGGATCGTGGACGATACCGAGGTGGGAGGCCACTCCGGCGAGTCCGAAGTGCTCCAGGGAGCGCGAGGAGATATCGTAGTATTGGGCGAGGATCCAGGTGTCCACGAGATGGCGACCGCGCACGACGAACTTGGGGTACTGGATGGTCTTTTCCGCGATTTGCAGGCGCGAGGCGCGGCTCGTCATCGGCTCGCCGCCGCGTCCCCAGGTGAGTTTGATCTTGAGGCGCTTGGCCCGCGCGGAAAGGAAGGCGAGATCGAGTTTAAAAAGGTGGTGGCCTTCGATCACGTCGGGGTCGCGCTCCGCAATGGTCTTGTTTAGCCACGAGATGGCATCGCGTTCCTCTTCGGGACCGGCGACGGCGCGCGTCTCGCTCCAGCCGGTGCTGTCGCTCAGGGAGATGGTCTGGATGGTTTCTCCGCCAGTGACGCTGATTTGCAGGCGGCGCAGGTCGGTAAAGTCCATGCCCTTGAAGAGCGTGCGGCCCGAGGTGGTGAGGTATTGCTGTACCGGATCGTTGAAGGTGAACCAGGTACTCCCGGCTTTTTGCAGGTAGTTTTTGGCATCCTGCAGATCCAGCCAGCTCGAAAAGCGGCGAAGAAAACGGAGCGCTCCCTTTCCGGCGAGTTCCTCGCCATCGGCATCATTCCAAAGAAAAGGCTCAAATTCCTCGCGCACGACCTCCGTGGCGCCGTGGGGTTGGCGAATGAAAACCTCCGCGATATTGGGTTCGCTAAACTCGATCGCCACGATGTTTTCCGTGCGGTCGGCGCCAAAGAGATGGTCGTTATCGGTAAACTTCACGGCAAAAACCTAGCAGAATTCCCCCGAGACAGGTTGAAAATGTGTTGGGCGAATGGGCATGGGAACTTTACAAATTGAGGGATGCGTACGCTGCTTTTTTGCCTTCTCGCCTCGACTCTCAGCCTGACCGCGCAGTCGGTGCATCTTTCCGACGCGCAGGCCTCGGAGATCGGGCGACGGATCTGGAAGAACGAGTGTGCGGGAACGGTGGACGGGCTCACGTCGTGGAATGGCGGGGAGGCCTTTGCCTCGCTCGGCATCGGGCATTTCATCTGGTATCCGGCGGGCAAGCCGGGGCCATTTGAGGAGAGTTTTCCGAAGCTGGCCGAGTATCTGGCGGCCAATGGGCAGACCGTACCCTCTTGGATGCGAGGGCCTTGTCCATGGAACTCCAAAGCGCAATTCATGGCGGATTTTCAGTCGGCCAAGATGGTGGAATTGCGGAGTCTTCTGAAGGCGACCATCGCGCAGCAGGCGCGCTTCGCCGCCCTGCGCATGGAGCAGGCTCTGCCCAAGATGCTGGCGGCGGCGCCAACAGGGGAACGCGAGAAGATCAAAGCCAACTTCTACCGCGTGGCGGCGGAGCCGCTGGGGCTGTACGCGTTGATGGATTACGTGAATTTCAAAGGCGAGGGGACGCTGGCCACTGAGCGGTACAATGGCCAGGGCTGGGGACTTTTACAGGTCTTGGAGACCATGCCAACCAGCGGTCCTGCCTTATCCGGTTTCTCTAAGGCGGCGGCGGAAGTGCTGACCCGCCGCGTGCAAAATGCCCCGCCTGCGCGAAATGAAGGAAAGTGGCTGCCAGGCTGGAAGAATCGGGTCGCGACCTATGCCAATTGAACTTGATCGGTCCTTGCCACTCTTTGCCTACGGTACGCTGATGTTTCCCGAGGTGATCTCAGCAGTGGTTGGGCGTTCGCCCGCCGGCCTCGCCGCAAAAATCGAAGGTTATAAAAATTGCAGTGTGAAGGATCGGTCCTTTCCCGGCCTGCTTCACACGGGCGGGGGGACGGTGACGGGGGTGCTTTATCCGGGATTGTCGCTGGCAGAGTGGGCAAAGCTGGATGCGTTTGAGGATGATTTTTACCGGCTCCAGGAAGTCGTCGTGACGGTGGATGGCGGCGAACGCAAGGCCCTGGCTTATATTGTGCCTCCGGAGAATGCGCATGTGCTGACGGAGGAGACGTGGAATCCCGAGGCGTTTCGGAGCGATTTTCTTGCGCGGTATCTGACGGGGACAGTGAGACTTTATAGCAGTACGGAATTATGAATCAGGATGAAGTAGGTGACGTTTTGGAAAGCATTGCGCGGCTTCTGGAGCTGAAGGGCGAGAATCCCTTCAAGGTGCGGGCCTATATAAATGGCGCGCGGGCTTTGGAGACTCTGTCGGAGGATCTGGCCACGCTGGTGGCGGAGAACCGGCTGGAGGAAGTCGATGGCATAGGCAAGGCGATCGCGGAAAAAATCAGCACACTCGTGACCACTGGCAAACTGGAGTACTACGAGAAGCTGCGCGACGAATTTCCGCAGGAGATTTTCACGCTGTTCGAACTGCAGGGGCTCGGAGCCAAGAAGATCAAGGTGATGTACGACACGCTGGGGATCAGTTCGCTGACCAAGCTGGAGCGCCTGTGCAAGAGCGGCGAGGTGGCGGCGTTGCCAGGCTTTGGGAAGAAAACCGCTGACAACATCCTCAAGGCAATCGAGCAGCACAAGAAAAGCGCCGACCAATTTCGCCTCGCCGACATCATGTCGATCGCCGATGATCTGCTGGAGGATCTGCGCTCGCATCCACGCGTGACGCTGGTGCAGATCGCGGGGAGCTTCCGCCGAAAAAAGGAGATCGTGCGCGACCTCGATTTTATCGCGTCGACGCGGCATCCCAAGGAAGTTTCGGACCATTTTGTGACCCACCCTTTGGTGGAGTCGGTCATCGCGCAGGGCGACACCAAATCCAGCGTACTGCTGAAGAATGGCATCCAATGCGACCTGCGGGTGGTGACGAGCGGGGAGTATCCCTTCGCGTTGAATTACTTCACCGGCAGCAAGGAGCACAACGTGAAGATGCGCTCGCGGGCGCTGGAACGCGGTTGGTCGCTGAACGAATACCGCTTCAGCGAAGTGGAAGGCAAGAAGCTCAAGGAGAGCCCGCCGGAGGTCTATACCGAGGGCGATATTTACAAGGCGTTGGGCCTGGAATACGTCGAGCCTGAGTTACGCGAAGATCGCGGGGAAATCGCCGCCGCCGAGAAAGGCGAGCTGCCGAATCTCATCGAGTGGTCGAACTTGCGCGGCACCTTCCATTGCCATACCACGGAGAGCGATGGGCGAGCCTCCCTGGAAGACATGGCCGAGGCGGCGCACGATCTTGGGCTACAGTATCTCGGCATCGCCGATCACAGCAAAAGCTCCGTACAGGCCAGGGGGCTGGACGAGACGCGCCTGCTGGCTCAGGTGAAACGGATCGCTGAACTCAATAAAACGCTCGATGGCATCCATCTCTTTGCCGGTACCGAGTGCGATATCCGCAAGGATGGGACGCTGGATTTCTCCGACGAGATCCTCGCCCAGCTCGACTACGTGGTCGTGTCCGTGCACAGCTCATTCACGCTGAGCGAGACGGAGATGACCGATCGCATAATCAAGGCCATGGAGAATCCCTACGTGACGATGCTGGGGCATCTCACCGGCCGGTTGTTGCTGACGCGCGATGCCTACAAGGTCAACGTTCCGGCCATTATCGAAGCGGCTGCGGCCACTGGAACCATCATCGAACTCAACGCCAACCCACGCCGCCTGGATATGGATTGGCGCTGGTGGCCATTGGCCCGGCAAAAGGGCGTGAAATGCGCCATCAACCCCGATGCGCACTCCACCGCGGGCCTGCAGGATCTCATTTTCGGCGTCAACGCCGCCCGCAAGGGCTGGCTCACGCGGGCCGACGTGGTGAACACGCTGCCGCTTGCGAAAGTGCGCGACGTGCTGGAGGCGAAGAAGCGCAAATGAGCCGCTTCAACAAGCTCCAACCCTTCTCAAAGATTTGAAACCGGTCCTCGAATTTCAACGCGTCACGGAGAATCTGTGCATTTGGCAGGCTTACGACCCGGCGGTGAAGGTGGATTGTACCAGCACGGCGGTACGCACACCGGAAGGCTTTGTGTTGGTCGATCCGATTGACATCGCGCCGCAGGCACTTGTGGAGATGCTAGGCGGGGAGAAGATCGCAGGGATCGTGCTGACCAGTGGCAATCACCAGAGGGCGTCGCTGGAAATCAAACAGCGGTATGGCGTTCCCATTTTTGCTCCGGCTCCCGCTTGGGGTGAAGTCGAAGCGGACCGGTGGATGGAAGACGGCGAGCCGGTATTTTCCCTCTTCAAGACGGTTCGTCTGGAAGGGGCTGGTCCCGGAGAAATGGCCCTCCATGCGGCCGGGCTACTCGTGGTGGGAGACGCCTTGGTTAATCTTGACGGCTTGGAAATTCTGCCAGCGAAGTATTGCGTGGATGCGCGGGGTTTGAAAAAAGCGCTGCGTGCTCTGCTGACTTTGGACTTCGAGGTCCTCTGTTTCGCGCACGGCCTGCCGATTATTCAGCAAGCTCATAACAGATTATCCGCTCTGCTGGAGACGGCTTAATAAATCAAAATCGACTTCACCGGCACGGGCGAGAGTGCTCCACGGCCGTTGAGGAAGCCTAGCTCGATGAGGAACTGGGCCTGGACCAACTTGCCTCCGGCCTTTTCAATGAGGCAGGCGGCGGCTCCTGCGGTGCCGCCGGTGGCGAGGAGATCGTCGATGAGAGCCACACGCTCGCCATTGGGAAAGGCATCCACGTGCACTTCCACACTGGCTTCACCGTATTCCAGCTTGTAGGCGAGGCTTTCGGTTTTCCACGGGAGCTTGCCTTTCTTGCGGATGGGGACAAAGCCGAGCCCGAGGCGATCGGCCACCGCAGCGGCAAAAAGAAAGCCCCGCGCGTCGATTCCGGCGATCTTTTCTATATTCTGCCCTTTGCAGGCATCGACAAAGTGATCCACCGCGAGGCGGAGCAGTTTGCCATCGGAGAGAATCGGCGTGATGTCCTTGAAGATAATGCCGGCTTTGGGAAAGTCGGGCACATCGCGGACGGCTTCGCGGAGGGGCGTCGTAAGATCCATGCTAGTCTCCAAAGGAAATGCTCACCGCGCGGGCGGTCTCCACCATCTGGCAACTTGGGTCGACCCGGCGCAGCCGATGCACCGCATGGGAAATCGGTACGTCGAGCACCTGGTAATTTTGGTAGCTGACCATCGTGCCGAATTTCTTCTCCTGGATGAGTTGCACGGCCTTCACACCAAAGCGGGTACCGAGGATGCGATCCAGTGAAGTGGGCGCGCCACCGCGTTGCAGATGACCCAGGATGCAGGTGCGCACTTCCTTACCGGTGCGATCGGCCACTTCCCGGCCGACGAGGTCACCCACGCCGCCGAGACGATGCTCGCCGCTGGCAGTGGCGTGACGGAATTGTTTGCCATCCTTAGAGGAGGCTCCTTCGGCGATGACGATCATCGTGCTCTTGGCTCCTTCCTTGTCGCGGCGCATCACTTCCTCCGCGATCTTTTCGTGATCGTAAGGAATCTCCGGGATGAGAATGATATCCGCTCCGCCTGCCAGGCCGCCGTAAAGGGCGATCCAGCCGGCATGCCGGCCCATCACCTCGAGCACCATCACGCGCTTGTGGCTGGTGGCGGTGGTGTGCAGGCGGTCGAGCGCGTCGGCTACACAGGCCACGGCGGAGTCGAAGCCGAAAGTCATGGCCGTAGCCTCGAGATCGTTATCGATGGTCTTCGGCACGCCGATGACGGGGATGCCATTTTCCCCGAGCTGCAGGGCCGTGGAAAGGGAGCCGTCGCCGCCGATGGCGATAAGGGCGGTGAGACCGAGATTGTTGAAAGTCTGCTTCGCCTTGTCGATGACGTCCTGCGGGATCTCGCTTTTGTCTCCGGCGCCCACCTTGGCCACAAAATGGCCGCGATTGGTGGTGCCCAGCATGGTGCCACCGAGGTGCATGATGCCGGCCGTGTTGCGGCGGTCGAGTTGCACGTAGTCGCCGGGAGGCAGCATGCCCTCAAACCCATCGTGAAAACCGATAACCTCCCAATCCAGCGTGTAAGCCGCGCGGCAGATGCCGCGAATCACCGCGTTGAGCCCGGGACAGTCTCCGCCGCTCGTCAGTACCCCTATTTTCGTTTTGCCCATAGATTTCTAGAGAGTCGGTCCTATTTTCCGGCCCTTGGCGGCCCATTGGTCGTACAGCCCCCAGCCTTGGCGGCAGAGAGTGAGCCCTTCGCCAAAACGGTCGGTTGATCCCAGCAGGACGATGATAATTCGTTTTGGAATCACCGAAACCTGATCGTCTTTGCGGATGGCCTCGGGTTTTTTCTCCGAGGAGAGGATCAGGCAATCGCCAGCCTTGTTGGTGCGCCCCGTCTTCACGCCATCGATGTCGTCCTGGCCGAGCAGTTCGTTGGTGTTCTTGAGCACCACGGCGTTGGTGATGCCGCCGCGGGTGATGTGCACGGTGGTGGATTTTTGGGAAACGTAAAATGGCAGGTCGCCCTCGTTGTAGGCATAGCGCGTGAGCCGGGCGAGGTCGGCGGCGCTGGAGTAGGGCAACGCCCCCTTGGTATTACTGTCGAGGCCCGAAGGGTTCAAAAACAGCGTGCGAGTCATCTTCAGCGAACGCGCCAGGGCGTTCATGTGCGCGACGAAGTTGTTGATCGGATCAAGCCCCGAGGTGTTCGGGATCTTGGCTCCCACATACTCGGCCAGGGTGGTGGCCGCCACATTGTCCGAGGCGATGAGCGCGCAATAGAGCAAATCGCGCAGGCTCAGCGTGTCGCCTTCCATGAGACCGGTGGGGTTCGCGCCGCCGGCGGCGAGAGACTGGGCCGAGACCGTGGCCGTCTGGTTGAGGCTGGCCTTGGTGAGTTGGGCCCAGTCAAAGACCACCATGGCGGTGGCGAGTTTCGTGAGGCTGGCCACCTGTACCTTGGCGTTTTGGTCCTTGCCGCCGAGGATCTGGCCGGTCTGGTTATCGACAACGATATAATTTTGCGCGGCCAGGGCCCCGAAAGTGGTGCCAAACAGCATCAGAGCAGCCCAGGGTGCCCGTTTGATTTGCGTGGTGAGATTCACGGCGGCAGCGTATCCGCCGCCGTGCGGAGATCAACAGGGAATTGTTGGAATCCGTGGCAGGGGACCACCGGCGGTTGCCCTCCAGGCTACTGCTTGAACCAGGAAAGCCCCTGCTCGGCGGCAGCTGCCGTTATGGCGTTGGGGTCATCCACGAGATGCTGCTTGTCCACGGCCTGCACGTGCCCGTCGCAGAAGAGAACATTCGAGAGGGTTTTAGGGCCGGAACCCTTGGGGAAAGCGACATCTTCAGGGCCTGCTCCGGGGTTGTAATCGCTCACTTCCACCAGAAAAACGATGTTGGAAGGAAAGCTTATCTCGTTGATGCGGAAGCTGCGGGTGCCCTCCACGGGCTGGAGGTACTTGTTCATCCCGTAGTTGAAGTAAAACACCTCGGGATCCCAGCTTTTCACCGGTTTGGACTCGGGGTCGATCCAGAGAGACTGCACTCCCGGGCGAGGTCGTTCTCCCGCGGCGAGGTCGCCCAGCGACTTTTGAGAAATGTAGGGAGGCAGAGCGTTGTACCAGGCCTTTTTCTGCTCGGGAGCCACCGGAGTCTGCCCGACCTCGGGAAGCTGGTTCTCGTTGTCGATCAAATAGAGATTCAGCGCGATGCCCCATTGCTGCATGTTTCGGAAGCTCGCCAGGCGCGTCGCGTCGCCCTTATTCTTTTTCATGATTGTGGCCACGACGGCCACAAGCACGATGAGAATAATGGCGGCGATGATAATCTCCCGCAGCGAAGTCTTTTTTTCCACAACTGATCGGTAAGTCAATTCCCTATGCCCCTATGGTTGATTGGTTGTTCCGCTTGTCGTCCAGTCAGTGGGGGCGCTGGGGGATGCGGCTGATTCAGGGTGCGATTTGAGATATTCGATGACGTAATCGAATTCAGATTTCTGCGCGGTTTCGTGAATGCTGTCCGAGGGGAGATTGAGCTTCGCCGCGATGAGGCGGCCAAAATACTCCGAGGTGGTCACCGTGAGCGGGCCGGCCGCGCCGTTCTTTTGGAAGCCGGCAAGCTTCAACTCGGTCACGGCCGAGGCAAATTGCTCGGGCGTGAGGGTGATCTGCACGATGGGGGTGGTCCACGGCAGGCTGTTGTAGACCGAGCTGGCGCGGAGTTCTCCCTTTACCCAGCTCGCTCGTACCGACTGGAGCGAGGAGAGCACGGCATCGGTCCCGGGCACCGCCGCCATGGCCGACATGTAGGCCAGCAGAATTTGCGGCTGGTTTACGGCGTTTGGCAGGTCGCCAATTTTGGTGTCGGCCTTGGTAATGGCATCCGCGTAGCGACCGATGGAGGCGATGAGAGCCTGGTCGGGCTGCGCGCTATTGATCGTCATCGGAGGCAACTGGTGATCGAGTACCTTCCACCTGTCCCCATCGCGCTTGAGATCCAGACGGGCGATGAAGAAGCCGCCATTGTTGCGAATAATGTTGAGCGACACCGGCGGCTCCCATTTGTCAAAATCCGAGGCCGACCACGCGTCCTTCTCTTTTCCACCATAGATGCGGTGGGCCAAAATTGCCGAGATCTTCAACTGATTGAGGGTTTGCAGGAAATCCTTGGGCGGGTCCTTGGGCGATTCAAATTTCATCCAGCTTAGCAAGGTGAGCGAACCGGGCTTCCTCTCGCCGAGCGCGGCCAGAGTCTTGGAGTAGTCGCGCACCGGGGTTACATCGGTGGGGGTGGTGCCGAATTTGGTCGGAAACCGGTCGGGGAATTGGCTGCTGCTCACGTCGCCGTAGAAATTGGCGAGGAGGTAGACCGGCAGGCCGCCGAGATCGAGTTTCGTGCCAAAGGTGGTGCCCTCCGTGGCGGGTTGTCCCGCGGCATTCTGAAAAGGATTTAGCACCGGCATCTTCAGCTTGGCCAGGATCTCCGGCGTCACAGAGTTGTCCAGGTTGCTCAGAAAAATGGCGTTGTAGCCGACCTCGTTGAAGAACGTGGTCATGTTTTCCGAGCCCGTCACGTGCGTGGCAAAGGAGCCAGTGAGGCTATCGCCGAGATCCACCACCAGCACCTTCGTGCCGGTCTTGGCAGCCTCTTCCCGCACCTGCTTCACATAGCCTCCGAGATACTGGTAATGCTGGAGCGAAGCCATCGATTGCAGTTGCAGTGGATACACGTTTCCGCGCATGCGGCCCGATTGCAGGATGATCACGTCCGCCGTCTCGGCCTTCTTTTCTTCTGAACAACTCGTGGCCAAAAACAGGGTGGCGAGCAACGCTAGCGCCGGCAGATAAAATCCGCGCAATGGGGGGTGTAAGATGGAACGCATGAATGAAACCGTTGCACGCCTATCGCACATCATGTGCCAGATACTCGACTACTCTGGATTTGTGACAAGTCCGTAACTTCCAACAAGGTAGGATTTTCCGCGGAAATTCCTCTGGATTGAGGATATTCGGTGTTTCTGTATAATTTGAGACATGCCGATCTACGAATTCTACTCTCCGGAGACGAACAAGATCTACAGTTTCTTTGCCCGCAGCCTCTCCCAAGGGAATGGCGTTCCCCGTTGCCCTGATCGGAAAGCGGCCTCGATGGAGCGCTTGGTGTCACGTTTTGCCGTGACCGGCCGGTCGCGCGGAAAAAACGAACCATCGGATGCCGGGGGGAGCGACGACGCAAAACTCGGCCAGGCCATCGCGGCGATGGAGCAGGAAATGTCCTCCATGAGCGAGGAAAGTGTCGATCCCCGCCAGCTCGGCAGCCTCATGCGCAAAATGACCGAGGCCACGGGCAAGAAGATGCCCGCCCAGATGGCTGAGATGATCAAGCGCCTGGAAAAGGGCGAGAGCCCCGAGAAATTGGAGGAGGAATATGGCGAAACCTTTGAGAATTTCAGCGAGGAGGATTTTGCGCCCCATGCAGGTCGTGAAAAAAAGCGCCTTTTGAGACGCCCGGCCCCGACGCGCGATCCGAATCTCTATGAGATGGGCGACTACTTGTGACGCCATCCAACCAGCGACCTATTCTATGAAAAATCTACGATATCTTCTTTTGGGAGTATTTCTCCTCAGTGTCTCCAGTGGAGCCAATGCCCAGTCCATCCTCGATAAGGTCAAGGAAGGCGCCGACCGCGCTGTTCATGCCACCAAACGGGCTGTTCGTACGGCCGCCGATAAGGTGGGTACCGCAGTGGAGAACGGTACGGATAAGGTGAAGGAGGCGCTCACGCCGGACGAGGAAAAGTCGAAAACCGTGACCGAGACCACGGTGACGACTGCGGTCCCGGCACCGGTTCCTGCTCAAGTGACCAGCACCGGAGTGGCTGATCCGACGTTGATTTTGGTCGAGGTGGAGAAACAACTCGGCCGGCCGCTCACCGCTGAGGAGAAGGATAAGTACATCCTCGCCCTCGAAAACGCAAAGTTCAAAGCCCGCGCGGCGGAGAATGACTTTGCCGTGAAGATCACCGAGATCACCGGGCTTGATCCGGTGAAGAGCGGCGAGATTGTGCGGGGCAACGGCCTATAGTTTCGCCAGCCGTCGCGCCGCGCTCAGCGTGTCGATATCCTTCGGCTTTTTGTCCCGGCGGATGCGTTTGATGCGTGGAAAGCGCAGAGCCAGCCCGCTCGCATGGCGCGTGCTCGGCTGAATCGAATCAAAGCTGATTTCAAGTACCACGCGCGGCTCCACCTCGAGCACGCGGCCCTCCCTGGTCACCACCAGGTCGAGAAACTCGGCCGTCAACTCCTCGATCTCCAGATCGGTGAGGCCAGAGTAGGCCTTGCCGATATTGAGCAAAGCGCCCGTCGCTTCGTCGCGTACCGCAAAGGTATAGTCACTCAGCACCTTGCTGCGCCGCCCGTGGCCGTACTCCACGGCCACCACCACCACATCGAGGGTGGCAAATTCGCGCTTCAGCTTGATCCACGAGAGTCCTCGGCGTCCAGGGGTGTACACGCTCTCGGGATCCTTCGCCATCAGGCCCTCGTTGCCGCGCTCGCGGGCGGCCAGAAAGGCCTCCTCGATCTCCGTGGCGCTGGTCGTCTTGAGCACGGGCGCGAGGAGCAGCGGGGAGTTCCATGCCAACCCCTCCAGCCGCAGGCGGCGCTGGGCGAGGGGACTCTTGAGCAGCGATCGGCCTCCGATGCCTAGTAAATCAAAGGCCACGTAAGCCACCGGGATTTCCCCACCTAGAAAGAGATCCGCCTCGTGGCGGCCCAGTCGCTTTTGCAGTTCAAAGAAGCTCAGCGCGCGCCCGTTTTCCCACGCGAGAATCTCGCCATCGAAGACCGCCTGGTGACCGAGCTTCCGGGCGGCGTCTGCGATCTCTGGAAAGGTGCGCGTGATGTTTTTCAGGTCGCGGGAAAAGATCTCCGCCCGCTCGGGTGAGCAATGGAGCTGCGCACGAATTCCATCGAGCTTGTCTTCCGTCCACACTTCTCCGCTGCCACCCAGCCTGTCCCATACGGCCGCGGCATCGGGTTCCGGGCCAGCCAGCATGCATTTGATCGGCTGAAAAAGAGTCAACTCGGCGGAATGCAGTTCGTGCCGGCGGGCCAGCAACGCGGCCTCGCCGATATTTCCCAGCAACATGTGCGCCTCGCGCAAGGTCGGCGGCGCTTCCGCAAAGGCCGCCGCAATCGCATCCTCCAGCAGACCCTCCTTGAGCCCGATGCGCAGATCACCGGTGACGATGCGCACGAGATAGCCTGCCGCCATGGCGGGCAGGCGGCTCAGTGCTTCGGTCAGGATTTCTGTTTTGAGCAGCGGCCCGCGCGCTTCCTGGAGCCGCTCAAAGACCTCGCCGATTTCACGCAGCGTGAGCACCTCACTACCGGGCCTTGCCCGCATCGCTTCGGCGGCGGTGAGCCCACCGTCGGCGAAGCGGCGGCTGATAATCTTCAATTCCGTAGCGTTCAATCCGCTGGCTGTGCCTAACGCCAGGCGGATCACTGCGCCGCCCACATTTAGGGTTCGCCCGTCGCTTTGCGGAAAGGGCCGCCCGGTGAGCCAGACCGCCGCGAGTGGCAGATCGGTATCGCTGAGTTCGCGCAGATATTCGGAAAGCAGCCGCACCTTCTCGAGCTTCCCGGTCGCGAGGCGCACGGCTTCGCAAACGAGGCAAAAGGCATTGAAGCCCGCATTTTCCAGCGGCACGTCCTCGACCTCCGGTCGGGGCGCTGGCTGAAATCCCGCGGCCAGGGTGAGCTCCAGTTGATTGGCCCCCATCAGCGACCACGCCTCGATGCCACGGTTTCGCAGGTCGCGGGCAAATTCCTGGGCAAAGCCATGCAGCGTAAGGACGCGCTGCGGCTTCACCGCTTCCACATGCCGCAGCAGGTCATTGTAATCCGCATGGTCCGAGAGCGGAAAAGTCGCGTCCACCTGCAACCGCCGCCACGCGCCTGCGTCCATGGCCCAGCCCGTGAGCATCGCTACTCGGCGCTTGCCGATCTGGGTCAGCATCTTCGAGCCATTCACATTCGGCGGACACACCAGCACATGCCCAGCTACCTCGCCCTTTTCGTAGGGCTCGTAGGCGGGAAAGCTGATGCCAAATTCCTCGTAAACCTGGGCCACCTTCCAGATCGCGCCATGCAGCATGATCTTCAGCCCCGCCTTGCGCAGAGTGGCTAGGATCTCCTGCGCCTTGCCCAGCGCGTAGCCCAGTAGCACCGGTGTCTCTCCATCCTCCAGCGCTTCATGGCAAAATTTCAGGATGTCGGCCTCGATCTGCGCAATGGGCGGAAATTGGTAGCGCGGCAGCCCGTAGGTCGTCTCCATGATCAACGTCTCCGCGTGCCGCGCGGTGGCCGCCTCCGAGGAGAGCCCATGCCTCAATTTGAAGTCCCCCGTGTAGAGCAGTGTGCCCGCCGCCGATTCGTAATACAGCTGGGCCGAGCCCAGCACATGCCCGGCCGGCAGCAAGATAGCCGCCCATTCCCCAAAGTCCCTCCGCTCGTCGTACCCCAGAATCTCGAAATTTCCCAGCTCGCCCCCCATGCGCACCTGCATCAGCCGGGCGGTGGGCGCGGTGCAGATCACTCGCTGGTGGCGCCCCGTATGGTCGCTATGGGCATGGGAAACGAAGGCGAAATCCCTCGGCGCATGCGGATCCAGCCAGAGATCACTCTCTGGCAGATGGATTCCCTTTTGGTACGCTACGGCAATCATGGCAGGGCAGCAGCCGTCCGGGCTGCCTCCTACTTTCCTTTACGTCCCGGCGGGTAGATTGGCCGTACCCGGGTCGAGATCAGAAAGGCGATGCCGATCAGCACCAGGAAAAACGAGAGGAATTGCCCTCGCGTGAACGGACCGGTCAGTGGCGCATCCGGCTCGCGGAACATCTCTCCAAAGCAGCGCACCGCTGCGTATACGATGAAAAATACCCCGCTGATCACCCCATCCCTCAGATTGAAGCGCGTGCGCAGGAACCACAGGAAGCCAAACAGGAACAGCCCCTCCAGAAATCCTTCTAAAATCTGCGAGGGATAGCGTGGGTTGAGCACCCCGCCCATCGCATCGCGCAGTTTTTCCCATCCCTCGGGTTTGGTCAGGGTGAGGGTATTGATGATCTGGTCGACCGTGTCCCATTTTGGGTTGATCTTCATCGCTTCCTCCACTGCCAGTTGCTGGGTTTCCGGCGGCACATTGCTGAGCAGCTCCTTGGGAAATTGCACCGCCCAGGGCACGCTCCCGGTGATCACCCGCCCGTAAAGCTCCCCATTGATGAAATTGGCCATGCGTCCCAGGAACAGCCCGATCGGCGCGGCCACGGCCAGGGAGTCCGTGATATTGCGCCACGCCATCTTGTGCTTCCGTGCATACCAGAGCGAGTAGAGCGCAATGCCGATGATTCCCCCGTGCGACGACATCCCTCCATCCATCACTCTCACGATGATCCAGGGCGCGTGAATGAAGTTCTCAAAGTCGTACAGCAACATGTACCCCAGCCGCCCGCCCAGCAGTACACCGAATATCGCCGCCCCGATGATGAAGTCCGAAACATCCTTTTCCGGCACTGCGCAATACCCCCGTCGGGAGAGGACCCGCACCACCCCGATGCCGATGATAAACGCCGCCACATAGGCCAATCCGTACCACCGGATGCCGATGGTTTCGGTAAACCGCAGCAGGAACGGGTTCATCGTATCGATGTAGTACGCAATCATGGAGCGCGGATACTGAACGCCAAACCTTTCCGGTTCAAGCTGTCCCGCATTGACAGTTCACCCGCAAAGCGGTTTATCTTTCGGGCGTGAGATCGACCCTCCTTATCGCCGGCGCGGCTTTGACCGCTCTTATGATGTCATCGTGCTGCTGCAACTCGGCTCTGGTAACCCGAAAGGATCTCTATAATCCGCAGATCGTTAACGGTCCCTACACCCGCATGCTGCACCACGGCATCCCCTCGGTGACCCGTACCACCGTCGTGACCACTTCCTCCTCGTCCGAGGGCAAGGTGGTCGTCCCTCCTCAGTAGAGGGCCAGTCGGGCTGGAGCCTCCTTGTAAACGGCTTAATATCTGTGTTAGGTTGCGCCCATGAACGCAACTTTGACCATTGATTTGGACTCCGAGGTGCTGGAATTGGCCGAGCGCGAAGCCCGGCATCGTCAAACCACCCTTTCCGAAGTGGTTGCCGAGCAACTTAGAATCATGGCCCGCAACTGGCAGGACAGCCAGTCGGGAAGAACTCCCATTACTGATTCTTTGCGCGGAGCCGTGCAATTACCGCCTGATTTCGATGAGAGGGCAATCTTGACCGAAGAATTGCAGAAAAAGCATGGTTGAAAGTGTCTTTCTGGATACCAACGTCGTGTTGGATCATCTGGCAGACCGGCAGCCTTTCGCAGAGTGCGCCCATCGCCTCTTCGCTCTGGCTGAGACTGGGCAGCTCAAGCTCAATGTTTCATCGCTTTCTTTCTGCAATCTGTACTATCTCCTTCGCAAGCTCAGCGGCCACGAACAAGCTTTGACCCTTTTGAGCAGGCTGGAGCAACTTGTGGAAATTACGACGGTTGGAAAATTGCAAATCCATGAAGCGTTGTCTTCTGGGCTCAGAGATTTTGAGGATGCCGTACAAATTTTTTCCGCTGAAGAAAACGGGAACATTGATATCATTGTCACTCGCAATAAGCGGGACTTTTCGACCAGAACGATTCCCGTGCAGTCCCCCGAAGAGTACCTAGCTGACTTTGAGCGTAGGGCTCCTTAGTGGGAGTGAGGTTTGAGTAGCATGCAAACCGAGGCCCCAAGATTTAGTCGATCAATAAGGCGGCAATCTTGCCGTCCTTGATGGTGAAGTGAAAATCCAGGGAGACCGGGCTGCCCGGGAAATTTCCTGCCACGGTGGCGGTTAGAATGGATTTTTCACCGGTTTCGATGATCGCCGTTGGCTCGATGGTGTACTGGAATTTCGCAAAACCCTCATCGCTCCATTGCCGGATCGCGGCGAGTCCCTGGTGGTCCTTCCCTTCATCATGCACCAGGGCGTCATTGGTAAAGCACGTGACCACAGCATCGGTGTTGCGACTATTCTTGGCCTGGACAAAGGCGGTGAGAAGAGGTGGGAGATTCATGGGTACTCTCAAGAATATACACCGTTCGGTGTATTTATATTCTTAATCTGTCCAGTGATGGACGTCCCGGCTCACTACCCTTAATTCCCTGGCGCTTTATTCATCTCCTCCTCGCCTCCGCCTTTGGGCGGGATGGGAGCGGAGGAAGCGGCGGGCGCGGGCGGCGGCGTTGGCTTGGCCGCCGCGAGTTTGTCGAGTACGGGAGCCAGCGAGGGATCGACCTTGAGGATCGCGTCGTGCATGGCCTTGCGGTATTCCTCCGAGGCAGACTTGCGATCTTCGGGCGTGGTGGCGGCGTCCTTTTTCTTGTCGGCCGCTTCCACGGTGGGATCCGCCTTGGCCTTTTCGCGAGCGGCCATCAGCTTTTCGCGTTCGGCGTCGGTCAGGCTGGCCAGGCCGGGCGAGTTGGGGCCGCCTCCTTCGGGGCGGCCGCCTTCGGGGCGGTTGCCCTTGCCGCCGCCGGGACCTCCATCTCCGCGCATCTTTTTGATCTCTTCGGCGAGGCCGGGATCGATCTCCAGCATCTTCTCGCGCATGGCCTTGAAAAGATCCATGGCGCTCTTGTCGGCGGATTCCTTCAGTTCCTTGATCTTGGGGTCCTGCATAGCCTTGGCGCGGGCCGCTTCAAAGCGTTGCCGCACTTCCGGGGCCATGTTTTCGAGAAATTTCTCCCGCATCATGCGGCGGCCTTCGCCCATGCCCTTGCCTTGCGGGCCACCCTGGCCTGGACTCTGCCCGGGAGCGGGAGGAGTGGGTGGGGTCGGGGAGGCATCCTGCGAATAGCCGGTGGCAAGTCCGGAAAGCGCCACGGCGGCGAGGATGGGAAGGTGTTTTCTGTTCATAGCGGCTGGAAATTCAACCCCCCGGCGCGGAGATCGTTGCAAAATAATGCCCTCACACCAGAAGCGGAGCGGGCGCGCGATAAACCGAGTAGCCTCGTACGAGGGTTTCCACTACCACGCTCGGGCCTCCCCGGTACACCAGCAGGGCGATGACATCTTCGGCGGTCAGGTGGGCGTGGGGGTTGATCCGGCGGCCGTAGGGCGTGATCGAGGCCAGGTCAAGCACGGCAAGGTCGGCTTCCTTCCCAATCTCGAAAGACCCGATTTTCCCTCCTTTGCCGAGCGCCTCCGCACCTCCCTGCGTAGCCAGGTGGAAGACATCGCTGGCGCTGACCAATGGCACCTTGGGATCATGGAAATAGCGGGCCTTCTGCGTCTCGATGGTCGAACGCATCACCTGCCACATGTTGAGTTCCGGCCCGCCCGCCACGTCGGAGCCGAGGCCGATTCGCAGCCCCGCCTTCTTCAGGCGATCCATCGGCATCAGGCCGCTGGTCAGGAAAAAATTGGAAGTCGGGCAATGCGCGATCACGGTGTCGCTCTCGGCGAGTTGAGCGATCTCTTCGTCAGAAAGGTGGATGCAATGGCCCAGCACCGACTTGGGCCCCAGCAGGCCGCAATGCGCATAGACATCCGTGTAACTGGCTCGCTCGGGAAAGAGGCTGCGCACCAGCGCCACCTCGTCGAGGTTCTCTGAGAGGTGGGTCTGGATGTAGGCGCCATATTTTTGCGCCAACTCGCCCGAACGCCGCATGATCTCCTCTGTGCATGTCACCGCAAAGCGCGGGCTGAAAGCGTATTCGATGCGTCCGCCGTCGCGTCCGTGCCACTTGCGGCAGAGCGTCTCGGCCTCGGCGCAGGAAATATCGGGGAGCGCTTCCGGCGGGTAAGTGTCGTCGTAGCTCCCCCGGTCCATCATGACCTTGCCGAGGATGATCCGCATGCCGCTCTCCTCGGCGGCGGAGAACGCGGCCTCGGCGCTGTCTTCAAAGATCGCCGCGTACAGCATCGCGCAGGTCGTGCCGTTGCGGGCCAGTTCCTCGAAGAACCCCCGTGATTGCACGCGCGAGGTGGCGGCCTTGAATTGCTTCTCCAGTGGGAAGATGTGGTGCTGCAACCACGGCAGCAGGGCCTCGGCATGCCGCGCCACGGCAGGATACTGCGGCAGGTGCGCATGCACATCCACCAGCCCAGGCACGATCACCGTCTCCGGCGAGTGCGTCCACCGCACCGCCCGGCTCCCCAAGGCGGCCTTCAGCGTCTCGTAGTCGTCCACGGCCGTGATGCAGCCTTCCTCGATCAGAATGGCTCCGTCGCGAATGCTGCGCAATTTTCCCGGCGAAGGTGCATCGATCAGAAAGCCGCGCACGGCCAGGGGTCTCAGGTCAGGTTGCATGGGGGTTCGCCTCGGTTGGTTTCGTTGAGTAGGCTGGGCCTTGGGAGAAGGGGATGCGTACCTTGAACGAGGCACCCTGGCCCAATTCGCTATCCACCGCGACGGTCCCGCCGTGGGCCTGGACAATGTTTTTCACGATGGAAAGCCCCAGGCCCGTGCCTCCCGCGCTGCGTGATCGATCTTTATGCACCCGATAAAACCTTTCAAAGATATGCGGCTGATCTTCATACGGGATACCGGGCCCGTTGTCTACGAAGCTGATTTCGACCTCGTCCCCGGCCTTCACTCCGAGGATGCGGATTTCGCAGCCGTCCGCCGGGCCATGCCGTAGGGCATTCTCAATGAGATTGGCAAAGACCTGCTCGATGCGGCGGGGATCCACCTCGGCGTAGAGGGCGTCCTCCTGCCACTCGATGTTGACGTGCGAGTGCCGCTCGGCAAAGGCGGGTTCGAGGCGCTCGACCAGGCGGTGCATGAGATCGTTGAGGTTGACCTGCTGAAATTCGAGCTGCGGTGAGCGGTGCTCCATGCGGGAAATGGTGAGCAGATCCTCGATGAGGAGGGTAAGGCGCTGCCCGTTTTTGTGCATGGTCTTGAGCGATTTCTCCGCCATGGGCCGGTCGTCGAGCGCGCCGTCGAGGAGAGTTTCCACATACCCGTTGATGATGGCCAGCGGCGTGCGGAACTCGTGCGAGACATTGGCCACGAATTCACGGCGCACGGCCTCGAGGTTTTTCACCGTGGTGATGTCGTGAAACACCACCACCGCGCCGGGTGGCCGCGTGTTGGGCTTGGGATTTACGCCGCCGGCGTAGACTTCCAGATGCTTGATCTCAAAGGTGCCCGCGGTCGGTGTGCGGGGCGTGATCTCGATCATGCGGGGCTTGCCGTCGGCCAGGGTCTGCTCGATCGCCAACTGGAGCTGGTGATGGCCAAACACCTCCATCACCGAGCGGTTGATGGGCGATTGCTTCAACTCAAACATGCGGTGCAGCGAGTCGTTGACCAGCCGGATGCGCAGATTGCGGTCCGTGATGAGCACGCCCTCCACCATACTGGAAAGAATGGCCCGCAGGCTGAAACCCTCGTCCGCGATTTGTTGATCGAGCTGCTGGAGCAATTCCGAGACCTGGCGCACGTGGGCCGAGGTTTCCTGGAAATAGCCCGCATTCGTCAGCAGGACCGGGCGAAAATCCCGCTCCGCCAGTCGCCGTAGGGCCTCGCGGAGTTGAAGCAGCGGAAGGTAAACCCGGAGATAAATGGTGACCGCGACCACCGCCAGCACACCGGCAGCCAGGATGGCCAGCCAGGCGGTCAAGATTCGGAAAGGATGTTGAATCGATAGCCCGAGCCGCGCACCGTCTCCAACCGGGAGGCGTATTTCCCGAGTTTCTCGCGCAGCCGCCGCATATGCGTGTCCACGGTGCGCGTGTCGATCGCGTTCTGGTAACCCCACACGTCAAAGAGCAGCGTTTCCCGGGACTGGATGCGCCCCCGGCGCTCGATCATGAGGGTGAGGAGCTTAAATTCGGTGGTCGTGAGATCGAGTCGCTTGCCTTCCAGGCGCACCTCAAAGGCCGAGCGGTCTGCTTCAAATTCGTCCACTTCCAGGATGTCTGGCTTTGAACTGGCCCGCAGACGGCGCAGCAGGGCCTGCACGCGCAGCACGAGTTCGCGGGGACTGAAGGGCTTGGTCACGTAGTCGTCTGCTCCCAACTCCAGGCCGGCCACCCGTTCGCTGGGCTCGCTTTTCGCCGTAAGCATCACGATGGGAAGAGCTTCCGTTTCCGGGTTGCTCTTGAGCGCCTTGCAGACCGCCTTGCCGTCCATGCCTGGCAGCATGAGATCCAGCACCATGATGTCGGGCCGGTTCTTCTTGGCCATCTCAAGGCCCTGCAGGCCGTCGTTGGCAATAAGCACGGTAAATCCGGCTTTGGTGAGATTGTAACGCAGCAAATCCACTACGTCGGTTTCGTCTTCGACCACTAATACGGTGTCAGCCATGCGAAGGCTATCTAACCCTCTGACGCGAACTCGGCAAGCACCCCGTGGTGGGGAAAAAGGATTCGGGCCACTCGCGATGTTGCTCAGAACAAAGAAAACTGAACCGCGGTGGCCCGAATATGCTGCCTTAACCGATAATTTAGACCGGGGGCGTTAGAGGATGTTCAAAGAAAGTGAAATTTTTTTAACATGGGCCAATTTCCCTTGGGCAGAGCGGCTTTCCTCTGGGAGAGTGGCCCCATGTTGAAAACCATCGGTGTTCTAACCAGCGGCGGTGATTCTCCCGGCATGAACCCGGCCATTCGGGCCGTCGTTCGCACGGCTGCCGCCCATAATGTGACCGTGATGGGGATCAACAACGGCTACGACGGTATTTTTGACGAAGATCTCACGGAACTCCGCGAAGACACCATTGCCCATGTGCTGGAACGTGGTGGAACCATGTTGCAATCAAGTCGTTGCAAAAGATTCTATACGGCCGAAGGGCGGCAGGAGGCCCTTAAGAAAATGCGCGATTCCGCCATAGGAGGACTCGTGGTAATCGGCGGCGATGGTTCGCTCTCGGGCGCGCTGGAGTTGCACCGCATGGGCTTCCCCACCGTCGGCATTCCCGGCAGCATCGATAACGATCTTTGGGGCACCGACATGAGCGTCGGCGTCGACACGGCCGCCAACACCATCATGCAGCTCGTCGACAAGATCAAGGACACCGCCCGCTCGCACCGGCGCTGTTTTCTAGTCGAGGTCATGGGAAGAAATTCAGGCTATCTCGCTCTGGCTACGGCCATTAGTACAGGAGCCGAAGTTGCCGTTATCCCGGAATACAAGGTGAATGTCGATCGCGTGCTCCATCTCCTTCACAGCCGCTTCGAGCGCACTCAGGGCAGCAGCACCATCATTCTGGCGGAGGGTGTGTGCGACGCGGATACCTTCGTCAAGCGCATGCAGGAATCCCACGGCCCCAACGCTTTTCAGCAGGAAATCCGCAAAACCGTCCTCGGGCACGTTCAGCGTGGCGGCGTCCCCACCCATTTCGACCGCATGCTCGCCGCCCGCATGGGGGAACTCTCCGTCATTGGCCTCCTCCAAGGCGAAAGCGGTGTGATGACCGCCCTCAAGAAAAGCCGGCTCACCCTCCTCGACCTTGAGACTGTCATTGGCAAAAAGAAGCACCCCGCCCCCGAGCTGATCCGTCTCGCGCGGCATCTTGGCATCGAGTTCGGTGATCCGGTTGAGGTCTAGATGACTTTGGCAAGCTAGGCGAACTTGGGAGATGTTTTCTCATTGACGATATATCAAATATATCTGACTAACTAAAAGTTGTTCCCCACCCCCTTATGAACAATTCCCTCCTTTGCGGTGGTTTTCGTCGCTTTCGGCCTTTCCGTTTTCCGCTCTCGATCTTTTGGATCGCCTGCTCCCTGGCCTGGTGTTTCCTTCAGCCCGTTCGAGCTGGCCTGCCGAGCGGTGGCTATCAGGTATATAATCCCACGGTTACCTTCTCCACGCTCAGCAATGGGCCGGCCCACGACGCCACGATTGTTTATTTCGATGGCCGATGGATTGCCCAGTGGGACGACGGGCTTGAGGCTGCTCCCCAGGCCATCTGGCAAAGTGTCAGTACGGACAATCTCATGACCTGGAGCCCGCCCGTGATGGCCTATAGCAGTACCTTGTCGTCCACGGCTCCTCTCGTGCCCTTCGTTAATTCTGGCAGTTCAAATGGATCCATCCAGTTTCAGCCCTCGCTGGTAGTTGTGGGCAAGCAACTCTGGAGCTTCTTCCAAACCAGGGAGGGAGTCTATTGGTCGAGACTCAAGGAGGGCTCGAATGAATTGTGGTCGAACACGCTCTTGTTCGGAACCGCCGGAGGCGGAAACGCGGTTACCGGCCTGCCAGGAGGGCTGTATAAATATCCAAAGGATGTCGACGGCAGCTACACGGGAACAGCTGGCGTATCGTGGAGGATTTTTCCGGGCAACAATGGGATTGTCATGTCTTCTGGCCGCGTGGTCGTGCCCGTGACGATGACGGATTCGACCCCGAACCAGGGGGAATTTTGGGAGCAGCGGCACCGTGATTCGGTGATTTATTCCGACAATAGCGGAACCACTTGGAATTGTTCCTGGGGCGTTACCTACACGACGACGGGCACGGGCGCCGGCCGGCAATGCTGGGAAAGCACGGTTTGGGAACCTACGCCCGGCATCCTAAACCTGGTCGCCCGGAATAATCGCGTGGGTCCCCCTGCTTTGAATCCGCGCGAGAATCTGAAGTTTTCGCGGAGCGTCGATGGCGGCGTTACCTGGGCCGCGGAGTCTTTATTGAGCCTGGACACCGCCATGAGCCGGCCCCACGTGATCCGCCAGGGGCAACGAAATATCATGGCGCAGAATGATTGGTATACCGTGACCAACAGCATCGTGGCCAACCGCCGAAATCTGAGCCTGTTTTTCAGCCGGGGCAATTATCCCAATCAATTCGTGGCCGGACTAAACTTCGCGACTCAGGAGTTGGTCGCCACGGGAGGGAATGTGGATGGATCGACCATGGGCGGCCTTTCTCTGTGCTACCCGCAGATCGGCACCAAAACGGAATCCGACGGCAGCGTGACGGCGGCGGTCGTTTACACGCGGGATCGAGTCGCGAAAGGCTCGGGCATGATCCGGGTGGCCAGGATTTCTTCGCTGCCTAATGATTCGACCTATTATCTTTTCCCGCGCCAGGGCTATCGCCTCGACTTCGGTTCCAGTGGATACTACCCGCTGCAGGCGACGACGGATACAGGACATCCTAATGTCATGCGCTTCAAGGACGGATGGGGCTCGGCCGGCCTCGATATCGACGGGAGCGATTCGTCCTCGGACAATCTTTACCTCACGTTTTCGGTCAAGCCCGAGACCGCCGATCGCCAATGTCTCTTCACCACCAACAGCGGCCTGAAGCTCTTCACCAACAGTGGCACGCTTACCATGAAAACATGGGGCGACTCTCCGGTCGAGATCGCCTGCGGCACCCTGCCGGTCGGGCAGTGGTCCACCGTGGCCTTGGTCACGGGTAATGGAATCAGCATGGCTGGCTCCAATGGGGGCGCCTTTCACACCACCGCCTTTTCCAAATATCCGTGGCAGCCATTTTTCGGAGACAATGCCTACTCCTCGGGTATTTCCACCACCATGGATGCGAAGTTCCTCATCGATCTGAATTCGGTCAGCGCACAGGTGGGGCCATTTTTGGAGAATTTTGCGGGCGACCTAAGCATCACGGGGAGCAATAGCCTGGTGGGCCAGGGTAGCTGGACGGCCATCGGCAGCAATCCCAGCCCACTGATCAATGATGACACGCCCCCGCCCGCCGGAGGAAAATACCTCACCGATAACGGAGAAACCAATGCCAATACGCAGGCGCAAAGAGATTGCCATCTGGCGTTTGCTTTCTCCAATGTTTTGGCGCTTTCCTTCGATTTTTACATGGGTGGTGGCACCGCTCTCTTTGGCCTCAAGAGCGCTTCCGGCACAACGCTTGGCCCAGCCATTGGCTATTCCGGCGGGCTCTATCTGGCCCAACCCACCGGCGGGGGCACGAGCAGCTTTGCCCGCACCGCCACGGGTGGCAACGTGACCTTGGCGAGCGGCAACTGGTACCGCATTTCCTCCACCTTTGACTTCGGCCGGCATACGGCCACGCTGGCTTATCAGACCTGGAATGCGGGCACCTCCACCTGGAGTTCTCCCGTGAATTTGAATTTCGACCCCAGCCAGGCGCCGACGACCAGCCTCACCGCCGATTACGCCTCGCTGGCAAATGTCTACGTCCGCCTGGCCAACAACGGCTCCTCGCGCCTGGCTAACCTGCGGATCGAGCCTGTCTTGGACACCGGGTCCAACCAAACCAGCCAGCTCACAGCCATGTCGGCTGGTTTGTCCACGAGCGCCGCGCCCGTACTGGTGGGCGCTGCCTCACGCTTGGTTCACTCTGGCAGTCTGGCCTGCGACATCGGGCTGCCACTGGGCGGCGCGATCGGCGTGGAACCGCGCCGCAAGGATCCCGCCGGCTCTTATTCTGTGGTCTTTTCGTTCGACCAGCCGATTGCCTCCGGGGCCGCCTCTCTCGTCGGCGTAGGCCATATCGTCGGCAGGCCGACGGTTTCCGGCAATCAAATGACCGTGAATCTGACCGGCATTGTGGATCGCCAAACCCTCAAGCTTGCAGTGCACGACGTGGTTTCCTCTGCCAACGGTCCGGTGGGATCGGGCAGCGTCACTTTCCGAATCCTGCAGGGTGATGTCACGGGCGACGGCATCGTAAGCGACGCCGATGTGAACAAGGTGAAGGGAAGTCTTTCACCCACGCTCGAGAAAGGGAGTGTCTCCTGTGACCTCGACGCCAGCGGCGCAGTGGATGCGGGCGACGTGCAGATCGTCCAATCCGAACTGGGAAATTCTGCCCTATAGGCTCCGTAAATCGGGTGAGATGATTGGAGGCGTGTGCGCCTTCCTCCCGCGCAATTACTGCACCGGATACCGCAACGGCTGGTAGGGCTGGAGCTCGTAGGGGTCTTCCTTGTTCCAGTAGACCTCCGAGACACGGAGCCATTCGGTACCGATTTGCGGAAGGAGGGTGCCCTGTTTCTGCTTGGAGCGGACCTCCTGGCGCAATTGAATGCTGGTGGCATCGGGAGCGGAATCGAGCTGAAGCGGCCGGATGATCACGTCGACCTGATCCACCACCTGGTAGTGGACGAAAAAGTTGGCGCCAACGGGGATTTCTTTGCTCGCGCTCTGCTTGCACTGAAGATTCAGGAAACGGGCGCCGCCCACGCGGGAGATCCAGCCTTCAAACATCCACAATTTGCGGGTTTCCTTGGGCGTCTTGCCCAATTCGCGAAGGACCACGGCGTAGCGCTCGTCCGAAATGGGGGTGACCTGCGCCCGGTAGGTCTTCTTGGCCTTGAGGTCCTTGTATTCCCATACGCCTAAAAGCCAGGTATTTACATCCTTCGAAGGACCGCTTAACGGGTTGTCAAAATGGCAGCCGGTCAGCAGTACGGAAATCAGCAATAGCGCCAGCGCGGGCAGTCTCATCCAAATCATCACGCGGGGTGCTATATCCAAGTTCCCGGCGGAATGACACTGTTTTTCGGAATCACGACAATTCCGTCGCGCACATAGAAGCCCTGGCCGTCGCTGTCGGGGGCCTTCCCCTTGGGCGATATGACCACCTTATCGCCGATGCGGGCGTTCTTATCGATAATGGCATTTTCGATGTGGCAGTCGCGTCCGATGCCGATGCGGGGGATGTCCGAGCTGTGCTCCGAGATTTCCGCCTCGTAGTAATCGGCGCCCATCAGAATCACGTTTTTCAGCGCCGAGCCGGGCTGGATGACGGAGCGAATGCCAATAATGCTGTTCTCAATGACGGAATCATCGATGAAGCAGCCGTCCGAGATCATGGCCTTCTCGATCTTGGCCGAGCGAACGACGCTGGCGGGCAGGAAGCGGGGGCGGGTGTAGATCGGCGCGCCGGGCACGTTGAAGCTGTATTTCGGCACCGGATCGGTGAGGCTGAGATTGGCTTCAAAGAATGCGCCGATCGTTCCGATATCCTCCCAGTACCCCTGGAAGATGTAGGCGTTGACCTTGAATTTCTCAATGGCCGCGGGGATCACATTTTTGCCGAAATCGACGAAATCGTTGTCCAGGCAGTGCTTCAGCACCTCGCGATTAAAGACATAGATACCCATCGACGCCTGGTAGAGATCGTCGCTGACGGGATGGCCGATTTTTTCCAGCAGTTCCGGCGGAATGCGCAGGCTGTCGAGTTTGGCGGGGTCTTTGGGCTTCTCGACGAAACGGGTGATCCTGAGGTCGTCATCCGTATCCATCAGGCCAAATTCCGTCGCCGCCGTGCGGTTCACCGGAATGGTCGCCACGGTGAGATCCGAACCTAGTTCCAAGTGCTGGCGCAGGATCTGGCGGTAGTCCATGCGGTAGAGCTGGTCCCCGCTGAGGATAATGTAGTAATCCGCCTGCCGCTCGAGGAAGTAGCGCAGGTTTTGCCGCACCGCATCCGCCGTGCCCTGGTACCAGCGTGAGCCTTCCGGCGTTTGCTGGGCGGCCAGGATCTCGACGAAGCTCGGGGTGAAATTGTCGAACTTGTAGCTCGCGTTGATATGCCGGTGCAGCGACATGCTGTTGAACTGGGTGAGCACGTAGATGCTGCGGATGCCCGAGTTCAGGCAGTTGCTGATCGGAATATCGACCAGACGGTACTTGCCGGCCAGCGGCACAGCGGGCTTGGCGCGTTCCTGGGTGAGCGGGAAAAGGCGCGTTCCAGCGCCACCTCCCATGATGATTGCGAGCGTTCGATTGACTGGAAGAATAACCGGGGCGGGACTCATCGGCGGGAATTGCATCTTGCCCGGGTGCGTGGCAGTTGTCACGATTCAAAAACTCTTATGTGTGGCATTGTTGGTTATATTGGCAAGGCAGAGGCGGTACCCATTCTCCTGGACGGATTGCGCCGTCTGGAATACCGGGGCTATGACTCGGCCGGGGTGGCTACGCTGAATGGAACCGGCCTCCACATCCGCAAGGCGGTGGGACGCATCGCCGAGCTTTCCAAGGTCATCGCGGAGGATACGCCTCACGGCCATGTCGGCATCAGTCACACCCGCTGGGCCACCCACGGTGGAGTCACCCACGACAATGCCCACCCCCATGCCGACGGCAGCGGGCGCCTGGTGCTGGTGCACAATGGCGTCATCGAAAACTATGGAAAGCTGCGCGATCAGCTCGAGGAGAGGGGACATACCTTTAAATCACAAACCGATACGGAAGTGCTGGCCCATCTGGTCGGGGCGGCTTTTGACCAACGCGGAGAAAAAACTCAGGCTGCTCTGGTGGAGTCCGTGCGCGACGCCCTGCGCCAGGTCATTGGCACCTATGGAATAGCCCTTGTTCACGCGGATGTCCCCGGTGTCATCGTCGGAGCCCGCCGCGGCAGCCCGCTCGTACTCGGGGTGGGGAAGGGCGAGCATTTCCTCGCCAGTGATGTCAGCGCGATCGTGGCTCATACTCGCGAGGCCGTGTATCTTAACGATTACGAGATCGTCGCCCTGCGCGAGGATGGCTTCGATATCTCCACTGTCGCCGGCTCCGACGCCAGCTTCCAGATCAGCAAGGTCGAGTACACCTCGGAGGATGTCGACAAGGGCAAGTATCCCCACTACATGCTCAAGGAAATCTACGAGCAGCCCAACACCGTGCGCGATGCCATGCGCGGCCGCCTCTCCCGCGAGGAAGCCACCGCCAAGCTCGGCGGCCTGGAGATGAGCAACGCCGAGCTCCGCAGTGTTGAGCGCATCGTGCTCAGCGGTTGCGGCACCGCTTTTCATGCGGCCATGGTTGGCGAGTATCTTATCGAGTCTCTCTCCCGTCTGCCGGTGGAATGTGAATTTGCCAGCGAGCTCCGTTACCGTAACCTGCCCATGACGCGCGACACCCTCGTCTTTGTTATCAGCCAGAGTGGCGAGACGGCGGATACCCTGGCCGCCCTGCGCGAGAGCCAGCGCAAAGGCCATCGCACGCTCGGCATCTGCAACAATGTCGCCAGCACCATCGGCCGCGAGAGCGATGGCGGCGTCTACATGCACGCCGGCCCCGAGATCGGCGTCGCGGCCACCAAGTCCTTCACCTCGCAGATCACCATCATGACCCTGCTGGCTCTGCTCCTCGGCCGCATTCATTATCTCTCCTACGCGGAGGGCCTGGAAATCCTCGCCGAACTCGAGCAGCTTCCCGACAAGGTGGCCAAGGTCCTTGAACTCGACGCCTCGATTAAAAAAATCGCGCAGAAATACGCTCACTCGAAGAACTTCCTCTTCATGGGACGCCAGGCGAATTACCCCGTCGCCCTGGAAGGTGCGCTCAAGCTCAAGGAGATCAGCTATATCTCGGCCTCCGGTTACCCCAGTGCCGAGCTTAAGCACGGCGTCATCGCCTTGGTCAACGAAGAGACGCCATCCGTCTTCATCGCGCCGCAAGACGCCGTCTTTGAAAAAAACCTCAGCAACATCGAGGAAGTGAAAGCGCGCAAGGGCCCCGTCATTGCGGTCGGCACCGAGGGCGACACTGCGCTCGCCAAGGTTGCGGACGACGTCATCTACCTGCCCAAGTCGCCTGACTATATCACTCCGATCCTGGCCACCATCGCCCTCCAGTTCTTCGCCTACCACATCGCGGTGGAACTCGGCTGCGACGTGGACAAGCCAAGGAATCTGGCCAAGAGCGTGACTGTGGAGTGAGGCGCCTCTGACTTGAATTCTGCGCAAAAACAAGGCATGGTCACTCGGAGGCGCGAATAGAATGAAATCTGCCAAGAGCACTCGGGACTACGATTTTTGGAGCAAATATCCGGGAATCGTGTGGTCAAATCCCGACGCGGACGATTCGGTGATGATTTCCAATGCCTTGCTTCAAGCAAAGTCAACGATTCTCGTGGCCATTGCCCGGCACTTTGGATGGCCACGTCTCGTCAGAGAGTGGACCCTCCTAAAAGAAGAGGTCGAATTATTTCCAATGGATCTTAAGGCTGTTACGGCTTCAGGATCGAAAATTGAGAAGATAATCGCGGATTTGCGCACGAAAAACGAGGATGTTTGAGCCACGGGCAGTAATGCCTCAGGCCACAGCTGAACTTTTTTCGATCCTCTTTGAAGAGCCAAGACTTAATGAATTTTATCTCATTGGCGGTACAGCCTTGGCTCTTCATCTAGGCCATCGGCTTAGTGAGGACCTCGACTTTATCATCAAGGATTCCAAATTGCCCCGTGCTCGCTTGGATTCCGTGCTCCAAAAGCTTCAGGAATCGGGAAGAAGCGTGGAGAGAAGCGATTCCGAAGCCGCCTATGACGACTTTCAAAATGCAGGTATGGAGCTTCACGATTATAGCCAAAATTTTGTTATAGGAGGATGTTGCAAGCTTACCTTCTTTGCCGCCGATGATCACCACCGTAAGCTTCTCGATTCACCGTTGAGGGAAAGTGGGCCGGTAGTTGCCAGCCTTGAGGAATTGCAAAATCTCAAGGCTATTGTCTGCGCCGTTCGCTCAAGTAGCCGAGACTGGCTGGATCTTTATTTGTTGGCCAAAAACCATGGTTTCGGAATCGAAGGTTGGCGGAAGGCTTTCAAGAAGGCGGGGCTAACGAGCGAGCATTTTGAAACGGCTCTCAAACGGATCCGATCCGGGCGATTGCCTCGGACAGATCCAGGCTTTAAGGCTCTCATGGTCGATCCCCCCAGTGTCGCTGACATCACCGCTTTCTTCGTACATTGCTTCCCTGCCGGCTCTGATTCTCCGTGAGCTAGGGGATAAGGAATTCCAACGCCCGCCAATTTCCTGATCGACTACGTGCGGGTCTGGCAGCGAAAAGATCTCGCGTCCCTGCGGATAGCCTGCCCTCCCTCCGTCCCCAAAAGAAGTAACCCTCTCATGACCACCCCAAGGAAAATCAACGTCGCCATCATCGGTTGCGGCAATATCGCCACCCGCTACGCCGAGCAAATTGCCGCTTATCCTCACGTCCGGCTCACCGGCTTTCAGGATCTCGCGCCGGATCGCGCCCGCACTTTTGCCGAGCAATACAACGTGCGTGTGTACGAGACCATTGCCGACGTGCTGGCCGATCCGCAGGTCGACCTCGTGGTCAATCTCACCATCCATCATGTGCACGCGGCGGTGATTCGCCAGTGTCTTGAGGCCGGGAAGCATATCCACTCCGAGAAGCCACTCGCCCTGGATGTACCCACCGCGCGCGAATTGGTGGCCCTGGCCGAGAGCCGCGGCCTGCGCCTCAGTTGCGCGCCCATCACCTACATGGGCGAGGCGCAGACCACGGCATGGAATCTTATCCGCGAAGGTAGGGCCGGGAAAATCCGGGTCATCTACGCCGAGGTGAATCATGGCCGCATCGAGACCTGGCATCCCAATCCCGAGCCGTTTTACGATGTGGGCATTCTGGGCGATGTGGCGGTCTACCCGCTCACGCTGCTCACTTCTTTCTTCGGTCCGGTCCGTCGCGTTACCGCCTTTCAGCGTCTTGTGTACCCCGATCGCGTCACCAAGGAGGGCCGGCCCTTCTCCATCACCACGTCGGAGTTTGCCCTGGCCATGCTGGAATTTGAAGGCGGCGAGCTGGCGCGCCTCACGGCCAATTTCTATGTCGAAGGCTCCAAGCAGGGAGGCTCCCTCGAGTTTCACGGCGATCTCGGCCGCATC
>FTBG01000160.1_pt1 | contig 38452 bp, 36 predicted proteins | sample 1639311 | NCBI WGS metagenome assembly FTBG01 (sample SAMEA3914864, study PRJEB12502) | metagenome | biome: forest; material: soil | place: USA | collected 2012-03-12 | depth 0.3 m | reverse complement strand
CACCTACTTTGTGTGCAACCACCTCCGCATGATGCACCGCCGCAAAGACCGTCGGAGCCAGCGCGACGCCGCATAGCAAAGTGACCCACGGCGTCACGCCGATCACGAAGGCGGTGATCAACGCGCAAAGTGCGAGCGCAGGGATAATCCATGTCCAGAGTGGCATCTTCATTTTCACCGAATTTAAAAGCCGCAGACTCGATCAATTAAGCCGCTCGAGTGCCGCACACAAGCCTGAAGCACTGGAGATTGCTCACTTGCAAAAGCGGATCAGTTATCACACGATACCGGTGTGAAAACGTTGGCTCTTGAGGATATTTATCATGATCCGCATCGGCTCGATTCATTAATCGAAGCCGGTGAGCCCGTCGAAGTTATGTATCGAGGAAAGGCCGTCGCGGAGTTTATCCCGAAGACCCGAGCGCCACGAACACCAAGCGCTCAGCGCTTCCAGACTGATTACCGTGCTCGATTTCTCGAGATGTGGGGAACTGATGCTTTCAAGAGCGAGATATCTGTTACCGACGAATTTCATGACTTGCGGCGGGAACGAACCTTGTGAGTTCGTTTGCAGATACTAGTTTTCTTTTTGCGTTCTACTTGCCTCGGTCCGTTTCCGAGAAGGCGGTGAAGTATGTCCAATCCACGGAAGAGGCGCTATTAATCTCCGCCTTTGTCCGATATGAATTCATTCAAGCGGTGTGGTTTCAGGTGTGGAAGAGATCAACGGGACAAGCTGGTCTCACGGAGCAGCAAGCGCAGGCAATCCTAGGCGCTTTCGAGATCGATTATGAACAAGGTGTGTGGGTAATTCCAACCGTCGATTGGGAAAAAGTGATCAATCACGCGGAGAGGATGAGCAACGATCAAACTGTGAGAGGAGGGGTGCGTTCGCTTGACCTTCTTCATATCGCGACTGCTCACCATCTGGAAGCAACGTCGCTTTTAAGTTTCGATATCAACCAACGCCGGGCCGCCCTATCAGTGGGGCTTTCTATCCCCTTCGCGATCGACTAGCGCGCGGCCGCCGTATGCTGCAAGCAATGCAGCAAATACGGCAAAAGCTGTTTCTTGCGCGAGACGACGCCGTGGAGATCCCAAATGTAGGGAGAGACTTGCGGGTAGTCGATGGTCGCAAGGAAAGGTTTTTCGCCGCGCACGAGCAGCATGGAGCTTTGCGTATTGATATCCGTGACGAGCAGCGCAGCGAAGAAGAGGCCTTCGCGGCGGCATTGGGCTTCGAGCGCGGCCAAAAGCGCTTCCCGTTTTTCGTCGAAATGGGAAAAGCTCAGTTCTTCGATTTGCGCGACCGTGAATTTGTGGTCGTCTTCTTCATATAACTTTGAATCGGCGGCGATGGCTTGTTCCGGAGTCATCGTGAGCAGCGGCGAGCCGACGGAGAAAATGGCGGATGCTAATTCCACGGAATCGACATCCGCGATTTTCGCAAGATCACTGAGGATGGCGCAATCCGCTGCCGTGGTGGTGGGAGAGGTGAGATGCAGCGTATCCGCGATGAGGCCAGCCATGAGCAAACCTGCAATGGGCGGCGGAATAGCGATTCCCGCCTGGCGATAACACATAGTGACGATGCTGCTCGTTGAGCCGACGGGATTGTTCCAAAAAAGAATTGGCGTCGCGCTCGCTAATCCGCCCAGCTTGTGGTGATCGAGGATTTCGATGATCGGCACGCGATCCGCGCCGCGCACCGCCTGGCTGAGCTCATTGTGATCCACGAGGATGAGCTGCCGCGGGATGGGCTTGAGAAAGTCGGATTTCGAAAAGATGCCGACAAGGGTGCCGCGATCGTCGAGCACGGGAAAGACAAAGCCGGCGGATTCCGCAGCCACACGCCGCGCTTCCTCGAGCGGCGTATCCTGGTGAAAACTGGTGTATTCATCAAGTAACACGCGCTCCACCCGCACCGCGCCGCGGGTGAGGAGCACGGTGGTCGCCGTATCGTAGGGCGAGGAGATGATGGTTACTTTAGCCGCCTTCGCTTTCGCCACGAGTTCCTCCGAGACGCTAAAGCCGCCCGTGACAACCACCGCGCTGAGCCGCGCATCAATGGCGAGTTCGTGAATGTGTGGACGATCGCCAACGATGAGCACGACGCGCTTGCCCCCATAGCGCTGGACTCGTGGAGCAAACGACTCCTGCGACATCGCAGCGACAAACAGCAATTGCTCCGCGACCTCCTCCGAGGCCTCTCCGGTGATAACGCGGCCCGCGAAGGTCGTCACGACATCCGCAAGTGAGGCGCTCACGATTCGCGCGCTGCCGGCTTCTTCGCGCGGCGGAAAAAGATAGTGGCTGAGCTTAAAGGCAGAGAGCAGGCCCAGGCAGCGATTGGCATCATCCACCACGGGCAGTCCGCGCAATTGCTTTTGCTCGATGAGCTGAAGCGCGTCATAGACGGTTGTGCGGCCGCGCACGGAAATCACGTTTGCCTGCATCACATCGCTCACGCGCGGCGAGAGATCGCCGATGAGCAGCGGGGCCTCGAAACCAAAGCGGCGCAGGACGTAATCAATACGCTCGTTCGTGGCGCCCGCGCGCGCGGCGACGACGTCAGATTGGCCGGAGAGACGCTTCAGTTCGGCATAGGCAAGCGCCGAACAGATGGAATCCATATCAGGATTCCGATGGCCGATGACAATGGTTTCCATGCCGGGGCAGTGTCTTGTTCCGACGGCGGTGCGGGAAGCGAGAAATGACTAGAGAGGTGTGGCAGGGCGTCCCGCCCATGGGAGAACCCCGGGCAAGATGCCCGGGCCACGTCGCCGACTACTTGGAAGCCGTCTCGATCGGGCTGAAAGTCACCGTGACCGTCGAAGTCGTCTCGGTATCCGAAGCGCGATGGACGTGCGAGCCCGGCTCCGCCGGTGCGTGAGGCGGGAGGATGATCTTTTGGGTCGTTCCTTTATCCCCTTTATCCTGAGATTTTTCGCTGCCTTCGTCCTTGGACATAGCCCGCTCCGCATGCAGCAGTTCATTGGCCTGCCGTGCGGCATCCCGTTCACGGATGGTCGCGGATAGCTCGTCGCGCAGCTTCTCAAGCTCGAGTTTCAAGCCGCTGCAATGGAAGCGAAGTTCGTCGCGCTCCGCAGTGAGCTTTTTCACCTGATCGGGGGTGGAGAGAGAGCCTGTCTCGGATTTGCCTGTGATCAGGCGTGCGCTGGAGAGAATGTCCACGCGGCGCTGCAGGGCGTCGATTTTATTGAGAAGTTCCTGATTCTCAGCCCGGAGAAAAGCCATGTCTTTCTCCATCTGGGCCGGGGTGAGTTTCGGCTCTTCGGGTTCTGCGGCGCTGGCGTCGTAATCACACTCGATATTTCCGAAGGTGATCTTGCACGAATTGTGGAGATGAAAATCGGTGACCTGACTCCCCTCGACGAAGCTGAGGTTCGTCGATTCCAGATCGTGGAGGCGGTAGTGGTCGTTCTCGAAGAGCAGTTGCGCGTGATGCGCGGAGACGGATCGATCGAGGATCTGAATGGTGTTGTCTGGCCGGCGACCCACAGTGATGAGTTCACCCTTGAGGACATGGGTGACCTCGGTCTGGTCGGGCATTTTGATGCGGAGCGTCGGCATGGGTTGGGTCTATTCGGTCTGGGGCAACTGCGCCAGCCTGAGAGTAGCAAAGATAATGCCGTGTGTCATCCTTTACTTGCGGCCTCGGAAAAAGTTGCGAAAGATTTGCCTCTTTTCGCATGATTGAGGAAATTCGCCGCCGCCGCACCTTCGCCATCATTTCGCATCCGGACGCCGGCAAGACGACGCTGACGGAGAAGCTGCTGCTGTACGGAGGGGCCGTTCAGCTGGCTGGCTCGGTGGCCGCGCGCAAGAATGCTCGGGCGACGACTTCGGACTGGATGGAACTGGAGCGAAAGCGCGGGATTTCGGTTTCCTCGACGGTTTTGCAGTTCGACTATCGGAATTTCCGGGTGAACCTGCTCGACACCCCAGGTCACAAGGACTTCTCGGAAGACACCTACCGGGTGCTTACGGCGGTGGATGCGGTGATCATGGTGATCGACGCCGGCAAGGGTATCGAAGCCCAAACCCGGAAGCTGTTCGAGGTCTGCCGCCGTCGTGGGGTGCCGATCTTTACTTTCATGAACAAATGCGACCGGCCCACGCGGGATCCGCTGTCGTTGATCGACGAGCTGGAGAGCGTTCTGGGAATCGGAGCCTTTCCGGTGAATTGGCCGCTCGGGACCGGTTTCACCTTCCGCGGGCTCTACGATCGCCAGGCCAAATCGGTGCATCTCTTTGAAAAGACCCCCCACGGCGCGTATCGCGCGCCTGTGCAGGTCGGCTCGATTGATGAACCTTTTATTCGCGAGCGTCTGGATGCCGACGATTTCCGCCGCGCCGTGGAAGAGCTGGAGATGCTCGACATGGCCGGTGTGGAGTACGATGAGCAAAAGGTCCTTCATGGAGAGCAAACGCCGGTGTTTTTCGGTTCCGCCATGAATAACTTCGGCGTGCAATTACTTCTGGATGCCTTTTTGGAGCGTTCGACACCGCCGTTGCCGCGCTACTCGAGCGGAGGTGACTCCACCGAACGAGGTCCTCTGATCCCAACGGACGCGCCGTCGTTCTCGGGTTTCATTTTTAAGATCCAGGCGAACATGGATCCACGCCATCGGGATCGAATCGCGTTCTTGCGAATCTGCTCGGGCAAATTTACCCGGGATATGAGCGTCACGCACGGCCGAACCGGAAAGAAAGTACGGCTCTCATCAGCGCATAAGCTTTTCGCGCAGGAACGCGAGACCGTGGATGAGGCGTATGCCGGTGATGTCATCGGCCTGGTGGGACACGCGGAATTTGGAATCGGCGACACGCTCACGGAAGATCCGTCCATTGTTTTCCGGGAGATTCCGCGTTTTGCGCCAGAGTGCTTCGCGTTTTTGAACAATCCCAATCCCTCGAAGTTTAAGCAATTTCGGCAGGGGCTGGATCAGCTTTTGCAGGAAGGCGTCGTCCAGGTGTTTGAGTTGCGCGATGCGGTGCAAAAAGTGCCGTTGCTCGCGGCGGTGGGGCCGCTGCAGTTCGAAGTGGTGCAGTATCGCTTGCAGAGCGAATACGGAGCGGAGAGCCAGCTGGAGAATGCGAGTTGGGAAGCGTTCAAATGGCTCCCGCTGGAGGTGGATGCGAAGGCGCTGAAATTGCCGACCGGTTGCCGTGTGGCTTGGGATTCCAGTGGACAGCCCGGTGTTCTTTTTCCCAATGCGTGGACTCGCAGGTATTTTGGAGAACAGAACGCGGGAGTGGAGCTTTTCGATTTGCCGACAGAAAGCACGAAAACGAAATAAGTGAGAAGCGCTCCGTGGAGCATGAGGCTCCCCGATTTTTCCACCGATTTTTCCTTGCCGCGAGCCGTGCCCCTTCTTCACGCTGCCCGCCCTTTTCTCCAACAGCATTTATCCCTATGTCGACTCCCATTACTCTGAAGCAAAAGACTGGCATGAACGGCGTGGGAGCGGGCGTTTGGAATATCGGCCCGGGCAATGATCCCTTTGGCGGGCCCACGCGTGATCCTATTCCGATGTTGGATCGGCTGCCGATCCTGGCCGAAGCGGGGATGACTTATTACGAAGCGCACGACGTAGAGATCACCGCCGAGCAAGCGCCTCAGGCCGCGAAGATCGCGAAGAAACTCGGCATGAAATGCGCCATGTACACGCCGAGCTTTTTTGCGGCGACGATCTTCAAAGACGGAGCGATGACTTCCAACGATCCAAAGGTGCGCAAACTAGGTTTGGAAAATGCCATCCGTGCGGTGGATACGACGGCGGTGCTGGGCGCGAAGACCATGGTTTTTTGGAATGGCCGTGAGGGCTTCGATTTCGTGCTGGCGAAAAATGGCCGCGATTCGTTCAAGCGGCTCGTGGAGGGATTTAACAAAGTCGGCGAATACGCGAAGAAAAACTACGGTACAAAGATCAAATTTGCGCTGGAGCCAAAGCCCAATGAGCCTCGCGCCAATATGTATCTCGCGAATGTCGGCGAGGTGCTTTACCTCATCTCGCGTCTCGAGCCGGAATTGCAGCCGCTCTTTGGCGCCAATCCGGAAACGGCGCACTCGCGCATCGCGGGATTGGATTACTTGTGGGATATCGAGCTCTGCCTGGAAGCAGGCAAGCTTTTCCACATCCATCTCAATGCGCAGGATGGACAGCGCTATGATCAGGATTTGCCATTTGGCTATACCGAGCCGCTCAAAGATCTCGCGCTCCTCGTCGTTTTGCAGGACGCAAAATATGCGGGCCCGATCTGCTTCGACGTGAAAGCGCCGCGCGTGGATGATCCGGCGAATATCGCGGATATCCTCACCGTTTCTTCGCAGAATTTGCTGTGGCTATGGGAGCGCGCGCTCGACGTGGATCGCAAAAAGATCGAGCAATTCCGCAAGGAAAACCGCCTGACCGCGCTTAGCGGTTACTTGGCGAGCTGCCTGTACGGGAAGAAAGGCTCACGCCGTTAAACGCAGAGGCGCAGAGGAAGGAGATTCACGCGCCGATGTGGAGTGGCCGTCTGTCCTCAGACGGCCATTGTGTTTGGATTGCACCAGGTACTCTGGTGAACAATTTCGCGTGATCCCTTTTTCCCGAGGACGGTTTTCGATTCACCTGGCCTCTCACTGCCCTCAACACGCCTTGGCCATTTGGGGACAGATGGCCCCACCGACCTCGGCCATCCCACATCGGGCGTCTGTGCTCAGTTTAACCGACGTCGGCTGCAGTTTCACGGTGCGTGGAACTGCAACTTACGGAAACACGGCGCAAAGGATGGAAGTAGCCGAGGGTTGAAGTTATGAAGGCAATCCGTAGTCCCCTATGAAATCCTCCCTCCTCATTTCTGCGGCTCTCGCTTTTCTCTTACTGCCTGGAATCGCGGTTCAAACGATAGCCGCGGACGACGCTTCTCCCAATGCATCCCTGACAAAGAATGGTCCGCCGCGGATCGACGTCATCCTATGGTTTGATACCGAGGACTATCTGCTCCCTGCCGATGACGATGCTTGCAAGCGATTAGCCGGCATTCTCACGCAGCGAGGGATTCACGGCACCTTTAAAGTGGTGGGAGAAAAAGCGCGCACTCTGGAAAGGCGCGGGCGGCAAGACGTGATCGACGCTTTGAAAAAGCACACCATTGGTTATCACGCGAATTTCCATTCGGTACACCCGACACCGTCGGAGTATCTGGCAGACTGCGGTTTTCTCGACGGGATCAATGAATTTGTGCGCCGCGAGGGTGGCGGGGCGGCGGATGTGCGCCGTATCTTTGGTGTGCCGACGCTAGCTTGCTATGGGCAGCCGGGCTCTTCATGGAGCCCGCAAGGAATCGCGGCCCTACGCCAGATCGGCGTCGCGCCAGCGGGACAGCCTTGTTATATCGATGAAGGTTCTCACGTCGGCCTGGATGAAAAGCCGTTTTGGTATGAGGGCGCGATCAATGTCTATCACATGGGCCACAACGTGACCCGTATGGAATTGCACGATCCCGCCGCCGTTGAGCCAGCGAAAGCCAAGGTTTCAGAAATTGCGGAGCATCTCAGACAGGAAGGCGGCGGCTTAATTAGTATTTTCTATCATCCTTGTGAATGGGTGCATGAGCAGTTCTGGGATGGAGTGAATTTTGCACATGGGCGGAATCCGCCCCGGGAAGAATGGAAAGCACCGCCGCAATTGCCGGCGGAAGAAACGGAGGGCGCTTTCCATCGCTTCGAACAATATCTGGACCACATTCGAAGTGTGCCGGGCGTGAGATTCATCACGGCGGCGGATTTGCCGGCAATCTACGCAGACGTTATGCACAAGGACGGTGTGAGCCGTGAAGAGATGGATGAATTGGCAAAGCGGATTCTTAACACCGGACCGAGCGGTCAGGTCGCGATGGACTATCAAGTAATCGGACGGAAGTCATTTTCCGTGGCGGATCAATTTGAGCTTTTCACGCTCGCAACAGGGCAAATCGTGAGCGGAAAAGCGCCGGTTTTCCCGCTTTTTCCCGGCGGCCTTCTTGGACCTGATAGCGCGGCACCGGCCAGCCGCACGGATACGCATTTAAATTGGCCGGCCTTTCGCGACGCCACGCTGGATGTGCGTGATTTCATCACAAAGGAACGATCGGTTCCCGCGCGAGTATTCATTGGGGCTGAGCCAGTCCCGCCAGGGGATTTTCTGGTGGCGCTGGCTTCCGCGTATCAAGAATACCAGAATGCCGGAAAAGCTCCGGATGGAGTGTCTCTGGGCATGGCCACTGGCATTGCCGCGGAACGTTATATAGCAAAAGACACCCCGCAGCTATTTGGTGGCTGGGTCATCCATCCGCAGGGTTTTCGCGCGCCGAAGATCATGGAGATCGCGCGCCTTCAGGCCTGGACGCTCAAGCCTGCGTTGCGTGCGGAATAAGAAAGGGCAATTTTTCACATTGTGTGCATCAATATTTAAGTGGTGAATTGGATTTAACTTTTCAGAACTTTTCTCTCGCCTATGAACTTTAGCTATCTTTCTCGATGCGCGGTGCTTGCTGCCGCCCTTTGTGCTGCCTCGTTAAGTTTTGCTGAACCGACCCTTCCCGGGGTCGGCGCCGCGATGCAGGACATCGTAGCTAAAAATGAAATCAGCGGCTCCGTGACGATGGTGGTGACGAAAGACAAGGTGCTGCATCTTGAATGCACCGGGCGGGCGGACATCGCGTCGAATCGACCAATGACCCCAGATACACTTTTCTGGATCGCATCGATGACCAAACCGACCACCGCTACGGCGGTGCTCATGCTGCAGGACGAAGGTAAGCTGAACGTCACCGATCCGGTGGAGAAGTATATCCCGGAATTTGCGCAACTGAAGACCCCATCTGGCAAGCCTGCGCATCTCACCATCACGCAGGTTCTCACACATACCTCCGGACTCGGTGAAGCGGACGCGGCGAAGGCGAAGGAAGCAAAAACTCTCGCGGATCTTGTGCCACTTTGGCTGGCCGCGCCGATGCAGTACGAGCCTGGCTCCCAGTGGAAATACACGCAGAGCGGGATCAATGCGGCTGCTCGCATTGTGGAGGTAGTAAGCGGGATGAGCTTTGATGCCTTTCTGCAAAAGCGGCTATTTGATCCGCTGGGCATGAAGAATACCACTTTCTATCCCACGGAGGAACAGCGCGCACGGCTGGCGTCCGCATATGCGAGTGTTAAATCGAGCATTGTGCCCGTACCGCCTCGGGCGGATTTTGGCACGCGGGACCGCCCGCCGCAGGGCAATGGCGGGCTTTATTCAACAGCCCCGGATTACGCCCGCTTTTGCCAGATGCTTCTTGGCGGTGGATCATTTGATGGAAAGCGTTACTTGAGTGCGGAGGCGATCCATCTGATTTCCACGCCGCAGACGGGCGATCTGCCCACGGGTTTTTTCCAAAACGGACCTTTTGGCGCGCACGGAAAGAATTATGGTTGGGGAATCGGAACCTGCGTGTTGAAAGAACCGCATGAAGGAGTGGCCGCGATGCTTTCGCCCGGCACGTTTGGTCATGGCGGCGCCTGGGGAACTCAGGCGTGGAACGATCCGGTGAAAGGTGTGGCTTATGTCCTCATGGTGCAGCGCGCCGATTTTCCCAATAGCGATGCCAGTGAAGCGAGGCGTGCATTCCAAGATGCTGCCTCGAAAGCGCTCGGGAAATAAGAACCCTCCAAACTGCCGGGAGCAACGTTCGTCAGGATCCCGGAGTCACGACGATGAGCGAATCAAACGCGTCTGACCGGATCCACCGCGTATCATTCTCCTTTGAGGGATAGTAATTATCGCGCACGGCGATGAAGAGATCACCGGCGATTTCCACCCAGCCGATGCCCGTTAACTCGTGGCCCCAGGAGAGCTGCGGTTTATGGGGGAGACGCACGAAACAACTCACGAGAACAGGGCGGCCTGCGTCGATTTCACGACAGAGATGTTCGGTGGAAAAATGCTCGTACCCGACTGTTACTTGTGAGCTGTGAGCCTGCGCATCGGTGCGCAGGGCTTCAGCAAGATTCTCCGGCATGGCTCCACTCAAGGGGTGATGATCATCCGTATAGCCGAGCGTATCCGGAATCTCAGACATTTTGAGCAGCCCGCGCAATCGTGTGGCCACAGCCTGGAGTTCAGTGAGTGAGGGTGATTTTTCTTCGTGAAATTCACCCCATTGTGGAAATCGATGAGTGCTCCAGAACGCGACGAGATTGGCGGCAGCCGTGGGAACACATCCCGAGCACACTTCCGGCGCGGATTGACCGGGCACGCCAAATTGCTGAAGATTTGGCACGCCGGAAACCAAATGATCTCCGGCGACCAGCTCCACAGGAGATAGCGAAAACTCGATCAGCTTTTCCGTTCCCTCCTTTTCCCATATAAGATAGCCACATTCCCTCCCGTCCCTAATGAGCTTCGCGCACCATACAGGATCTGGCGGAGACTTCGACCATGGGTTGGGCACTTGCTCCACGATCTTTGCCTCCGATACCGCGAGACCTTGGAGCGATCCGCCCGTGATTGTTTCAAGTAACTTCACTCCGTGCTCCTCCGGGGCAGCCGGGGAAGGACAGGCCGCGAACACCGTGCCAAGGAGTATCCCGCAAAGCTGGAGTTGAAGATGCTTCACTCGCATATTTTAGCTGCTGGCACGGAAAAGGATATCCACAATATTGCGAACGTATTGCTCGTCGGGCATGGCTTCCACGGTTTCCGCGGGAAAAGCGACGACTTCTTTGAAGTGATCGGCGAGCTCCGCAAAAAGCTGTACGCGAGCGGCGGGTTCGATTTCTTCGCGGCGAATCAGCGCCTGGAGGGCAATGCGGGCTTCGCTCGGAGAGACGCGTTGCACCAGGCGCGCCGCGAGGTGGGGATGCGCGCGCAGAGAGTTATATTTGCCGGCCAGGAGTTGTTCGAGATCGGGTTCAGCGTATCGAGGGATGTGCACGACAATCGTTCCCGCGGCGAGATCGCCGAGACGCTGAGCCCGCCGGCTGAGAAGGCAGGTGAGGCCGCCGACGAGATAGGCAGCCGGCAGACAATCGATGGCGCGAACGAGGTTGCGCAGAAGGATTTGGTGAAATCGCAGCCGCAGTCCTTGTGAATCGGTCACCCGCAGTCGCAGCATGCGCTTGCCGACCGTTTGGCCGCGCCAGGCCCACTCCAGAGCGATCCCGTAGCCGATGCTGACCACAAAGTAGGCCAGAATGGAGAGGCCTTGAGCAATATCGGCGTTAATGATGGCAAAGAAGGCGGTGGCAAACAAAAGCACGTAAACAAGCCCAATGATCACCAGCAAATCCACAAGCCACGCCATGAAACGCGTGACCGGTCCGGCGAGAGCGTATGAGAAAACGATCCCTTCCGGCGTGCGAATGCGAAGTTCTGAACTCAGATTCACGGCGTGGGAAGTGCGATTTGTTTTTCAGCGGCCTTTGATGCGCCTGCCGTCCCCGCATAGCGCAAAAAGATCACAAGCAAGACCAGTTCAACAGAACCAAAGGCGATCTTCAGCCAATAGGGGATGACCGGCTGATGATATTGGGAAAGGAAGGACTCCACCAAGCCTGCCCAGACTAGCATGACGGCCACGCCTCCCGTGAGCGTAGCGACATCCCCGGCGACATCTCGCAGGCGTTCCGCCAGGGTGGCGCGATCTCCCCGGCCAATGATGGCTTTGCCCAGCACAAATCCGGCTTGCCCCGCAATGAGCGTGGCGGGAATTTCGATCACGCCGTGGGGCATGAGCCAGCCGAATAAAAACAGGGTCTGGTTGGCGAGAATATAGTCAACTGCAACCAGTCCCACGGTGACGCCGTTAAAAAAGAGGACCAGGATGGTGCCGAGTCCCCAACTCATTCCCAGAGCCATCGCATTGATCGCCACATGGATATTGTTGGCCATGAGCGATCCGGCAAAGGAGGCGTGTTCTCCACTAAATCGATCTTTCGTGGCGTTTTCTTCACGGGCGACGCGGTCGGCAGGATTCCCCAGCAAATAAGCAAATTGAGCAGGCACGAGCGCCTCCTTGGCATCGTCGTCAAGGCCGACAGCAAATCCGCCGAAAATCGCGCCTACCAAAGTGATCGCGACGGAAAGAACAAAGGCCCAGGATTGCTTGCGAAAGACGCGCGGGAAATCGAGAAAGAACCAAGTCGCCGGCCGCCACTTCTGCCCCCGGCGGCGGGTCTCGTGGATTTCTCCATAAGCTTGCGCGATCAGCGATTCCAAGTAACGCCGCAGCTCCGGTTCCGATGAAAATGTAGCGATCCGCGCAAGGTCCGCCGAGACTTTTTGGTAGAGAAAATGAAACGTTTTCGCTTCCTCGAGGGATAAACGCCGGTTGGGATCCGCTTCCATCCGCTTCAGACTATTCTCAAATTCCGTCCAGGATGGCCGTTCAGTTGCGACGAAACGGGGGAGATCGATGATCATGACAAAAGAAGGTGGGACCGTTCGAAATCTAACATTTCGCTTTAGACGAAGCCGCGGGATTTTGTTGAAAATCGGACCACTGTGTGCGGAAGGGGGACAAGCAGGTGGTCATAGCAATTGGCGCGTGCGAACCTCCGTATGCTGGGCGATGAGTTCGGCGGAAATCTTTTGCGGATCGAGAAATGAGAGCCGCACGCCGCGGCGCTGCAGCCCCTTTTGCAGTTCGCGAAGACTGGACCATTGCAAGTGGCCGCCGAGCCGCCGGTAGAGATCATCAACGCCGGAAACGACGCTCTTTTCATCGAAAAGGGGCTGAGCTTCCGCTGGTTGGAGCATGTTGGCAAAAATGAGTTGCTCGCGGCGAATAAGATCGGTGGCTTTCTCGAAGCTTTTCGCTAATATAGGATCTTCAAGTGATGTGAGGAAGATCACGAGGGAGCGCTTGCGCAGGCGGAGGCGGATGAAGGTGCAAAGCTCTTCAAAATCCGGCGAAACGTCTTGCGAGTGCAGCCTGTAAAGCCGATCGCGGCAGGCATCGAAATGAGCCTGGCCGCTGCGAGCGCGAACGAAACTGAGGACGCGATCGCTAAAAGTAACCAAACCAAATTGATCCCCCTGGCGCTCGGCGGCAAGAGCGAGCAAGAGCGCCGCGGTGACATAACGTTCCAGGGCCGTCGTTTCCACCTGTTGTTCGTTATCTGCCAGTGCAATCCCGGATTCTTCGTCTCCACTCGAGGCACGTTTCTTTTCCGCCGGCACGGCAAAAGAAATCTTGCGAGCCGAGAGGCGGGAGGCGTCGATGACGACATAAACTTCGTGGCTTCGCTCGATCTGATGCACTTTGGTCACCGGCTTGCCGCGTTTCGCGGAAGCCTTCCAGTGAATATCGGACAGGCTGTCGCCCGCGATAAATTCACGAAGCTTTTCAAACTCGCGCCCCTGGCCGGCGGCACGCTGCGTGTGAATGCCCCCAGTCGCTTGCCGGAGGAAAAGCGCCGCGGCTTGGCGGCGCTCCGAGAATAGATCGGGATAAACTCTCAACTCTCCGGCGAGAGGCCGGTGCACGCGCGCCGCCCAAAAACCGAGCGGTGAAACGGCTTCCAGATGCACCTGGTGCAGCGGATACTGGCCGCGGCGGGTCGCGAGGCATGGCCAGCTAAAGGTCGATTCCGCTGTCCCTTCGGGCAGCTTCACCGTCCAGTCGGGCTCTTCTGTCGAAATCTCACGCGGAAAAGCGACGCCTACGCGAACGACGCGTTCTTTGGCCGATTCGTTGTGAATGCGAAAGGGAATAGTGCCGCGCCGGCCATTTTGCAGACGAACGACCGCGGGTATTTCCACGCGGAGGCCATCCAGACGCCCCGGCGCCCAAGCTGCGTCGGTGATGACCAGGATCACAAACGCTGCCATCACAAACGCTGCCGGCGCAAACAGGCCCGGAGCTGCGGTGACCGCCGCGAACGGAAGAAGGACCCCGGCGGCCCAGCAAATAAGGCGGGTGCGAGGAATCATAGGAAGCCCGAATGACGAATGACGAATGACGAATGAAACCAGAAATCCGAAATCCGAAGGCGCGTGGTTGAGTGAGTGAGAAAATGGGTAGCTAATGTGCGGCCATATATTGGCTGCATGAGCGAGGTCGCCAAAAAGCCTTTCGCCGATACGCGGGTTTTCATGCTTCGAACTTCGGGCTTCGGGCTTCCTTCGTCATTCGGATTTCGGATTTCGGATTTCGGGCTTACCTCGGTACCGTTACTTGTTCGAGAATTTTGCTCACCACTTCCGCAATCGTCACTCCCTCGATTTCGTATTCGGGGCGCAGTACCAGCCGGTGGCCCAGCACGGGTGTGGCGAGAGTCTTTACATCATCGGGAGTGACAAAATCACGTCCCGCGACCGCAGCGCTGGCGCGGCTGGCCAGCAGCAGTGCCTGGGTGGCGCGAGGTCCCGCGCCCACGAGCACCATTTCGCTGTGGCGCGTCGCGCGCACGATATCCACGACGTAGCCGATTAACTCCTCGCGCACGGTGATCCCTTCCAGCGCCCGGCGCATCCCGGTGAGATCGTCCGCCGTAATCACTGTCTGGACGACACCCGCGGCGAGCGCTTCTTCAGGCGACTCCGGACCGAGCATGCGTTGGGCGAGTTCGAGTTCGCTGGCGCGGTCCGGCGCGCTCATGGCGATTTTTAACATGAAGCGATCCTTCTGCGCTTCGGGAAGCGGATAGGTGCCTTCGTATTCCACCGGATTTTGGGTCGCAAAGACGGTGAAGTTGGGAGGCAACTCACAGGTATCGCGGTCGATGGTCACGCGCCGCTCCTGCATGGCTTGCAGCAAAGCACTCTGCGTTTTTGCGGGTGCGCGATTGATTTCATCCGCAAGGAGAAACGAAGTGAAGACGGGCCCTTTCACCAGCGAAAACTCACTCGTTTGCAGATTGAAGATATGCGAGCCGGTGATATCGGCGGGCATCAGATCCGGCGTGAATTGAATGCGGTTGAATTCACACCCCAGCACGCGGGCGAGGGTGCGCACGAGGAGCGTTTTCGCGACGCCCGGCACGCCTTCGATCAGCGCGTGGTGCCCGGTGAATATAGCGATGAGCGCGTGATCAATCACCTCTTCCTGGCCGATGATGATTTTGCACACTTCGGCGCGGGCGCGGTTAAGAACGTCTTTGATATGTTCGGTATTCACAACTTGGATGCGGATGGATGAGGAGTGGGGGAATGGGAACGGCGCAGTTGACTGGCAATGGAGGTGTAAGCGGTGACGGGATCCTGTCCGGCAGTCCCTGCCAGCGCCGTTTCAAATTTGGCGAGGAGGGTCGCGTCGTGTGAAAAACTTTTGCGCCATTCCGTTTCGCAAGTCTGGAGAATGGTTTTCGGTGGAATGGAGCGGCGCAGAAGATTCACAAATCCTTCCGTGGAATCCTGCCCGCCGACGATATCGCTATCCGTTTTGCGATCCTGGTAGGGCGGGATAAAACGCACGACATTGCGCCAGAGGAATAAGGCGGCGATCAGGCCTAAACAAGCAACCACGCCCTGCAGACGATACTTGCGCGCGAGCCCGGCAATGTTTGCTTCTTCGGTGACGCCATTGTGCTCTTCATCAAATACGACGGTGGCCGGTCCCAGCATATAGGCAAGCAAGCGAGGCGCTCGTTCGTTGCGAAGTGCTTCATTGCTGACGAAATACGAATCTGCCGCGAGCAACAAACTTCCCTGACCCCATTTTCTTTCGATGATTACGGGCTTTCCGGCGCAAGAGTAAAGCGTGTGCCACTCGGGTTTCAGGTTTTTAAAATAAAGAGCGCTGTGCCAATGAATACTCGTTTCCAGATCGGTCTTGGGATCTTGAATCACCGCCTGCTCCGCCGAAGCAGCCCCGTCATTAGTTTTCTTTGGTTTCGCTGTTTTTTCCGCCTCGGCGACCGCAAATTCGAAGCCCCAGGATTTGGCGGCTTCGCGAAAGGCGACTCTGTATTCAGCTTCCAGATCATCCGCATCCTTGGGCTTCTTGGCTGCGGCCTTTTTTTCCTCGGGCTTGGCTGCTGGCGTGGGCGCCGCGTCGCCGGAGTCGTTTTCCAGCTTAGGTTTCGTCTTTTCGTCGCTGGACGGAGTTTTTTGCTCAGCCTTGTCGTCGCGTTGTTTGTTGCGCGCGATCTTTTCGTTCCTTGTCGGAGAGATTGGCTCCCTGCGCTGATTTTCGGGCAAAAAGGTAAAGACCGCGCGCGTTCCGCCGGCCACCAGTGTGTCGAAGACTTGCAGCTCCTCTTTGCCCCATTGGGCATCGGAGGGTACCCCGGCATAGATTAAAGTAACAGGGTGGGGCGGGCGCAGCTTGGGAAGCGGCCGGTAGTTGCGTGTGGCTTCGATTTCGGGCAAGGCGTCGATGGAATCGAAAAGCGCTTTCGCTCCCAGTGGGTCCGCGCGCAGGGTGGAGTAGGGAGGATAGATGTCCCCATGCTCAAAGCGCAGCGCGAAAAGATGAGTCAGTCCGTAAATGAGTCCTACGGCGAGCAGAACCACCGCGAGGAGCGTGATGACTTGATGCCTTAGCATGCGCGCATCCTTTCCAGATTCGCGGTAAAGCGGGTGAACCCATCTTGTGTTACTTGATGATTTCCGTACCACGAGCGTTCGAATGCGGCCAGGTTCTCCTCGAAAATGGTGACGAGCTCTTCACGGGTGCGGGCGCGCCGTTTCAGCTCGCGATCATATTCCATGTTCGACTTGTGGCGGGCAATGGTCAGGAGCTCGCGCTGGCCGAGATTGGCCAGCCCTGCCAGGTAAGCGGCCCGAAGCGCCAGTCGCAGATCGCCTTTTTCCAGGAGACTGCGCGCAAATTGCAACCATTCATCTTCAGGGAGAGCGTCGGGAGCGACATCTTCCGCCTCGAGATTCGGCATGGCGGGCCGCGCTTGGGCCGCGATCATCGCCGGGATGCGTCCACGCCACGCCCGCCAGCCGCCATAGACAAGTAACGCGGCAGCCACCACCAGCAGGCCATACAGAATGCCCTGCATGGGGAGAAAGGAAGCGCCTGAACTGCTCGCGGATTCCTCTTGTCCTGAATGAGATTTCCCGAAATTCAAGTGATCGCGAATCCACTTCCGAATCTTCCGGATCGTTTCTTCCAGCGAGTCTTCGGTTTTCTTATCTTCCTTTACCTGGGGGCGCGGCACCCGCCAGGTGTACTCCCGCTTGTTCAGGGTATCCTCGATGGAACGGCTGAGCTTGTCGGGGTCCACTTTTGAGGCCGCCGGAGGTGGCGGCGCTGTCTGCTCTGCCGCAGACGCGGGATGGAATGTTAACAAAACGCCGGCGATGGCGAGGATCAACGGCGCCAGTTCCTGGGCGCGCGCCCGAATGCCACGAAGCTGCAGGCGAAGATCTTCACCGGTGCGCAGCGATTCACCATAGAAGCAACGCAGTACGTAGGCGGCCTTCCAAAGTGGATCGAGGCACATCACCGTGAGCGCGAAGCCCGCGGAAAGCGTGGTGGAGTTAAACGAAGCCATTAAATCACGCGACATCACCGTTTCGACCCCAAACAAGGTTTTGAGCAATCCGGGCACGCGAAACAAGGTCACGAGGATGTCGGCAAAGACAAAAATCCAGAGCAATCCCAGCCAGAGCGCCAGACCGTGGGCTTGTTTTGGCCAAAGACGCGCCTGCTGCCAGGCTCGCGAAGTGGTGGATGATCCCTCGCTTTCCACTCCATCGCCCAGCACGGTGGCACTGTGATAAAAGGAGGAGACCCAGACCATGGGAAACACGATCACCGAAGCAATATAACGAACGATCAATCCCCAGGAATGAATGGAGGTCTGGGTGACCGCCATGCGTGCGATGCGGGGGGCATTCCACGGCTTTTCGCTGCGCAAAAGTAACGCCGCGCGCAGGCGGCTGGTGAAGACGCAGTGCCAGCATTTCATCCAGAGAAAAAGTGCGCCGACCGCAAGTGATCCTGGCAGCAGCCGTTCCGCGGCGTAGCCGCCGCGGCTCATATCGGAGATGAAATAGAGCAGGGAAAGCCAGAATGGCACCGCGCCCACATAGTAAGCGATCAATGCGCCCACGGGAGTGCGGCGCAGGAGAGCGATTGATTCTTCGATCAATTCTCCGACGGGACGGCAAATCTGGATGGAAGGTTGCCGGGCCATGAATCAATCCTCGTCGAATTGCAGATACTGTTTCTTCCAAAAATCGGCGTGAAATTCGGAAGGGAGCGTGAGCAGAAAACGGCCCAGCATATAAAAGCTGAACCACGCCACGAGCAGACTGGTAAAAGCAAAAACAATCGGGCCGGCGAAAGAGAAAAGGCGGCGGCGCGGACGCGGCTCTTCCGAAGCGCCGGTGAGGCGCTGGAGGCAGGAAGCGCAGACGAGCCGGTCTTCATGCTCCGTGATACATTCACGGCAAAAAAAGCGGCTGCACTCCGGGCAGCGGGCGATCGCTTCGCGAGTGGGATGGTGAAGGCAGCGCTGGAGCGAGAGGGTCTGCATCCGAAGTGGTGTTTCCCTTCGCTATCTAACTATTTTCCGAAGCGATGCCGCCGGTTTCGGCGGGCAAAGGCGCAGCCGCGGCTGTTTCGACTGGAACCGAAGTTTGCGTTGATTGGATTTCGGTTTCGATCCGTTGCAAAATGCGCCGGGCGATGCGCAGCCGCACGGGCGTGTCCAGACGCTGAAGTCCGGCAGCGGTTTGCACAAAGGCTGCACACGTGGGGCCGCGGAGAGTGTTGATGATAAGGAAGATAAGAAAGAGAAAACCGATTCCTCCCAGGATGACGACGGCGGCCACCGAATCGCTGTCCGATGAACCATTGTTCCGGCCGCCGAACCAAACGACCAATGCGATCAGCGCAAATACGCCGGTAATAAACGCAAAGCCAATATTCCAGGCGAGCCCCGCGGGAGTGCGCCGAAAAAGGAGCGCCTCTATATTTCGATAGTAATAGCGCCGGTAGCGCTCGATGCCAAAAGTGGTGGTCACAGCGAGCAAGTGATCGTCTCCCAGCCACAGGCTGGCGATTCCTACAACGCCTGCGCTTCGACCAGGGAGCTTACGATATTTTTTTGTTTCGTTGGCTTCAGGCATGAGGTTGCGAGTTCCATATAGAGTAAAAGATTGCGACTGCTCCAACGATCTGGAGCAAGCCCAAAACTATCGAGATCACTGCGGTCACCCTGCGCCGACCGTGAACCAAACTGCCCGGTTTGTTCCAGCCGTATAGCGCGAGGATGATGGCGGTGGGCCCGGTGATTAGCCAGAGAGGAAATAGGAACCCCAAAAGAATGGGCAATATCGCCAGACCGAGGGCGATCCTCGACCAGCATATCCGGCGCGTGACCAATTCGGGCAATTTTTCGGTTCCGAGTCCGCTTTCGATGCAGGCCGGGCAAAGATGGCGCGCGCCCAATGGCATGTCGCATAATTCACAGACAAAACGCCCGCAACGTTCACAGGAAAGTGCCGCTTTTTTTCCTGGGTGAAAGAAACAGACGGAGTCTCCGTCGAGCGCACGTTCACCGGTCGCTGCTGCTTCCACGGGTTTGCCGATGGCGGGATAAACCCGGCCAAAGAGCGCACTCTGGCATTTCACACACTGCACGGTCTCGGCTCCCTGCCACGATTCCGCCGCGAGAGCAAATCCGCACTGCGGACAACGGACGGCACGAAGATTGGGGTGTTCGGCGATGGACATGTTCCTTTTTGTTTTGCCTGACGGCGTATATAAGCATTCACTATGCGCCGCCAGATCTGCGAACGCGGAACATGGCACAAAATCCAAAGAAAACGACACCACTCTACACGGTCCGATCCTCATGAACTGGTTTTACGAATCCGGCGGCCAGCAACAAGGCCCCGTCTCCGACGGCGACCTCGATCAGCTCATTGCGCAGGGAAAGGTGACTCCGGCCACTCTCGTGTGGAGGGAGGGAATGGCCAACTGGCAACCGCTCTCCCAAGCGCGGTCCGTGGGAGCTCCGCCGATTCCCGCCGGATCATCGGAGATTCCTGGCATCGGCAGCGGGGCACAGAGTGATTTGGCGAAGTGCGACGCCTGTGGCCGGATGGTGGGGCGCGCTGAGCTCGTGCAGATTGGGGCTCGATCCATCTGTGCGGAGTGCAAACCGAGAGTACTTCAGCAAATCCAGCAGGGGAGTGAAATCATTACTTCGGACGGAGATCGCACGGGCCCACCATGGGAACAGCGCGAGCAATTGGGGATACCACCCGCGATTATCGAGACGGTGAAGAAAGCTTTGCTTGAGCCCAGTGAGACATTTTCACGGATGCGTCGCACCGGTGGATTGGGTGGGCCGTTAACGTATTATTTGATCACGGCCGGCGTGGGCAGTGTCGCGCTGACTATTTACCTGCTGATTTTTCAAACGGTGATGGGAACTGCGATGGGAGCCAATCCCATTTTTGGCGGGCGAGCAGCCGCGGCGGCCGGCATGAGTGTCTTCATGATCATCTTTCAAGTCCTCTGGACGGTGTTTTGGACGTGTATCTTTTCCTTTGTGCAGGCCGCCATTCTCCATGGATGTCTTATGCTCTGTGGAGGTGCGAAGCAGCCCTTTGAGACGACCTATCGGGTAGTGTGCTATGGGGCGGGTTCCGTAGGCATCCTCCACGTCATTCCGGGTATCGGATCGATTGTCGCGATCCCGCTGGGCATCATCGTTCCAGCGATCGGCCTGGCGCGCTCTCACGAGACCGACACGTGGCGCGGGGTGCTGGCCATCTTCCTGCCGATGATTGTGTGTTGTGGTTTGTTTGCGGCTCTCGCCATGGTGATCGGTATAGCTTCGTCTCATCACTGAGGCTCGCCTTTTCCCCATGGAGCACCTGGCCGGTTCAAGTCTGCCACAGACTCATGAGCTGTGGTGCCGGCGGCCTTTGCATTCCGATGAGATCAATCATGAGGCGCTCTGGTTGGGAGTATCTGCTTCTGCTGGAATCGCGGGCGCGCTCTGGTTGCGGCTAAATCTCCCTGTCCCGGTGTGCACCTTCCATATGCTCACCGGCATTCCCTGTCCAGGATGCGGCTCCACGAGGGCGATGCGCCAGCTCTTGGAGGGAAATTTCGAACAGGCTTTGCATTTCAATCCGCTGACGGTGTGCGTGTTCGCTGCGATTGCGATATTCGATCTCTACGCTGTTCTCGTGCTCCTGTTTCGATTGCCGCGTATTCGTGTGGGCCCTTTACCGCCGAAGTTCGGGAAGTGGACGAGGATGTTCGTTCTCTCGTCGATCGCGTTGAACTGGGCTTGGGTGATCCACGCTGGACTTTGAGGGCGATCAAGTGCCCTTCGGCCTCGAAGGAGCGTTTTCTTCAGGAACCGCGAGCGCCCCTACTGGCTGGCGATCTTTTTCGATTTCCGGAACGCGTCCATCGCGGCGCTCTCCTGGCCCGCCTTCTCGTAAAGAATTGCCAAATCTCCCCAGGCTTCCGTGAATTTCGGATCAATTTTTACCGCTTCCTTGAAGGCTGCAATGGCCTCGGCGTCTTTTCCCGTCTTCATGCAAAAATCGCCACGAGAGAATGCGTCGGCGACCATTTGGGCCTTATCCGGGCCGGCGGACCGCGCGCGGCTGGAGGAATTTTGCGCCATAGCGGGCGCGGGAGTGGCGGGTAATTTTACCCACGCAGGCCGTTTTGCCAGGGCGACTTCGACAGAAGTGCCGGGTGGAGTATGCGTGCAAGCGCTTGTGGCGAGGCCGATGATGGCCAGCACGAGCAAGGATGGTGAACGCAGCGTCTTCATGTGAAGAAAGATGTGCACGGGTGCAATAGCAAAAAGCTTGCCGCGAGAGTGGTTTTAAGGGTGGTGATGGGGTTTTTCGGCATATTTCAAGTCAGCCAGCCGGGAAAAAGCCTTTGCCCTTATTCGTTTCACCGCCAATGCTTGCTCGCCTGTGCCTGTAAACTCTCCCAACCTGACCAAAATTTTCACGATCGCTGGAGTCGTCTTTGCCGAAGTGTACATGCTGGCGACGGTACTGCCCATTGTCCATCATACGGCTCGGGAGTCGCCGATTGTTATTTTTCTGAGTGCTTTTTCCACTCTGTCGATCCCTTGGAGTGCCGCCTTGGGTCATGCCCTTGCCGCCGCCACGGTGCCGATTCGAGATCTTCTACTCAGGCTCGTGATTTACTCTGTTTTCTTTATCCCTTTTGGAGGGGCCGCTGGGATGGGGCTCGGCCTGCTGGTCTCCGGGCTTCTTGGGAAGATTTTTGGAAAAGCGGCGCTCCCTCCATGAATCAGCTTTTCTTTTCCACGACCCAGATGTTCCGGAAAAAGACCGCGTCTCCGTGATTCTGAAGCTGAATCGGGCCGGGATCAGCCGTTTCTTTCTGGCCGCCGGGGGTGGGGCCGTTCACGTCCGCATGATCCTGAACGAGCACGCCGTTTAGTTTTATCGTGATCGCGGCATTTTTCACCTTTTTGCCCGAGGTGTCCCAGCGAGCTGCTTCGAAATCGATGTCGTAGGTCTGCCACGAAAGGGGTGGAAAGCACATGTTCAGTTTCGGTTTCGAGGCGTGGTAAATGCCGCCCAATTCGTTGTCTTCCCCTTTCAATCCGAAAGAATCGAGCACCTGGCACTCATAACGATCCTGCACATAGACACCGCTGTTTCCGCGGCCCTGGCCGCGCGCTTTCGGCATGAAGGGAGTGCGAAACTCCACGTGGATCGTGCAGTCGCCAAAAGCTTGTTTCGAGACGCAGCCGCCGGCGAGAAGACTGTTTTCCATCTTGCCGCCTTTCCAGCCCTCTGCGCTCGTGCCATCGAAAAGCACCGCAGCCCCGGCCGGGGCTTTCGCGCCCAAGGTTGGGCTTTTGCGCTCGATTTTGTGGAGGGTCCAGGAGTGGCCGTCCGCATTGGTTCCGTTCAAGGAGCCCGAAGAGAGTTCCCCTTTCCATCCCTGGCCATCAAAGACGACTTTGTCCCCTTCACGTTTGGTGTCCACTTCTACTTTCTTTTCCACATCCGCGGATGATCCAGGAAGTCCCGGCACCCAGCCGACGATGTGAAATTTGCCGTCACCGAGGGCGATTACTTGTGCGGCGCAACCCTCGCCGGTGTATTCTCCCTGGATGGCAAAATCGGGCCCGGCATTCGCCGGATCAGTGAATACGTCGGCGCGCGGTTCGCCGAAGGCGGAGAGGGAGGCGAGAAGGCAGGTTGCCGGGATGAGGGAATGGCGGAGCAGCATAGCGGGGATAATGACCCCGCGTGCAGGCGGGTCTTAGGGCTGCGACGGACCGCGGAGCGCGTCGATCACTTCGGCGTCGGTCACTTGCTTGAAGTGCACGTAGTAGCCCGCTACGGATTGAAAGCCCACAGGTGTTTCCAGGACGAGGATGTCTGGGGTCAGCGCCTCCAGCGCTTTCGCTTGAAGTTGTGGGGCGACTGGCACTGCGAGGATGCATTGCTGTACCTGGCTGCGCAGGATGCCTTGCAACGCGATGCGGGCCGAGGAGCCGGTGGTGATGCCGTCATCGACGAGCACGACCGTTTTTCCAAAAAGCGGGGAAGGCGGCTGTCCTCCGCGGTACATTTCGGCGCGTTCCTTTACCTCCTGGCGGCGGAGGCGGATCTCCTGGACAAGCGCCACATGAGGAATTTGCATGCGCTCTACCGCAGCTTCGTCCACCACCATGTCACCATCCTCGGAGATAGAACCCACACCGGCGGAAGCTTTGTGCGGGCGAAGCGTGCAGGAAATCCAAACATCGAGCGGAGCATTGAGAGCACGAGCGATTTCAGCGGCGACGACTACACCCCCTCGCGGAATCCCCATCACCAGGACGTCTTCCTTTCCCTGAAATTGTGTCAACGCCGCTGCCAGCCGAATACCTGCCTCTTTGCGGTCATGGAAAAGGTAATTTGCCGCTTCGGGAGAAGCGGGAGCATCTGGGCAAACGGGGCCCCGATAGCCAGGTGGCGGCGCGTGATAGCGCCGTCCGGCAAGCCCGGTTCGGGAGCTGCCCGGCCTCGGGGTGGGAGTCGCAAGCATGGGTATGATACGGAGCAGGGTGTGTGCCAGTGGCAGGCTGGGATAGTGGTGGGCGGCGGCTCTTAATCGTAATCGTAATCCGACTCCTAATCGTCGCGCGGAGCGCGAAATGGCAAGGTGGAGGCATCGGCTCCGACTGTCATTTCTCCGTTTCGCGCTCCGCGCGACGATTACGAGCCTTCCCCCTCCATGTTCTCTCCACCGTCCCTCCCACTCTCCTGTTGAAAGCACGCACGGAACGTGAATAGATGGCATCGCGCATCCCCCCTTTTTTTATGCGACCGCCCTGCAGACTCTCCGGCTTTCTCCGCCGGACTGCGTGCTTTTGGATTTCGATAGTCCAAGTCGCGATTGGCCTCGAGGCCGTCGCATTAGCAGACCCACTCCCTCTCACCGCCGCGGCAGAAATCCGAAATTTAGGATCGGACGGAGCATCGCCGGGTCTGCCGGTGCGATTGCGGGGAGTGGTTACTTACTCGGAGCAGACGGATTTTCACGCGATCTTTCTGCAAGATGAGAGTGCCGGGATCTACGTCAAAGACGTCGCTGATGAAACGATTCAACAGGGACAACTAGTCGAGATCGAAGGAGTGACCGCGTCCGGCGATTTTGCGCCGATCGTCCAGGCGCACACCTGGCGAGTTCTGGGGACCGCGCCTTTGCCGAAAGCGCGAGCGGTTACCGCCGCGGAAATGCGAGGTGGCCAGCTCGATAGCCAGTGGCTGGAAGTGCACGGCATCGTGCGAGCCGTCACGCCTCACACCCCCGGCCGTTATTATCTGGAAATCGCCATGGAGCGCGATCCGCTGCGGGTCATGTTGTCAGGTTTTCCTGAAGATCGCATTCCGGCCCTTGTGGATAGCCGAGTGCGAGTGCGCGGCGTGTGCTTTACGAAGCGCAATTCCAGCAAGCAATGGCTGGCTAACTATCTCGGCGTTTCCGGAATAGAACAAGTAACGATAGAGGAATCTGCGCCCGATTCTGCCGCTCTCCCCGTGCAAACGATTGCCCGGCTGTTTCGCTTTCCGCCGGTCGGCACCGATGGCCATCGTGTCAAGGTTCAGGGGATCGTGTTATATGCACAGCCGGGTGGAATGGCGTTTGTCAAAGATGAAACGCAAGCTCTGCAGGTGCAAACGCGGGACAATTTTCCCGTGGCTCCGGGTGATCGTGTTGAGGTTCTGGGCTTCCCGGTAGGCGGTGGATTTTATCCGCTCATGGAAGAAGCCAGGCTTCGCGTGGTCGAGCACGGCGTGTTGCCTTTGCCGATCCCCGCGGCGATTGCTGATGTGATGGCGGGCCGGTTTGGAGGAGAATTAGTGCAGCTCGAAGCGCGGCTCGTCGATAGCGTGCACCGGCCGGGCGAATCGGTCTTCATTCTCCAGGATGCGGGCCAGCTTTTTGTCGCCCGACTTTCCGGTGCGCGCCCCATAGCGAATGTTCCGCCAGTCGGCAGCAAACTAAGATTGAGTGGTGTGTGCCTGCTTCCGGCCCTGGCTGACTGGGAACACACCGCGCCGATTCGCCCGGCATCCTTTGAAATGCTCTTGCGCGACATGGCGGATGTGGTGGTGCTGGAAGCGCCGTCCTGGTGGACGGTGCGGCGGATCGCCACGGCGCTCGCGATTGTGACGGGGATTCTTGTGGCAGCGATGATTTGGGTGGTGATGTTACGCCATCGCGTGGTGACGCAGACCAAGTTGATCGAAAATAAAATTCAGCAGGAGGCGACGTTGGAAGAGCGTACGCGCATCGCCCGCGAACTGCACGACACCCTTGCCCAAGGGTTTGTAGGAATTGCCTTTCAACTGGAAGCCGTCGCGACCCATCTCAGCGAGACAGCGCACGAAGCGCGTGGACATCTGGATATCGCACTGACCATGGTGCGCCACAGTCTCGCCGAGGCGCGGCGTTCCGTGATGAATCTGCGGGCGCAAGCCCTGGAAAAGAGTGATCTGGCCGGGGCCCTGGTGGAAACGACGAAGTCGTTACTTGGTAGTTCGCAGGTGCGTTTTGAATTGCATACCAAAGGCCGCGCGCGCCGCCTTTCGCCGCTCGTGGAAAACAACATCCTGCGCATCGGGCAGGAGGCCATCACCAACGCCGTGAAATATTCCATGGGCGATAGCATTCAAATCCATTTGCTCTATAGCAATGAAATCACCGAGCTGCGGGTGAAGGATTTCGGGACCGGATTTGACACTTCGAAAGTGAAACAAACCGAGGGCAGCCATTTTGGACTGCGCGGCATGCGTGAGCGCGCCCGGGAAATGAATGCGGAACTGGTCATCAACAGCCAGCCGGGGCTTGGAACTGTCATCACCGTCACTGTTCCTTACACCCCCTACGAATCGGCTCGCGTGGAAACGGAGGATTACGCCGGACCGGTGGCCGCCCCTTTTTCATGAAAAAAACTGCGCCTCTTCGAGTGTTACTTGTTGATGACCATTTTGTCGTCCGTATGGGGCTGGCCAGCCTGATCAACAGCCAGCCCGATATGAAAGTGGTCGCCGAGGCAGGAAGCGGCGAGGAAGCCGTCGAACTCTGCGTCAAGCATCAGCCAGATATTATTTTGATGGATTTGCGATTGCCGGGGATGAGCGGAGCGGAGGCCACGGCCGCGATTTGCCAGCGCTTTCCCGAGGCGCGCGTCATTGTGCTGACGACGTTTGGCGGTGATGAGAATATCTATCGCGCCCTTCACGCAGGAGCTCGGGCTTACCTCTTAAAAGATGTGCGGCGGGAGGATTTCCTCAGCACGGTGCGCGCGGTGCACGCGGGGGAATGCAAATTGCCCGCCGACATCGCGGTCCGCCTTTTACGACGCAACCCCGCCGAAGAGCTCAGCGCACGCGAGACAGAGGTGCTCCGCCTGGTGGCAAGAGGCCGGAGCAATAAAGAAATCGCCGATAGGCTCACGATTAGCGAAAGCACGGTGAAAAACCACATGACGAATATTCTTTCGAAATTGCGGGTTCCGGACCGCGCGGGAGCTGTGGCGGCCGCCATGCGGGATGGGTTGGTGAGTTTGGATTAGGAAGAAACTCCTATCGTGACGTCGTACTAATGCCTGGGTGACGGCGCAGGAGGGTGGGAGTAAAAAGTCAATATGGCGCGAAGTGCTGCGACGTGTGTTTGCGAAGCAGTTCGTTGCATTTTTTCTCCAGCACGTATGAAAAAGACCACTCCAATTCGTGTGTTACTTGTCGAGGACCACTTCGTCGTGCGCGTGGGGCTGGCCAGCCTGATCAATAGCCAGACTGATATGAAAGTGGTCGCGGAAGCGGCCAATGGGATGGATGCCGTGGCCTCGTATGCGCAGAATCGTCCGGATATCGTCCTGATGGATTTGCGGCTCCCCGGAATGGGTGGTGTGGAATGCACTTCTCAGATCTGCGCGCGCTATCCGGATGCGCGCGTCATCGTTCTCACTACCTTTGGAGGAGATGAAAACATCCACCGCGCTTTTCAGGCGGGAGCTCGCGCTTATCTACTCAAAGATGTGCGGCGGGAGGATTTCCTCGGTACGGTGCGCGCCGTGTACACGGGAGAATGCTCACTGCCCGCCGAGGTCGCGGTGCGACTATTGCAGCGAAATCCGGGCGGGGAATTGAGCGGACGTGAAAGTGAAGTATTGCACCTTGTCGCTCGCGGAAGAAGTAACAAGGAAATCGCCGAATTGCTGGCGATCAGCGAAAGCACGGTCAAGAATCACATGACGAGTATTCTCGCGAAATTGCGCGTTCCGGATCGCGCTGGGGCGGTGGCTGCGGCGATGCGGGATGGACTGGTGACGCTGGATTGACGAAGCGCTCACTCGCGCGGAAACAGCGCGTGGGGCTTCACTTAAAAAGCGCAACAAAAGGGTTGCGCATTGTTTTCCGGCGATGAAATATGCAGCCGAAAGGTTGCATTATGAATCATCAAATCGAAAAACGCATTGAACTCAAAGCACCGGTTTCTCGTGTCTGGCGTGCCCTCACCGATTCCCGCGAATTCGGAGAGTGGTTTCGTGTCAAACTGGAGGGACCTTTTGTGGCTGGCGAGAAGTGCCACGGCCACATCACGTATCCCGGGTATGAGCACATCCGGATGGAGGTAGTTGTCCAAAAGATGGAGCCGGAGCGGCTCTTCTCCTTTACGTGGCATCCTTACGCGGTCGACCCGAAGGTGGATTATTCCGTGGAGACGCCGACGCTCGTGGAGTTCAAGCTCGAGAAATCCGCCGACGGCACATTGCTTACGGTGATTGAGTCCGGTTTTGACAAGATTCCGAGCCATCGCCGGCTCGAAGCCTTCCGGATGAACGATGACGGCTGGACTGAGCAGATGAACAACATCGAAAGCTATGTCGCGGAAAATCCGTAACCGGATCGCGTCATCGCGGCGCAGCCATGCGCCGGTTTTTGCCGCGCTGGGCGATGAAACGCGGCTCTCTCTGGTGGCAAAGCTCTCTACCGGTGACTCACTCTCGATTGCGCAACTCACCGAAGGTTCCCGCGTGACGCGCCAGGCCATTACCAAACATCTGCGCGCGTTAGAGCGCGTTGGCCTGGTTCGAAGCGTTCGTTCAGGCCGGGAAAGCTTGTTTGCGCTTGATGCCCGGCCGTTGGACGAACTCAAAGCCTATCTTGATTTCGTATCACGGCAATGGGACGCCGCGCTCTCCCGGTTGAAGGCGTTCGTTGAGAAATAGCTTTCGCGCCGCGGCGTTCCGGTTCATTTCAGAAAATCCCCGAGGTGCAGTTCGAAACCTCCCTGATTCCCTGGTTCGCCGGCGACGATCCTCAGCGTCACCTTGTTGAGAAATTCGCGGTTTACTAATGAAGTAATAGTCATCCGCCCATCGCTTTCTCGCTTCTCGCGTAACGCCGTGTAGCCCAGAAGAAATTTTTCGCCTTCGCGGATTTCCAGGCTCACGTGGCTGAAGTCCTTCAATTTGCCTTCTGCTTTGAAAGTGAGTTGCACCGAAACTTCACTGGGTCCGTTGTCGGTGAACCGCAGTTCGATTCCCATTTCTTTGGCCAGATCCTTGGAAACCGGCCTGATTCCCATCATGGCGAGGCTGTGGCTAATTGGCATGGCGAGCAACAGCAGTGAGACAAGGAGAAGCTTGATGAATTGGCGAAGGGAAAACGACATCATTTGGAAGCAGACGACCGACAACGCCTCAGCGTTAGGCTCGAAGCTCTTTTTCTCCTGATCCTCTCAGCCTTTACCACTGATTCTGCTTTTGAACCCGTGCAATAGCCGCGGCGTGTTGGATGCCACCCAATTTTCCTTCGACAATCGGGGTTTCCTATCGGACCCGTGACTCTTGCGCCGGATCGCCCAGATACACCGTGAAATGACCCTCTCTCGCACCCGCTTTTTCTACCTCCTGTTTTTCGCCGCTAAAGCGTTTGCGGCGGATCTCAATGAGGCTGTACTGGAGAGTCAGTTCGCGGGCAGGATTCACCCGTATCTAGAGACCTATTGTTATTCCTGCCATGGAAAGGAAAAGCATAAGGGCGATCTTGATCTCACGACCTTTGGCAGCCTCGATGCCGTGGCCCAGGATTACTCTCGATGGGAGACGGTGCTTGATAAATTGAAGGAAGAAGAAATGCCTCCGGAGGAAGCCAAGAAGCACCCGGATGCGGCTCTTTCGCACGAGGTGATCAACTGGATCCAGGAAGTGCGCCGCTATGAAGCCGGGCTCAATGCCGGTGACCCCGGTCCGGTTTTGGCGCATCGCCTCAGTAATGCAGAATACGATTATACGATCCGCGACCTCACAGGCTTTGATATTCGTCCGACGCGGGAGTTTCCGGTAGATCCCGCGAATGAAGCTGGTTTCGACAACACGGGTGAGTCGCTCACCATGTCGCCGGCGCTGCTCAAGAAATATTTGGAAGCGGCGCGGTTTGTTGCCCAGCACCTCGTGCTGAAGCCACACGGTTTAGCTTTCGCGCCCTACACTGTCATCGGCGACACGGATCGTGACAAATATTGCGTTGAGCGGATCGTGGAGTTTTACAAACGGCAGCGCACGGATTTCGCGGATTTCTTCATGGCGGCCTGGCGTTATCAGCATCGCGCGGCATCGGGTCGCGCCTCGGCAGCCATTGAGGATTTCGCGGCTGAGGCGGGAGTAAGCCCAAAATATCTAGCCACGATCTGCGCGTTGCTAGCGGAGCCGCCGGAGGAAATCGGCCCGATTGCTGCCATTCAAGCAATGTGGCGTGAATTGCCTGCTGATCCAAAACGAGAATCCGAAGCCCGCGCGGCGTGCGTCCAACTTCGCGATTTCGTGATGCAGTTGCGGCAGAAGCTGGTCCCGGAAGTGAACAATCTCAGTGCACCGGGAATTCAGCCGGGCCATCAGGCATTGGTGCTCTGGAAGGATCGCCAAATGGCGCGGAATCGCATGCGCTATGCCGGAGGAGCAAAAGGGATCAAGATGGATGCTGCGGCTTTCGGATCTGACGCCGCCGCGGCGCTGGTCTTTCCAGAAGAACCGTGGAAGTCGGAGGAATACGAGGCGGCTTTCGCTCGGTTCTGCGCCATTTTTCCGGATGCTTTTGTGGTGTCAGAGCGGGCCCGGGTGTTTCTGGCGCCGGGCAAGGAGGATGCGAAAAACGTGGGCCGCCTGCTCAGCGCGGGCTTTCACAGTGCGATGGGTTACTTTCGTGATGATGGGCCAATGTGTGAGTTGTTACTTGATGATGCGGAGCGGCGCGAACTGGACGAACGCTGGCGGGAGCTGGATTTTATCGCGGATGCTCCGCGCCGCCAGCACAGCGGCTTTATTTGGTCGGAGCGCGTGGATTCCCGGTTCATGGTCGATCCGCGTTTCGATTTCGCTCGTGCGGAAGACAAGGATGCTGCTTCCGAGGAAAAAATTCGGCAGCTCAGCAATGTCTATTTAGACAAAGCCGTGGAGCGGGGGGCTGATGACTATGTCCTTTCGGTGCTGAAAGAGCACTTCGACGAAGTGGCAGAGAGCGTGCGCCGCGTGGATCAGGAAAGACTCGATGCTGAGCCCAGCCACATTGAGGCGCTACAGGATTTGGCGCAACGGGCTTATCGCCGCCCGTTATCAGTTGGAGAGCGCGCGGAAGTGGCGGCGTTTTACCGCTCACTGCGCGAAAGGGATAGTCTGAACCATGAGGACGCCGTGTGCGACACGCTCGTGAGCATCCTCATGTCGCCGTATTTTTGTTACCGTGCGGATTTAGTCGATGCGGGTGAAGGAATTCATCCGTTGTCCGACTACGCGCTGGCCAGCCGGCTCAGTTACTTTATCTGGTCGAGCGCGCCCGATGATAAACTGCTGGCCCACGCGACAGCCGGTGATCTGCATCAGCCGCAGGTCATTGTTTCGGAAGCGCAGCGCATGTTGAAAGATGATCGCGTTCGCGCTTTTGGCCTCGAGTTTGCCGGAAATTGGCTGGATATCCGGCGTTTTGAAGAACTGAACAGCGTGGATCGCGACCGGTTCAAAACATTTACCAACGATCTGCGTGCGGCGATGCTTGAAGAGCCAATGCAGTTTTTCGCCGATGTGGTCCGCGAAAATCGCTCCGTGCTCGATTTCCTCTACGCAAACCGGACCTTCGTAAATGGGTTACTTGCCAAACACTATGGAATGCCGGATGCAAATTTCGCGCCGGGCGAATGGAAGCGCATGGACAATGCTCGTGAATACGGCCGGGGCGGGCTTTTGCCCATGGCTGCCTTCCTCACCAAGAACGCCCCGGGCGACCGCACCAGTCCGGTGAAGCGCGGCAATTGGGTGATCCGCCGTTTGCTCGGCGAACGCGTACCTCCGCCGCCGGCGAAAGTGCCGGAGTTGCCGTCCGACGAAGCTAGTCTTGGCAACCTGACGTTGCGTGAAGCGCTGGCCCGCCACCGCGACGACAAAGCTTGCGCCGGCTGCCACGAGCGCTTCGATTCCATCGGCCTGGCATTTGAGGGATTCGGCCCTGTCGGCGAGCGCCGGACCGAAGATCTCGGCGGGCGCGCTGTGGATACGCACGCTGCTTTTCCCGGCGGCTTTGAGGGGACCGGTGTGGATGGCTTGCTCGGCTATATCAAGGCCCATCGTGAGTCCGATTTTATCGATAACTTTTGCCGCAAACTTCTCGCCTACGCCTTGGGCCGGAACGTGATGCTATCTGATGATCAAACGATCCAGGAAATGAAAGACCGGCTTGCGGCCAGCGATTACCGGTTCGATGCCCTCATCGAAACGATCGTGACCAGCCGTCAGTTTCTAAATAAAAGAGGCCAGAACGCTCTTACTGAGAGATGAATACGAAGCCGCGCCTGACGTATTGCCCAATCAAGTTTAACCGAGAGCAGATGTCCCGGCGCGCCTTCCTGCGTGGAGTCGGCGTGGCCATGGCGCTGCCGTGGCTGGAGTCGATCCCCGTCTGGGGTTCAGAGCCGGCGCGCGATGGCACCCCCGGCCCCTTTCCCAAGCGCTTTGGCACTCTCTTCATGGGATGCGGAATCAACGCCCAGCACTGGTGGGCGAAAGGCGCGGGTGCGGAGATGGAGTTGGGCAAGAGTCTTCAGCCGATGGAGCCGCTCAAGCAGAAGATGAATTTCATCACGGGCTTGTTTAATCTGCACGCCACGGGCGTGGGGATTCATCCGGGCCAGACGGGCAATATTCTTTCGGGCGCTTCGCTGCAAAAAGGCGCATCGCTGAAAGGCGATATCAGCATGGATCAAGTGCTCGCCAATCGCATCGGCGACGAAACGGTGCAGCCGAGCATGGTGCTGGGCTGCGAGCAGCCGGTCACGGGTTATCACGAGACGAATTTCTCGATGGCCTACAGCTCGCATATTTCATGGCAGAGCGCGACTTCACCGGTGCCGCTGGAAGTTTATCCATCACTGGCCTTCGATAGCCTTTTCGACAATCGCGGCGGCCGGCGCACGCAGAGCATCCTCGATCGTGTGCAGGAGCAGGCGGCCAGCCTGAGCCGCCAGGTGAGTTCCAGCGACAAGTCGAAGCTCGATGAATATCTCACCAGCGTGCGTGAAGTGGAGCGACGCGTGGAAAACATGCGAACGGCCAAATCGAAAGCGGAAGACAACGCCACGGCGCGTGGACAACTTGCCGTAACGATGAAACGGCCCGACAACGGCCTGCCCGAAGATCTCCGCGAACACATGCGGCTCATGTGCGACATTGTCGCGCTCGGTTTTCAAACGGACAAAACACGAGTGGCTACCCTGCTGCTCTGCCGTGACTTGTCCGGTTTGTTTTATCCCTTTCTCGATGTGCAAAAGGCGCATCACTCCGCCTCGCACGACGATCTTTCAGATGCCTACGAACGCATCTCCCGTTATTATTGCAGCCAGTTTGCTTATTTAGCATCGCGACTGGATTCCATGAAAGAAGGTGAGGGAACGGTGCTGGATAACTCGTGCCTGCTTTTCATCTCCAGCATGTGGTCCGGCAGTAAACACGATTCCACCAAGGTGCCGGTCCTCCTCGCGGGCGGACTCGGCGGCACACTCGAAACGGGACGCATTCTCGACTACGCCGACAGGGGTGACGAGAACCGCAAGCTATGTAGCATGTATCTCTCGCTCATGGATCGCATGGGTGTGAAGCTCGACCATTTCGGTGACGCGGATACGCGGCTGGCAGGGCTGTAAATGCGCGAAGCCTGGTGAGGCCGGCTGTCCTCATCCGGCCAATGTGTGTTGAATCGAAAACACACGATGGTGAATATAAAAACGTACGTCTGATAGACCTTTTGGAATGCGTGATTTTTCATCCAAGCTTTTTGCGTAGTCAGCACACTCTGGCCGGCTGAGGACAGCCGGCCTCACCAAGCCTCGCGCGTTCCGAGGCTGTGCTCGAAATTCGGAAACAGGATGTTCGAACCGCTACGGCAAGGCAGTTATTGAGCATCCAGAGCAACTTCTACGCTGCTCATTCGTAGTTCCGAAAAGGGGCCAATACCCTGCTGAAACCCGAATGATGGGAACAGAAACTCGCATGACATTGCCTTTACTCCAGGAGCAGCCGCATCATCGTGTTGCACGCTTGACCCACAATCCATCAACGCGCGTACGTTCGATTTCGCTCTTCACGGCCACAGGCATCGTGGTTTCAAACATCATCGGCACCGGCATTTTCACCAGCCTCGGTTTTCAGGTGGGCGGTTTGCCATCGGGGTTTGCGATCATGGTGCTGTGGGCTGTCGGAGGGATCTGCGCGCTCTGTGGTGCGCTTGCCTATGCGGAGCTGGCGGCGGCGCTGCCTCGTTCGGGTGGCGAATATCATTTTCTTTCGGAAATCTATCATCCGGTCGTGGGCTTTTTGGCGGGCTGGATTTCCGCGACCGTGGGATTTGCCGCGCCGATCGCACTCACGGCCATGGCTTTTGGAGTGTATGGAAATCACGCAGCGCCCTGGCTCAATCCGACGCTGCTTTCGTTACTTGTTGTATGGATTTGCTCGGCGATCCATTTCACCGGCCTCCGGCGAGGCAGCGCTTTTCAGAATACCTTCACGATTCTGAAGATTGTGTTAATCCTCGCATTTATCGTGGCTGGGATTTTCGTGCCTCATTCGGAGCCTGTTACTTTTGCACCAAAGCCAAGTGATTGGAGTCTCGTCCTCGGAAGCTCCTTTGCCGTCAGCCTAGTCTATGTGATGTACGCTTATTCAGGTTGGAACGCGACGACCTATATCGTCGGCGAAATTCGCGATGCCCAAAAGAATGTCCTGCGTTCCGTGCTGTTTGGCACGTTGCTGGTCGTCGTTCTCTACCTCGGCCTCAACGCCATTTTTCTTCACACCACACCCATGTCGGAAATGGCGGCAGCGGCAGCGCAGCATAAACCAAATGTCGCCTCGCTGGCCGCCACGCAAATCTTCGGTGAAGCAGGCGGCCGCACCATGGATGCATTGATTTGCGTGAGCCTGGTTTCGACGATTTCTTCGATGGTCTGGATCGGCCCTCGAGTGACCGTGGCCATGGGTGAAGACATGCCGGGTCTTAGCTTGTTTGCGCGTAAAACGAGGAGCGGCATTCCTCGCGTCGCTTTGATCCTGCAAGTGGTTATCGTTACGGCGCTGCTGCTGACCGCCACCTTCGATGCGATTTCCATCGCCATTCAGCTTGCGCTCACGCTGTGTTCTTTCGCCACGGTGCTGGGAGTCATCGTGCTGCGCATACGCCGGCCGGATTTGGCACGGCCTTATCGTACGTGGGGATATCCCGTGACGCCGGCCATTTTCCTGATCGTGAGCCTGTGGATGATGTTCCACATTTTCCGCTCCAATCCGGTGGAATCGATGATCGGTTTGGGCACTACCCTGGCCGGTTTGGCGCTCTATTTTATCACCGGCGGAAGAGCGCGCGTTTAGTTTTTCGACCGCCAACGAAGCTCTCCGCTGCGATAACGTTTGTTGATGAAACCACTCATCCTTTTTACCACTCTCGCTTTTCTGGCGGCTTCACGCCTTCACGCGCAGAACAGCGCGTCGCTCAACGATGAGGCGAGATTTCTCGCCGGGATGCCGGTGCACGGCTCGGCGCTGGAAGCGCATTCTCACAGCCAGGCATGGATGGAGCACGCCACAGCGATGGACAGCGCTTTCAATAAGCAGGAGCAGCGCCAGCTGGCCAAAGTGCGGGCATGGTCGAGCGCCAATGTGCCTGGCTCAGGCAGTTCGGCGACGATGTATTACATGTTCAGCGGGCCGGACTTTCTCTACGCGAATGCTTTCTATCCAAATGCTTCCACGTACATCCTGTGCGGCACCGAACCGATCGGGAACGTGCCGGACATCGCAAAGCTGGATCAGGCGCAACTCGAAGGGGGGCTTGCGGGTCTTCGGCAATCCATGAAGACCATTCTGGATTTTCATTACTTTATTACAAAAGACATGCGCGTCGATTTATCGCGCACGCAGATCAGTGGCACCTTGCCGATCTTGTTTGTCTTTCTGGCGCGCACCGGTAATGCCGTGGAATCCGTTACGAATGTAAGCACACCCGCCCCCGGGGTGAAGATCACCTTTACGTCGGGAGGACACGAGCAAACGCTTTATTATTTCAAAACCGATCTTTCCAATGGCGGGCGCAGCGCCGGCTTTACGAAGTGGTGTGCTTCACAAGGGCCAGGGCTGAGTCTGCTGAAAGCGGCGTCGTATCTCATGCATTCCAGCGAGTTTTCCAATGTGCGCAGTTTCCTGCTGCAAAATAGCCGCGTGATTGTGCAGGACGACTCCGGGATTCCGTATCATGATTTACTTGGGGGTGGGTACGAAGTGCACGTGTATGGGGCGTATCAGGGCCCGATTCAGCTTTTTACCAAATACAATCAACCTGATTTGGAACAGGCTTATCGAACAAGTAACCCGGGTCCGCTGGGATTTGGGTTTGGGTACCATTGGCAAACGGAGCGAGGGATGTTGATGATGGCGGTCCGCCGGTGAGGGTGGCGGCTGCCTTCATCCTACACTTTCACTTACACCTACACTCGTCGCGCGGAGCGCGAAACGGTCGGGCGGTCGCGCTTCTTTGAGCCTAATCTTTATCTTTAACTTAATCTTCGGCTGGAAGCCGAAACAGAAAAGTGGAGGCGCACGGGTACCCACCGCTTTGCCATTTCGCGCTCCGCGCGACGAGTGTAGGTGTAAGTGAAAGTGTAGGATTAAAGACCCCACCCCGCGTTTATCTACCCAGCAGGAGTCGCAAGAACTCGCCATCCGAAAAGCGTCCGCCGGTCCCCTGGCGGACCACCACCAGATCCATCGATGGAATGACGAACAAGCGCTGATACCCCGACCCAATCGCCGCCACGAGATCACTTGGCGCGTCCCGGCAGATACACGCATCGCGCCAATCCTGCTTTGGCCAATCGAGTTCCAGCATGTCCTCGATATCAAATTCCCGGCCGCCCTTGCCCGCCAGGTGATTGTTCCAAAAACCCATGCCGAACGCGGGATTTGCGGTCGTGCCGTGAAAACATTGCGCGAGCGAATGTCCACTTACGACGGGCGATCCTTCGTGCAAAATCACTGAGCCCATGCGCGCCCATTGCGCGGCGGTCATGCGAAATCCGCTGGCAAGTAACGGATTTCCGGCACGATCTTCTTTGTAAACCTGTGGGCCGAGCCCCATGGGGCCGAGGACGCGGCGCTCCAGGAAGCGCGTGGGGGGTTCCTGCTTTGCTGCCAGTTTGCGGCGGAGCAATTCGTTAAAAACCTGGAGCGCAGCCGGGCCATAGATAAAGCGGCCTCCCCGCGGCGCGACGATGGGTGCCGCGAGCGCGACGGCATTGCGATCCGGCACTTCGTCGCTGTGTAAATGGAAGACGGGATCGAGGCCGGCGGTGAAGTTGAGCAGTTCATGAATGGTTACTTGTGATTTCTGCGGATCAGCGCGCCATTCCGGAAAGGTATCCGCGACCCGCTCATCCAGCTTCAGGATTCCCGTTTCTTCCGCGGCCAATGCGGCAAGGATCCAGAAACCTTTGGTGCCGCTGTAAATCTTATCGCGTTCGCCGGCTGAGCCACCGTTGGCGTAGCGCTCGAAAATGACCTTTCCATGCTGCATTACCAAGAACGATTTCCCTTGATGAGCTGCGGAGTATTGCGCGGCGTAGTCGAGGCTGGATGGATCGATGGCGAGAGAACAGGAGAGGTGATAGCAAAGAATGACGATAGGCGCGAAAGCGCGAGCGAATGGAGGGGCGACTAAGATGAGGATTACGATTAAGAGCATACCGCGGTTCCAAAGCTAGCGAGACACACTAGCGCGCTGATCAATTGTCCTGCGCGCGGCCCGCACGCTCCGCCTGGCACGTACCGCACACTCCGAAGATTTCCAGCGTGTGCGTGACATTCGCGTATCCCAGCCGGCGTGCCATCCGCTCGAGTCCATCCGCCACGCAGAAGTCGAGCGTCTGCACCTGATGGCAAAGGCGGCACACGATGTGGTGGTGATGATGTTCTCCGGTATTGAATTCGTAGCGATAGACACCGTCTCCAAAATCGCATCTGCGCACGACATTGAGCTCCTCCATGGCCGCGAGGCATCGATACACGGTGACGAGGTCGCACATTCCCTTTTCCATTCGCTGATGAATCTCCTCCGTCGTGAACGGCCCGTGTTCCGCAATCAGAATGGAGAGAATCTCGCGGCGCGGAGCCGTGATCCGATGCCCGTGGTCGCGCAAAGTCTGCAAAGCTGCGTTCAGCAGCTCCTGCCTGGACGTGGAATGATGCGCCATCCATTTTCATGTAGTCCACCGCGGCTTCTTGCGCAATGCTGGCTCGAATCCGTGGAGCCGTGGCGGCCTCTTTCGGGATTCATTTATTCCCCAGCATCTCTTTAGATGAGAAACGCTTGAACTTTCGGTTGAAACATCACGAATCGTTTTCCGCCGGCTGCCGGCGGGTGGCGTGCGAAGAAATCGCAGCGGCGATTCAGGACGT
>FTBG01000634.1_pt1 | contig 38863 bp, 19 predicted proteins | sample 1639311 | NCBI WGS metagenome assembly FTBG01 (sample SAMEA3914864, study PRJEB12502) | metagenome | biome: forest; material: soil | place: USA | collected 2012-03-12 | depth 0.3 m | reverse complement strand
TCGAACGTGTCTTTGAGTTCGAACGTACTTGGGCAAGCTTCGAATTGCCGCGGATTCTACGTGCATTTTCAGATGTGCGTCGGCATGTTCTTGGCGGAAGCGGTAGCTATTCTTTTTTTGCTGCACAATTGGAAAACCTATTTCGTCCGTCCTTTCAGGTAGCACTCGAAGAGTTTGGCGTTCCGCTTCAGGTAAGTGACAAACTCAGCCAAGAGTTGTCGCACTTTGATTCAATCGATAGCGCGCTCGCTGCCGTTAAAAGTCTTCGACTAACTTCACTCAATATGGACGCCTTTGAAAAGGAGCTTTTGGAGGACTGCCAAGTTACGCTGTAAATTGGGCGTCGCTTCCTCGATACCCTCGCCCGCCTCTACTCCCGCTGCTGCTTCCTACTCTGCTCGCCGATCTCCTTCCGCTTTTCCTCGACCTTATCTGATTTGCGTTCGAGCTGATGGGCGTCGGTGTCGAGGCCTTCTTTTTTCAGGAGATTGATGACGACTCGGGAGGCGTCGCGCCAGGCGCCCATGGCGAAGTAATCGCTGGTGGGGGTTTTGAAGTTGCGCTCGAAGGTTTGGTCGATTTCGCGGGCGGCTTCGGCGCCTTTGTGCTGGTCCTTGGCCCAATCGTAGTAGCGCGGGGCGAGCGCTTTGAAGGCTACGAATTCTTTGCCTTTCTCGCGCAGAGCGTCGCGATAGATTTTGCCGGGCGCAGTGTCGTCACCGGATTCCTTGGCCAGCGCCACTTCCTTATAAACGGAATCGAGGATGAGATCGGTGCGATCCTTGTCCTTGCGCTCCAGGCGGTTTTCCTGATGCTCGGCGGCGGCGAAGGCGGCTTTGGTGTCGCCATTGGCCATCAAGTAATCGGTCTCGCGTTTGTTAATCGATTCGACGACGTCGGGATATTTTTGGAAAACGACGCGCATCCGCCCGATCTCGCGCTCCCAATCGTCCGTGCCCACTTTGGCCGATTGCATGGCGTCGAGCCGGCGATTCCACGCGCCGAGATGCTGCGGCGTGGCGGAGACGGCGGCATCGAGCGCGAGCCGCGAAATCTCGGGCATCTTCGCTTTCGCTAAAAGATCGGCGAGCTGGAGATAGCGTTCCGTGGTGGCCCAGCCATCGGTGCGGCGGGCGGGTTCGCCGAGCTCGCGCAGCTCCTGTTCCTTGAGCGTGCGATGCGTCTGCGGATCGACGGTGGCGCCGGCGGCGAAGTGATCGTCGTAGCGGCCCGTGCTGAGATTCCACGAATTGCGCGTGGCTTCATAGCCAAACCAGGCGTGCGCCCCGCGGTCCCCTTCCCCGCCGATGATCATGGCCGGGATGCCGTTGGCCTTGGCGGTGACGCTGGCGAAATAAGCCTGATCCACGCAGACGCCGCCTTTTTCACGAATTTCGGCGAGCGTATAGTGATCGTATAACGTTCTCCCACCCGCGGCTTTATCCATGCGATAGCGGATCATGCCGTAGGCCTTGCCCCAGTCGCGCCGGGAAAGATTCACATTTTTCTCCGCCCAGACGAGTTCGCTGGTCGGCACAGGCGCATCCACCATCCACACGAGATCGAAAGGCCGCAACTCGGCGAGCGGCGTGCGGAGTTCGCCACGCTTGGCGGCATCGCGATAGAAACGATAGCGTTCCACCGGGTCGATATTCGTGCGCGAGACCTTGTCAGATTCGCTCTGATTCGCCTCGGCATTCATCGCGTAGAAATTGGGATTCACCGAGACCGGGTCATCGAAAACGACGGCGATGGCCAGCGCGAGCGCCATATAACGTTCCGGATCCTGGCGATCTTCCTTCCAGCAGTCGCGCCAGATTTCCAGAACGCGGCGCGGCTTATCCTCCGGGCGAATGGTCTCAGCGAGCATCTCCACGGCGCGCGGCGTGGCGAAAAGCCAGTCGAGAAAATCGGCGGTGTCTTTGTCGTTGGGCAGTTCGCCGATGGCCGAGGAATCCACCGCGTGGAGCACGGTGTTTTGCGAAAGCATGAGCGAGGGCGCTTTAAGCGCGAGGACGCGCTCCAGATTGCCCGCGTATTGCGTCCAGTTCCCCGAGGAAGCGGCGGCCACGAGCGCGCCCTCGAGCGCGTCGCGATGCTGCTGCCAGCCGTGGTTATCGATGGCCCAGTGCGTGGCGGCGACGAGTTGCTTGTACTCCGGATCGCCAGCGCCCACAGCGGAGCTTAGCGAGAGTTTCGGCAGGCCGGGATAGGCGGCGACCACTTCCATGCGCGTGGCGGCGGGCGTCTTCGGCACGTCGAGCGCGGCGATGCGCTGGTCCCAATCGTAGAGGCGCGATTTGGTGACGAAGGGCACATCGGCAAATTCCGTGCGCAGCCGCTGCAACTCGGTGGCGGCCGCAACGTGATCCCCGCTGGCGATAAGCGAGGCGAGCCGGTCCATGGCGTCGAGACCTTCGCGCTGGTGGCGCAGTTTTTGCCAATCATCGGCCCAGGCGTGCAGGGCATCCTGCTTATTACTAGCTTTGCTGAGCGAGGCACGGGCATCGTTGAAATGGGCCGCACCGAGCAGGTACTGCGCGGCGTGATGCGATCCCGAGACAGAATCCAATCGGCCAAGTAACCCGGCCAGCGCCGCATCGGAAAGCGCTGAAAGCTCGAAAGTCTTCGCCACGGTGCCGTAGGTGGTCGGCTCGTCGAAAATGAAACGGCCATCAGCGATTTTGACTAGTTTGCCTTTGGCGCCGTCGGGGAGATCGGCCGTGGCGCCGGCGAGTTCCGCACCGTGCTGGAAAACGAGACCAAGCGCGGCCTGAGCCATCTGAATGCGGTCCACCTGGCGCTCCACCGCGCGGCGATTCGCGGCGTCGGGATGTTTATCTAACCAACGCTGGAGCAGCGCCGTCGCGCCCTGGTAATTGCGCGAGGCACAAAGCTTGATCGCGTCGCCCATGAGGCGCGTGTAATCGGCGAGCGCTTCAGGGTCATCCGCAGTCACGCGAATTTCCTGCGCCGTTCCCTCGGCCACCGGTTCCAGTGAAGCCGGGAAGGAAATATCGGGCGGCGCGATGCGTGTTACTTGTGGAGACGCAGTGATCTGCGGGGCGTGATGCGGCTTTTCCGCCCACCACCAGCTCCACGCACCCGCAACGGCCACCGCAGCCACAGCCGCAAGCACCAGCGGACGCCGTGCGCCGGAGCTGCGCGGCGTGGTGCTCACGGGACGATCGCGCGAAGCACGGTCGAGATCGCGCAGGCAATCTTTCCAGCTCGTGTAATGCGGTCCCGCGGGCGCGAGCATCAGTTGGAGCACGGTGCGAAATTGCACGGGCATTTCCGGCTTCAAAATCCAGTTAGTCAGCGCGCGGCCTTCATCGTTGGCGGAAGCCTGTGGCTTGCCAAAAACGAGGTGGCCGATGAGCAGCGCGGCCTGGCGCAGATCGGTCTGCAGATTCGCCTCGATCCCGCTCACGGGGGCGCAGTGCAGTGCGGGAACGATCCGCACTTCCTTTTGATCATTCAGCAGAACATTGGCCGGCAGGATGGCGCCGTGCACAGCATTGCAGCGCAGGAGGACCTGGCCGACCGAGCGCACGACATGGATGGCTTCGCTAAAGGAAAAGCGCCGCCCGCGAGCGATCTGCACCGAGACCGCGCGGCCGTAAAAATGGGTGAGGGCAAAATAAAGCGCGTCGCCGTCTTCGAAAGAGGCCAGCAGCTCGAGGGCGCCGGGCTCGGTGAGCGACTCCGCGCGCAAGCGGTCCCGCTCGATCTGCAAACGAATCGCCGGGGTAAGGCCACCCTCCGGCTGGAGCTTGCGCAAAAGCACCCGCTCGCCGTCGAGCTTCCACTGCGCGTCGAGGAACCCGTCGCTCCGGGCGACCAGCAACTCGAAATCCGCGAGTTTAGGCAGCGTGATGTTGCTCATCGGGGTGGGATAAAAAAGGCGTCTATCGCGTGCGGAGATGCGGCATGGGCAAGCCGGCGGCGCACACGTCGAGGCATGCTAAGGGATTTCGAGATTTGTTCAAGCCCGGGGAAGTCATTTTGGGGACGACGAAGATTTAAACGCGGAGGCGCAGAGGTGCAGAGGGACGCAGAGGAAAAGGCTACAAAAATGGTTGTGGATAAGGCGTGTATTTGAGCCGGTGCTGGATTTTGCTCTCGGACGACTTTGTCTTTCGAGTGTGATGCGGGGTTCGCGCGTCTCGTCCATTTCTGGCCTCTGCGAACCTCCCCGGCTCCGCGCCTCTGCGTTTAAATCTTGGTTCCCGTGATAACGCAAAGCGCGCATGGCACGCACTTTACGCTAAAATTTCCCGCACCACTTTGCCTTCCACATCGGTCAACCGAAAATCGCGTCCGGCGTAACGATAAGTCAGTTTTTCATGATCAAAACCGAGGAGCCACAGGATGGTGGCCTGCAAGTCGTGAACATGAACGGGTTTCTCCACTGCGGCGAAACCAAACTCGTCGGTCGCGCCATGCACGTGCCCCCCTTTCACTCCTCCGCCAGCCATCCACATGGAAAAACCGTAATGATTATGATCGCGTCCGTTAATCTTCCCTTGGTTCGAGCCCGGCGTAGGCATCTCCACCGTGGGCGTGCGGCCAAATTCTCCACCCCAGATGACGAGCGTATCCTCCAGCATCCCGCGTTGTTTCAGATCCTTTAATAGCGCGCCGATGGCTTGATCGCATTCGCCCGCCAGCCGCTTGTGATTTACCTCGATGTCGTCGTGGCTGTCCCAAGGCTGCCCTTCGCCGTGCCACACCTGCACAAAGCGCACGCCCCGCTCCACGAGACGCCGGGCGATGAGCATCTGGCGGCCTTGCACGCCCGGGCCGTACATGTCGCGGATCGCTTGCGGCTCTTTGGAAACGTCAAAGGCATCGGCGGCATCCATCTGCATCCGGTAAGCGAGTTCGAATGACTGAATGCGCGTTTCGAGCTGGGCATCCTGCTGGCGTTTGCGCAGATGCTCGGCGTTGAGCTTTTGCAGGAGATCGATCTGATCGCGCTGTTCCCGTAGCGAGACGGTGTTGTTGCGAATGTTTTCGATGAGCTTCTCGATCTCGGTGTGTTTTGTGTCGATGTAGGTGCCCTGAAACACACCGGGGAGAAAGGCCGCCTGCCAATTCTGCGATTCCTGGATCGGGTAACCGCCCGGGCACATGGTGATGAAGCCCGGCATATTTTGGTTTTCCGTGCCGAGTCCGTACGTGACCCACGAACCCATGCTCGGGCGAATTTGCCGCGCTTCACCGCAATTCATGAGCATGAGCGACGGCTCGTGATTCGGCACGTCGGCGTGCATGGAGCGGATGACGCAGATGTCGTCGATGGATTCGGCGGTTTTGGCGAAAAGCTCGCTGACCTCGATGCCGCTCTGGCCGCGCTTAGCAAATTTGAAGGGCGAACCAAAGGCCGCGCCGGTCTTACGCTCGGTCTTGAGGTGTTCGCCGGGCAATTCCTTGCCGTGATACTGCGTGAGCGAGGGCTTCGGGTCGAAGGTATCGACGTGCGAAGGCCCGCCATTCATGAAAAGGTGAATGACGCGCTTGGCTTTACCGGGAAAATGCGGCTGCTTCGGCGCGAGCGGGTTCAGGTCCGCAGCGGATGCGCCCGTAGGCCCAAAGATGCCCGCCTGCCCGAAAAGACTCCCCAGACTGAGCGCACCCATCCCCATGCCGCAGCGATGCAGAAAATCGCGGCGGGTGAGGAATTTGTCTTCAGGACGCAGTGCGTGATGGGACATGAATGATGCGGCTGGTACGAAGAGGTAAATCGAACGCCAGAGGGATATTTAGCCCGAATCTCGGCCGGGAGCAAAAATGGAGGGTTGGACACGGACACCCACCAAGCAAGATCCGAAGGCAGTTAAAACGCAGAGACGCAGAGGTTCGCAGAGGATTGAAAGGTCCCGAATTATGCGAAAGTCACGAAAAGTAACCGCCTGCCGAGTCTTGCGATCTCGATGAGATCGCTCTCAAAGCGCTTTCCCACATCCGCCCCCCCCTTCGAGAACTTCACATCCCTTGCAAGCCTCCACCTTTCTCCCCCTCTGCGAGTCTCTGCGCCTCCGCGTTTAATTGCATTTGGAATCCCTCCAAAATGTCCGCCCGGATTCATTTGATTTTCCCTCACGGTGATAGTAGGGCATGCGGCTCGCTTCATCAGAGCGCGGAAGGCATCACCCTGCCGTCCACCGGCGGCTAGAACCCGCTGGTTTCTTGATACCGATGGCCACCAAACGCGATTATTACGAAATTTTGGAAGTTACGCGCACCGCGACGGCGGAGGAGATCAAACGCTCCTATCGCAAGCTCGCGGTCAAATTTCATCCGGACAAAAACCCAGACGACGCCACGGCCGAGGATAAATTCAAGGAATTGGGCGAAGCATACGACGTGCTCATGGATGGCGACAAGCGGGCGGCGTACGACCGTTTCGGCCATGCTGCTTTCTCCCAAGGCACGGCGGCGGGAGCGCGGGGCGCGGGCGGGTTTCACGATCCTTTCGATATTTTCCGCGAAGTCTTCGGCGGCGCGGGCGGCGGAGGCGCAGGCGGAATCTTCGAGCAATTTTTCGGCGGAGGCGGACAGCGCACCGATCGCGAAGGCCGCCAGCGTGGAGCGGATTTGCGCTATGATTTGCAGATCAGCCTGGAAGAAGCAGCGACCGGCGCGGAGAAAGAGATCGAGGTGCAAAAACTCGAGGTCTGCCCGCAGTGCACCGGCTCCGGAGCGGAGGCGGGTTCACGGGCGGTTACTTGTCGCGATTGTGGCGGGCGCGGACAGGTAATTTCTTCGCGCGGCTTTTTCCAGGTCTCGCAGACGTGTCCCCGTTGCCGCGGCACCGGCCAGGTGATCGAGCGGCCCTGCCGCAAGTGCGGCGGCGAAGGGCGCAGCGAAGCACCGTCGCGGATCAAGCTGAAAATTCCGGCAGGCATCGAAGACGGCTCGCGGCTGCGCAGCGTGCGCAATGGCGAGGCGGGCATTCGCGGCGGCCCGCATGGTGACTTGTACGTGGTGATCCACGTGAAGGAACACGAGATTTTCGAGCGTGAAGGCGAGCATCTTTTCTGCGAAGTGCCCGTCTCTTTCACCATCGCCGCGCTGAGCGGTGAAGTGAAAGTGCCCACGCTGGAAGGCCAGGCGCATTTGAAAATCCCTGCCGGCACCCAAGGCGGCACTGCCTTTAAGCTGCGCAACAAAGGGATGCCGATCCTGAATTCAAGTAACCGCGGCGATCTCATCGTACGCGTGCTTGTGGAAGTGCCGACCAAGCTCAACGCCGAACAACGTAAAAAGCTGGAGGAATTCGCCGCGCTCATGGGTGAGGACAACTCGCCGCTGCATAAGAGCTTTTTTGATAAGGCGAAGGAGTTTTTCGGATAGGCCGGCGGACTGGTGCAGGTGGCAGGATGGGCATCTTTTATTCTACACTTTCACTTACACCTACCCTTCTCCGTGTCGGAACGAACCGCTCGTTAGCGGCCCATTAGCGACCCATCGGCATGTGTGCTGCGAAGCCGCTGGCTGCCATCACCAGAGCGAAATCAAACGGAAAACCCGATAGGTTGCTAACAGAACCATGCGTAACAAGCAAGATTCCAGCAGCAGCAAACAAGCACGCTCCCAGAATGCAGCGCGGCCAAAAAGACAGTGTCCAGTGGCGGCACACCAGGCAGGAGATCAGCCCGATGAACATGAATTCGGCTGCGTAATAGATGCTGGCGCCTGCGGCATATCCAAAAATCGCTTCCAGTGAATCTCGATCCTTCACCGCATTTAATCCTTCCGGAGCGAGAAAGCTTATACCGCCAAAAGCAACGGCGAGAAGCAGACCTAGCTCACCGGCAAAAGCGCTGAGAAAGATGGTTAACAGGAAATTTCTCCGTCCGACCGTTTCTCCTTCGCCTTGCGAGCAGGCCAAGGATTCGTGGGGGTCGTTCATTTCCCAGCTTTAGCTTACTGCGATCCTTCATCGCGAGCGTGAAGTTCCGGTCACAGTTGCGGACGAGAAGTTACAGTTGCGGAGCCCGGTTTCGCGCAGAAAGTATTTCGTAATGAACGACGCGAAGACCGAATCCTATCTCAAAGATACCCTCGAAGACCGGGCCACGGTTTTCCAACCCGCCGATGGAGAAGTGCTGCGGATCGGCGGAAGCACGATCACTTTAAAAGTAACTAGCGCGCACTCCAACGATCAATTGGGCATCTACTCGATCGCCCTGGAGCCAAAAACCATCGGGGCGCAGTTGCATTACCACCGGTATATGGATGAGACCTTCATCGTGAATCGCGGCATGCTCACCGTGCGGCATGGCTCGCATGAAGTGGAGGCGGAAGCCGGCACCATTATTTATGTGCCGCGCTTTGTGCCGCATGCTTTTGCCAATAATTCCAGTGAACGCACGGAATTGACTTTGATTTTCAACCCCGCACAGCGGCGGGAAGGCTTCTTTTATGGGCTGGCGGAGATTCTCAACCAGGATCCCGTAGACGCGGCGAAATACCTTACGCTTTATAATAAATACGATAGCTATCCAGTCGATCCGCAGAAGATGTTGCCGATCCGGAATCAATAGTCCGGGCTTTATGGAATTCGATTTCAGGGATTGCCCCCCATAGAATCCCGAGGGTGGTGACCATGCGAGAATCCCGTGCGAAGTCCACCTGCACCGGACGGCGCGGAATGCAGTCCCTGCCGTCTCGTGCGCTCCACCCACACAGCGTTAAACACTGATTCGTGACCGTCGGCGAAGGCATTTTCGCCGCGAAAAAGCATCGCCAATCTCCGTGGCAAGTGCTTTTATCGCTGGCGATTCCTTCACCGCCAGCCCGTGAATCCACCCACAACAGGATTGATTCGGTTTGACGCGCCCCGATCGGGCGGACGGCTTATATCGTATTACGATATACATTCCGGCAAGCCATTCCCTGCCTCCATGGGAAGAAGGAAGACTCCCCGCTTTGCCTTACCCACTGTTCCTCCTCCCCCAATTCATTGATCCTCTATGGCCACCCCAAAAAAGCATCCGATCGCTTCCCTCGAAGCTCTCGAGTCGCGCTACGTCCTTTCCGGCGGCGATTTTGATCCCACTTTCGGCAACGGCACGGGTCAGGTCGTTACCGATTTCACGACTTATTCTCTCATCGAAAGCATCCACGCGGTCACTATCCAGGCCGATGGAAAGATCCTCGCGGTCGGCTCGGCCACCGATGGCTACACGCGCTTTTCGCCGGATATCGCGCTCGTGCGGTTCAATGCCGATGGCACGCCCGATCTTAGTTTTGGCACGGGCGGCCAGGTGCTCTTCAATTTCGGCGCAACCGATGAGAGCCACGATGAAGCTTACGCCGTGGTCCTGCAATCCGACGGAAAGATCCTCGTCGGCGGTCGCGCCTGGCATCTGAACAATCCTCCGGGGTACGATCCGGCGACCAGCCCAGCGCTTCCCGCCGCCACGCCTGACTACGACTTTGCGCTTGCCCGCTTCAATACGGATGGCAGCGTCGATACTAGTTTCGGCACGACTGGCTTTGTCGTCACCGATGCCGGGTCGAAGACCGACGTCATCCACGGTCTCACCTTGCAAAGCGACCACTCCATCGTCGCGGCGGGCACGACGGGAAATAGCATCGCCCTCGCGCGTTATACTTCCACGGGCGTCCTCGATTCCTCTTTCGGCGTCAACGGCATGGTCGTCAGCTATTTCGGCGGCAGCGATTCAGCAAACGCCGTCGCGCTGCAGCCGGGTGATGGCCGCATCGTTGTAGCGGGCACGACGGGCAAGGATTTCCTGCTCGCTCGCTATAATACCAATGGAACCCTGGATACCAATTTCGGCAATGGCGGAGCGGCCACTGCCGATTTTGGCACCGATTTGGAAACGGCAAATGCTTTGCTCATCGACGGCACAGGGCGCGTTCTCGTGGGCGGCTCGTATCAAGCGCAACCTTTCGTCGCCCACTTCGCTTTGGCCAGATTCACCAGTGCCGGCGTGCTCGATGCTAACTTTGGCACGGGCGGTGAGGTAACCCTCGACGTGGATGGCGCGCTGCAAGGCGGAGACCAGATCACGGCGATTAACATTCAGGCGGATAACAAAATCGTGGTCGCCGGTTCAGCGCCCGTTGCGGGAATCGCCGGCGTCACTAATTACGTCGCCGTGCGCTTTTCCGATACGGGCGCACTCGACACGAGCTACGGCGTCAATGGCCGGGCCTTCGCCGATTTCGGCGCTTCTTCCTACGACACCGCAACCGGCGCGGCGCTCGATGCGAATGGCAAGCTCGTGGTCGCCGGGGCCTCGCGGGATTTCTCCATCCCTCTCGACACCGGCCACCTTAGCATCGCCCGCTTTGATACCGCGGGCGCGCTGGATTCCACGTTTAGCGGCGATGGAATGGTGCAATTTGACGTGAAGAAACCGGGGGACAATCCTGAGCGGGCCTTCGCCGTAGATGGCAACAAGATCATTGTCGTCGGCGTCACCAGCACCAATACCTCCCTCGCCGGTTCGCACGCCGCGATTGCGCGTTACTTGCCGGATGGCTCGCTGGATCCGAGCTTTGGCGAAGGCGGTCGCGTCTTTGCCGACATCAGCTTGTACGCCGACGAACCCTTCGCCATCGCGGTGCAGCCGGACCACAAAATCCTCCTCGGCGGCAGTTACTTTCAAAACAACGGTGAATTCGCCCCCTCCGCCTTCTCACTGGTAGAGCGCTTCAATCCAGACGGCTCCCTCGACACCTCGTTCGGAAATAATGGCCTGGTCATGCCGACCAATGTTTATTTGAGCGGTATTTCGCAGGAAGCGACCATCAGCGCCGTCGCTATTCAGCCCGACGGAAAAATCGTCACCGTCGAAAACGTGGGCAATTCTTTTGCCGGCTTCTTCAAAACGGTCGTGGATCGCTATAATTCCGACGGCACGGTCGATACGAGTTTCGGCACGGGAGGTCGCGTGCAATTTGACATCAGCCAGGGCGTGCCGAATCAGGCGGTCATCCTTGAATCCGACGGAAAGATCCTCCTCGGCGGCAGCCACCCGAGTGGTGTGCTCGAACTGGCGCGGCTCAATGCCGACGGCACGCTAGACTCTAGTTTCGGAACCAACGGCGTGACGATCCAGGATTTTGTCAACTCCGACGAAACCTTTGCCGGGATGGTCATCGAACCAGACGGCCATATCTCCATCGGTGCGCGTGCTGCCCTCGCGACTGTGGCAAGTAACGGCGCCACCGGCTACGCAGAGATCGCGCGTTTTTCCGCGGATGGAATTCTCGACCCGCTCTTCGGCATCGGAGGGCGCACCATCGGCGCGGCCTATGCAGGAAGATTTACGGTGGACGGTTTTGCCCGCGAAGCCGACGGCAAGTATTTCTTTGCGATCGGCGGCGACAACCAAACCGAACGGATCATCCGCACGACGGCCACCGGCGATTTCGATGATACCTGGGGGCAGACGGGCTCGGTAACTATCAACAGCTATACCGACTCCCTGGCGCAACTAGCCGATGGCACGCTGCTCGCCGTCGGGACTTCTGGATTCATCGGTGACGCTACGGATCGCGATTTCACCCTGACTAAGTTTCTCACCGCGCCTGAGTCCTCCGTCAACGGAACCTTCCACTTTCAGTTTTCCGCCGGCATCGCCGATGAAAGCGCGCCTTTCGCCACGATCACGGTGATTCGTTCCGGCGGTTCCGCGGGACAGGTGACTGTTCACTATGCGACTACCGGCGGCACGGCGAGTCCGACCGCCGACTACGCACCCGTCAGCGGGGACCTCGTTTTTGCCGATGGCGTGACACAGATGAGTTTCCAGATCCCGCTGGATAACAACACCAACGGTGAACCCGATCTTACAGTTAACATTGCCTTGAGCAACCCCACGGGTGGCGCGGTTTTGGATAATCCAAAAAACTTCGTGATGCACATCGCCGCGCATAGCGGGCCCTTTGGCTCCGTCGATCCCGGCTACGGTGACAATGGCTTTGGGCTCTCCGATCACACCCAGCCATCCGGCACGCGCAATGATCTCGAGCAGGTCGCGGACATGGCTTTTCAGCCCGACGGCAAGATTGTGGTCATTGGTTATACCGATTCCTTCAGTCTGATCACGGATACGAATTTCCTGATCTCACGCTTCAACGCCGACGGCACGCCTGATCCAACCTTCAGCGGCGACGGCAGCGTGAGCACCGATTTCAAGACGGGGTTCGACACCGGTGGCGGCATCGCCGTTCTGCCCGATGGCAAAATCCTCGCCGCGGGTACCGTCACCGTGCCGGACATCGGCGTGCGGCATTATCCCGATGGATATAATGCCGCCGGCCCTACGGAACACATCGGCTTCGCGCGCTACAATGCCGACGGCTCGCTAGACCGCACTTTCGGGGACAATGGCGAGCTCATTTTCACAATGCCGGGTGTCGAACCGGACACGCGCTTTGTCGATATGCAGCTTTTGCCGGATGGGCAGCATTTCGTCGTCGGCATCGTGACCAGCGCGCATGGCGGGACGAACAGCAGCGGTGTCCTCGAATTCAATCTCGACGGTTCGCTCAATACTAGTTTCGGGGTTAATGGCTACGCCAACACCGCTCCCTTGCTTACAAATGGCTCGAGCTTTTCCGGGCCGGGCGCCGGCGCGGTCACGGTGCAGTCCGATGGCAAGATTCTCTTTGTCGCGAGCGTCGATGCGGATATCAATACCGATCAGCACCTCGGCGTGGCCCGCTTCACTCCGGACGGAAAGCTGGATACCACCTTTGGCTCCGGCGGCACGGAAATGGTGGATGCCCTCGTCGGCACCGGCACTGAGCAGGCCCGCGCCATGCTCGTGCAAGCGGATGGCAAGATAGTGATCGGAGGCAACGCGGGCAGCCATGGCTCAATGATCCGCCTCACTGCCAATGGCACGCTTGATACCACTTTCAACGGCACAGGCCGCAACGTGTTTTCCAATCTCGCGGATATCTATGATCTCGGCCAGATTAACAATGGCGAGCTCGTCGGCGTGGGCGCCAGCGGCACCGTCGGCATCGGCAACGAAGGCAATGCGCAGCGGGCCGTCTTCCAGGTGCTCACCACCGGCACGCTCGATCCGCAGTTCGGCATCACTGGGGTCGCCACGGTTTCTCAACTAGCCAATGCCGGCGTGCACGACGGCGCGCTCCTGATACGGTCCGACAATAGCATTATCGTGGGCTTCGGCGGCCAGCTCAAAACGGATACCGGTCTGAATAGCCAGTTTGTCATCTCGCGCATCACCACGAATCTCGGATCGGGCGTCTTTCAACTCGATGGCCCCACACTCCACGTGGATGAAAGGGCGGGCCTGGCACACATCTTCATCGAGCGCAGCGGCGGCACGGAAGGCACCGTGACAGTTCACTATCAAACGTCGGATGGCACGGCGCACGCGGGCAGCCATTATACAGCGGTCTCCGGCACCGTTACTTTCAACGACGGCGAGCGGCAGATGGAAGTGGATGTGCCCATCCTCAACGATCACGTCGCGAACGACACGCAGGACTTTACCTTCACGATCAGCGATCCTTCGGGAACCGGAACGCTGGGTTCGGTTAGTTCCGCCACGGTGACGATCGACGACGGGCCCGGCACGCTTGGCTTTCTTTCCTCCAATTTCAATTTCCTCGAAGGGAACAACCTCGCCACGATTCAAGTAACGCGCACCAATGGCAGCACCGGCGCCGCGTCTGTTGACTACACCATCACCGGTGGCACGGCGGTTTCCGGCGTGGACTACGATGCCATTCCCTCGGGCACCCTCTTTTTTAGCGACGGCCAGACCGCAGCCACGATCACCATCGCCCTGAAAAACAATCCACTAAGCGGCGGCACTGAATCGATCAATCTCAAGCTCAGTAACGCGGCGGCCGCGCAGCTCGGGCTCAGCACTTCCACGGTGAACATTTTCGAATTACAGCCCGGTACGGGAAACAATGCCGGCGGCTTGGACGCGGCTTTCGACGGCACGGGCGTCAATCGCGCCAATCCCTTCATCACCGCGACTAGTCTCAATAGTTACGCCACGGCGGTGCAACCGGATGGTAAGATTATCGTGGTAGGCGAGACGGGCGGGGCGGCGAGCGATTTTGCCGTGGCGCGTTATAAAGCCGATGGCACGCTCGATCCGAGCTTCGGCACGGGTGGTGCGGTCACGACGGATTTCTTTGGCTTGGGCGACAGCGCGCGCTCCGTGGTGGTGCAGCCGGATGGCAAAATCGTCGTGGCCGGCTGGGCCTTGCGCAACGGCAGCGGTGATTTCGCCATCGCTCGCTATAATTCCGACGGCTCGCTCGATACTAGTTTCGATAAGGATGGCAAAGCGACCGTCGATTTTGCCAGCCTCGACGATCGCGCCTCCGCAGTCGCCCTCACGCCCGATGGCAAAATCGTTGTGGCCGGCTGGACGGAAAGCCCGTTCCTTTTCGACTACGCCGTGGCCCGCCTGAATAGCGACGGCTCCCTCGACACGAGCTTTTCCTCAGACGGCAAAGTAACCACCGATTTCTCCGGCCACGCCGATCAAGCCAAGGCGCTCGCCATCCAGCCCGACGGCAAGATCATCGTAGGCGGCGTATCCACGACAGGCTCCGTGAGCACAAATACATTGGCCAAGGATTATTCTCTGGTTCGTTATAATGCCGATGGCTCGCTGGATAAGACTTTCGCCACCACTGGAACGATCCTGGCGAATAACGGCGGCCCGACGACCCGGACCTCCATCGATGCGCTGCTCCTGCGGCCGGACGGCACGTTGCTCGCCATCGGCGATCAACTCGGCGACATCTTCGTCGCTAAATATACTGCAGGAGGCACGCAGACGTCGTTAGCGGATATCAATATTACCACGGTCAATTCGCTCAATAGCAACGAGGCGCCGACGGGCGCGGCGCTCGCGCCCGATGGCTCGGTCATCATCGTGGGCAACACAACGTTTCCAAACGAATTCGTTCCGCGGCTGGCCATTGTGAAGCTCACGCCCGATCTCAAGCCGGATATTAATTTCGGCCTCAAATCGATCATCGCTCTGCAAGGTTTCAATGGCGCGCGCGCTGTGGCGCTGGAGCCCGATGGCAATATCGTCACAGTGGGCGGCGGATTTGAAGTCGCGCGCTTTCTCAATGAATCCAAAGCGCCGCCCCAAGGCGCCTTCCAACTCGACCACTTCACCTACACGATTGATGAATCCGCAGGCAAACTAGCGATCACAGTCTCGCGTCCGCACGACAAGAATTTCGGGCGCGTTACCGTGGACTACGCAACCATTGGGCTCGATGCGCTGCCGGGCCAGGATTTCACCTCCGTCACTGGAACTCTCGTTTTCGAAGAAACGGAAACGACGAAGACTTTTTCGATTCCGATCCTTAACGATAATCTCTACGAACCTGACGAATCGTTCGCCGTCATCCTCACCAACCCCACCGGCGGTGCAGAACTCTCGAGTCTCTCCTACGCCACCGTCACCATTCCGAAAAACGACGTGAATGGCGCGAACGGCTTGCAAAAAGGCGGATTTAACTTTGGGTCGAATAACGTCTCCTTCGCCTCCGGCTCCGAGGCCGACGAGATCGCTTTTGCGGAGGTGGTGCGCTCGGGCGGCAGCGCCGGCGCGATTTCGGTGGACTATGCCACGGTCGATGGCACCGCCAAAGCCGGGCTGGATTACACCCCTCAATTTGGGACCCTGAATTTTGCCGACGGTGAGACGACGCAATTCATCATTATCCCGGTGGTCAAGGATACAGAGATCGAAGGCAACGAGAATTTCTTCATCAAATTCTCCAGCCCCACCGGCGGCGCGACCCTCACTCCCGGCGTCTTCAGCACGCTGATGGTGACGATCACCGATGACGTTCCGACGGTTACTTGTGTCAATGCGAGCGCTCTCGACACCACTTTCGGCAACAATGGAATCGTCTCCACCGATCTCGGCATCACGGGGACGCAAGCCGCGAGGACGCTGCTCCAGCAGCCCGATGGCAAGATCATCGCCATCGGCAATGCCGGATATCAATTTAACTCCACCGTCACCAGCTCCGGCATCTCCCTCGTTCGTTATAACACCGACGGATCAGTCGATACCACTTTTGGCAAACAAGGCATGACCCAGACCGATATCTCGGCCAACCTGGGCTTTGAGGGCGGCGTGAGCGCGGAGTTCCTGAAGACCGGCAAAATATTCGTGGTGGGCTTCTCTTCCGGGGCGGGCACCGGTCCGGAAAACATCGTGTTCGCCCGCTACAACGCCAATGGCACGCTGGACACGAGCTTCGGCAACAAAGGCATCGCCCTGCAGCCCATCGCCAATTTCGACACCGCCCTCACCTTCCAGCAGGGAAATGGCGCGGTGGCCTTCGAGCCCGATGGCAAGCCAGTGATCGGCGCTTACTCTGCGGACGGCATCGATTCGAGCGCGGCGCTATACCGCTTCACGACCAATGGCACACTCGATACTAGTTTCGGCGTCGGCGGGGCGATCACTTACGATAGCAATACGGGATCCGATGAAATATCCACCATTGCCGTCCAATCCGACGGCAAGCTGGTCGTCGCGGGCATCGGACAAGGCGATGTCATTCGTTTCAATACCGATGGTTCGGTCGATAAATCGTTCGGCGCCGCCGGCATCGTGCAAACCAACCTCGGCGACATCTTTTATCCAAACACTCCGAACCTCATTCATCTCAATCAGATTTTCCTGAACAGTTCCATCGTCCAGCCCGATGGCAAAATTGTGATGTTTGGGTTCGGCGCCACATCGATTCGCGACCCCTCGTCGCAAAATGTCACGGACTTCAAGAACGGCCTGATGGCCATTCGTTATAATTCCGACGGCGCGCTGGATAATTCTTTCGGCACAAGCGGCGTTTCGCTCGTCCCCGGCAATCCCATTCCCAATCCGCCGCACGACGTAGCGATAGACAGCGAAGGGCGCTTCGTGATCGTCGGCTCAAATTTTGAAGTCGCGCGTATGCTCTCCGATGGCCGCGCTGATTTTAGCTTTGGTACGAACGGGCTTTCTTATGTGCCCGGACTTGGCGGAACTGCTTTCTCGGTGGTGATTCAACCGGACGGGAAAATCGTCGTGGGCGGTGGCGACGAATTTAGCGCCGGTCACTTCACACTCGTGCGTCTCGCGGGAGGCGATGCCGCCGGAGCCGTGCGGCTTAACAATCTCGACTTCCGCATTAGCGAAGACGGCGGGTCGCTCATCGTGCCCTTCGAGCGCTTGTGCGGCTGGGACGGGCCGATCAGCATCACCGTCACGACCAGCGATGGCACCGCCATCGCGGGCACTGACTATACAGCGGTCAATCAAACGCTCAGCTGGGGCGACAAGGAAGCGGGCGTGAAAACGATTGCGATTCCGATCATTGATGACCAGATCGCGCAGGGCGATCTCACGTTCCACATCAGCTTCGGCTCACCCATGGGAGGCGCGATGTTATCGGGCCAGACGACGGCGAATGCGACCATCGTAGACGACGAAAACCAGGGCAAACTGGAGTTCAGCGCCGCGCGTTTTGAGACAATGGAAAACGCGGGCTCAACGATGATCACCGTCCACCGCGTCGATGGGAAGGGCGGCCCGGTGGATGTCGATTTTAGCATTGTCACTGGCGCAAACGGTGGCACGGCGGTCGCGGGTCAGGATTATATGCCCACTTCCGGCACGCTGCATTTCGCCAGCGGCCAGACGACGGCATCGTTCCCAATCACGATTCTCGATAACCAAATCCTGAACGAAGACAAAACCATCGTCTTTCAACTCACCAATCCGCAAGGCGGAGCGGCGCTCGGCGATTCCGCGATGACGCGTCTGACCATCGTGGATAACGAAGTACCGCAAGGCGGCGTCTTCGAATTCGGCGTGGCCAAGGCGGACATCAGTGAAGGCGGCGGCGGGGTACTCATCACCATCGCGCGAAATGACGGCAGCGCAGGTGAAGCCACCGTGCAATTTAATGTTGCCGGCGGCACGGCGGTCGCGGGCCGCGACTACATCAGCATTTCCAAGGTGTTTGACTTTCTCCCAGGCGAGACAGTGAAAACCATTTTCCTGCCGATCTTTAACAATTCGCTGATCGATGGAGATCGCACCATCCTGCTCTCGCTGAGCAATCCCACGGGCGATCTGGTCATGAGCACCAATACGACACCCACCATCGGCGGCGTGGGCACGGAATTGATCACGATACACGACGACGATGCCCACCCCGCCGTGCTGACCCCGGGTAATTTCCAGGTACTGGGCACGAGCGTGAAAGTGAGCGAGCATGCTGGGACCGCTCCCATCGTGATCCTGCGGCAGGGCGGCCTCGATGGTGCGACTTCCGTGGATGTTACTTTCACCGACGGCACGGCGAAAGCCGGCAAAGACTATACCGGCACCACGATTCACGTGAATTTTGCCGACGGCCAACTCTCTCAGACCGTGAATGTGCCGATCCGCAATGATTTTCTAGCGGAAGCGAATGAAACATTCACCGCGACCCTGTCGAACCCCGGCGGCGGAGCGGGTCTCGGCCAACAGGTCAGCGAAAATATCACGATTACTGATGATGATTATTCACCGCTGCAGGATTTTAACAATGACGGCAACCGTGACTTGATTGTCATCGCCAAAGGCAAGATCAACCTCCTGGAAGGCAATGGCAGCGGCAGCTTTAGCCTGCCTGCGCCGCTGGCTACAATCAAGGCGCCAAGCGCGTTCATCAGCGCGGATTTTAACAACGACGGGAACAGCGACCTCGTGGTCTTTAGCGCAGGCAAAAAGAACATCGGTTTTCTGGCCGGCAACGGCGACGGAACTTTCAAACCGGCGGGCGCGTTCTCTTCAGCCAAAGCGAACAAGTCACTCGTCTTCGGTGATTTCAATGGTGACGGCTTCCTCGATCTCGCGGCGCTGCAATCGAAGGGCGTCAATGTGTTCCTCAACAAAGGGGACGGGACCTTCAATACGCCGTTCACGGTCAATGCAGGGAAGTCGCTCGGTACGCTCCTGGCGGGTGATTTTAACAACGACGGCCTCACTGATCTCGTGGCGACCAATGGCGGCAAGCATCCCACTCTCACGTTCCTCGCAGCGGACGGTCACGGCGGTTTCCTTGCGCCGCGCATCTCCACGATGCTGAAGGGATTCAAGTCACTGGTGGTGGGCGATTTCAGCGGCGATGGGCGGCTCGATCTCGCCGGTATTTTGCCGAAGAATCATGCGGGGATCATCATCGGCGATGGCCGCGGCAACTTCGGCTCCGTAGCACAAGTAGCCACGGCCAAGAGTCCATCGTTGCTGGGCTTTGGCGATTTTGATGACAACCTGAAACTCGATCTGCTCACGATCAACGCCAAAAAAATCGCCAGTGTGATTGCTAACAATGGCGGGTTTTCCTTTGCCACACCAACTAGTATTCCCACGGCCTTCAATCCCAAATTTATCGCCATCACGGATATTAACCACGACGACGATCCCGATCTCGTGATGTGGGATAAATCAGGGAAATTTAAGGTCGCGCTGGGAGGAGCGGGCGTGGGACTTGCAGTGGGATGAGGATGGGTAGTAGGGCCCGATGGGGGCTAGCAAATCATCCCTGCAAACGTCGGCGGATTTGTGCGTCATCTTGGCGCAAATCGAGAATTGCCAAAACTACAATTCGCGAGTGATAAGGCTCGTAAAATATTCCGTACGGAAAACCATGCATTACTTGTCTCCGAAACCTGATCAAGATATTTCGGTGCATCCTCTGGAAAAAGAGTAAGTCGAGTGAGGTAGGCATCAACCGCTGCCATGAATTCTGCGCCAAACCCTTCGCGGTAATCTTCAAATTGGTTAAATATTCTCTGCAAATCGCCATCTGCTCCTGAGAGCAGCTCAACTTTCCGCTTCATCGCGAGCCTAAAATCCGCGCCTTCACCTACTTCCGCACCACTGCCGCGCTGAGCTCTTCCACCTGCACCTGCAAACGGTCACGCTCCACAGTCAGGTCCGTCATGCGAATTTCCAGAGCGGCGGCGCGCATGGCTTCATTGGCAAAGAAGTGGCGCTCGCGGCGCAATTCCTCGATGCCGTGGCGTAGCATGGCCAAGGTGTCGAAGCTCTTCTGCAAGGTAAACCGCAAGGCTTCGCATTCCTTCGAACTGCCATCTACTTTTCCATGGACTTCCGCGGCCAAATGGCGCGCGCGCTCGAGGTCATCGCGCAAGCCTTCGAGCGCGGAGTTCAGCGCCGGAGTGAGATTTTTGTCTGGTTGCAAAAGGGCCATGCGGAAGCGGAAAAAGGTTAAGCAACCTTGTTAAGCAGGAACGGGGCCATCTCGCTTCAATCTTCATCCCCGGCTCAATCATCTCCAGAGGCCGCGGCGATGAACTGCAAAATCGTCGCGGTGCTGCACTGTCGGCGCCGGATCGCCCCCACTACCACTTGCTCTCTACTTTCCGCCAGGGGAATGAGTTCGAGCCGCGGTCCGGCGAGACATTTCAGGCATGAGGTTACGAGCGCGTAGCCGCGGCCCGCTTCCACTGCGGCGATCAAGCTCGTCACGCTATCGTGCTCTTCCACGATTTGCGGGTTGATCCCCGCAGGCTTAAAAAGCCGCGCCACACCCGCGTGATATTCCGGATAGGCTTCGCGTGCGTAGGCGATCATCGGCTCGCCTGCCAGTTCCTCCAATGCAAGCTCGCGCTTTTTCGCAAAGCGATGACGGGGCGCAACCGCCACACACATCGGATATCGGCCAATCTCCTGGAAATGCCATTCGCGCCCCATCCCTCGCACCGGCCGCACCCCCAACCCCACCTGCAATTCCCCGTCTCGCAGGCCCTTCAGCATTTCCTCCGTGGAGACGTCGTGCAAAGCCACGCGCACCTTGGGGTAGTCCGCCTGAAAGGCGCGCAAAGCGCGCGGCAAAATCTCGATGGTGAGCGACGGCGCGTAGCCAACGTGGATTTCTCCCCGCGCCCCATCCGCCACCGCACGCACCGCGCTGACGGCTTCCTCGGAGCGATTCAGCACCGCGCGCGCTTCCACGAGAAAGACGCGTCCGGCTTCCGTGAGCCGCACGGTTTTGGCACTGCGCTCCAGGAGCGACACGCCGAGTTCCTCCTCCAAATCGCGCACCTGACGGCTCAATGCCGGCTGCGACACGTGAAGCTTTTCCGCGGCACGGGTGATATTTTCCTCCTCGGCGACCGCGGCAAAGTAACGCAAGTGACGAAGTTCCATGGCGCATCGAGCATGCCTTTTGCGCATGGTAAGGCAAGAAACATGATATTTCCGCTTTATCCCCGGGCGCGATACCGTGAAAGCATGATTACTACCAGAAAAGCCAGTGAACGGGGCCATGCCTCCCATGGATGGCTCGATACCTACCATACTTTTAGCTTTGCCAGCTACTACGATCCGAAATGGATGGGCTACCGGAGCCTGCGCGTGATTAACGATGACGTGGTCATGCCGCACGCCGGCTTCGGCATGCATCCCCATCGCGACATGGAAATCATCACCTATATTTTGAGCGGTTCGTTGTTGCACAAGGACTCGATGGGCAATGGCCGCACCATCAAGCCCGGTGAATTCCAATACATGGCCGCCGGGACGGGAGTGCTCCATAGCGAACACAATCCTTCCTCGGAGGAAGCCGTGCACCTGCTGCAAATCTGGATCACTCCGGATTCACAGGGCGTAAAGCCTAGTTACGCAGAGCGCTCGATGAAAGATGCTACGCCAGGCAAATTTCACCTCGTCGCGAGCAAGACCGGGCGGGATGAATCCATGTCCATCCATCAGGATGCGGATTTGTGGCTGGCTCGCCTCAATGCGGGTGACTCCACATCGCATGAGTTCGCCCCGGGCCGGCACGCCTGGCTGCACGTAGCGGAAGGCGAAGTTACGCTGAATAACCAAACGTTATCCGCAGGCGACGCCGCGGTTATCGAGGACGAGAAGAGCCTTAAACTTGCAGGCGTGAAACCGTCGCAGGTGCTGCTCTTTGATCTGCCGTGAGCGGAAGGCGACGCGGCGCTCTGCCTATCCTCCTGAGGCTGGCAGCAGCGCCGCGAGCGAGCGACGCAGTTCATCACCCGTAAAAGGCTTGGCAAGAAAGGCAGCGTGTGGATCGAAGCGAAAACCTTCCTCCGCCGCTTCCCGCGTGTAGCCACTGATCAGGAGAATCGGGAGCCTGGGATCGCACCGGCGCGTCTCGTTATACACTTCGAGTCCGCTCTTTCCGGGCATCGTCAAGTCGGTGAGCACGGCGATAATGCGTTCACGCTGCTCGTTATAAATCCGGAGCGCCTCCTCGCCATCCGCCGCTGAAACGACTTCGAAACCATTGAATTCCAGCAGCGCAGTGAGGGCCAGCCGGATGGAAAGTTCATCATCGACAAGTAACACGCGCCCCGAGCCATGCCAGTGGAGCGGCACGGGTGGCTTTTCCCGGGCCGGTGCGGCTTTCGAAGACGGAAAAAGAAAGATCCGAAAGGTACTCCCGGCTCCGGGAGTGCTTTCCACAGCCAGTGCACCGCCGTGGCGGCGGACAATTCCCAAGGCGGCAGCCAGGCCTAGCCCCCTTCCCCCCGTTTTGGTGGTAAAGAAGGGATCAAAAATCCGCGCCATGGTGGCGGGCATCATCCCGCAGCCCGAATCCGAGACCTCCAGCAACAAGTAACGGCCCGGTGGCAAGTCGGCGCCGATCTGGCATTTCGATAAAAGATCCGAGTTGGCGTGGACCAGGTCCGTGCGAACGCGAATGGTCCCAGCGCCGTCATCGAGCGCCTCCGCGGCATTGATGACGAGATTCATCACGACCTGCTGAAGCTGCCCGCGATCCGCTTCGATCCAGGGCAGATTCCGCGCGAAATCCATCACCAGATGCGCCCGCTTGCTGATGCCGATCTGCATGAGCTGAAGGGTTTCCTGGACAAAGTCGCTGAATTCAAAAAGTTGCAAGACCAGTTCACCGCTTCCTGCATAAGCGAGCATCTGCGCACAGAGCTGCCCGGCCCGAAGCGCGGCATCTTCCGCGCCCTGCAAGTAACCCGAAAACGGCGAACCCGCAGGCAGCACTCCTTTGCAAAGGGAAAGGTTGCCGGTAATGGCCGTGAGCAGATTGTTAAAATCGTGCGCGATGCCATTGGCCAGAATGCCGAGGCTTTCGAGCTTTTGCGCATCCTGCATCCGCATTTCCATCTTGCGGCGCTCGTCCGCGACCCGCCGCAGATGCGTGGAATCCCGAAAAATCACCACGGCGCCGGTGATCTGCCCCTCATCGTCGCGGATCGGGGCAATGCTATTGTCGATCGGCAGCAACTCACCCAACCGCGTGCGCAACAAGTAATTGGTGTCCAGATTGATCACCAATCCTTCGCGTAGCGCGAGGGCCAGCACGGCATCGGTTTCCTGCTTCTCTCCTTCCCGTGCCATGTCGAGCACTTGCTCGCAGGGCCGCCCCAGCGCCTCCTGTCGCGACCAGCCGGTAATGGATTCGGCGACAGGATTCATAAAAGTAACGCGGCGCTCCGGATCGACCGCCACCACCCCATCGCCGATGCTTTGCAGCGTCGCGGCCAGCCAGCGCTCCATGCTGTAAAGACGCCGCTCGGCTTCATAGCGATACAGCGCCATCTCCACGGCCGCCTGCAGTTCGCGTTCATCGAAAGGCTTGAGCACGTACCCAAAGGGCTCCACTTTTCCAGCACGCGCCAGGGTCGCGCGATCCGCATGCGCAGTGAGAAATACCGCCGGTACCCCCATCGTCCTCCGCAGAAAATCGGCCACGGCGATTCCATCCATCTTTCCCCGAAGGTGGATATCCAAAAGGGCCAGATCCGGGGAAAATTCTGCCGCACGATCCGCAGCATCTTCTCCGGAATCGGTGACGTAGCAAACCTCGTATCCCATTTGCGTGAGCCGCTCGCGAAGATCCTCGGCGACGAGGCTCTCGTCTTCGACAACAAGGATGCGCGTCTTGGTGGTGGACATGGGTGAGGCGGCTAGGTGGTCAAAGGAACCGTGAGATTCATAGTGGCTCCATCTCCAGAAGAAAGCGAGAACTGTGCTCGCAACTGCCTCGACAGCAGGTGAATAAGCCGCAGACCTAAAGAACCGCCTTTCACCGCATCAAAATCCGCCGGCAGGCCGATGCCGTCATCGCGCACGCTGAGGAAAAGCGCCTCCGGCCCGGCTTGCCGAAGAGTGAGCCAGATTGTCCCGGTACGGCGCCCGTTGAAGGCGTGCTTGAAGCAATTGGCGATCAGCTCGCTGGCGATCAGCCCCAGGGGAATGGCCACGTCGAGTGAAACGGCCGCCGGCCCGGTATCCAGACGTAGATCGATCTCTCGATCCGCATTCGCATTGCTCCTCGCCTGGAGCATGGCCAGTTCACGCACGTGCACGCCAAAATCAATCGTCGCGAAATCGCCGGATTGATAGAGCCGCTCATGCACGAGGGCCATGGATTGGATGCGAAACTGGCAATCCTGGAAAATCTCGATGTCCTTCGGGTCGTGGATGTATCCGGCCTGAAGCTGCAGGATGCTGGAAATGACCTGCATGTTGTTTTTCACCCGGTGATGCACCTCCTTGAGCAGCACCTCCTTTTCCTTGAGCGAAGCCTGGACCTTGGCTTCCGCCTCACGCCGCTCGGTGATGTCCTGAATTTGTGAAACAAAATACGCTGGTTCACCCTGCGCCTGACGCACGAGGGAAAGATTCACGCACACCCAGATGTCGTTCCCCTGCTTGTGCAGATAGCGCATTTCTTCCTGAAAGTGAGTGGATTTACCGGAGGCGAGTTGCTCGATTTTGCCGTCGTATCCCTCCTGATCGTCCGGGTGGATGAGGTCCTTCCCCGTCCGTCGGAGGAGCTCTTCGGCGGTGTATCCGGTGATATCACACAGAGCACGGTTTACTTGCAGCCAGCGGCCGTCCAGCCCGACGAGGGCCATGCCGATGGCGGAATACTCGATGGCACTGCGAAAGCGTTCCTCACTGGCCACTAGTTCGGCCTTATGTTGTTGCGCGAGCCGTGCCGCATCCATGACTCCGCGGATTTTGGGAATAAGCGGCGGAAGCAGCACGGCCGTGACCAGGGATGCCCCGGCGGTGAGGAGCTTGATCCATCCAGAGAGCCAGTAGCGCGGATTTTCCGACTGCAGTGTCCACACCTCCATGAAGTGCGTCGTGCCGCAGGCCACAATGAAAAGCGCGAAAGCGAGCATCATCCAGTGAAAGGGCAATTCCCGCCGCAGCCGAAAGACGAGATAGCTGAGCGTCGCGGAAATGGCGACGTAGGAAAAGCCGATGAGCAGGTCCGAGCCGCCGTGGAGCAGCATGAGTTTCTTGTTAAAAAGATAGCAATGCGCATGGGGCATGAACATCTCTCCGGAGGTCCCATGAAAATGCGCCGCCAAGGCAGCCAGCAGGAGTGCACCTGCGCAGAATAAGATGGGAAGAGAACGAGAGGAGGAGGTGTTCATGGGATGCGGCATCGGCGAATGCGAAGAGATAAGCCGAAAGGGAGGCGGAGAACAAACTCTCAACTTTCAACTCTCGATGGGACTACCCACCTCCCAGCCATGGTCCCATCTCCGCTTTGCTTATTTGCCTCCGGGAGCGCCAATCTCCGGATTGGCGAGTTCTCTGAGGTGGCTTGTCTTCGATCCTATACCTAAACTCGAGCGGAGCACGGAGCGGAAATATTGGTGACTCCTCGCCCACCACGTATCCATTTCGGCTTCCAGCCGACGATTAAGTTAAAGATAAAGATTAGGTTCAATGAGCCTGCCACGTTGCCGTTTCGCGCTCCGCGCGAAGTGTAGGTGTAAGTGAAAGTGTAGGATTAAAGATGTGGAGCGCCGCATACCACCCACCGTCGCGCCAATCGGGAGATTGGCATTCCCAGGGAAAGCGCGCGCCGCGTGTAACAACTAATCTCGCATCCCCCTACAGCAAATCACGCAGAGAAATCTGCTTTTCATTCGCCTGAAAAGTAACACGCACTTCCGCGATCACCCGCGCAACGGCCAGCGGCAGGGATTCGGCAATTCCTTCAAAACGAATCAGCTCGCCAGCGAGGGAGAAGCGCACCCGCACTCCGAAGCGATGCTCTGCTTCAGTCGTGTAAGCGAAGCGCGCGCGCACCATGGCATCCACGGCCATCAATGCCCACAGGCTGTCTTTTTCCGCCCCGGGGCGATGCGGATACCCGACGCCAAACAGGAATTCGGAGAGTTCCCGTTTCAGCGCTTCTAGTTCCGAGGCTTGCTGATGCTGGTGCAGTACTGCGTAGGACGCCATCGTCGGAAACCTTGCATCGCGATTGGACCACACATCGGATGTCCTCCACGGCGTCGGCGGAGCTTTCCAGCCGGATAATAAAGATTACCGGCCTTCCCCTGTAGGCACTTTGTAAAGACGCACGCCGTATGACGCGAAATCCTCGCTGAATGAGCCGTCTTTCATTTCCACTTTTCCATCTTCCTCGAGCCGCGCGAGCTCCGCGCCCGCGCTGATTCCTCGGAGAGAAAATGTCGCGTGCGACGGTTCATTGCGCAGATTCACCGCGAAAAGATAGGTGTTTCCCCCGCTGCGCTTGAGCATGCCGGTGATCGCGCCATTCGGCGATTGAATGGAAAGATCCTCCGCAAGCGTGGGGCTGTTGAGCACCGGCGCGAGTTGCTGAATCTGATGGTTTAATTTCGTGACGGCGGCGAGCATCTCCGGGTCATCGAGAAGTGCGGCTTCTTTAAACGAAGGTTTAAACTGATGCACGAAATAGATAATTCCATGTGAACCGCGGATTAGCCCCATCCATACTTCCGCGCGCACCTGTTCAGGAGTCGCTTTGGTGTTCACGTTGCTGATATGCGTGCACTCGATGCAATTCCACACGCGCTTTTCGCCATGGGTCCACTCGGCGAGCCGCTGCACTCCGCGCGCGACGTATTCGAGCTTGCCGGCGATTTCTGGAGAATCGTGGACCACTGGGTAGATATCGAAAGACACGATATCGCTGCCTTTGATATATTCAGGATAGTCTTCCGGATGATTTCGGCGCACGCCGCGTCCGATATAGTTATCCCAGGCGACGCTCTGGCCGAGATTTAACATCACGGGCCGAGATGGATCGGCCTCCCGCATTTTTTTGTATTCCTCGACGATGACGTCGGGCTTGACCGGCGGGCCGTATCCTTTGCCTTTGCCAAGCGATTGCGCGTTATCCGGCTCGTCCCCGTGCATCCATCCGGCGATGATCGGATCATTTTTGTGTTCCAGCCCGACGGCGTTTTGATCGCAGATCACCGGCATGCCGGCTTTGGCGAGCGTCTCTAGTTCCTCCGCCGTCGGCCCCTGATAAAGTCCGACATACAGATTGATTCCAGCGGCTTTGTAACGAGCGGCGTTGCGCGGCGATTGCAGCCAGACGGCGATGGGAAAATAATTGGGGTCGGTGGGAGTACCATTCGGTTTGAAGATGGGAGCAGGAGAATTCGGCGCGACTTCCGCGGAAAGGAGCGTGGAACCCAGAAGCGCGAGGGCCGGGAGGAAGATGCGGAGATTCATAGCATTGAGAATCGGCTCGGCCTCTGCATTCTTTGTTTCTTTGCGCAACACACGATGACTTCTCCCCTGCAAACAGCAAACGCTGACTCCGAACCGCAAATCCGCACAATGCTTGAAGCGGACATAGTCGCGGCGGATGAACTACGTCGTTTGGCAAATTGGAATCAGACCCTGGTGGGATGGAAAACACTGCTCAGCCTTGAACCGCACGGCTGTTTTGCTGCGGAACTCAATGGCAAAATCATCGGAACGGTCACGACTACCGCCTATGAAAAGACGCTGGCCTGGATCGGCATGATGCTCGTGCATCCTGATTACCGTGGCCGTGGCTTCGCGCGGCAGTTGATGCAGACCGCGCTCCGCTATTTGCAGAGCGGCGGCGTGAAGTGCATCAAACTCGATGCCACGCCCGCAGGGCGGCCCGTGTATGAAAAGCTGGGCTTTGTCGCCGAATGGACGCTCACACGGCAATTACGCGAACCCCGCCTCGGCGCGGATCTCCCGGTCAAGGATGCCGCGAACACACGAAGCCTCACCAGCACCGACGATTGGAAAGCGGCGGCCACACTTGATGCGAAAGGTTTCGGACTCAATCGCGAGCGAGTCCTTCGTGCGCTGAATGCGCAGTGTATCGCGATCAAGGTCTGGCCGGAACACGGGCCCATCGCTGGCTTTGGAATGCTGCGCACCGGATCGCATGCTAGTTATCTTGCACCGCTCGTGTGCCGCGAGTCGGACGGCGCACGTGCCTTGTTATCGGCGCTGCTGACGGCGGCAGGTGATCGACCGGTGGTCTGGGACGTACCCGATGATCACAAACTAGCAAACGAGCTCGCGGCGCTCCTCGGATTCACCCCTCAACGCCCCCTCACCCGCATGCGCCTCGGGCCAAGCGAAACCGTGAGCGATCCGCAAAACCAACTGGGAATCGCGGACCCGTCGCTCGGGTGATTTCCAGAGAAATCACTCTTTACGCTTGCCCCTACACCCGGAATGTTTCTTCACTGATTTTTCGTTTCGTAGATGTCAGGCGCGATGGACGTTGGGAAACTGAGAAAGAGAAATAGAGCACCGATCATCAGGCTGACCCACTGGAGTGCGCTTCGATCTCCCACGGCGAAATAGGGTGCAAAGCCGCTCGCGGGAATGAACATCGCACATAAGTAATAAACGATGCTCACGAGCCAGAATCCGAAGCCTGGCGCACGTCCGGCGCGATGCCAAAAACGGCGAATCGCGAAATGCGCGGCGCAAAAAAAGGCCGTCAATATCGCGAGGCTAACCCAAAATAACTTTGTATAACTTTCCGCGTGTTCCGGCGCGATCACCGCGCGTGGTATGGCGTTTACGACGCGGATGAAAAGGAACGCGAGCCAGAAGAGCGCAGTCACAACCCAGAGCAACCAGCACGTGACGGCGTTGAATGTGCTCATAAAAAATCGAGGACGGCGTGATCGGCTTGGTGCGCGGAGTTATAAAGGGCGAAAGTTATCTCCGCGCGAACCCAGAAGCTAAAACCGAAAATAAATAAACGGCTTGTAGTGCTCGGGAATGAAAAACAGCGCCACAGCCACGCCGACTCCAAGCAGCGCAGAGTACGCCCAATCCGGAATGCGCCGCCACCAGGTGGCAAATACTTTGCGGGAGCAGAGCCAGTGCACCAAGACCAGCCCGACAAACAAGGCGAGACACCAAACACCAAATGACTTTTTGCCGCCCGAGAAAAGCACAAACGACTTTAAAGTAACCTTGGCCACTTGCGAGCCGGTGGCGGCGATTTTCTCTGTGAACTTTCCCTCCTTGTCCTTTTCATAGATATTCTGGGCGCGGAAGAAAACCCAGGTGAGGCACACCCAGTAAAACGTGAGCGGCACAGAGACCCAGGCCATTACCCGCTGGAAAAGCGCACCGGCATTGGCCGTAAAACGCAGCCATTCGCGATGCACGATGAGCGCGAAACCATGCATCGCACCCCAGATGACAAAGTTCCAGGAAGCACCATGCCACAAACCTCCCAGCACCATGGTGAGCATGAGATTGCGGTAGGTGAAGAGCTTCGATCCGCGATTTCCACCCAGTGAGATATACAAGTAATCGCGCAGCCAGGTGGAAAGCGAGATGTGCCAGCGCCGCCAGAATTCCGCGATATTCGCCGAAAAATAGGGGAACTCGAAGTTGACCGTCAGTTCGTACCCGAGCAGCCGCGCCGTGGCGACGGCCATATCCGTATAGCCGGAGAAATCGCAATAGATTTGCACGGCGTAAAACAGGACGGCCATCCAGGCACTGAAAGAGTTATATTTCCAGGGAGCGCTGAAGAATTCATCGACGATCGGCGAGACATTTTCCGAGACGCACCGCTTCTTCACAAAACCAATGAAGAAAAGCGTCATGCAGCCGCGAACATCGACATTCGCCCAGGTGCGCTTTTCGAAAACCTGCGGCAGAAAAGTCATCGCGCGGACGATCGGTCCGGCAACCACCTGCGGGAAAAACGAGATAAAAAATGCCAGATCGAGGAAATTGCGCACCGGCTTGAGCCGGTCTCGATAGACATCTATCGAGTAACTCATCGACTGGAACGTGTAGAACGAAATGCCGTAGGGCAGGAAAATCTTCAGCGTCCAGACGCCCGCGGGCAGGTGCAGCCATTGCAGAAACTCCGCCGCGGAACTGACCAGGAAATTGTAGTACTTGAAGAAAGAGAGCACGCCGAGATTCGTGCAAAGGCTGCCGAGCAGCCAGGCGCGCCTCCCCCATTGCGATTTCGCGTTGCCGATCCCCACGCCGACCGCGTAATCCATGCAGGTCGATCCCATGAGCACGAGCGGGAACCACCATCCCGGGTGATCGTTCCGCCAGTCGGCGTTCTGCACGTTGGTGAAAAACTCCGTCGGTTCGCCGATAAAAAAGCAGGCGTAGAAGAAATGGCTGCACGCGAGCAGCCACGCTTTCCTCCAGGTATTGCTGCGCAACGCCCAGTGGACGCAGAAGACCACGAGGAAAAAGAAGAAAAAGCGTAACTCGACAAAGAGCATGGGGCGCGACGTTTAACCGTTGCTGCGGGTTTCTCAAGAATGTTTGAAGACAAGGTTTTGCCGCGCCTGATATCCCTCGCCTTTGGATGGCCCTCCAAGTTACAAATCTTCAATCGAATATGCGCATCGTGATGCTTATGCTGCTGGCCGCAACGCTGGTGAGCGCTTGCGCACCTGGGACAGCCGATCAAAATCAACCGGTGCTTCCGCCTCCACCTCCTCCGCAACCGATTCCCGATCCGCCTCCACAGCAGCAGGCGTGGTAGCCGGGCGCAGTTTCCATAGGAGCTATGGCTCTCTCGCAAAACACGCCCTCTATTCCCCCCATCCGTCTCATAGCTCCCCATAGGTCCCACGCCACGCCCTTAAATCCTCTGGATCAAGATGTCAGTGGCGCTTTCAGATCCCCCCATTTCCAGGTAATGGGCCGAGCCGAAACTCTTGATCACCGCGTTGGTCCCGATCTTCAGGGTTTTGATCGTTGCCGCCTCGATGGCGTCGTCATGGTCCATGCCGGGCGAACCCGTGAAAATTCCACTACCAGCGCCAAAGGTCAGTGCTCCAATGGCATAGGGACTCACCGCCGAACCGCTGGCGGCAGAGTCGTCTTCGGTTCCAAAGAGATCATCTGCTCCCGGTCTCACTCCGGCTTCGATGGTGCTGCTACTCACGATCCCTTTGACGGTGACGCTCTTGATTGAGCCCGCTCGGTAGAAGGAATCCGCATTGGTTCCACCCAACTCGCCATCACCTCCTAGCCAAGCCCCCGCGAGAAGTTTCGAACCAGTCAAGGTGGCTGAAAGATCGACCGTGCCGATCGTGACCGCACCGATACTGGTGGCTGCGGAGAAGATGGAATTCACGATCGAATGAGAAGAAGAGATGGTCTTGATCGAGCCCAATCCACTGGGATCCGTCTCGAATACCGAGTCCTGAATCGCGATGTCATTGAGCCCCGCCTTGAGGCTGACAACGATGTTGACGATGTCGCCGGCTTCGACACTCACATTGTCAATTCCAGTCACGTTGTCGATAATGCCTGAGTCTTTGATTTTGAATCCTTTAAAGGTAGAAAGTACGGAAATTTCGTAATTCCTAATTCCGCCCGCCGTGGTGGTGATCGTACCCAACGAACCATTGGTGGCAACGATGTCCGCGCGATTAGGATCACCCAGCGCATCTCCCGTGGTCGTACCGTCAAAACTAAAGGCAGTGATCGAACCGATGGACGGCGCCTGAATCTCGCCGGTGAAATCACCTTTCACCCTCACATTGATGATGGATGACTGCGATTGGACGCCGCCTTCAAAATCACCGACAACCGTAAATGCCTTCATGCCAGACGCATCAGGATCGGTCAACGTGGTGGTGCCGGCGTAAACGCCCTTTCGAACCACGAACTTCGCGATGTTCCCCGCGGAGATGGATGCTCCTTCCAGAAACGCATTGACGCTAAAGGACCCGATCGTTCCCTCGATCTCGCTTCCTGTGCTTCCCCACGCACCATTAGCGATGGTCATGTTTCCGATGCTGGCAATGGTGAAAGCGCCGTTGTGAAATTTATCCACCTCGAAGACGACGTTGCAGTCGCCGTGCGAGAGTTTGAAGCTGCCGATGCTTTGCGTGGTGCGCACGATGCCCGATCCCGGCCAGCTATTGATCACGACCTTGCCGAGTCCCCCGCCGCCGACTCCCGCCGGCGTGCCGTCGCCGGTGACGTCGATGATTACCCCCTCACCCAGGATATTGCGGATCGTGAGGTTCGGGTGATTGTTGTAAGAATCCGGCGTGGTATCGTCGCCCACGACGTTGTAGGGCAGGCCGGAGCCGAGGCGGAAGATGGTGTAGCCGTTAACGTCGCTAAACTTCATGCTATCGACTTTGCCGGCGATGGCGACGTCCGGATCATTGTCGTTCACGCCGTCCCCGAGGATCACGCTGCGGCTCACACTGATGGACCCGATTTCCGCCGTGGGATCGGTACTGATGATTTTTTCCACGGTGATGGTCTTCCCGGCGCCGGTGGGGCCGTTTATCACGAAATTCGTGGTCGCATCCGTATTCGAAAGATTGACCGATTGAATCAGCGAACCGCCCATGCCATCAGATCCGACGGTGATATCCGCGGAACCCGAACCTACGATCTTCACATTAGAGGTCCCCACCTTGACCGTGCCGCTGCTGATGCTGGTATCGCCGGTATAGCCTACACCAAACACCAGATTGCCCGTGCCGGTTTTGACGATGGAACCGGGCCCGGAGATCGTACCGGCAAGTTTCAGGGTGCCAGTGACGTCGAAGGTTCCCACCCCTTGCAAATTGACATCTCTTACGGAGGTGAAGGTCGACGTATTCTGCAAAGTGCCGCCATTGAAAATGAGCGAATTGGTTTTATCGCCAAACACCGCGTCCGATCCCGCCTGCAGGATGCCGCCGTTGAAAACCACGTGACCGACAAACGGGCTGCTGTGATTAAGAAGAGCGACGGTGCCGGGACCGCTAATCACCACATCGCAAAAGCCATCGAGTTTTGCGCTCACCGTTCCGCTGTGAAAATCGAAACCAGTAATCGCATCCAGCGATCCCTTGCCACCCGTGATCGTACCTCCCAGAAGCGTGATGGTATTTCCCGTCGAATCAAACGACGTCGTATCAAAAGTGGCCCCTGCAAGGACTGTGAGATCACTGCCCTCGGATGTGGAAGTATCGGAACCGACCACTAGCTTGCCCGCGGAGACGACGGTAGGTCCGGAATAAGTTCCAATCCCGGCGAGTGTTTCCGAACCGATGCCGACCTTGGTAAAGCCCAATACGCTGGCTCCGTTTCCGTCGGTCAGCGTGCCGGAAAATGTGCCACCACCACCGCCAGAACCCACAGTCAGCACCGCCGTAACCCCCGCCGCCTGAACTGTTCCCGTGCCAGTGAGCGCGTCGATGCTGGTATCGCCGTCGATGAAGAGCGTCGTGTTGGCTGCGAGATCCACGCTGCTGCCGCTGGGAATGGCCGAGCCATGACCCTGGAGGACCGTCTCGGCAAATTGCACCGCGATGTTGCCCGAAAAAGTGTTCGCACCCGTCAATGCGATGAGCGCTCCGCCAGCGGTGACGGTCAATGTACCAACGGCGCCGCTGAGATTGCCGCTAAAGGTGGTATTCTCGGCATTGCCACCGAGCAGAGTCACGGCTTTGCCAAAAGTGATATCGCCGTGAAAATCGGTGAAATTGAGCCCGGAACCGAGTGCGCCGGTGAAGGAGGTGGTGCCGATGGTGGTGCCCCCGCCGAAATTCTGCACGGTGATTGCATTGGGAAACGCGCCTTGTGTTCCACCAGGGATGCTGGTGTTATTCATCGTCGCCGTCGCAAGCAAGGAAGTGGTGTTTACCCCCGTGGAGGCGTCGTTGATGGTGATGGTCCCGGTGCTGAATGCCCCCGGATCACTAAACTGGATCGTGCCTGCTTCCAGCAGTGTGCCGCCGGAATAGCTATCTGACGCCGACAAGATGAGCGTTCCGGGAGAAGCCTTGGTCAACGTGAAGCTGCCTGCAAGATGAGCGCTGATCGTGCCGCTCAACGCTAGAAAGCCTCCCGCGGAAGTGAGCGTTCCGGTAGTCCCAGTGATGCTGCCGGCCGTGAGAGTTACGCCCGCGAAGGTGGCGCTGTTTGATCCCATGGCCAGGGTGCCGCCGTGGACATCGATGAGGCTGCTTGTCGAGATGCTGCTGCCCGACACGAAATTAAAAGTGCCACCCATGAAGCCGATGGTGCCGGTGCCGGCATCGAGAGTGCCTATATTAACCGCCGTAGCCTCCGTGAGCGCGATGCCTCCTGTTCCACTATTTGTTGCATCGATCGACGTGGCACTCATATCCAAAAGGATGCCTTGCGCAGCCGCAGCATGCAGGCTAATCGCCGAGACTAGTCCACTGCCACCACCCGCGGAACCAAGGATCGCGCCGCTATTATTCCCGTCCGTATCCGCAGTTAAAGTAACGTTCGTGCCCGGAATGGTGTCCGCAATCGATCCGCCCGTCAGAATCGCAATATTATTCGCCGCATGAATCGTCAGATCCGCGGCGACTGCGCCATTGGCGGAAAGGCTTCCCGAAAGGCTAACATTAAAAGCAGCCCCCGCTGCGGTGAAGCTGGACGTACCTTGGAACGAAATGGCGCCGCTGATGGAAATGTCGCTGGAAAAAGAGGTTACTTGAATGCCGGAGGAGGCGACGGACAGGGTTGGAAGGTCGGCCACTTGTGGCGAGTTCACGCTCAATCCTTTGAAAGTGGGCAGGCCGGATTGAAACGTCACCAGATTGGTTCCTGGCCCCGAACCCAGGCTGACGCTAAATCCGCCCGTAACTACGCTAGTCAGCACTTCGATATTGTTGGCATCGATCTGATTTACGTTGAGACCCGAATGGCCAATGCCGCTGGGATCAAAGAAGTGAAAAGCGCCGGTGGTGGTGTTCAGCGAGATAAACACGGAATCGCCTGAACTCGCGTTTCCATCGATTACGCTCAAATTACCACCGCTCACCGAGACGGTAGCGGCGGGAGCGATCCGGGCTTCAAGGGGCTCCAGCGACGAGAGAAGGCGGCGGCGAATTCTGCCGGGTCGAGGAATCATGGTGTTTGAGGGAGGAATGGGTGGAGCGGACTGAGGAGGGGCGACACGACTTCTGCCGCAAAAGGCTCGAGATCAGGCTTTTTCATGCCTAGAGCGGAGGGAAGTGAGCCTGGGCGGCAGGTTTTATATGGAAAAAAAGTACAGGTCAATTAAGGACCAACAGCAGGCGCACTAAAAATGGTATTCTGTTTACGAACGGCCTGTCGGCGTTTTGCAGGAGTTATTCAGCCTGCAAAGCATTCTTTGGGCGCGCAGCACGCTGAATGGATAAAATTTTAGGTAAGTAGCAGGAAAATCGGCATATGTGCTGCTAGGCTAGGCGAGCCAAACTGCGCAACCCCACCCAATGTTTCATTTGTTTCAGAAGTTAACAGGCAGCCGAAGCTCCATCGGAAATCCAGGTAAAACAGGCTATTCCTGCCCGGCGATTGAACCGCTGGAAAGCCGGATCGCCCCTGCCGTGCTGCTGAATGCTTTCCAACTAGCCGACAGCACCCAAGCCGGTTCAGCCATCGCGGCGGACTCGCACGGAAATATTATCGTGGCCGGGCAATTTTTTGGCACATTTAATCCAGGTGGCGGCGGAACTCCGCTCACCACAACCGATCCCCTAGGCGATTTGTATATCGCCGAGTATTCGCCTGACGGGACGCTGCTCTGGGCCAAAACCTGGGGCGGAGCCGGAGCCGAAGCGGTCGGTGCGATCACGGTCGATGGCAACAATGATGTCTTTTTGACCGGCGGCTTTTCCTCGACAAATGCCGGTTTCGGCGGATCAGGCACATTCAGTGTGAAAGGCAGCGAAGACGTGATGGTCTTGAAGTTCAGCGGTGCGGACGGCAGCGCAGTCACTGGCTTTGGCGCGGGCGGCCAGCTTCAGTGGGGCGGCACCGGCACGGGCTCGGGCGCGACCGAGCGCGGCTTGACCACCACTATCGATCTCAACGGAAACGTCTTTGTCGGCGGGATATTTAATAGCACGGATGCTGGTTTCGACAGCGTTAACACGGTGTCCGCAATCGGCGGCGAGGATGCCTTCATCTTTAAAGTCGATAGCACCGGTGCGCCCGTCACCGGCTTTGCTAGCAACGGAATGTTTGCCCTCGGCAGCACGGGCTTCGACTCCTTCGTGCGGATCGTCGCGACCCCGGATAACAATCTCATCGTCGCGAACGTTTTTGGTGATCGCGGACAAAGCGATAACGTGTATAGGATCTTCGGAGCGACTGGGACGATCGATACTAACTTCAACGGGGGCACCGGCGGAATCACGCTCATTCCTCCAGGAACCGTGGGAGCCGTTACCTTCGATCTCGCCATGGATCCTCTCGGCAAAGTATTCGCGGTAGTGGGCTCAGGGGAAACCATGGAGGTATTCAAGTTTGACGGCGCTACGGGAAATCCAGATACCAACTTCGGCACAAACGGACAATCCAGCTTTAACTATAATCCGCATTCCGCGATTCAAGTAAACCTCGACGCGATTGATCAAATCTACGTCGGTGCCAACGTGCACGGCAAATTCATCCTGAGCCGCATGGATGCGGAAGGCGTTGTCGATGGCACGCAGATTACGTCGAGCACGACCTTCGTGGCGCAAGCGCTCGATCCGAGCGGCACCCTGATCCTACGCGGCACTTACTCGGGCAATCCGGATCTCGATCCGACGCACGACACGCTACACATTGCGCCGCGCTCGGCGGCAGTGCTCGGGGCCATGAGCGAAGGGTTCATCGAGCGCATCGATCCCAACGGCATCGATGCCGCCAATCCGCTCGTTTTCACCGATACCGCCAATAACATCGTTCAAGTAACGCTCGCCGGCCCCGGAACCGGCAGCTATAATCTCAGCGACACTTCTGGATCGAGAGAGCTGGACGGTCTCGCGCTATACAATACGACGCTGGCCAGCGCACTGGACATCCATATCGTCAAGGCTGGGTCCGAATCGGATTTCCTCGAGGGCATCAGCACCGTGGGGGCCAATCAGAGCATCGGCAGCATCACCATCGGACCCAATATCGTCTTGGGCGTCGGTGATGATGTTCTCTCCGTGCTGCACGTCACCGGAAAGATAAACACACTTACGCTCGACCAGCTCAACGGTGGCGCGCGCATCATCCTCGGTGATGGCCTCCCCTATAATTTCCCCAACGACACGACAACGCCCGACACCTACAATAATCACCCCAATCTCACCATGGGAGAGGTGCTCGGCGACGGCTCAGAAATCGATGTGATCGGCGATGGCACACCGGGCGGCGTAGGTGGCGGTGGTCTGGGCAATGTCGTGATTGGCTCGTGGGCGCATCTTGGGCTGATCCATACCACGCAAAGCATCGGCAATTTCACGGTTTTACACGGCGAATTCGACGCCACCCTCGACGTGGATGGCGAGCATAACGGCGAATTCACCACGGCAAACATCGGCAACATGACCGTGCAGCAAGGGGCGTGGGGAAGCACCGGCAACGAAATCGAAGGAAATATCGCTTCATTTAGCGCAACTGCTTTTCTCCAAGGTGCGAGCATCACCGCGGGAAGCATCGGCTCCATTAAAATGACGGATTCCAAAGGAGAGGGCTTTGCCGGCACTCTCACGCTCACCGCCGACCAGGCGGCAGCGGTGTCAGCCTTCACGGTAAATAGTGATTTCACCGGCACGGTGGTTTCCACTCAGCCGCTGAAGAAAATTAAAATAAACGGAGACTTCACCGGGTCTTTGGAGGCGCCCGGCATCGCCAGCATCACGGCCTTTTCCTTTGTCGGCACGCCAGGCAACGATCCCGGCGATCTCCCTCCAACGCATATCAAGGTATCAACCGGTTATCTGGGTCTGATCAAATCCACCTCGGGAATCCTCCATGATTATCAGATTATAACACATGACGCCTTCGGCGGCATCAGTGTTAACATCAAGGGGATCACAGGCGATGAAACGGGAATCGAAAATGTAAGCATCACGGCCGCATCCATAGGCAATATCTCCGTGAAGCTCGCCGCGGGCAAGACCGCGAGCGACGCTCACCTCATCGGCATCGATAAGTCCCAATTCATCACCACAGGGACCGGTACGACCAAAACCACCAAAGGCAGCATCGGTAATATCAGTGTCGCACTTTCCGGCAATGCGGGAGTTTCCGCCTTGTCAGGTATTGTTAACTCCACCTTTGACTCCCGGGTCCTGGAGGGCGAGTTCGCCACCAATCCCGACAATCCGGCCTCCACCGTGAATCCTCTCGGCAAGATTTCCGTGAAACTCTCCGGTGCGGGCGGCGCCAGCACGGGGCTCAGCGGTGTTACTTTTGAAGGAAACACGATCGGCAACACCAGCGTTAACGTGACTCCAGGCAAAGGAGCAAGCGCGACGGCTGTGGCCATGCTCAGGACGTCTTACACGGCCGACACTTCGATCGGCAGCATCTCCATCGCCGGAAATTCGACCTCTGCAGCGGTTACTTCATTGGATATCTGGAGCGGCGGCACCGTGGGAGCATTGACTATAAAATCGAAAAACGCTGTCGATGGAAGCCTGGAAGATAGCAATATCCTCGCCGGCCAGACGTTGACCTTCGCCGGAGCGATGGACGACAAAACAGTTTTGACCCGTGTTCGCAATGCTTCGCTCGGT
>FTBG01000131.1_pt1 | contig 39148 bp, 28 predicted proteins | sample 1639311 | NCBI WGS metagenome assembly FTBG01 (sample SAMEA3914864, study PRJEB12502) | metagenome | biome: forest; material: soil | place: USA | collected 2012-03-12 | depth 0.3 m | reverse complement strand
GAATTGCTCCTGGCCATCGCCGCGCAGGCCGCCGTAGCCATCGATAACGCCCGCCTCTACGCGGCCCTGCAGGAAGAGCTGAAGCAGCAAAAGAAAATGGAGGAAGCTCTGCGCCAAAGCGAGGCGCTCAGCTCCAGCGTGCTGAACAGCAGCGCCGACTGCATCAAGGTGCTCGATCTCCACGGCAATCTGCTCTCGATGAACACCACGGGGGTGGAGCTTTTTGAACTCGAGAATTTTGAGCGCGTCCGCGGAAAGTCGTGGATCGAGCTTTGGCCGGAGTCGATGCGTGAACAGGTGAAGCACGCTTTGGAATCTACCGTGAAAGGCAATGTCTCACGATTTCAAGGGCTTTGCCCGACGGCGAAAGGGACAAACAAATGGTGGGATGTGATTCTCACTCCCCTACGGGACGGCTCGGGTAACGTCACACGGCTCACGAGTACGTCGCGCGACATGACTGAACAGCGCAAGGCTGCCGAAGAAGTGCGCGCGGCTGCCGCCGAAGCAGAGCGGCAAAGCCGGATGAAAGATGAATTTCTCGCAACGCTCTCGCACGAACTACGCACGCCGCTTCAATCCATTCTTGGCTGGATTCAGATTTTGCAAGGCGGCGATGTGGAGCCCGAGGAGCTCGCACAAGGGCTGGATGTGATCGGTCGAAATGCACATAGCCAGACCAGGATCATCGAGGATTTGCTAGATATGAGCCGCATCCTTTCCGGCAAGGTGCGGCTGGATGTACAACGAGTCGGGCTCGGGCCAGTCATCGAAGCCGCTTTGGAAACCGTGAAACCCGCGGCCGAGGCGAAGGCGATCCATTTGCACGCAATGATTGATCCGCTGGCCAAACCGATTGCCGGCGACCCGAATCGGCTGCAGCAGATCTTTTGGAATTTGTTAAGTAACGCCATCAAATTCACACCGCGCGGCGGACGTGTGCAGGTGCTGCTGGAGCGCGTGAATTCGCATTTGGAAGTAAGCGTGACGGATACTGGACCAGGCATCAGTGCGGATTTTCTTCCCTATGTTTTCGAGCGGTTTCGCCAGGCGGATGCTTCTACCACACGGCAGCATGGAGGGTTGGGCCTCGGCTTGGCCATCGTGAAGCATCTCGCAGAGCTGCACGGGGGAACGGTTCGCGTAAAAAGCGGCGGCCTGTCTAAAGGAGCAACGTTCATCGTGAATTTCCCGCTGGCCGCGCTGCGGGACGAGCCGGAGGAACATCCGCGCCATCCCGATGTCTCGCGAACGACGACTCTGACCGCGCCGCCGCGGCTCGATCATGTGTCCGTCCTGGTGGTCGATGATGAAGAGGATGCCCGTATGCTAATTGCCAAGGTCTTGACGAAAGCAGGCGCCGACGTGCGAACCGCACGATCCGTCGCCGACGGGATGGCCGCACTGAAGGCTAGCAAACCAACCGTGCTGATCAGTGACATCGGCATGCCGCAGCAGGATGGCTATAGTTTGATTCGCGCCGTGCGATCCCTGCCCGCAGATCAGGGCGGCGATGTGCCGGCGATTGCACTCACTGCTTACACCCGGATCGAAGATCGCATTCGCACGATCTCGGAAGGTTTCCAGATGCACATTTCCAAGCCGGCGGACGGTGTGGAATTGCTAACGATGGTGGAAAGCCTCGCCAGAAAAGCGAGGACGAAGAGCGAGTAACCTCAAACTAGCTTTCGTGCAACAGCACCCGCACGTCATCGGTGACGGGGCTCGTGGTCACGACGTCGAGCTGGCCATCGTTATCGAGATCGACAACGGCTACCGCCCCGGTTTTCGCCGCCTTGGGATCTTTTCCGAGATCGAATTCGTAGGGTAGCGAGAACCGGGCATTTCCCGCACCAAGAGCGATGGAAAAATCGGTGCTCGCGGTGTTTCCAAAGCCGAGATCGGTAATTCCATCGCCGTTAAAATCTGCGGCGATGATCGACGTCGCTGCATGCAGGCCCGGCAAAGCGAGTCTGATTCGTTTACCAAATTCCTGCGCGGGAGCCACGGAGCCGTTGCCCAGGAGAATACTGGCGACGCGTGTGGTTGCATCGCTCACCGCAAGATCGAGATGGCCGTCGCCATTGAAATCCGCCACAGCCAGAGCGGTGGGATGGGCGCTGGTCGCGAAGTGCACGGGGGCCGCAAAGGTGCCGTCGCCGTTGCCAGATAGGAAATTGATGTTTGCCGATCCATAGTTAGCGGTGACGATGTCATTGTGGCCATCGTTGTTAAAATCATCCACGATCAAAGCGAGCGGTTGCTTCCCGAGGCCTTTGATCAAAGCGGGCGCGTCAAAACCACCGGTGCCGTTGGCAAGTAACACGCTGATGGCTCCCAGCCCCGGATGAGTCACTACCAAATCATCGTGGCCATCGCCATTGAGGTCGCCCTCTACGATCGCCGAAGGAGTCGAGGCGGTTTTGATCAGAGTCGGAGTGGCATTGAACCCACCTGAGTCGTCGCCGCTAAAGAGGGCAACATTGCCGGACTTGCTATTTATCACTGCCAGATCGAGGCCGGGCGTTCCGTCAAAATTACCCAGGACAAGTCCTGTCGGCGTTGAGCCTCCGGATTTGAAGCTCACCGGATCAAGGAAGGCGCCGTCGCCTTCGTTGATGAGAACGCTCACGAGGCCCGTCGCTGAATTGGCAACTACCACATCGGCAAAACCATCCTGGTTCAGATCGCCGGTCGCCACGGACATATGGCCATTAGTGGGAGCTTTCTTTCCGGCGGCGGCCAAATCGTAAACCTGTGCTGAGTTAAACGCGCTGCTGCTGCCGGGTGTGCCAAAGCTATCTAGCAACGAGGAGTGCAGCAACTGGACGGATTGAAATCCGCTGAAATCGACGGACGCATAACCCGATGTCGCTATGGTTCCATCTGTCAGGTCGCTCTTCTGCACCGTCGCGACGCTGCCTTGAGCATCAAAGATCAGTTTGTCCCCGGGCGATCCATTGGTGTGACCATTTCCTTCAACAGCATGCGGGAGGACGCCGGCGGACACATGGACGATATCATTGAAAGGAGAACCCACGAAATGCTCCATCGCGTCCTCCAACATCACGGTAAGGCCGCTGCCATTCACGGTTTGTGCCGTGCCCAATTGATCGAGACTGAAGTTCACGCCAGTAGCGGCACTGGAAAAATCGATCGTGTTTGCGCCTCCGCCGCCAAAGAGGGTGACAGCACCAGGCCCGTCGTGCAGTGCGAAAGTATCGTCACCCGCCAGACCATTGAGAATTACTTGTTCCGTCGTGTGGTAGTCGATGACAGGACCACTGCCGACCTGCACGGTCCCTGCGTCTGCGGCAGTGGGCGTAAAATTAAATTCATCCGCATCCGAAGTGCCGTTGACGATCAAAAGGTCTCCCGCGGTGGGGTCACCACCATTTACGGTAATGCTGGTGAGTCCTGTCGGAACCAAGGCATTTCCAAGATTGATCACATCCGATCCAGCCAGGCCATTAATGATGAGCGCCGTCTTATTGCTGAATTCCAGGGACTCGAAATTGTCGATGGTGATAAGGCCATTGGCTGCCGTGGAACCCTGTGTGTAGTTGATGGCGTTACTTGAGTTGGTGCCATTCACCGTGAGCAAAGCGGATGGCACGGTGTCGACGGCGGGCGCGAGATTTCCGCCAAAAACCGTTTGGACACCCGAGGGTCCGGTGATGGTACTGGCGACATCGCCGGCGCCCGGCCCAACGCTGTATGCATCGCTCGCCTGGACATCACCGTCCGTCTGCGTGAGATGCAGCGTGTTGATTCCCGTGCCGCCGTCGAAATGAATCCCGCTCCCATCAATACCTCCGGCCAGCGTCACCAATCCGTGAGAGCTATCCACGGTGAGATCGTCGTTTCCGCCGAGACCGTTAATCGTCAGTTGGTAAACGCTATCCTTGGGAGCGAAGAAGACGAGCGCGCCATTTTCGGTCAACTGCACCAGAGTACCCGTGGCATCGAGAGAAAGTGTGAATTGATCGTCCTGGTTGGCAAAACTCTGGTCACCATTCACGTTCACGACGACGCCATTGGGGGTATTCACCGTCGTGACACCGGCAAATGTTATATTGCCGGCAAGCGTTTCCACATTGCTATAAGTCACGGCTTGGGAACCAGACAGCGAAATCGTTCCGTTGCTTGCGTCATTGGCATGGACCAAACCCGCTCCGCCATAGTGAAGCGTATCTCCGGGCACGGTTGTCGGAGCGCCGCCATCGATCACGAAAGCCGTACCGGTGGAAGGACTGACGTCGATGAAGTCGCTGCCGCTGCCCATTTTGAGAGAGACCGTTTCCAGGTTCGCATAGCTAAGCGCAACTCCAGTCGCAAACAGCGTATCATTGGCCGCGGAGCCAATCGTGCCGCTGGTCGCAGCGGTAGGGATGATAGTCACCGCGCGGTTCGTTGCATCCGCCGTGTCATCCACGATGACGCTGTCGCTGCCGGCCGCGCCGTCGATGGTTACCGAATGCTTCAGGCCAACGCTAGTCATGCCACCGCCCAGTGTAAATGTATCGTTATCGCTGCCACCCGTGAGCGTGATGGAAGACCCGTTGACCGTGCCAGCGATCAAGATGTTCGCGCCCACGCCGGGGTCGGCGTTTCCGAAATCCCCTACGATGCTCAGGGTTCCGCTGGAACTCACCGAGCCGCCCGCGAAAATATTGAGATTATCACCCGCCCGGAGAGTGGCAGTTCCGTTTGTTACTTGAATTGATGCGCCGGAATTGATGTTGAGATCGTTCCCATTGCCCAAAGCATCGGTGGCCGTGACGAGCAAATTACCGGCACCCGTGAAGCCACCGGAAAAGGTAATCGCCCCCGAAGCCACCAGCGTGGTGGTTCCGCCGGAGTTGGAAGCCGTGCCGATCAGGCTATTGTTCACCACGGCAAGCGCACCCGTGTTACTGATATTAACCACGCCGCCGGTGTTCGTGAAATCGAGATGGTTTACCTGGATGGCCAAAGCCGCGCCGGCGGTGCCGATTCCAGTGCCGGAAACGAGATTCAGATCGCTCACTGCGATGCTGCCGCCCGAGTTAACGATCGCTCCTGACGTGTCGAGCTGGAGAATCCCGTAGCCGCTCCCGGTTTGCGTAATGGCCGCACTGTTGGTGATGGTTCCCGCGAACTGAGGCGACGTGTTCCCGATTTCCAGTATTCCGCTGGTCACGCGATCCAATTCGGTGTCGGTCAGTCCGAAGCTCCCCGCGCTTTTCGTACCGAGATCGATGGTGCGGTTGAGTGTCAAGGGGCTCAATATCGTGGTCCCGGTGCTGCCCGCGCTCAACGCGGCATTGATGGCCAGGGTGTCCGCGATGAAAACATTCGTTGAACCACTGACGGGCTTGTTGAAGGTGAGCGTATTTCCGGCGCCATTGAGCGTTACTTTAAGAAGATCCGCCGTGCCATTGTCCGTGAGGCCCGAGATTCCGTCCACCGTTCCGATCGCGAGAGAGCCGGTGTTGGTGAATTGGAATCCGGCATGCGTCGTCGCAGCCAAAGTGTTTACGATGTTGGGATTCGTACCAAACTGCACGTCGGCGCCAGATTGCAGCGCCAGGTTTGGAACCGTGAGCGTTGCGGAGCCACTTTGGGAAATCGTGCCGCCCGCCAGGAGATCCAGCGTATTCCAGCCCGCGGGATTTATGACCGTCGATTTCAAGGTGAGAGTGCCAAGGTTGTCGAGGCGGCCAATGCGCAGCACGGCCGCGGTGACCGTATTGAGCTCCGTCGGAGAAAGGCGCAATTCGCCCGTGGGATCGAGCGGAGTGCCGTCGATATTCACCGGGCGCGCCAGCGTGTCTGGTTCTAAAGTAACGGAGCCGCTTCCTGCGCTGATCACACCGCTGCCTAGCGTGAGTCGATCGGCCACCAGCGCTATGGAAGGCCCGGTGATCGTGGAGACGTTCCCTAACCCGTGCTCGGGGCTGTCACTGGTGCTTCCCGCGGTCAACGTCACATTTGCGGTACCTGTCACCGGACTCGACACGCTGATATCTCCAGCCACCGTGGTAATGGATAGAGAACTGGCCGTGAATCCGTTGGTGCCCGGAAGCCCCGAGGCGACCAATGAGCCTACCGCAAGACTCCCCGCGTTGATATAATTCACATTGCCGCTGACATTTCCCGAAAGCACGCTGATGGCGTTACTTGGATTGTTCAGCGTATAAGGGCCGGCACCGTACAAATTCAGTCCAAGCGCCTGGATCGTTCCATTGTTGCCCGTATCCTGCGTGACCGCGCCTCCCGCTGAAATGCCGACGACACTGCCGGAGCCGATTTTTTGATTGATCGTCAGCGCGCCCCCCGCGATCAACGTCAGATTGCCGGTCGAAAAGGCTCCGCTCACGGAGCTCACGCTCCCGATGGTCAGGGCGTTAGAGTCGGTGAACAGGACATTTGACTGCCCATGAATCGCCAGTGTATCGACATCGTTTCCTGCATTGGTTAAAGTAACGAGCGATCCGGTCGAGAAAAGCGCGAGGTTTGCCACAGAGAGCGCCGCCCCCTGGATGATCATGCCGCCGGTCTCCAAATCGAGCGCGTTGAAACCGGCGTGACGCGTAATGGCTGAGTCGATACTAACTGAACCCGAGTCGTTGACTGCATTGATCTGCACCACACTTGCCGTGATATGCCCCAGCTCCGTATCTGTCAGGCCCAATATCGCCCCGCCTGCATCAGCCCCACCGAGAGAGATCATCTCCGTGGGAATTACCGGAATGATCACTACCTTTCCCGTTCCAGCATTCATGTTTTGCTGAATATCCAAATTGCTGACGAGCAAACTAATATCGGCATTCGAAGTGGTGATTCCTGAGACGCCATCGACAGTGCCGACGGAGAGGGCGGTTGTGCCGTTGGCAAAGCCAAGGCCTCCGGGAGCATCTGCCGCCAGCACTCCTACGGCGTTAAATGTTGCGAGCACCACAGAGCCACTGGTGGAAACGCGCAGATTAGGAATCGTCAGAAAACCATTGTTTGTTTCGAAAACTGTACTGTTAGTAATCAAGGATAGCGTATTCGTGTGAGCCGGATTGATCGTGGCATCGAGCGTGATGCTTCCGGCCGTGGCTCCGCCAATTCGCAGTACTCCGGCAGTGACATTATTGATCTCCACAGAGGTGAGGCCGATTTTTCCTGCTGTATTCGTGCCGATGTCGAATTGAGTGCCTGAGACGGAATTGCTCAAGGTGGTGCTGGCGGTGCCGCTATTGATGGTGCCGGACAGCACAAAATCGGTCGCCGCGAGAGTGACGGATCCATCGTTACTTTGCACCGCGACTCCACCGGAAATCGTGATCGGACCACCAAGATTGGTGAGTGCGACGGTGCCGCCCGCTGCATGATTAACCACCCCGGTAGCGGTAATCGTCATGCCGGTCGCCGGTGAAGCAGGCGCCGTAATGCTGATGGTGCCACTCGTGGCATTGACGGCTTCCAGAGAGCCGGATTCCGCGAAAATGGAGATGCCCGTGGCTGCCGAGAGTGAAAGATGGCCGCTCGTGGTGATGGGATTTGCGCCGAAGGAAGCAATGGAACCTGTGTTACTTGTCACTCCGGCACTACTTCCCTCGAGGGCATCCACCACCACATTTCCCGTAGCGGTCGCGTTGATCGCCGCCCCAAAAACCGTTCCGCTTTGCGTGATCGTGCCACCGGCGGCATTGATCGCCTGGATTGATATATTGCCAGTACCCGCAGCAGCGATGCCATGGGCAGAGACATTACCGGCGCCGATGGTACCGGCTGCGATAATGACGGCGCCACCGGCGCTATTCAAATCACCGACCGTAACGTCCGTGCCGGCGATGAAATTGATGTCTCCGCCGGAGGTGGCCAGTGAGTTGGTCGTTTCTGAAAAGGTGATGTCGTGTCCTCCCCCGACGGCGGTGTTGAAAGATACACTGGCGCCCGGACCCGTGAGCAAAGTCAGGCTCCCTCCCAGATCGTTGAAGTGAATGGCATCGGCCGCCTGAATCAAAATAGACGTACCCGCAGGAATGGAAGCCAGCGCACCGGTGCTAATGGTGTTGGCGCCGTTGTCGGCGTCACCAAAAAGGATTTTTCCGTCCTCCATCAAATTAGCATCCTGTGTCCCGCTGCCCGCCGTGCCGGCGATGATGGTAATGGTCGTAGCGGGTGCGATTCGTGCCTCGAGCGGCTCGATCGCGGAGCGCCTCCGGAAGCCGGCATGCCGGTGGGATTTCGACGGAGAAGAAAACGGCGTGGGTTTGAAAAGCCGAAGAATCATAGGGAGTTCCTGGGTCGGTTGCTAGTCGGAGCGATAGCCTTCTCGAAGGCAACCAAAACCCCTGAGGAAAACAATCTCAAAGGAGGCGGGCCCGAAGAGGCTCTTGCTTGGAGGGGTCACTCCAAAGCAGATGAAACCAGCGCGGGAGAGTTTTGTTGCGAATCCAGACTACGGCGTTGTGATGGGATTCCCAATCCACCCATGAAAACGACCAGGGCTTTTCTTATTTATCTTTCAGCAATGGCCATGTCCGGCGGGCCTATGCGCAAGCGCCGGGTGGAGAAAAAGCGGCTTATCAGGCGGCCATGGAGGTCTGCGAGCAGACGGCCTATGCGATTCAAGAGAGAGCGGACGCCGTGGCCAGACTAAGCGGTTCTACAGCGGTACATGGTGGTTCCGATTTGGGCGGATATCGCAAAGTAAACATCAAGGGATGATGGACCGGGTGGACGGAAGAGCATCGGGAAGTGCGGGAGAAAAAGGCGCGCCAACGCGGCAGCAGCCGCAGCATCTGCTCCGGCACCGGCGGCTGCCGCCCGGCAAATAGAGAAAGCGTGCCTGACGCCCAACCGGGCACCCCATTTAACGACAAAGACTTTTATAACTATCTCTGCAAACACGTTTGGTCATGGCTGCCGAAAGGCAAATGTGCGGAAAGTGTTTGGTTCGATACAAGCGGAAGGGCTGCGAACGACTACTGGAATCATCTTTTTTACGTCACCAGCAACCGCACGCTCACGATTCGAAACGGAAACGTGAAAACACTGTTCACTTTTTCACAGGATTACTCGACCTTCACGGGGGCTAATCACGATGGGTCGAATCATGTGTCGGGGTATATTCTTCGGTAACAAAAAATACTAGTTACAGGTTTTGAGCGGAACCGGCCTGGCGCGAAATGGGGCGCCGGAGTGAACTGGCCAATCTGGAGATTGGCGTGCCCGGGAGCGGAAGCGCTGATGAAATCAACACGATTCGCGAGCAAACGTCTCTCGATCTCGGAGCTAGCCGTTCTTTTGGAATTTACCTTCCGGGGTTGCATTGCGGCGCATCCCTCGCCATTGGTCTGCCCTTTCCATGACGAACCCGACTCCCGACGCCTCGCTCCCTCCCTCCGGCGTGAGCGAGCGGGATTTACGGCGATCCATGCGGCTGAATATCGCCGCCGGAGCGCTGGGGATGGTGTGGATGTCAGCGGCGCTGGGAATGCCGCTGCCTTTGCTCATGCGAGCGGTGCATGCCAGCGGCTTCCAACTTGGGCTGCTTTCGTCGGCGTGGCAATTTGCCATGCTTGCGCAATTGCCCTCGGCTCTGATCGTGGAAAAACTGAGCCGGCGCAAGCCGCTGTGGGCCGTGGTATCGATTCTCCATCGCGCGCTCTGGGCCACGCCGGCGGTGCTGCCGTTCCTGCTGCCCGAAAGACGCGACCTCTGGCCCATGGTCATCGTTCTCGCCCTGGCGACAAGTAACGTACTCGGCCAGGCCGGCACCGGTCCGTGGCAGAGCTGGATGGCGGATCTCCTGCCGCCGTCGCGTGCGGGGCGATTTTGGGGACGACGGCAGCGCATCCAATCCACGATGATGGTGCTCGGCGCCTTTGTCTTCGGATGGTTACTTGATACCTATTCCGGTTCAAGCGGGAACTTTCTCGGGTTCCAACTTGTCTTTGGACTGGCGGGTATTTTCGGAGTGAGTGATGTGCTTATTCACTGCGCCGTGACTGAACCGGCGCTGCGCCCGCATCCACACGACGAGCCGCTTTGGGGCCGCATCATCCGGCCATTTCGCAATCCTGACTTCCTGGTGCTCACCATCGGCATGGGCATCTGGACAGGCTCGCAAGCCATGGCGGGTTACACGCTGGGATCGGCCGGCTTCTTTTCCATGGATTATGTGAAAGAGGCTTTCGGCGCGACCTACTCGCAGGCCTCGTGGATTTTCATTGCCTCGGGTGTGAGCGCCGTCCTGTGGACGCCGCGCATCGGACACTGGATGGATCACGTGGGTGCGGGCGCCGTTTTGCAGCGGCTGGTGGTATACGCGCCGCTACCGATGCTCGGCTGGTTATTTGTGGCCAAGACTCGCTGGACACTTTGGGGGAGCGATCCGATTCCAGCGGCGGTGGTGCTGATGTGCCTCTGCTCGCTAGTTTCGGGCGGACTGTACGCCGGCGCCTATCTTTGCCAAATCCGGCTTACGCAAGCCTGTACGAACCCGGAAGGGCGCACCCTGGCCATGGCGGTACACTGGTCCACTTCCGGCTTCATCGCCTCGCTAGGACCACTCGCCGCCGGCTGGATCAAAGATCACCTGGCAGGCAGAACGCTGCCACCGTGGTATCCCGGCGGCGCACCCGTTTCCTATTACCAACTGCTCGTGGCACTGCACCTGGTGCTTGCCTGGGCGGTAGCGCTGCCGTTGCTGCGGCGGATCAAGTAACCTACTTCAGCGCTGCCCAGACGCGATGCACGTCGTCGTGGTCGTCGAGCGAAGTGAGAAATTCGCCGACCTCTTCACGCTGCGCTTCGGAAAGTTCGGGAAACTGTTTGGGTAGGTAGCCGAGTTCACTGGTCACCACCGTCCAGCCGTTTTGGGAAAGCCATTGGGAGACGGCGTGCAGGTCGGTGCGCTCGGTGATGAAACGCGCTCCGGCGCGGCCTTCCGGAATATCGTCGTTTTCCGCATGCGTGAGGGGCTCGACATTTTGCGCTCCCGCTTCTATGGCGGCCGCTTCGATGTCAGACGCGGTGTCCGCGTGGTGGGCTTCGACGATGCCGGCGTAGTCGAAGAGAAACTTGTTGCTGCCGGGCGAGCCGAGCTGGCCTTTTTTGAAAAGGACGCGAATCTCGGGCGCCGTGCGGTTGTTATTATCGGTGAGCGCCTCTACCACTACGGGAACTTTGTGCGGGGCGTAGCCTTCGAAGACGATATGCTCCATCACCATTTTTTCGCCGCCGATGCCCGCCCCTTTCTTAATGGCCCGCTCGATGACATCGCGTGAGACGCTTTCTTTTTTGGCCTTTTCCACCGCAGCCGCGAGCCGGGCATTTCCCCCGGGATCAGCCCCTCCGAGCTTGGCGGCTACAGAGATTTCTTTGACCAGCTTGGAAGTGACGCCCGATTTTCTCTTGGCGTTGATTTCACGTTTAGCGAGGAGCCATTGGCGACCCATAGGTGACGATGAGGTTAAGAGTGGATGAGGAAAACCCGCACAGAGCGGATTTCCATTTTCCACCTTCGCGGCGAATTGTCACCTCTGGAGAATGGGTGACTACCGGGACCGCCCGACAGACGCTATGGCCCGGTTCGCTTAAAGGTGCGATTCACCTTCTTCTCCACGGGCATCGGCGCCTGGCCGTCGGCCTCCAGGGGCGCGGATGGCGTGCGCGCTTCGCCTTCGCTCGCTTCGCGCATCCGGTCACGGGACGCGGGATTCGCCACCACGCTGTCCGCACCGGGCCGTGGTTCGCTCAAGATGACTTTGCTGATGTACCAGTGCTTGTCGCGTACAGCGTACTCCAGCGTCACACGTTGCCCTGGAGAGAGATCGCCGATCGTCAGCGCTTTGCCATCGGCCGTGAAAATATTCGCGTGATCCAAACCATTGAAGGACATATCGCGAGCCGTCTGATCGGAACGCATGGTCAGTTCTCCCGTTTTCGGAGAAACACCTTTAATGATTCCGGTCGAGACGGGTTCCTGGGAAAGCGTGAACGGCACGGCGCAGGAGAAAAAGAGCGAAGCGGCAATGCCTAAAGGAGAAGTTTTCATAGAGCCAAAAGATTATGGGCGTTCATCATCGACCGCCTGAAGAGGTTTCGGAATGAGGTCCTCTATTGGCCGCTCATCTGGGTGGCTCGGCTATTCCTGGCTTTCCGATTTGCCGATGCAGCGCTCAGTGGCTACTCTCTCATCCATCCGTGAAATCACCCGCCTCCGGCGACCGCCCGTTTGATGACTTCGTGAAATTTCTCGAAGTGGAGCGCAATGCTTCGCCCCGCACTTTGCTGAACTATCGGCATGCGCTTTCCGAGTTTCGCAAGCACACGCCTAAGCCGGAATGGACGGCCCTGCAGGCCGATCATTTTCGCCGTTATCTTTTCGATTGTTCCAAGCGCGGACTGTCGCGGCCCACCGTCCGCCTGCACTTCGCGGCCTTGCGCACCTTTTATCGTTTTCTCGGCGAGCGGCATGGGTTGAAGGATAATCCGCTGAAAGCGGTACAACTGCCGAAGCTCTCGCGGAAACTGCCGGTGGTGCTTACGGCAAAGCAAATCGATGAATTGCTTACTGCGCCGCTGCGCGTGGAAAAGGAGCCGCAGGCGCCGGATTGGATGCCTCAGCGCGACGCTGCGATCCTGGAGCTTTTCTATTCCAGCGGGCTGCGCCTTTCGGAACTAGTCGCGCTCGATGTGAGTCGCATCGATCCGTTCTCGGAGAGCGTGCGCGTCTTCGGCAAAGGGCGAAAGGAACGCGTCGTGCCCGTCGGTGCGCCGGCGCTCGAGGCGATTCAGAAATATCGGCACGCAGCGCGAGTAGAGAACGGGCCGCTCTTCATCAGTCGCAAAGGAAGGAAGCGAATGACGCCCAATAGTGTTTGGGTGATGCTAAAACGTTATATCCGGCACACCAGCATCCCTATAGCGATCAGCCCGCACAAGCTGCGGCATTCCTTTGCCACGCACCTGCTCGATGCAGGCGCAGATCTGCGCAGCGTGCAATCGCTGCTCGGGCACTCCAGCCTTTCGACGACGCAAATCTATACACACGTGACCATCGAGCGCTTGCGCCGCGCGTATGATGAGGCGCATCCGCGGGCGTGATGGGCTTGACCTGAAATCATCATTGAAGAAAATCAAGCCCATGGCAATTGCTGCCGAACAAATCATCCGCGATGCCCTTGCTCTGCCTGAAAAAGCGAGAGCGGAGTTAGCACATGCACTTATTTTGAGTCTGGATGAGACGAGCGGAGAGACAGAGAGTATTGCTGATGCTTGGGAAACGGAAGTGGAAAGGCGCGCAGATCGCGCGAAACAAGGCGCTGCGTCGGGACGGCCAGCGGACGAGGTTTTTCAACAGATTCGCGCGCGTTTTGATCAGTGATTGCTGTTACTTTTGCCCTTCCTCAGGAAAGCAGCGGGCTTCGCGGAGAACTGCATGACTTGAAGCGTACCGGTGAAACCAAAGCCGGGCCTTTGTTAACGGGATCGATGGAGGGCATACCAATCGTCCTTTGCCACTTGGGAATGGGTCCGCGTTCGGCTGCGGAGACAGGCAAACAAATCGTCGAGCAATTTCATCCGTCGCTTCTAATCTGCAGCGGCTATGCGGGGGGATTAAGTAACGAACTGCAAATCGGAGACGTTGTATTTGATGCGCGAGGCACGCCATTCACAGCCCCGCAGATTACGCCGCTTCGCAGCGTCGCCGGAAGAATTGTGGCTTCCGATTCAGCGGCCGAAACTCCGGAAGCTAAATTGGCGATGCATCGCGAGACCGGCGCGCTCGCGGTGGATATGGAATCCGCGGCCATCGCCGAAATCTGCACACGGGCGGGCATTCCGATGGTTAGCCTGCGCGCGATCAGCGACAGCGCCCAGGATGCGCTGCCTGTACCCATGGAACATTGGTTCGACCTGGATCGGCAGCGGCCACGTGCATTGGGTCTGCTCCGTTATTTGGCGGGAAATCCAAAGCAGATCGGTCCGTTCATCCGATTCCTGCGAGGCCTTCCCAAAGCCCGGGCGGCGCTGACCCGCGCCCTGCTCGTTTTCATCGCAGAAGTCTCGCGCTCGCACTCCGCCAGGTCTTAGACTTCACCCCCTGGACCATTGTCGCGCATGACTGAGCCGCATTTGATCAATCTGACCCGGTACGATTCCGGCGCGCTGACGCCATTCTGCGACGAGCTCGCGCCGGAGGAGCCGCTGGAGATCCGCGTGGAAGGGCAAAGCGTGGCGGTCGTAATGCGTACGCCGGGGCATGACCGCGAGCTGGCAGCCGGCTTTCTATTAACGGAAGGGATTATCAAAACGGCCAAGGATTTGTTTGATCTCACCACCTGCGTATCCGGTGCCGCCGGCAAGGGAAATTCCGTCGATGCCGGCCTCGCCAATCCGGGCAGCTTCGATCTCACGAAGCTCAGCCGGCACGTATTTACCTCGGCGAGTTGCGGTGTGTGCAGCAAAACCTCTGTCGATGCGGTATTGCGGCGTCACAAACCGTTGCATGACCACGTGCGCGTGACACCGGAGATCCTCCTCTCGCTTCCGCGGCGGCTCAGCCGGAAACAGGAAACCTTTCGCCGCACGGGCGGGCTGCACGCCTGCGCGCTTTTCGATCTCAAGGGAAAGCTTCTCGCCGTGCGTGAAGACGTAGGCCGGCACAATGCCATGGATAAACTGATCGGCTGGGCGTTACTTGAAAAGAAGCTTCCCCTCGATGCACACGTCGTCCTGCTCAGCGGACGCGCCTCTTTCGAGATGATGCAGAAATCCTATGCTGCGGGAATTCCCATCGTCGCTGCGATTTCCGCGCCCAGCAGTCTGGCGGTCGATTTCGCCCGCGAAAGCGGCCAGACGCTCGCCGGTTTCATTCGCGGAAAATCCATGAATCTCTACGCGGGGGCTGCGCGCATCGCAAACGGCAAACACTAGATAGCGATCCAGGAAATTGCCCCGCTGCTAAAACACCATCGGCTCGCCTTCCGTCATTACCGTGATGCGATCGGCGATGCCGTGTTGCCGTGCGCAGGCCATGAGCCGCTCCGGCGGTTCATCGAGCGGCTCGTAGCTGAGCCGGAACGTGCCGAAATGCATCGGCACCATGCGTTGCGCGCCCAACTCAAAAAATGCCGTCACGGCTTCCTCCGGGTTCATGTGCACTTCGCGGCCACTCGGCGGATCGTACGCACCGATGGGGAGCAAAGCCACGTCGATGCGATGCCTCTGGCCGATTTCGCGAAATCCATCGAAGTACGCCGTATCGCCACAATGGAAAATGGAACGCCCCCCCGCTTCGATCACGAAACCGCCAAATCCCCGATGGGAATCATGAAGCACCCGCGCCCCCCAATGATGACAAGGAGTGAGCGTGATGCGCAGCGGCCCGAGTTCAAACGTCTCCCAGTAATGAAGCTCCTGCACGCTCTGAAAACCCAGATCGTGCACCAGATTTCCCACTTCGAACGGTACCACGATCGGCTGTTCATCGGCGATTTCGCGCAGCGTTTTGCGATCGAGATGATCGAAATGAGCGTGTGTCACCAGCACGAGATCGATATTGGGGAGATGATGAATCTCCAGTCCCGGGCGGCGCATCCGTTTGAAGACCTTGAGCCATTTGGCCCAATTCGGGTCGATGAGCAGGTTTTTGCCGCTCGTCTGGATGAGAAACGAGGCGTGGCCGATCCAGGTGATACCAATCTCGCCGTCCTTCAGCTCCGGCCATTGCGGGGTGAGCGGCTGGCCGACGCGCCGGCTGAAAATCGACGGAATGAAAACTTCCGTGAGAAAATTGCGCCGATGCCATTCTCCTTTCGGCCGAAGACCCACCTTGCGGGCGCCGCCGTCGGCGACAGGCTCCGCGGCATGGCCGTTGTCCTTCGCGGATTTCTTGATTTCGGCTTTCGGCTTTCGGCGGAAAGTGGGCATTGGAGGGGAAAACCTATAATGCGGCCCCATGTCGGCTGCAAAGATTTCGTTCCCTTTGCGCGCATCGGTTTGGCCACCCTTCGATGAAATGAAAAAAGCGAATCCGAGCAAAGCGGAATTGCGGCAGCAGATGCGCGACCTTTTGGCCAAATTGCGCGCTGATCCCGCGGTCCACGCACAGCGGTCTGCCAAAATTTGCTCGGCAATCCGGGAGCACGCGGCATGGAAAAACGCGCAGACAGTGTGTGCCTTCCTGCCAATGCGCGCGGAGCCGCAGATTCAGGAGCTGTGGAAAAGCGATCCGGGAGCACGCCGCTTTTGTTTTCCCCGGGGGGGGGGGTGCGCTGGAGCTGGTGCGAATCGATGAACCCGCCGTGCTCGAACGCGCCACGTGGAAAATGGATTTGCCGGAAATATCCAATGCGCAGACTGTTTCGCTGGCTGAAGTGGATTTGATCCTCGTTCCCGGTGTGGCGTTTAGCCGAGACGGATGGCGGCTCGGCAGAGGAGGCGGCTTTTACGATCGTTTGCTGGCGGGACGGTCAACGGAAACCACGGCGCTGGGCATTTGTTTCGAGGTGCAAATCGCGAAAGCGCTGCCGCTGGAGGAGCATGACTTGAAGGTCGATGCGGTGGTCACGGAGAGCGGGGCGGCGTGATGGTTTGCTGACCGTCTGTAGCGATCTTCTTCACTCCTACGGCCCGTGCGTAATCCAATAGGCCGGCGGGTAGCCGTACTTCATATGCAGCGTTCCCGGCGCAAAACTGGCGGAAAGCCGGTCCTCCATATCCAGGCGCATCTTATACTGAAGGACGCCTTCGTGGTCCGTCTCCTGATAGGGATTCGTGCGCACGTAAAGAACATCGGGATCCCATTCCTCCACGAGCAGCCGGACATCATCGTACCGGCCATAGGCCGCGACCACTCCGGAGCGTTTCCACAGCTCCACCGGAGTGGGACGAAGGTCAAAGTGCTTCGCCGAAGCTTTGGCGATTTTCAAAACCTTGGCCGTGTCTTCCGGGCCATGGATCTTGACGAGAATGCCATCTCGGGTCTGGATGCAGCCGGTCACCGCGACCAGGAGCGGCAGGAAAAGGAGGAATCGTAGGGAGGGCATGGCCATGCGAGAGAGTCTAGGTTTCCAGTTATAACTCTCAACATCCAAATGGGTTGCAAAAGGGCAATCTCTTTTCCGTTAAGAAATGTTAGTCGCTGGATTTCGATATCGCTGAGCCCAGGTGGGCTTTATTGATCCCGGTTATCAGCACTCCCCGGTGTGGTGAAGGCCATCGGCTTCAATTCCACCCTTTTCTCCAACAACTTCTTGAAGGCCTCGAGGATTGGCTCCGCTCCCGCGCCGTAGTTGACATGCACACCGTCCTGCGACCATCCGCAAAAAACGCTTGGAATTCCGGCGTCTGGGAGCGGGCGTTCCAGGGTATAATAATCAATCGCCATTAACATCCCGTTTTCTTTCTTTTGCGCGGCGGCCACCTCCTCGACGCGCAGCCTGCTCATGATCGCCACGAAGAAGGCTTCCGGCGTCTTCTGTGGAGGCGGCATTTGCAAGATAGCGCAAGGCCGCTCATCAATCAGGCAAGGAAAAAATTGGATATCGGCTGCGGTGAAACTTCGCGGCACGCAATCAGTAAGTTTCTCATCAATCCGCGTCAGGAGATTATCGAGAAAACTTGTCCGGGACGACGACGCCAAAACCCCAAAGATCCCCGCGGGCTGCGCGTAAGCGATCTGCCGAAGCCATATGTGAGCAAATAGGTAGTGATGCTTTGATTCTCCTTTTGAAGATTGCGGCAAGGGGGGCTCGTCCATTACGTCCCTCTAGCATCCGCCCGGAACGTTAGCTAGCATTTCGTCAATGTTAATCATCATCGACCACTTTCGTGGTCGCCCACGTGGGATACGGCGTGCGCGGGCCTTTCATGGCATGCCAGAGGATGCGGTTGAGCACGTCTTCGGGGCAGCGGTCGGCTTCGGCGAGGGGAAGTTTGGCGGAGACGGCAGCATCTTTGCGGAGCTGCGGATCAGCGATCTTTTTCGTCTCGGGCGTCATTTCATCGAGACGCTGCTGATTGGGCACGGAGGCGAAGGGAGTCGCGTCGCTGGTGTCGGTGAAGCAGTCGCTCATCGGAGTGGCGCTGGCGTCCATGATATTCATGGGCGGCAAGCCGAGGATGAGCTCGATGGTGCGAACGAGGCTGGTGGTGTTATATTGCGTGCTCACGACGGCGTTGCGCTTCACATAGCCGCCGGCGACATAACAAGTGGTGCGATAGCCGGAGACGTGATCCCAGCCGCTTTGCGGATCATCCTCGATGGCAAAGACGGCGGTCTCTTTCCAAAAAGGGCTTTCCGAAAGCGCGGCAATAATGTGGCCCAACGCCAGATCATTGTCCGCGACTTGCGCCGCCGGGCTCGGTTTGCCGGGAGCGGTGCCGGCGGTGTGATCGTTGGGCAAGGCCATGAGCACAAAGCGCGGCATGTTTCCTTTGGCAGTCCAGTCCTGGAGTTCACCGATGAAGCGCGCGGCGCGCACCACATCGGGTACGTTCAAATCCCAACCCACCGTATCGAATTTCGAAAAGCTGCGCAGCGTGGCGATACCGGGCTTGCAGCGCAGAACCGTCTGGTGGCTTCCCGTGAGATAATCGAGATAGAAATCTTTCCAGCTCGGCTTGCCTTTTTTCATCTTGTCGGCCCACACGCAGTCGCTCACGCAGGCCTCGCCAAAATTGCGCAACGACACTTTATGCGCGAGGCAATCATCCCACAGAAATCCCGCGGGGGAGTAAGCCAGCGCGTCCATGGAATCGTCGGTCTTCAAGTTAGGATAGGACCGCGGCCAGCCCGCGTGACCGCGCTCTACATAGTCAGTGGTGATTGCGCTATCGGTCCACTGATGGCCATCCGCGCTCTGGATGCCGGAGCAATAGGTATTGTCGAGCAGCACAAAATCGTGAACGAGCTTGTGCTGATTGGGCGTAATCTTTTCGCCGAAGGTGCAGAGCGACGCATTGCCATTGCCCGTGCGCACATCGCCGAGCACCTGATCGTATGTGCGATTTTCCTTGATGATATAGACCACGTGCTTAACAAGGCTGGGCTCCCCCGCCCGCTCGGGTACGGGACGCGGCGGCTGATCGGGCCGCGGCGGCAATTTCGCCTGCTCGACCGCGGCGTGCCGCGAATTGACAGCCACGATGTGTGTGAGCTGCGCGAGTTCCTGCTCGCCCGGGAGGGGGACGAGCGAGACCGTGCCAAAATAGTCTTTCGAGTTTTCTCCGTTCTCGGCCGGCTTGCGCGGTTTGTCGCCCGGCTTGTCCATGCGACGGGAGCCGGTGCCTTTAATATTGGCCACGCATAGCGTCTTGGCCGCATGGCAATAGGCGACGCCACCAGGAAACCAGCCCACGGGGATCAGGCCAAGTAACTTCGATTCATGATCGTCCGGTTCAAACTGGATAATGCCCACCGCATTCAGCGTCGCGTTGCAGACGAAAAGGCGCTTTCCGGATTTATCAAAAGCGAGCGCATTGGGAGTCGCAGAGAAAAGATCCGCAGGGGTTTCGCGGGTCCAGATACGCTCCGTTACTTGATCCGTTTTGGTGTCAATCACGGAAAGCGTATCGCTGCTGGCATTGGCCACCACAACATAGCGTTCACCCGGCGACACCGCCAGGGCGGAGGCATGCAGTTCCGTTTGAATTTCCCTGTCCACGAAACCTTTTTTTAAATCGATCACCGTGACCGAGCCTTCGCTCGCCACGCTATGCTCGGGATCGACGCGCACCAGCGTGCCGCGTCCGGACGGCCCCGTGAGATCGTTTTTGCCCGGCCTGCGCCCACCCCAATTGCTCACATATAGCTTTCCGGCTGCGAGCACCACATCATAGGGGGCAACACCGGTATCCCACACGCGAAGCAATTGCCCGTCCTCAGCATCCAGTTCCGCCACGTGATTTCCCAGATTCAGCGTGACGTAAAGGCGCTTTCCATCCCGCGAAATAGCGAGCCCCGAGGGAATCTCCGCTTTGTGCTTGGCATTGCGCGACTCGGGAACAGCAAAGCTTTTCGGCAAAGAGACAACGTGATCCCGCCCCACACTGAACACCTTTATATCGCCGTTCACATTGGAAAGGTAGATACGCGATCCGTCGGGTGAAAATAGCAAACCGGTGAAGGAGAGTTGCGCGCCGGAGTCCGGCTTGAGCTGGGTGGAGGATGAATCCGCGGCTTTGTCCTCGCCTTGAGGCGCTGGGGTCGCTGCCGGCTTGGCATTCGTCGGCGGCGGAGGCGAGAACGGCGCTTTTTGCAGAATCTTTCCGGTCTTGGGATCGATGACGATGAGTTCCGCCGTCTTGCCGGAAGTGACCACTATCTGGCCATCGGGACTCACAGCGATGGCTTGCGGGCGCAGGCGGGGCAGTTCCACCTGAATACCCGCCGGGGTGAGGATCTGGTTAGTCGGCGTCGAATAGCGGTTTTCCGCCAGTTTACCTACGCGATCTTTGGGATTGTGCGGAATCGGTTCCTGCGAAAAAGCGATCCCGCTGGCCGCTATCAAGCAACCGAGAAATCCAGTGAAAAGAAGTGAGCGAAACAGCATTCGGGAAAGGAACAGGAGAGTGGTGGAAAGGAAAGTCAACCCACCAATCCGCGGATAGGGCCATTGCTTAGGCAGGAGGAGCGACGGGCTTGGTTCGAATAGCATCCGGCTGCGCGGCCAGACGAACGGATCACTTCCGGCTAGACAGAGCGGCGCGGACCCGCCACCCTTTTCGGGATGCACCTCACCCGGTTTGCCACCTCCCTTACACTCGCCATCGGCCTGCTCGCGACCAGTGCGTTCGGGCGCGAAGGCCTCTCCAGCGGTGCGGCTTCGCTGAAGCAATCGCTGGACAATCTTCGGACCACCCTCGCCTCACGCGGCATGTTTTCCAGCATGTCGAATGGCTCGCTGCTTTCGCAAATCGACCGCACGGCCGGTGCCGCGGATGCTTTGAGCCGTCTGGCGGCCAATGGAGAACCGCGGCAATCGGTCGGAGAGGCCTTGAACTCCCTCCGCAGTCGGTATGAAGGTGTGCGCGCCGGGGTGCATCAGCTCAACCTGGCCCAGAATGAACGCGAAGCCCTGCGCACGGTGGATGTGAGGTACGGAGATGTCGTCCGGTACTGGGAAGCCTACGGCGGTGCGGGCGGCGAAGTAGCCATCCGCCGCTCCGACGAGGCACCGGCGGAAGCGGCCCGACCTGAAGCGCCGACTCAAAACACCGCTGCTCCCGCTCCAGCCAAATCTGCGAACGCAAAGCCGGCAAAAGCGGCCAGCGGTGCGAGTGGACGTGCACGCAACGTAGCGCTGAATTACCTGGCAAATACTTACCACATTTCCCAGCGCGCCGTGGAGGTGCATGACGTGATCAATTTTGGCTCCAAATGGCGTGTGACGGCCTTTGTCGGTGGTCACCTTCGGGCGATCGATTTGAATCCGATCAATGGAGAAATCCTTTTGGATATGCTCGTAAACTGAGCGAGCGGTGACGCTGGGCGATTTCCTCGGGCGGCTGAGCCACGAAGGCGTGGCTATGGTAATGCCCGAGCCGGAGCTTTCCGGACCCGGAAAGTGGGAGGAAATCGTCCGTGATTGGGATCGCCGGCAGCGGCTGGAACTTGCCGTATCCGCACCGGATCTTTCGCTCCCCGCGGCACAATGGGCCGCCATGCGGCTTTACCGAGGGTGCCAGGCGGTGGTGTGCCGCGATGTGCCTCCCGAAGAACTTCATGCCTGGCTGGCGGAGCCGTGCCCCGTCGCCCGATCCGCAGAGACGGATTACTCGGTCGATCTGCTGTTCCGTTTCCTGCCCGATCTGGTGGCTCTGGCGCGGCGACTTTCCCAGAATGATCCACTGGTGAGGGAACTGCTCGCTCTCGCGCAAGCGTGGCCGCTTTCCTCCGTGGGGATCGAAACCGTAGGGGCTATTCAGCTCGGCGAGTTCTTTGCACATCCGGGCTTGCGCCAGCTATATGTCGATCGGATCGTGGCCACCGAAGACCTTACCCGGCTTCAAGACGAGGCGGTGCGGCAGGCGGTAAAAACAGCCCTGGGCGCATATCCTGAGATGGCGCCTCGCATTGCGGCTGCTTTGAAATCGACCCAATGACCACACATCCGAATCAGGCTTCCGCGCTCGAGATTGCGAAACGGATTCAAGCCGAAGTACTCGAGCCGATGAAGCAGGCTTTCGTCGGGAAGGATGAAATCATCGATCTGCTCGGGCTGTGCCTGGTCGGCGGCGAGAACCTCTTCCTGCTTGGGCCACCCGGCACGGCAAAGACGGCCTTGGTCCACGAGCTCGCGGCGCGGCTGGCGGGACGCACCTTCGATTATCTACTGACGCGTTTCACCGAGCCGAATGAGCTTTTCGGCCCGTTTGATCTGCGAAAATTGCGCGAAGGCGAACTGGTGACAAACACGGAGGGGATGCTCCCGGAAGCGTCGCTCGTTTTTCTTGATGAGCTGCTCAATGCGAACAGCGCGATTCTGAACAGCTTGCTGCTCGCCTTGAATGAGAGGCTCTTTCGCCGGGGAAAAGAATCGCGCCGGCTGAAAGCGCTCATGTTTGTTGGCGCGAGCAATCGTCTGCCGGAAGATGATGCGCTGAAGGCGTTGTTCGACCGCTTTTTGCTGCGGGCACATTCCGACAATGTCGCGACGGAGCAGCTTCCCGCCGTACTCGCTGCCGGGTGGAAATTGCAGCGCAGCGATGTGCCGCGGGAGAGTACGTTGCGCTTTGAAGATGTGGAAGCCTTGCAGCAATTGCTGCCCATGGTGGAACTGGCGGCGCTGCGCGAAAGCTATCCGGATCTGGTCCACCGGATTCGCCATGCGGGCGTCACTATATCCGACCGGCGCGCGGTAAAGCTGCAAAGGCTGATCGCCGCGAGCGCGTTACTTTGCGGTCGAATGGCCGCGCGCATTTCCGATCTTTGGATCATGCGTTATATCTGGGACACTGAGGATCAGCGCGAAGTATTGCAATCGCTGGTGAGCGCCGCCCTGGCACGGGAGGAGACGGGGAAGGAAGACCATCCACGCGCCAAGGCCAATGAGGAAGCTGATCCCGAAGCACTGGCCCGGGATTTGGATGCACTGGCCGCGAAGCTGCCGCAGGCGGATGAGGCGGAGAAGGCGTATTTGCGCGACCGGCTGGCAATATTAGATAGCCGGGGCCAATGGGTGCCGGATCAGGAGAAGCGCGCCTTTCTGGCGCAGCGCGCCGCAGAGGTCTGGAAGCACTTTGGCCGCTGAACGCATGAGCACGGGCTCAGAATGGGTGGCGCGCATGGCGGTGGCAGATGCTCCGCAGCTCGCCGCGCTGCGTCTGGTTCCTGGATTGGAGTTCGGGGAAATGGCCGGAGTGATCTGGTTGCGCGGACCGGCGCTGGCCGAGGGCCTTCTGCTGGGCTTGCGGAGGATATCCGGCCTGGAGCTATATCGCATTCTCCCCGGCGGCGCGCTACGCCGGGAAGGGATGCGCGTGCCAGAGGGACGCCTGCCTCCAATGCGCTGGCAGCCATTGCGAAATGCTTTTCCCGTAAGGCTGCCTTTATCTAGCATTGCTGCTACGAGAGTGGAAAATGATGTGGCACGCGTTCCGGTGAAGCTGGTGCGCTCGGCAAATGAAAGGCCCGCAGGCGCATTGCTTACCGATATTCTGACCTGGCTCGACTGGGCCACCAAAGCTCCGGAGATTCGGCTCAATGCTTTGCGTTTTGCCGCGGCTCAGAGCGGCCGCGTGTGGATCGAGGGCAAACCGTTGCCGCCAATTGCGGGAGAACGCTATCATTTAAGCGAAGGAGTAGCCGCGCCCGCCGGATACGAGTGGTCGCCAGCACTCGACCCCAAAGTGCTGGCACGATGGCTTTCGCTGGCCGCGGGCGATACGGCGTTTTGCGACGTCGAAGGCCGATGGGAGATTATCAAAACGGAACAATTCATCCCAGCCACGCGCGCGGCCGCGCGGCTGACCGCGGCGGCACTTCATCATGAATGACCCGCATTCGTGGGCGGTGGCTTACTTGGCAGCGCGAGGGGAAAACGCGCTCTGGCGCTGGGCGGACGATGGCAACGTCATTGTTTGGGCGGATGGCACGACGATTTGCTTTCGCGAAGAAATCATCACTATTTTGGAGTGGCTCGTGCCGCAGGGCTGGCCTTCCTTTGGAGCTCTCGTCTGGCTGCTGGCGGCCTGCCGGGGAAAAGTGCCGCCCATGCCAGATGAAAGGGCGCCGGCGGCGCTGCCAGGCGTTAGTAAAGTAACCGAAAAGGATAGTTCAGGCGGGCCGCGGCCAAACGTTTTAACTCAAAATGAGGTTTGCCGCGGGCTGGCCGAGATTGCGCGCTTGCCGGCGGATTTGCGCGGTTCTCCCAAGGCGAAGGCGGTTCTGGCGGAAGTGGTCTTTGGCAAAACGAACGCCGGCGAGCGTGCGCCGTATGGCGCGGTGCTGGAGATTCTTCGCGCGGGAACTTTGACCGATGATATGCTCAATGCTCCGGCCTTGCCACCATTTGCGGAAGACGAATGGCAGCAGCTTCATGGCCGGGTGAAAGGAATCGATGCTGCGTTACTTGGGCTGCGCATTCGCACCGGGCTCGATGCCATGCCGAAGGCGGCGGAGATTCCCCTGCCTCCGGCGGCGCGCGTGCGCGGAATGATCGAGGAAATGCGAAACGATCCGAACCACGCCGGCTTGTCGCGCCTCACGCGGGATTTCATGGCTGCGCTACAAATGCCGCGGCGTCTCTCGGAGCGCGACGATCTGCCGCTGGGCGGCGTGGCCGATATTGCCAACCGCGGCAATCTCGACCGTCTGCTGCTGAGCGAACTGGCGCACGACGATCTCATGCTGGCGGTGCGCATTGCCATCGGCGAAGCGCTCTATCTCCGCCGCGAACCGCCGGCGAAGCAGCCTCCAGGGACGCTCGGCATTTTGATCGACTGCGGCGTGCGTGTGTGGGGCATCCCGCGCGTGCTTTCCACGGCCGTCGCTCTGGCGATGATTGCCAAAAGCGCGGACCGCGATGAGTTGACCATTTATCGCGCACGGGGAAGTACTCTTGCGCCGGCCGATCTATTGCACAAAGAAGGCCTGACTAGTCATCTCGGCGCTCTCGAACCGCAGGCGCACCCGGGGGAGGCTCTGGCTGCTTTTCGGGAAGCGCTGAAAGACCGCCCAAGGGCGGAAGCGGTCCTCATCACCCAGCGGGACGTGATCAAGGATCCGGAATTTAGGCGTTACTTGAAGGAAGCAGAGTTTGCCGATCTTTATTTGGCCGTGGTGGACCGGGACGGCAGCTTTGAATTGTTTCGCTATCCAGATAGCATGCACACAAGCCTGTGCCATGCGCATGTGGATCTAGGGGAGTTGTTGCCACCGCCGAAGCCGCTGGCCTTCCCCCAGCCGCTGCTCGATCCAAATGAAAAACTGGAATTGCCGCTGATTTTCTCGCTTCCGGCGTTTCCGTTGCGAATCGCCGTTCGGGGAAAAGTGCAAAAAGTTGCTGCCGCAAAAGAAGGCGGCATCTGCATGCTGGGCGACGGACGCTTGCTGAAATGGGATCGACCCGATCACGGCGCCTGGACCGTCGCGCGCGACCTGCCACGCGGACATGCGTTACTTTTGAAAGAGAGGACGGACGGATCGATTTGCGCGGCTAAGGCAGACAACGAGCGGAAGCGCCTATCCTGCCGCGTCTTTGCGGCCAATGGATCTCTCCTGCATTCGCACGATTGGCATTTCGAGTCGCCCGTTCGCCGCGTGGAAGTGCATCACGAAGCCTTGCTCGTTTTCCACAAGAGTGAAGTCTGTGTGCTCGATCTGCACAGTGGCATGCAGCTAGTCACGAAGGAAATCCCCGGTCCACTCTCCCGAGCGCGCTATGCCTGGTGCGGTGGCAAATGGTTATATTTGCGATGGGATGGCGCCCGGGTGCACGTTGAAACGATGACGGCGCCCCAGAGGGTTTTGAATACACCGATCCTTTCCGTCTTTGAAAGGGACGATCTACCCGGGCCATCAATTGTTACCATGGCAGGCGAAATTTTTTCTCCGGAAGGAGAGCGAGTTTTTCAACTCGGAAAGATTCACTCTTACATGGCCGTCTCGGATGACGGAATGCGTTTGCTTTTCCGACCGGCTGGAACCGGTACTCCTGCCTTCGTGGATCTGAAGGCGCTCAAAGTGCATCTGCGCGAACACTCGACGGAGAAAAATTGGCGGCGCCGCTTTAACCAGCCCGAATTTCCGACGAAGACCCTGCACACTTCGTTTTCCGCAGTAGCCCTGGAATATCGCGGATTCGGACTTTGGCTATATTCCAACAAGAGCGGGTGGTGGCGTCTCTGCAATCTAAGCGAAAAACATATCTATCTCTTGCAAAGAAGGCCGCCGCCGAATGTCGTCAACCTGGCGAGGCCCTTCGCCGACATGAGGACTCGGGCTAAACTGGGATTTGATCTGAAAATCGCCCGCTGGTCCAGTGGGCGTTGCGTCTGGCTGGATGGGCGGGGCATGTTGCACATGCGCCATCCCGATTCATCAATTCCGGAATTAACGGTTACTTTGGTCGATGGGCCGATTTCCGCATGGTCGTCGGACGGCGAGTGCTGCGGGACGGAATTCTTTGTCGGTGATGCACCGCAAGCCGCGGATCAATCAAAACTTCGCGAGCAGCTTCGCGCGCTTATTCCGCCGTTCAAATGACGCTGCAAATCCTCAAGCTAAATCGCAGTTCTGCGCCATGCCGGGAAGTTGCGGCCTGGTATATCCCAGGCACGGGCGCGGAAGACTGGCTGGAGGAACTCTGCCGGTGGAATCTGTCGCAGGAGAGCTTGCGTTTGTTCGTCGTCAGGACGCCGTCGCGCGCATATGCCGAGGGGGTACTCGTCATTCCGCCTTCAGGGCCGGTCAAAGCCACGCCGATGCGCGCACTCGCGCTGAGGTGCATCGCAGGAAAGCTCTACTTACCGGTCGATGCCGTGATCGATCCCCCCGTGACAGATGCGGAGGCCAGCGCGCTTTGCACGGCAAGCGTTACTTTATTTCATCCGGGAATGGGAATTGTGGAGTTCGAGACCAGTGAGGTGCTTCACTTCTGGGATTTGCTGGACCTGCCGGAACTTTATTCGTCGAACTGGAACGGCGCGCGCAGCGAGCCCGCCATGAGCAATCACCTTGTGGGAGTAGCACTCGCCGTGCTTCCACAGATAGACGACATTTTCGGTGGCGCTGAGGAGGAAATCGGCAAAGAGCCGATCAAGGAATTGCCGCCGAGGCCTGGGGAGCCATCCGCCGGCCCGGTGAGCCGATTGCGTCGCGGCGCTTCCAAGCTGGGTGCTGCTGCGGTGAACAAGGTTTTCTCCCTGCTGCCGAAAGGCGGAGCGGGAAATTCCCTGGTCAGCCGTGCTCTAAGCTGGGCGGCGGCGAAAATGATCAGCGTGACGGAGGAAATGCAGGAACTGCGATTCAAGGAGTTGCATCGCCTGATGGAGTTACTTGTTTCCGATCCGGAGCGCGGATTGCTGCACGCGCTGCCTCTGGCGGGTTCGCTGGGCCGCGGACGCGCCACGCCGGGCGCGCGGCTGGGAACACGCGACACGCGCTTTAACTTGTCACGCCTCGGCGGCGGAGGGACGGCGGATCCATGGCACATCCCGGCAGATTTGCGGCAGAAGCTGGCAAATCGTTATCGAGAACTGGCCCTGCAGGAGCAGCGGCTGGGACGCTTTCGCCGCGCGGCCTATATTCATGCAGAGTTGCTGGGCGACTTGAGTGCGGCCGCCGCGGTGCTCGTCGAGGGAAAACTCTTCGTGGACGCAGCGGTGCTCTATCGCGATCACTTGCGGCAAATGCATGTGGCCGCCGAGTGCTTCGTGAAAGGCGCACTTTTTGGGGAAGCGATTGCCATATACGAAACGCTCAAGTGTTTCGAAGAACTCGGAGATTTATATCGCACGCTCCAAAACGACGAAGCGGCCGACATCGCCTATCGCCGCGCGGTGGAGACAAAAGTCGCGGCGCTGGATTTCCTGAGTGCGGCGGGCCTCCTCGAAGAAAAGCTGCGCGTGCCCGATGAAGCGCTGGCTTTGCTCAGAAAGGCGTGGCCGTCATCCGCTCAGGCGGCCCAATGCCTGGCTGCGGAGTTTGCGTTACTTGGGAAACTGCATCGGCATGATCAAGCCAGCCAGCGGCTGATAACCTTGCGAGACGAGCCCACACCATGGGCGATGATCATTCCGTTGGGAAATGTGCTGGTCGATTTTACCGGCAAATATCCGGAGCGGGCCTTGCAATCCACGGCGGCAGATATCGCCAGAATCAAAGTAAGCCAGCGGCTGGCCATGGGAGACGGCGAAGATGCTCGCGCAAGCATGCAGATTCTCAACAGCCTGGCGCCGGAAGATCGGCTGCTCGCACGCGATACGAGCCGATTCCTGGCAGCGCGTCTTGAAGCTCTCGCCAAAGGGAAACCGGAGATGCCGGCGCCTGCCCCACGGAAGGCGGGTTCGGGTCGCGTAGCACCGCCAAAGTTTTTGCATTCCCTGCAGATCGATAGCGCCGAAAAAGTACTGGCGGTGAAGCGCTGCGGGCGAGACTTCCTCGCAGTCGTTGAACGCAAACGGCATCTGTTTCTAACACGAGGAAACTGGCTCGGCGAAATCCGAGAAGCTCCGCTTGGGCGCACGAGCGGCAATATTTCGCTGATCCTGGACGAATACTCCGGACAGCCGGAGATGGTAATCCCGTGGCGCGGAAGCAATTCCACCCAACAGGATTGCATCATGCCCGCGAATGAGAATTTCCGGGGGGCGCTTCACATTTTAATGCCACCATGGATGCCGGAAAGCAGTGCCGCCATTTCCGTGAGTGCAGGCATGTTTTGGTGCATGCGGGGATTGCCTGCCGAGATCATTCTGGAAAGCCGGACCGCAGGCGGTGCGTTACTTGGGAATTTCAGCCTGAATCACCTGCTGGAGCAGATCAACGAGCCGGTGCAGCGAGTTTCCCTGCTCGCGCGGGGCACACACGTCTGGATGGCTTTCGACCGGCACCTTTTCCTTTTCGACGGCGGAAAAAATTCAAACCACTGGGTTTGTGAAACACCCATCATCGGCCTCGAAGCCTCGGCGCCCCACCTCGCGCGCGCCGTCGTCGCGCGGTGTGTCTATGGCGCCGCGGTCTTCTGGCTGGACCATCGATCAAGTAACGCGGAAATGCTGGCCACGTCGCTGGTCTCGCCATACGCCGCGTTTCTGGGAAACGGCACGCTCGTCCTGCTATCTTCATCTGGAGAATCCGCGCAATTTGCCGGACAAATCCTCGATCTCGACCGGCGCGGCATCCACAGCACCGCTGATTTCAGCTACCGCGGTGAATGGCCCGCGGGAATCACAGCCACGGATCGCGCCGACTGCTTCGCCATTTTCACGCATGCCGGCGCCGTGCATCTGCACCGGGTGCCAATTGTTTAGGGCGCTTAGAATCAGCCCTTCGGAATGCGCCTCACCGTGTAGGCGATCCGCGGATTGAGCGGCGTGTCACCCGAAGCGGATTTCACTTTGGCGAGATCGAAGTCGTACACCACATCCGTCTTCAACTCAGGAAGCACCACATCGGCAGTCTTGTTGCCGTTGGAGAGTGTTACTTTAGTAGCGGTAACATCTCCCTTGTCCATTTCCGGCGAGCCGTAGGGTGCGTGATATTCGTAATAGTAATGTTTCGCGCGCCAGAGGCTCGGATCGGAGGCGCTGGCATCGAGCGGCTCCGTGAAATTAAAGCGAAACCCATGCGGAGTAATGTGCATCTCCAGCGGATCGAACGGCGTCTTGCCGGTAGGTTGCACGGCGCAGAGGCCATCGCCTCCCGCCCAGGAAAGATGCGTGCGGCCCACGTAGAGCGTGTCGCCGATAAAGGCAAAGCGATGCAGGCCGCGCTTGAGCGCGTCGGTGGAGATAAACTCGACTGTCGCCCCTTCCCAAACCCCGTCCACTTCCTCGGGAAGGATGCGCAGGATCTTCGGTACATTCATTTCACCGATCAAAGTCTGGCCGCCAAAGGGACCCCACGCCGCCGACTTCGGAATCTGCAGCATTTCTGTGGGCGAATTGGCGTAGGTGCCGTAGGGGAACCAAATCGGAGCGGGAGTCCGCAGTTCGTTCAGCTTTTGAATGGATAGCTTCAGCGGATCGGTGCCATCCCAATTCTTACGCCACACCAGGCTCGCAGGATGACCATAGAAACCGTCTTTCTTCACGATAAATAACTCCGAAGCCCCGCGCCAGTCGCCCTGGTTATCGGAAACTAACAAGTTTCCCTTGCTGTCGAAATTAATCCCATCCGGAGAGCGGAATCCGCAAGCAAACGGCGTAGCTGCGCCGGTCGCGGGATCGATCTCCATGACCCATCCGCGCCAGGCCACGCGCGAATACATGCGGCCCGCCTCTTTGCTCGCTTGTTTCCAATCGCCATAGAAACGCTCACGCGGAATGCCCACCGGTGTCCACTCGCCGCGGATCTCTTTGCGAATGGTATCGCCGTTGGATGCTAGATTGAGCGCGACGTATAGCTTGCCATTCGGGCCGCGTACCGGGCCGAAGGCGAACTCGTGGTAGTTGCCAGTCATGCCGAAGCCGTCCCAGACGGTTTCGTAGGAATCGGCCACGCCTTTGTGGGACGTGTCGCGCAAACGCGTGAGTTCGGGCCGCTGCATCACCAGCACACTGCCGTCTTTCTCCGCAAGCACGCCGAGCGGCTCGTGCAGACCCTGGGCAAAGATTTTCCACTCCTGCGTTTTGGGATTGTAAAAAGCGACCTCGCCATGATGAAACGCGGCGACGAGCCGGCCATCGGCGGTGGAGTCGAGTCCTCCGACTTCTGATTCCACACCGGGCGGCGGCGTCAGGTTATCTATCTTATAACATTCGGCGACGCGTTCCGAATTGGGTTTTGACCACGCGGGAGTGGTCGCGGTCGCGAGAACCAGCGTTACGTAGAAAGAAATGGGGCGAAAGTTCATTGCTTGGCAGGAGATGCACCGGCAGTGGGAGCGGTAATGGTGATAGTGAAATCGGCTGGCTTGGCCAGTTTGACCACGCCGTCGGGAGTGGCGGGAGTTCCGTTGACCTTGATCGAAGCGCTTCCGGCGGCGGCCACATATTGCACCGGCTGTGTTACTTTAGGCATGCGGAAATGTTCCGAGATGCCCGAGTTGTCCGGCAGGGAGGTGATTTTTTCAAAAACCTCGGCGGCTCCGACACGGTAATGGAATTCCGGAATTCCTTCTTCGATCTTGTAGCCGAGAAACTTCACAGCGGGTGGTCCGCTCGATGCACCGATCTTCAAAGGAAAGGAGCCCGGTCCCGTGCTCCACCATGGGTCGGCGGGGACCACGGCAAGATCCCGGCCACTGCCGTGCCAGTTGGCGCTCGCGTCGATAAAAGCGCCGCGCCATACGTAGCGCAGCCGGCATTCGCCTGCGTCCCAGCAATAGTTGAGATCACCAGGAAGCGCGACCGCGATGGATGCCGGGCCCGTATTGGGCAGGAACACGCGTTGGATGAAGGGACGCTGGCCGCTTCCCGCGATAGCGCCCTGCGCTGCCTGCGGCGGAATGTTCTCGTCCTTGGCAAGCGACGGCATCTTCACCCCTGCGTAGATCGCACCATACATCACCAAGCCGTGACCGGGCATCGTGCAGACGTAGGGATAAATGCCTTTTTCCTTTGGCAAAGTGAACTTCACTTGGTTTTTCCCTTCGGCGTTCAGTAGCGAGCTGTGAACGATAATCGACGGATTTTCCGGGATGTAATCAATCGCCGGGCCCTTTTCACCAAGGGCAAGCGCTTGCTGAACGACCTCCTCCCGTTTGCCGGGCTGGAGCACGAGAAAATTGTGCGGCTGATGCGTCGAATCCGTATTCTCCAGCGAGACGATTACTTCCTGCCCGGGCTGGGCGGCAAAGCGCGGCGGCTCGAAGCGCAGGCCGTCGCGCATTTCGATGCTCACCTTGAGCGTCTTTTTGCTACCGCCGCCCCCATCGCTTTTGTCGTTGCCCTCTGCGTTTTCTGAATCAACCGGCTTGGCGATGTCTGCAGCGTGGGCCGGGCGCGCCACCGTGAAAAGGCCGAGGAGGGCGAGAGCCGGCAGGAAGGAAAAACGATGAGAGAACATGGAAATGGGCGAAGAACGTAAATGGACTTTGGGAGAACGCCAGTAGCACGTTTTGGTGACGCCTCAAAATGTCAACGCCAAACCGCCTCGGATCATGTGCTCCGAGAGATGCTGCCGGCCAAACTCCCCAGGGGTGGGACGGGTCATACAGCGCGCAAGCAACGATACCAGGTGCAAGATGTCAAATATAATCCATGGACACCGAATATCGTTATACGACGGCGATTTCTCTTTTGCCTTTCTTGCGCAGGGTTGTCTTGCCATCCACCCATTCCGCCGGAGTCATAATGATCTCCGGTGTGGGCACGAGGCCGGATTCGTTGCGACTCAGGCGACCCGAAAGAAAATCCACCGCCACTGCCCCGCACACTTCGATCTGGTGATTCATCCCGGAAATGCTTTCCCAACCCTCCGCCGGTTGCCGGTCGAAACTAGCAAATCCGATCTCCTTGGGAATCTGGAAACCGAGTTCCTCGATCCACCCATGCACGTGCAGCCCCGCCGCGACCACCACGTCCGGAGCGTACCGGCGCAACCATTTTTCGAAATACATCCGCTCTTCCACCTTGACGACACACGGCGGCGGCAGGTTGCGGCCATTCTGCGGCCGGTGAACGAGATAACTAGCCACCCAGTTGTGCCGGCAGCGCACATCGAAATTTTCGTCAATAAAAATGCCGGGCCGTTCATAACCCAGCTTGGCGAGCTGCCGCAGCAGCGTGCCCATCGTTTCGTAATAATTGTTGCAAGCGCGCGGAAGCTGGGGCCGAATGAGCGTCATCCCCTGCGCAATGGCCACATAGCGTTCCCAACTCAGGCGCAGGTGTGCCTGAGCCTCGGGGAAAGAGCCGACAATAATGCCGCGAACGCCACGCGCTTTGAGGATTGCGTCGAGCCGTTCGTTGCTCAAATCGGATTTTCGAAACCAGAATGTCTCCCATTCAAAACCTAGTTTCTCCGCGCGCGCTTTGGCGCCGTCGTGAAAGCGAATGACCGACGGCGAGGCCTTCCAGCGTTCCAGCGTCGGGTAAGGATTCAGATAAGCCAGAACCTCGCCGTGGTGCGCTCCACTTCCCTGGCGACCCGCCAGCCAGGCGCGCACTTGCGGATTGGGACGGTAACCCATCGATTCCGCCGCACGCCGCACCCGATCCCGCGTTTTCTCCGGCAGCCGCGGGGAATTGCGCAAGGCCAGCGAGACGGTGGTGGTGCAAACGCCCAGGGCACGAGCGATCGTGCGTAAAGTAACAGAAGAACCAGGGGGAGGCATGAAGCGGGGGTGATGAGTGTACTGTACACCAGATACGCTGCAATCAACAAGCGCTTCGCGCGGATAAAAAGTGACCGCCTCGATCGAGAACCTCCCGAATGCTCGGGATGGTATCGTCCTGCAAATTGCACAACAATCAGTCTGCGAATTTCCCGCATGGGTAGATTCCCGTTCCCCCTTTCACCCCTTCCCCTATGAACATTCCGCTATTTCAGTATTCGTTGGCACCGCAAGCGCTCGGCTGCTCACGCTGGAGCTTCGGCTGCCTTTTCGCCGCTCTCCTGGCCATCAGCGCTCCCGCGCGCGGCGCCGTCGCCGTTGCCTATACTTCCATCGACACCATGAAGGAGAGTCGTGACCAGGAAACGAGCAGCATGAGCCAGACGGAGATCGACCAGATCGTCGCACTCTGCGCTGCGCTCAATGTAACGCACATCACCGTGGATACCCATTGGGAGTATCCCAGCTTCATGCAGAAGTGGATCAACTCCGTGCGCGCTCACGGAAAAAAAGTCTATTTTCAGACGCATCCCAATCAATGGGGCGATAGCAATGGAACGACCGGAATCATGACGCCCCCGGCCCATAACACGGCCTTGAATTCTTTCATTCTCGCAAATCCCACTTTCTTTCAAAGCGGCGATATTTTCGATCCCTGCCCAGAACCGGAAAACGGCCTTTACTGGAAAAGCACCTATGGTTCGGGCTGGAGCGGAAATTCCACCGCCGTCGCAGAGTGGAACGCTTTTATCCGCAGTTCGAGCGACACCGCCGACGCGGCGTTTGCGCAACTGGGCATCACCGGCGTGGATACGACGGTTCGCTCCACGAGTCCGTGGCCCGCAGCTAACATTCTGGAACAAGCAACCGTGAATCGCAATCACCGCGTGACCATCGATACCTACCCAGAGGGTACTTCCACCGATCCGACGACCTGCGCGAACGCCAGATTGGCGGAAATCCAGACGGTCACGAACAAATGGCCCGGCATCCCCGTGTGTATTGGCGAGATGGGTTACTCGAATGGCGTCGCGGTGAGTGATTCGGTGCAAAATAGTGTATTGCAAGCCGAGCTCACGGCCATGGAAGGCCTCGACTGCATTGGCGGGGTAAACTACTGGGTCGGCCCGGGCTCCGATACCGCAGGCGGCCATACTTTCATTATGAAAAAGACCAACGGTGTTTGGTCGGATCGCCCTGCCGCAGCCACGCTGTCCAGCTACTACGCGGATGTGCTCGGTCTCATGGAGGCGGAATCACTTACGGTCGCCGCAAGTTCCGGCGACACCGTGCGAGTCATGACGGATTCCAATATGCGCGGCGGCGGCGGCAGTATCATCGATGCCGATGCGGTAAACGATTACGTGACCTACACCGGCATCAATGTGCCCTGGGCTGGCACTTATGACCTTCGCGTCGCCGTCAAGAAACTTAACACCCGCGGCATCTTTCAACTAGCCATCGCGCCAAGCCTCACCGGCACGTATAATAATCACGGTGCAACCCAGGATCTTTACTCATCGACCACTAGTTATACGGAAATCGATATCGGCAACGTTTCTTTCAGCAGCCCGGGAATAAAGTATTTTCGGTTCACCGTGGTCGGAAAAAATGCGAGCAGCTCCGGCTACAGCCTTGCTTTTGATTACGTCCAGTTGCTGCCCAATTAAAACGCATCCGCCTGTTTGCCTCTACGGCAAGGGCCGCGTTTATGGACCTCCCGTTTGCGATGCGCACGGCCGGCGCACGGATACCGCTGCACGCCCTGCGGGAGGCCCTCGCGGCGGGCGCCGTTGGTTGACCAGATGCAACATTTCTTGCATCATTTATGAATGCCTGTCACGAACCCGAAACTCGAGTACCGCAAGCTGCTCGATCAGGCCCGCGCTTCCGTTTTGGCCTGGCTTCGTGAGCCCCATCGCAATCCGCTCTTTTTGGAAGGAGAAGATTCGCCGGAGCAGTTGGAGCAGGCGGAAAGCAAGATCGTGGAGAGATTCATGAGCTGGGCGGGCCCAGCCGGTTTTGAATCTACGGTACAAACGACTTCGGAAGGTCTTTTCGAGATTCACTGGACACATCAGGGGTATGATTTTGTGGGCTTTCGCCAGCCGCCGGCCAGCCCGTCACAGGATGAGGCCCAAGTTCTCGGCTGCGCCGCGCTGCTGCAAAATGAGTGGTGCCGAAGCCGGCTGCCGTAGGTCGGGCTCAGAACGAGTGGTGAGCGGGGAGCCGTCCTGCGCAGTTCCCACAATCGCTTGAGTAATTTTCACAACTCCTTGACCTGCCAGCCCCGCACGCGGGAAAAATGGTCACTCTATGCATCTTCCCCCTGCCGGATCATCCATGTCCTTCCTGCACCCAACGCGCCTTCTCCGACGCGCGACGCCATTCGCATTCCTCTCTGCAATGCTCTTGGCGCCCATGCTCCGTGCCGACACGGTTCTGACCCCCGTCGCGGACAGCTATGTGCGGAATAGTGCCACCACTTCCAACTTTGGGACCGACACGAGCGTGGTGGCAAACAACGCCAATGGCGTGCGGCTCTTTTTCCTGAAGTTCGACCTCAGCGGAATCAGCGGGCCGATCACTCGGCTCCAACTCGATCTGACGCCCAATGCCGGCAACCTCGGCAACGTCTTCAACGTGTACGGACTGATCAACGGCGAATCCTGGACCGAGACCGGCATCACCTGGAACAATGCCCCCGCCGTGGTCCACACGTACACGGGCACCACGGGGACTCTGAGCCAGTATCTCAATACCGCCGATCTGCGGGGCAGCGGAACAGTGCTGGCTAGTTTTCTTTCCGCCTCCACGGGAACCGTGAACGCCTTCAATGTCATGTCGGGGCCGGTAATTGATTTCGTCAATGCGGATGCCGACAAAGTGGTGACTTTTGTCATCGCGGAAGCCGACCCTTCCGATACTCCCGGCGATAGCTTCAATTCCCGCGACGCCGCTTCGGGCAAGCCGATGCTGACCGTTTCCACCGCTGCGCAACCCAGCCCCGCCATCATCCAAGTAATCCTGCAGGGTGGCCAATCGAATACCGACGGACGCGCCGACGGCAGCGCCCTACCCTCCGCTCTGCAGCAGCCTCAGACGGACATTCTGCTTTACAACTATGTGGTTGGAGCACCCGCGAACAGCGACGGAACCCTGGGCACGCTCGGGTTTGTGCGCCCGGGAGCGACCCAAATGCCTCCCGGCGGCTTTGGACCGGAGGTCACGCTGGCACACGATCTGGCGCCCTTTATCGATGAGCATCCCGGCAATCAACTCGCGATCATTAAATACGCCAAAGGCGGCACGAATCTTTACACCGACTGGAAGGCCGGAGGCAATAGCACCACTACCGGAGATGGCCCTCAGTATGTTACTTTTCAAAGTGTCGTCCATAATGGACTGGCCAAGCTGGCCGCCGTCTATCCGAATGCAGTCATTCACATCGCAGGGATGATCTGGGTGCAAGGCGAAAGTGACATTGATGGCGGTGCCACCATGGTTAACGCCTATGGCAGCAATCTCACGACCTTTATTAGTGATGTCCGGCAAACCTTCGGCTCCAGCATTCCCTTTTTCTTCAGCCGGATTTCTGCTCAGCAGACCGTTTATTCAAATCCCTCGGATCCAGACTATCCAAACTACCTCACATTGCGCTCGCAGCAGCAGTCGGTGGCGGCGAACGTCGCCCGTGCTTACATGATCGATACCGATAGCTCCTCATTCACGATGAATAGCGATTTCCTCCATTTCAACACCGGAGGCCAGCAAGTCATGGGCAGCACGTTTGCCACCACGATCAGCGGAATCCTCGGCGCCGAATCTCGCGAAACGGAAAACCTCACGGTGGCAAATTACCTCTCCGCTGCGGGCGGCACCGCCTATGTATTGCCGACCGATTCTAATCTAAGCAACTCGGACGGCACCGCACTGCAATCCAACAACACCGGCGATTATGTTACCTATCTTCTGCCGAACATTGCCGCGGGGACCTACGATGTACGCGTCGGCATCAAAAAGAACACGTCGCGCGGAAAATTCCAATTGCAGGTCGGGCGTGCGGATAATTTCAGCGGCACGGCTTCCAATGTCGGCCCGGTCATCGATGAATACGCCAGCACCACGGTCTACACGGAGGTAGATTTGGGCAATTGGTCACCATCAACCACGAATGACAAATGGTTTCGCTTCAACGTGACCGGCAAAAATGCTGCGAGCACCGGAACCGCGTATAACTATTCGCTGGCGTTCGACTATATTACGCTGGTGCCGCAATAAGGAAAATTAACGACGCTAAAACGTTTCAATTTTTCTCCACAGGTTTCGCCGGCCTCCTAAAGGTCGGCGAAATGCTTTTAACGGGCTAACACGGTGGGTCCGTTTTTCCACACGCCTTCGATGAAGACTCCTCGCTGAAATTCCGGCACGCCGAATTCGGCCCGTTGGATTTGGTTCACCACGATCTCCAGTGCTGCTCCGCCGATGACACTGCTGCGATGATCCATGCCGGCGAGGCGGTGATCGCCTGGGGCGACATCGAGCGAAATCCATCCCGCATCGCGCGGAATCGAAAGGCCCAGCGGCTTTAGCCATTGTCTCACGGCGACTCGGCGGTTGTGCGTGATGATCACGTCGGGTCGATGCTCGCGATACCAACGGAGGAAGGCCGCCGGCGAAAAATCCTCCAGGAAACAAACCGGAATCCTGTCCGCACCAGAGATTTCCGTTTGCACCGAGAGAAAGCCGCCGGAATAGCGGCGGCTCACCAGCTGATCGATTTTGGCAAGGACTGCAAAGCCGGGCCTCCGATAACCGAGTTCCAGGGCTTTTCCCGTCGCCGCCGCCGCGGTGGCGAAAAGATCATTGTTCGCAAAATGGAACGGGAGGTTCTCGGGAAGACCGCCCACCACGGCGCACGACCGGCTCACAAGTAACTCTTTATATTCGAGCGGCAGTTCGCGATACGATTCCGGCAGGAGCACGAGACCGCGGATATTGCGCGTTTCGAGAAATCGAGCGGCTTTGGCGGGCGTCATCCCGAGTTCATAAAGCCAAAGCGTCTCCACTTGGTAACCTAGCTGCTCGGCCCGGCGGCGAATGCCATCAAAGAAGGCCATAATGATCCACGACGGTTCCCAATCGCGCCGATGCCGGCCAATGAGAATGGCAAGGTATTCGTGAAACCGCACGTGGCGTCCGCCGCGCGCGGCGGAGAGCGTGGCCGCGGCGGAGTTTGGATGATAATTCAACCGGCGGCTCCATTCGAGAATTCGGGCGCGGGTCTTCGCACTGACTCGAGGCAGACCGCGAAGGGCTCGGCTGACCGTCATGGCGGAGACGCCGGCGCGCCGAGCAATCGTTCGAACAGTCGCAGGTGACGGTTTGGAGTGCATGTTACCGGTAACGCACGCTTCCTCATTGCGGCGAAAGGAAGCCAAGAGTCAAGCTCGATGCGAATTCGAAATCCCCCCGAGTTCTTCCCCTTAAACTTCAGGCACTATGCGAATCCCCAGAACACTCATCCTTCCTCCTTTTGCGGCCCTTGTTTTTGCACTGATGACAGCCGCTCCCACCACATGGGCGGCCGGACCCAGCGGACTGTACGCCAACTTTTTGAACGGCGATGGCAGCGTTGGTTTCACCGCTTCTTTAGCCGCTCAATTCAGCGCCGCCGAAGCGGGCTGGATCCGGGCCGAGGCGATTTTGCCGAG
>FTBG01000166.1_pt1 | contig 39167 bp, 39 predicted proteins | sample 1639311 | NCBI WGS metagenome assembly FTBG01 (sample SAMEA3914864, study PRJEB12502) | metagenome | biome: forest; material: soil | place: USA | collected 2012-03-12 | depth 0.3 m | reverse complement strand
TGGCCGATCGACTCGGCTTCCATCTGGAATTGCTGGATGATGTCTTCCTCGATCGCGTAGAGCTTCACATGACGGCTGCCGCGAATGAGATCGGATACGCGCCCGCTGACGTGCCGCTCGCGTTCCTGAAAGGTATTGCTGAGGGTCTTCACTCTACGGCGGCTGAAAGCCATCATGCAGGTGGAAGAAATGACCGCGATGAACATGACGCTGCTGACCACGGGATCCCAAAACAAAACGACGACCAGGGTCGAGATTGCGCAGAAAGCGCAGTGCGGACCCATCATGGTGAGCTGGTGGAAAAAGGTCTGAATCTGCGCGAGCGGAGAGCCAAAGAGGTAGCTGAAGAGTTCGCCGCTTTGGTGGCGAAGGTGAAAGCGCAGGCAAAGGTAGTTGATATGCCGGAAGAGCGTGGAACGCAGATCCCGCAGAACCTGTTCCCGGATGCGGGTGAACATTCGGAAACTGAGATGCCACATGAGCATGCGCCAGATGATGGTGGTGACTAGGAACCCGAGCGCGAGGAGGGCGGACCACTTGATCTTGGCCGCGTTATCGAGCGACTTGTTGAGCAGGATGTCGTCGATGAAGTATTTGGGCGTCACCGTCTGGACGCTAATGGCCACGCCACTGAAGGCGTTTAGGAAGATGGCGAACGAGAGAATCTTCCAATGCGGGCGGACGAGCGGCCAGAGAAGCCGGCGGCTGGGAGAGGGAGGAGAGCTCAAAGGTCGGGAAGAGCTGCTTATTTGAAGAGGATGGTGACGGATTCCGGCGCGTCGGTCCGTGAGATGCTGAGGGATTGCAGGTGGCCGGCTTGTTTTACGTAAGCAATATGGGCGGCGGCGGTGTGAACCTCATTTTCGCCATCGGGCAGCTTTTGAACGTTTTGGCAGGCCGTAAGAAGGGTCGTCCAGATGAGGAGTGGCGGCGGGGCGCTGGAGGAGGGGCCAGACCAACCAGGGCCCGCCAGGGAGCCCTTGGCCACGAGGTAGCCGTCGGGCTCGAGCCGGAGTTCGAGCAAAGGAGCGGGGGACTGTTTGTAAAGACGGAGCAGAACCGCACCAGAGGCCGAGCGAGCGAAGACCGCGTCGCTCGTCATGGAGACATTGCTGCGCTGCCAGCGAACGAGGGCGCTCTGGGAAGAGGCCGGTTGGAAAGCGGGCAGGTCGCGAGAGGTGGCACAGCCGAACAAAGCCAGCGCCGCTCCGACGAGCAGAGCCAGCTTTGCGGCAGAATGAGACCGGCAGGCCACCGATTTCCGCGGGAACGGCCGGCCTAGCTGGCGGGACGCTCGAGGTGTCCGCCGAACTGGTAACGCATGGCGGAGCAAACTTTTTCCGCCATGGTATGATCCTTGCGGGAGCGGAAGCGCGAGAAGAGAGCGGCGCTCAGCACGTCGCAATCCACGGCTTCTTCAATGGCGGCCATGATGGTCCAGCGGCCTTCGCCGGAGTCGGAGACGCGGCCGGAGAAGTTTTCCAGCTTGGGCGAAGTCGCAAACGAGGCGGCGGCGAGATCGAGGAGCCAGGAGCTCACCACGCTGCCGCGGCGCCAGACTTCCGAGACGTCGGCGAGGTTGATGTCGTAAACGTAGTCGTCGCCCACGGGAGCCGTTTCGGCGTCGGCCTGGCCTTTTTTGAGACTGGCGTTGGCGTTGTCGAGAATGTCGAAGCCTTCGCCGAAGGCCGCCATGATGCCGTACTCGATACCGTTGTGCACCATCTTGACGAAGTGCCCGGCGCCGGAGGGGCCGCAATGGAGATAGCCTTGCTCAGAGGTGCCGCCCAGCTTTTCACGACCGGGGGTGCGCTCCACATTGCCCATACCGGGAGCGAGAGTGGCGAAAATGGGATCCAGACGATCAACTGCGACCTTGTCGCCACCGATCATCATACAATAGCCGCGCTCGAGGCCCCAGACGCCGCCGCTCGTGCCTACGTCGATGTAGTGGATGCCGTCGTGCCGGAGCTGGGCGCTACGACGACGGTCGTCACGGAAATAGGAGTTGCCGCCGTCGATGATGCTATCGTCCGCATCCATGTGTGAGGCGAGTTCGCCGACCACCTTGTCGGTGATGGCGGCCGGAACCATGATCCAGGCGTTGCGCGGCTTGGTCAGTTTGCTGACAAACTCCTCGATCGTGGCCGTGCCGACGGCGCCTTCGTCCACCAACTGCTTAACGGTGTCGGGGTTGGTGTCAAAAACGACACATTGATGACCTTGTTTCATGAGTCGCCGAACCATGTTGGCGCCCATCCTGCCGAGACCGATCATTCCGAGTTGCATGATGATAGTAGAGAGGGTTTGTGCTACGGCGGAGTCTGTGACGGCGAGCCCTCCGGAGCAACAAGAAATGCCAGAAAGATACTATTTCCCCTCGATCTGTGCCAGCCGGGCCTCATCCGCCAGGGCGGCCGCACGCCTTTGCCGTCGAACCCTGAAGAAATGGTTGGCGATCGCCGCGGCGACGAGCAGTAAAGTGAGGTACCATAGCCAGTTGATTTTTGGCCCTGGCGGGGTGAAGAGTCGGATGGTTTCCGACGGCTGAGAGCGCTTGCCGGTCTCGTCGACGGAACTGATGCGGAAGAAAAGGGCTTGTCCCGGGTGGAGCCGCCCGATCCGCGCGATCGTCAGGCCATTTTCCTCAAGATATTTTACGTCGTGCCATTCGGTCCAGACGACCTTGGGCTGTTTGCCGCCAGGTTCGATGGACCTTACCTCCGTTACGTAGGTTAGAGCTTTGGGCCCCGGCCTTTTCCAGCCGAGCTCAAGTTCGTACTTTCCCGTTTTGAGAATGTTGATGTCCTTCACCACGGGAGTGCCGTTGTATTTTCCCACCTCGACCACCGGTTCAGGATTGAGGTCGCGAGGATTGGGAACCGATGGGCTTTTGTCCGACACGGTGGGTGGCCGCACGATCCTGGCCGTCACGGGGATGGAGATGGCTGGTCCGCCTTCCGGCGTAATTTCAATGAACCCCTGATAGGAACCCGGAGAGCCGCTCTCGAAGGCGACTTCAAAATTTCTCGTCTCGCCCACCTTGAGGACTTCGGCGTTCGGGTCGGGCTGGATCAATATTCCCTTGGGCAAGATCGTCTTGAGATGGGCGGAATCTCCGCCTGTATTGGTGAGGGTCAGGCTGCTCTTGTAATTCCGATTGCTTTGAATTTCGCCAAAGACGATGCCGCCGGTGGGCTCAAACTTCAGGCGGGGCTCCAGGGCAAAGACGTGCAGGGTCAGTTCCTCGCGAAAGCCTCCGCTTACCAGCACGATGGAGTCGTCCAGAGCTTCCACAAAATCTTCCGTGGTGCGCAGGGCGACATCCTTTTCCTCACCGGGCGCGAGGGTCAACTCCTTGGGCCCGACAAGCTGAGGCGGCAGGGTGATCTTCAGCGTGCGCTCGCGGTCGGTCTTATTACGCACGAGAAATTTTCCGCTCCGGGCGGTGTCTGTTCCCTGCGTGGAAAGCTCCACCTTTTTGACCGGCTCAAATTCAAACGGGGCGTCGGCGCTGCCGATCAGCGTGACCTGAGCCTTGCCGTCGTGGCTGAACATCAGCTTGTCCCGGTAGTCGCCCTCTTCCTGGGGCGCAAATTGCACGAGGATCTTCGCCTCCTCCTTACGGCCGATCTTGTAGTCGGCTTTGCTCAGAATAATCCATGGGGCCTGCGCGGAAATCTTGCCTTTCATGATGCCTCCACCGGTATTTTTCAGGACAATCTCCTGTTCGGCTGTCTCGCCGGTCCAGACCCTGGGAAACTTCACCTCTGCCACGGCGGAAAAGGCGGGAGGTTCTTCGGATACGGTAATGTTAACTACCGCCGCCGCCGAAACCGGGCCGTCCATGCCCTGCACCGCATAGGTGAAGGAATCGGGCCCCAAGCCGGCTTTTTCATCATGGGTGTATGCAACCGAGGCAGTTTTGTTGCCGGTGAGGTGAATTTCGCCCAGTTTGCCGTGCTGGGGAGGGGTGCGAATGAGAAAACGCAGCGAAGTGGGAACGCGGCCGATCGCCTTCAAGGGGATTTCGATGCTTTGCCCGATATAAAGAGAGACCGACTGCCCCTGGGCCATGGGCGGCGGGGGGGCAAAAGTCTCCTTTTCCTTGGGTGCAGACTGGGCGGAAAGCCCGGAAAATCCCCAAACCACGAGAGCGGCCAACCATAACTTCATTGGAATGTCGTTGCGAAAAATCCCTCCAGAGATTAAGCGAATACACATTCGGTTTAAAAGAATGACAACTGCCACGATCCGCGAAGGAAAAAAAATCGGCGTTTTGCCTCTGGTCGCGCTGCTGCTCCTCAGCGTCGCAGGCCAGGTTTTGGCGCAGCCTTCCCAGGCATCCGTGCCCAAGAAGCCGCCGCAGAAAAAAGCCTCCGAGCTCATCCATAAGCAGGAGCCTCCGAAGGTGAAAGGTGGATTGTTGGACCGGGCCACGGCCAGCAATGTCACGGTCTATGTCTCTCTCGGCAAGCAAAGAGCGTACTTCAAGGTGGACGATGAGATCGCCATCGATACGCCCATCTCCAGCGGCAAAAAGGCCGGCATGACCCCCTCCGGCAATTTCAAGATCGTGGAGAAGGACAAGGACCACCGCTCCAGCGTCTACGGAAATTTTGTGAACTCCGCCGGCAAGGTCGTCCGTTCCGGTGTCAGCACCAGGATCGATTCCGCACCCAGCGGCACGCGCTATGAGGGCGCTTCCATGAAATGGTTCATGCGATTTGGCACGGCTGCCGACGGCGGCACCGCCGTGGGCATGCATACGGGCATTCTGCCAGGTTATCCCGCCTCGCATGGTTGTGTGAGGCTCCCTGATGAAATCGCGAAGCTCATTTATGAGCATATCTCGATTGGGACGCCGGTTACGATCGGCGAATAAAGGCTATTCCTTGAGGCGGCCCAGTATTTTGGCCAGCCGGTGCAGCGTCCAGACCGCGATGGAAAAATCCTCGTAAAGGGCGGTTGCGGAGAGCGAAGTGGTATCGGCCTGCTGCTGTAGGCTGCTCATGCGCTCCCCTTTCAGTTTGGTATCCTGCCGCAGCTTGAGGATCGTGTCGGGACTCCCTTCCCGGGCTGCCTCCACGGCGAGGGCGAGCAGATCCTGCAAGGCTTGGACCAGTGGTGGCGAGCCGCTTTGGCGAATGACTGCCTGGGAAAAATACCGCACGCCTTCCTCCACGTGCCGGATGATACTCAGCTCCGCCCGCAGCAGATGCAGCCGTCCCGCCATGGCCTCCGTCAAGGCATTGGTGGCTCCCAGCTTGGCGGCGAACTCCTCCACCGCGTTGGAAAGTTTTTGAAAGCCGAGGGGCGGGGGATCCTCCTCGGTTCCTGCCTTGCGTGAGATGGCAACGAGGGAGAGCAAATGGGCCAGTTCTTTCTGAAGGAGATCCAGGGCCGAAGGAGGGTCGAGGAGGGCCTGAGGCTGGATGTACAGCGGAGTGGAAGGGCTTTTGGTGCTCGGCCGGTCCGGCCAGAGTTTTTCCAGCAGCTTCCGGCAGGGCTTGAGAAAAGTGCTGACCACGAGGGCCGGCAGGAGATTGGAGAGAAGAAAGACCACCGCCAGTTTGGTTGCGAGGGGGCTGGAAAGTTTTCCAACCAAGGCGCCAACCAGAGGAAGGCCGGCGGCCTCGAGGGCGTAAAGCGTGACCATGACCAGGCCGCTGGCCACGCAAAACAGATCCTCCAGGCGAACCAGCCGGAGCTGCTCACCCTCCAGCCCCGAGGCCAGAAAAGCGCGTAGTGCGATTGCGCCCAGATTCGAGCCGTAGATCAGCAGCATGGCCTGAGAGAGGTCGACCACCCCTGTGGTGGCAAAGGTAATCGTGAGCATCGCCGCTCCGGTATTCGACTGGAGCAGCATGGCCGCCGCCACGCCCGCCAGGAAGGTGAGGGGCGGCGCCGCCAGCGCGTAGGAAATGGCATGCTGAAACCAGGGCGCATCCTTCAGGGGGGCGGCTCCGGCGCCCATTTCCTCAAGGCCGCAGAGAATCAAGCCCACTCCAAGCAGCGCTCCAGCCACGGATTGCCAGTAGGGAATTTTGATCGTCCCGAGCGCAATGCCCGCTCCGCCGACCAGATAGGCGACGAGGGGGTGAATATTCAGCGTGGTCAGAAACGCCAGCGCGGTCAGCCCCACATTGCACCAGATGATGAGCGGGGCGGCCGCGCGCGACTTGATCAGCCCGCTCCCCGTCATGCTCACCATGATGAAGGTCACCGCCGTGGCGCTCTGCATCAGCGCGCCCACTCCCACCCCGAGCCCGGCGGTGAGCACCGGCTTGTGCGCGGTGCGCTTGATGACCTCACGAAATCCCGGCCCGGCGAGGCGCCGCAGGCATTCGCCGACCATGCGGAGGCCGAGAAAGAAGAGCCCGAGGCCAAAGATCAGCGCGTTGACCGGGGTCATGACAGGATGCTCATCTCCGGATCGTCGGGTTCACACCGGAGAATACCGTGATTTCGCGGCAGATCATGCCGCCATCCTATTGGTCCGCAGGCGTTTTCCAAGATCGATTGCCCTGCGAAGGAACTTTGACGGGAACCACGATTTCTTCTATCGTCTTCCCCATGCAGCTCTCAATGCGCACCGATTACGCCCTACGCGCGCTTTTTACCCTGGTGGAGCATCATGGAGGGAACCCCATTCCCATCATCGAATTGGCCCGCCGCAACGATATTCCCAAGCGCTTCCTGGAGCATATCATGCTGGATTTGAAGGAAAAAGGCTGGGTCGACAGCGTGGCGGGTAAACGCGGTGGATACCGTCTGTCCCGGGACCCTGCGCGTATTTCCATGGGTGAGGTGGTGCGGCACTTTGACGGCTACCTCGCACCCATCGCCTGTGTCTCGGTGACCGACTACAAACGTTGCACCCAGGAGCCGGTCTGCCGGTTTCGCCGGGTGATGCTGGAAGCCCGCAACATGGTCGCCCGCCTGATGGATTCGGCCAGCCTGGCCCAGGTAATGCGGGGCACCCCTGTCTCGATCGCCGAGATCCAGGGCCTGCACGGCGACGGCATTTAAGACAAACTTTTTTCATCGTTTTGTTTGACGTGTTCTGAAGCACGACTTATTTAGTCGTCGATGAAACTTTTGCCTTTATTCGCCTCCCTCGCCGTCGCGGGCAATCTCGTGGCCAAGGACATTTCGCTGCTCAACGTCTCCTACGATCCCACTCGCGAGCTATATGCGGAGTACAACAAGGTCTTTGCCCAGTACTGGAAGGAAAAGACGGGCGATACGGTCAAGATCGATCAATCGCACGGCGGCTCCGGCAAGCAGGCCCGGGGCATCATCGACGGTGTGCCGGCCGATGTTGCCACGCTGGCCCTGGCCTACGATATCGACTCGCTGGCTTCCCAGGCCCAACTCCTGCCGGCGGACTGGCAGAAGCGCCTGCCCAACAACAGCTCACCCTACACCTCGACCATCGTATTCCTCGTCCATAAGGGGAACCCCAAGGGGATCAAGGATTGGGACGATCTGGTGAAGAACGGCGTGGAAGTCATTACGCCCAACCCCAAGACGTCGGGTGGAGCGCGTTGGAACTACCTCGCGGCCTGGGCCTACGCCCTGAAGAAAAATGGCGGCGACGCCGAAAAAGCGAAGCAGTTCGTCGCGGAACTCTACAAGCATGTGCCGGTGCTCGACACGGGCGCCCGCGGGTCGACGGTGACCTTTGCCGAGCGTGGGCAGGGTGACGTGCTGCTGGCCTGGGAAAATGAGGCCTACCTCACCCAGAAGGAGAAGCCGGGTGAATTTGAAATCGTCAACCCCTCGCTGAGCATCCTGGCGGAGCCTCCTGTGGCGGTGGTCGACAAGAATACGGATCGCAAAGGCACCACCGAGGTGGCGACCGAATATCTCAAGTACCTCTATAGCGACGCCGGGCAGGAAGTGGCCGCGAAGAATTTTTACCGGCCCACCTCGGAGACCATCAAGGCCAAGTATGCCGCGCAGTTCCCCAAGATCGAACTCGTGACGATCAATGACACCTTTGGCGGCTGGGCCAACGCGCAGAAGACCCACTTCGCGGATGGCGGAGTCTTCGACCAGATCTACACCGGCGGCACCCGCTAAACCTAGCTCGCTCCTTATCATGGCCTACTACGAAAACATCGTCACATCGGTCGGGCGCACGCCGCTCGTGCGCCTCAATCGCCTTACCGAAGGGTTGCCTGCCTCTATTGCGCTGAAAGGGGAGTTTAACAACCCTCTGGGCAGCGTGAAGGATCGCATCGGCTCGGCCATGATCGAGGCCGCCGAAAAGGCGGGCACGCTGACCAGGGACACGACCATCATCGAGCCCACCAGTGGCAACACGGGCATCGCCCTGGCCTTTGTCGCGGCCGCCCGCGGCTACAAGCTCATCCTTACCATGCCCGAAAGCATGAGCATCGAGCGGCGCACTTTGCTCGCTCTGCTCGGCGCCAAGCTGGTCCTCACCCCGGCTGCGGAAGGCATGAAGGGCGCCATCGCCAAGGCGGTGCAGCTCAGCTCGGAGATCGAAAATTCCTGGATTCCCCAGCAATTTGAAAACCCCGCCAATCCCGAAGTTCATCGCCGCACGACGGCAGAGGAGATCTGGGAAGATACCGACGGCAAGGTGGATATCTTCGTTTCCGCGGTGGGAACGGGCGGGACCATCACGGGTGTTTCCGAGGTCATCAAGGGTCGCAAGCCAGGCTTCCAGGCCATTGCGGTGGAGCCGGCCGATTCGCCGGTCATTTCTCAAACCCGCAGCGGCGAGCCGCTCAAGCCCGGCCCGCACAAGATCCAGGGCACCGGCGCAGGCTTTGTGCCGAAGAATCTCAACCTGGGCATCTTGGACGATGTCGTCACCGTCACCAACGAAGACGCCCTGGCCACGGCCCGGCGCATCGCCCTGCAGGAAGGCATCCTGGTGGGTATCTCAACTGGAGCAAATGTCTGGGCCGCCATTCAGGTGGCCAAGCGCCCCGAGAATGCCGGCAAGCTAATCGTGACGGTCGGCTGCTCCACGGGCGAACGCTATCTCAGCACGGCTCTCGCGGAGGAAGCTCGCAAGGAAGTCTCGGCCTGATTTAGCCTGGCCGAAAGCCACGCGGATCACGCGGAAACACAGCATGAAGAAAATCCTTTTGTACCTCATGGCGGCGGGCACGGCGCTGGCTGCGCCCACGACCATTCTCAACGTCTCCTACGATGTGACGCGGGAATTCTATGGGGATTACAACAAGGCCTTCCTGGCGGCGTACAAGGCAAAATCCGGCGTCGACGCGAAGATCGACGTCTCGAATGGCGGCTCCAGCAAGCAGGCTGGCTCGGTGATCGACGGGCTACCCGCGGATGTGGTGACGATGAACCAGGCGAGCGATATCGACGCGATTGCGAAGGCGGGTCTGATCAACGCAGACTGGAAAACCCGGCTGCCGAACAATGCTGCGCCCTACACCTCGACCATCGTTTTTCTGGTGAGGAAGGGCAATCCCAAGGGGATCAAGGATTGGAGCGATCTGGTGAAGGCGGGAACGTCGGTCATCGTGCCCAATCCCAAAACTTCGGGTAACGGACGGTATAGCTACCTTTCGGCCTGGATCTATGCGAAGGCGCAGGCCGGTGCAACGGATGCCACGGCGGGCGCGTTTGTAAAGGCTCTCTTCAAGAACGTGCCGGTGCTGGAAACCGGAGGCCGGGGCGCGACCAATGCCTTCGTGCAAAAGGAGATCGGCGATGTGCTGCTGACCTTTGAAAGTGAAGTGCTGCAAATCACCAAAGTCTTCAGTCCCGACTCTTTCGACGTCGTCTACCCCTCCGTAAGTGTGCTGGCCGAAGCGCCGGTGAGCGTGGTGGACCGGGTGGTGGATCGCCGGGGCAGCCGGGAGTTGGCCACTGCCTATCTGGAATATTTGTGGTCGGATGAGGGCCAAAAGATTGCGGCCAAATACTATCTGCGCCCGCGCAATGAAAAGCTTCTGGCCGAAAATACGGCAATCTTTCCGGCCATCAAACTGGTCAGCGTGGAGGATGCTTTTGGGAGCTGGGCGGATGCCCAAAAGATCCACTTTGCCGACAACGGGCTTTTCGATCAGATTTATCAGGCTAAATAAATGCCCAAGACCGTGTCCGATTCCCGTCATCCTTCGATCAAAGAGCGCCGCCAGCTTCGTCCGCTGCTGCGGCCGCTCGATGAATTGGCGACCGGCTCGGAGTATCTCTTTGCGGCGCATCTCAATTACACCGACGGCCTGGGCCTGCCCCAATCGCTGCCAAAGTATCTCTTTGCCGGGCCGGGTGATCGGCGTTCCTATCTAAGGGTCGGCATCTTTGCCGGTATCCATGGCGATGAGGAAAGCGGCGTGCTGGCGGCGGTGGAACTGCTGGAGCGGCTGCACCGGGAACCCGAGCGGGCACGCGGCTACGAGCTGTTTGTCTACCCCGTTTGCAACCCCGAGGCGTACATCGACAACACGCGCTGGACTCGCAAGGGGCTCGATTTGAATCGGCAGTTTTGGCAAAGCTCTCCCGAGGCCATTGTGCAGGCTTTCGAGCACCAGCTTCGCAAGCTGCAGTTCAACGGGATCATTGCCTTGCACAGCGACGACACGAGCGAAGGCGCCTATGGCTTTGTGAAAGGGCACGAACTCACCAAGTATGTGCTCGAGCCCGCGCTGGAGGCGGCGAGCCGGCATTTGCCGCGCAATTTTGACAAGAGCATCGACAACTTTGAGGCCAACAACGGCATCATCGAGCAGGGCTATGAGGGCATTCTGACCGCTCCTCCGGAGCAAAAGCCGAAGCCCTTTGAGATTGTCTTCGAGACCCCGCACCACGCGCCCCTGCAGTCGCAGGTCGAGGCGCATGTCGTCGCCATCGAAACCATTCTGGATCGTTTCAAGATCCTGATTTCCCAGGCTCAGGATATCTGATGGCGGGCAAACGACACGTCCTTCCCGGCTTCGGTCTGACGCTGGGCTACACGATATTGTATCTCAGCATTATCGTGCTGATTCCTTTCAGCGGATTGTTACTGAAAACCTTTTCCGGAGGCTGGGAGCACTTCTGGGCCTCGATTTCGGCGCCCCAGGTGGTGGCGTCCTATTACGTGAGTTTCGGCATTTCTCTCATCGCGGCGTTGATCAACGGGTTCTTTGGCCTCATTGCCGCGTGGGTGCTGGTGCGCTACGACTTTCCCGGCCGGCGGATTCTCGACGCCATGGTGGATCTTCCTTTTGCGCTGCCCACCGCAGTGGCGGGCCTGGCGCTCTGCGCGGTGTATGCGCCGAACGGTTACATTGGCGAAATGTTTACCTACAAGGGATCGATCGGGCATTTCTTTGCCCCCGACACGTCGATCGGACAGTGGCTCACGGCCCAGCCTTGGTCGCGCAATATCATCGGGCCAAAGGGAATTAAAATCGCGTATTCGCAGATTGGTGTGTTGATCGCCCTGACCTTTATCGGGTTGCCCTTTGTCGTTCGCACGGTGCAGCCCGTGATTCAGGATTTGTCCGCCGATGTCGAAGAGGCGGCGGCGACGCTTGGGGCCACACGCTGGCAGACCTTTCGCCGGGTGATCTTTCCTGCGATCCTGCCCTCGCTGCTCACCGGTACGGCCCTGGCCTATGGCCGCGCGGTGGGCGAGTACGGCTCAGTGGTTTTCATTTCGGGAAACCTCCCGTTTCGCACGGAGATCACGCCGCACCTGATTATTACCAAGCTGGAGCAATTTGATTACGCCGGCGCGGCGGCGGTGGGCTTTGTGATGCTCGTGGTCTCATTTATCATCCTGCTGGTGAGCAATGGACTGCAGGCCTGGGATCAAAAGAGGAGGGGAGTCGCGTAATGGCCGGGGCGATTTCCATGGCTCCAATCAAGGCGGCGGCTCAGCCCCGGCGCGCCACCGCGGACTCGACCGCGGCGAAGGTCGTGCTCATTGGCGTGTTGCTGGTGTTTTTCGGGCTGTTTCTGCTGTTGCCTCTGGTGGTGGTTTTTCAGTCCGCCTTTGCCAAGGGATTTGAGGTGTTTCTCAGTACCTTTAGCGACGAATCCACCCTGCACTCCATCCAGCTGACTTTGTGCACGACGGCCATCGTGGTGCCGCTCAATACTTTCTTCGGCGTAATGGCCGCGTGGGCCGTGACGCGCTTTTCTTTCCGTGGCAGATCTCTGCTCATCTCGCTGATCGATCTGCCCTTGTGGGTCTCGCCGGTGGTGGGTGGCTTGATCTATGTGCTGATCTTCGGCCGGCAAGGCTGGCTGGGACCATGGTTTTATCCCACGGATGAAATGCTGAAGGTCAGCGCGGTGGCGCGCTTCATTGTGGAGCATCACATCAAGGTGCTCTACGCCCTGCCGGGGATCGTAATGGCCACCACGTTCGTGACTTTTCCCTTTGTCGCGCGAGGACTCATTCCACTGATGCAGGCCCAGGGAGCCAAGGAGGAAGAGGCCGCCATGACCCTCGGGGCCAATGGATGGCAGATTTTCTGGCGTGTGACCCTGCCCAAGATCAAGTGGGGATTGATCTATGGTGTGATCCTCTGCAACGCCCGTGCGATGGGCGAATTTGGCGCGGTCACCGTCGTCTCGGGCAGCATTAGCAACAAGACGAACACCATGCCGCTGCAGATCCAGATTCTTTATGATGGATATGCCTACCCCCAGGCCTTCACGGTTGCCATGGTGCTTTCCTTACTTGCGCTTGTGACTTTGATCATCAAAACGTATGTTGAATGGCGCACCGCGCGCCAACTGGCCGCCGCGGCGGAATAGGCATGAGCATCGAAATCAAAAACATCTCAAAAAACTTCGGCAAGTTTGCCGCCCTGAAGAATATCAGCTTCTCGGTGGAAAATGGGGAGTTGCTGGCGTTGCTGGGTCCCAGTGGCTCGGGCAAGACGACGCTGCTGCGCATCATCGCGGGTCTGGAGTTTGCGGAGCAGGGCGAGATTCTTTTCGATGATAAGAATGTGACTCAGCACAATGCGTATCAGCGCAAGGCGGGCTTTGTGTTTCAGCACTATGCGCTCTTTCAGCACCTGAATATTTTCGAGAACATCGCCTTTGGCCTGCGCGTGCGCAAACGCTCCCAGCGTCCGCCGGAGGCGCAGATCCGCGCGCGCGTGGAGCAACTGCTGGAGACCGTGCAATTACAGTCTTTCGCGAAGCGGCTGCCCGTGCAGCTCTCGGGCGGGCAGCGTCAGCGCGTGGCCTTTGCGCGTGCTCTCGCGATCGAACCCGAAGTGCTGCTGCTGGACGAGCCCTTCGGCGCGCTCGACGCCAAGGTCCGCAAGGAACTCCGGCATTGGCTCAAGCACTTCCACGAGAATACCCATCTCACCAGTCTCTTCGTCACCCACGACCAGGACGAAGCCTTTGAGGTCGCGGACCGCGTGGTGATTATCGACAAGGGCGAGGTGCAGCAGATCGGCACGCCCGACGAGGTGCGCGAAAATCCCGCCAATCGCTTCGTCGAGGAATTCCTCGATTTGTCGCCATCGGTGCCAGTTCCCGCACGGACTCTTTAGGCCCGCTCAGCTCAGGTTATCTGCGGCAACTAGGCGATCAGAAAAAGCATCCGCCCGCACTGTGGGCAATGGATAACTTCTTTCTCCGCCTTTACTTGTACCACCGTCTGGGTGGTAACCTTCATGTGGCAGCCCATACAGACCTCGTGTTCCAAGGCCACGACGGCGTGGTGATTCTTCGTCTTAAATAGACGTTCGTACCGGTCGAGCACGTCCTCGTCGACCCCCTCGGTGAAGCGACCGCGATCCGCCTGAATTTCGGCAATGCGGCTGGTGAGGTTCGCTTTCTTCTCCTCGAGATTGGCCAGGATACCCTGGATTTTTGCCTTTTCCTCGGCATGGGTCTTTTCCGCAGTGGCGATCTCAGGCTTGAGCCGTTCGGCCTCGTCCATCAGGTCGAGTTCCTTGTCCTCCACCCCGCTGACTACTTTTTCAGCCGCTTCAATCTCATGAGCCAGCGCGGTGTATTCCTCGTTCTTCTTGGTCTGGAGCTGCTGTTGCTTGTAGCGAACAATGGAGTCCCGCTTGGCTTGCGCCTCGGTTTCCAGCGTTCTCTTTTCGACTTCCAGCTGTTTGGCCCGGGTCTTGGCCAGTTCCAGCCGGGCGGCGGAATCAGCGATCTGTTTTTCCCGGGAGGCCCGTTCCTCAGGCAGGCGGGCAAGTTCGTTTTGGAAGGAGGAAAGGCGCTGGTCGCGCTCCTGTAGGGCAAGCAGCTTTTCGATCACATCGAGCATTGCTGCATGTTGTGGCAGATATCGGAAAAATAATCCAGTCTACGAAAACTGTTTCCAGAACATTACCGCCGATATGCTCAAACCGATCGCGGTCACGAGCTGGCGGACCCGCTTTTGGGGGATTTTCTGGGTCAGATGGGCGCCGGCGAAGTATCCAACTGTGGCGCCAATCGTCATGACCACCGCCTCGGGCCATTCCACCAGGCCCATGATGGTGAAATAAACGGCTGCGACCACGTTGATCAGCGCCGAGAGGATGGTCTTGAGCGTGTTCATCTCGTGGATGTGGTGCAGCCCCATGAGGCCGAAGACCGCCAGCATCAGAATGCCGATCCCCGCGCCGAAGTAGCCGCCATAGAGCGCCACGAAGAACTGCAACAAGAGTGGCACCCAGCCGCTGCCCGGCGTCTTTTGGACGGCTTCCCGGGCCACGAAATGCTTGAACGCATTCTGTGCCATGAAAAGTACCGTGGCGAAGAGCAGGAGGAAGGGCACCAGCTTCTTGAAGGCATCTTCCGGCGTTTGGGTGAGCAGGAGTGCGCCCAGCAGACCTCCGACCACGCTGACCACGGCAAAGCGACCGATCCATACGCGCGCCGCCGGCAAATGCTCGCGGTATCCGTAGGCGCTTCCAATGGTTCCGATCAGCAAGGCCACCGTGCTGGTCGCATTGGCCTGGATGGCAGGCATGCCAAAGCCGAGCAAAACGGGAAAGGTGAGGATGGTGCCGCCGCCCGCAATGGCGTTCATGCCTCCGGCAATGAGGGAAGTTCCCAGCAGTAAAAGGATCTCCAGCGCGGGCACGGTCTACTCGGTCGGCTCCTGCCAACGGCACGCGTTGGGCGCATCGATCCCGATCTGGTCGAGGATGCGCCAGACCACGGAGTCGGCCAGATCGTCGAAATTCTTCGGATGGCTGTAGAACGAGGGCGAAGCCGGCATGACCAGGGCTCCCGCTTCAATGAGGGCAACCACATTGCGCGCGTGGATGAGATTCCACGGCGTTTCGCGCGGCACAATGATGAGCTTGCGGCGCTCCTTGAGGAAAACGTCGGCCGCGCGAAGGATGAGGCTGTCGCTCACCCCGTGGGCGATTCGTCCGACCGTGCCCATGGAGCAGGGGACGATGATCATGGCGTCAAACTTTGCGCTGCCACTGGCAAAAGGCGCGTTCATGCTTTTATCGGAGTGCTCCTTCGCCCCTTCCGGAACTTTCAACTCACCGATTTCCTCATGGATCACCTGCTTCGCGTACGGGCTGAAAACCAAATGGATTTCGTGCCCCTGGCCGTCCAGATGGTGCAGCAGGCGCTGGAGGTAGATGGCTCCGCTGGCTCCCGTGGCGGCGATGACCAGGCGCATTACAAGAGATGAACGCTTTCCAGGGCGTTCCGGATGGCTCCGGATTTCTTGAGAATGCCGGCATAGGTGGCCGCCGCCTCAGCCTTGGGTTCGGTGCGGGAGGATTCATCGGTTTCCACCAGGCGCTCGCAGATTTCCGCAAGAGAGGCGTCGGAGCCGTTTTCCTTGTTCCACACCCAACCCGCCTGAATGGCGGAGCCCAGGCCCGCGCCTTCACCGTTCTTGAGGCACACGGTGGGCACGTTGAAAATGTCCGCGCAAATCTGGCGCCAGATCTTGCTATTGCTGCCGCCGCCGGTGAGGCGGATTTCCTCGGGATTCAGACCCAGTTCGCGGAAGCGCGCCAAGCCATAGCCGAGGCCGAGCGTCACGCCTTCCATCGCGGCCCGGGCGAGATGGGCCGGGGTGAAGTTGTCGAGCGTGAGACCATAGAGAACACCGGTGCCGTTCGGGAGGTCGGGAGTGCGCTCGCCGGTGAGATAGGGCAGCATCAGCAAGCCGCCGCTGCCCGCAGGTACGCTGCGAATGGTTTCGTCCATGGTCGCAAAATCCCAGGCGAAGAGCTTGCGCAGATGCTCGGTGACCAGGGTGACGTTCATCGTGCAGACCAGCGGCAGCCAATTATCCGTGCTGTCGCAAAAACCCGCGACCTCGCCAATGCGGTCCACGATTGGCGTGGCCGAGAAGGCGAAAAGCGTGCCCGACGTGCCGATGCTGGTCGTGACCACGCCCGGCTGCACATTGCCGGTGCCGATCGCCGCCATCATGTTGTCGCCGCCGCCCGCGCTTACGCTGACGGTCTTGGAAAGGCCCCACTTCGTTCGCAGTTCCTCCCGCAAAACACCGTGCGATTCCTTGGAGGAGCGCAGCGGCGGGAGCTTGTCGGGGAGATCGTCGGCAATGAAGTCGACCACCTTCGTGCACCACTGCCGCGTTTCGACATCGAGCAGAGCGGTGCCGGAAGCGTCGCCAAACTCCATGCTCTTTTGGCCGGTGAGCCAGAAATTCAAGTAGTCGTGCGGCAGGAGGACGCTTTGCGTCTTTTTCCAATTCTCCGGTTCGTTCTGCCGCAGCCACAGAATCTTGGGCGCAGTGTAGCCGGTGCGCATGGAGTTGCCGACCAGCGCGGTGAGCGCGGTGGGGCCGCCGAAATGGGAAGTGATCTCCGCGCACTGGGCCGTGGTGGAAGTGTCGCACCAAAGCTTGGCGGGACGGACGACCTGATCATTGGCGTCCAGCACAACCAGCCCATGCTGCTGGCCGCTCACGCCGATGCCACAAACCTCCGCCTTGCGCGGCCCGAGGGCGGCGAGGACGGTGGCAATCGTCTTATCAGCGGCGTTTACCCAATCCCGGGGATTTTGTTCCATCGCCCCGCCGGTGAGGCCGGGGACAAAGTCATAGGCCTGATGGGCGGAGGTGAGAAGTTCACCAGTCTCCCAATCGAGAGCGACGGTCTTGGTGCTTTGGGTTCCGCAGTCTACGCCGAGGAAGATCATACAGCTTGGAGAGGAGTGGGGTGGGAACTACACCATCCCTAACTTGAGCTTGCCTTCTTCGCTGATGCGGTCGGGGGTCCAGGCCGGTTCCCAGACGAGATCGACCGTGGCGTCGGAAATGCCGTCGATGGTCAGGATCTTCTGGCGCGCTTCATTGGCGATCGTGGGGCCCATGCCGCAGCCGGGAGCGGTGAGGGTCATTTGGACCAGCACGCTGTTGGCTCCCGCTTCAGAAGCGGTCACATTCATGGAATAAATCAGGCCGAGATCGACGATGTTGACCGGGATTTCCGGGTCGTAACAGGTCTTGAGCTGGGTCCACACGGCGTCCTCGAGATTCCCATCCGCGGGCTGCTCGGGGGCGGCGGGCATTTCCTGGCCGAGAGAATCGGCGTTTTTACCCTCAATGCGATAGAGACCGGCCTGGCTGGGCACGAGAATGGTGAAGGAGCCGCCGAGGGCCTGCGTGATGACCACCTGCGTGCCTTCGGGAAGAGTGATGCGCTCGCCGCTGGGGATGCGCGTAACTTCGACCGCGCGAGTGGTGGTGGCGGAGGATTGGTGGCTCATGCCCGCTCCTCTCCGCCGTGGCCGCCAAAGGAACTGCCGGACTTGTAGCCCGCCAGATATTGCTCGACCAACAGCAGGCGTCCTTCGCCGGCGCGCTGGACGATTTTCAGCAGGTTATCCATCGAACTCACTTCCTCGAGTTGCTCGGTCACGAACCACTGGAGAAAGGTCGAGGCGATGTGGTTGTTTTCCTTGAGCGCGGCATCCATCAACGAATTGACCTGGTTGGTCACGTTGGTTTCCTGTTCGAGGGAGAGCTTCACCGCGTCTTCCGCAAAGGGAAATTTGGCGATGGGTTTGGTGATCGCGGGAATCTCCACGCGCGCGCCAGTGTCGATGAGGAACTTGATAAACTTCATGGCATGCTGATGCTCCTCGGTGGCCTGTTTGTAGAAGTGGCGCGCCAGATAGGGAAGGGACTCGGCATCGAAATGGGCGGCGATGGCGGTGTACTGAATGCTGGCGGCGAATTCGTGACCAACTTGTTCGTTGATCTTATCGTTGAGGGCTTGGGAGACGAGCATGCAACAAACCTCCGCCCCGCGTCGGGAAAGGTCAAGCTTGAGTGGGTGGCCCGATTTATTTTGGGAATTCGCGCAACTCGCCGCAGGGGTCAGGGTTGGATTGGAAGAACTGTTAATCAACCTATGAACAAACCACTTACTTTCCTCACCCTGGCCGTCGCCTCGGGCGTTGCCATCACGGGCGTCACTCACCTCTTTGCCGAGAATGCCGCGCCATCACCATCACCCGCCGCGCCGGGGCATCATGAACATGGGGACAAAGGTCCGCGTGGCGACTTCCGCGGCGGCAAGGGCGGACCTGAAGGCCGAGGTGGCTGGGGCCATCGCGGCGGCGGTCGCGAAGGATTCGGTCGTCGCGGACCCGGCGGCGAAATGGGCCACGGCCAGATGATGGGCCGCATGCTGAACCTCACGGATGACCAGAAGGCCAAGGTGAAAGCCATCATGGAAGCGAACAAGCCGAAGATCGAAGCGATCCGCAAGGAAGAGCAAGCCAAGATCCAGGCCGTCATGGAAGATTCGCAAAAGCAAATCCGCCCACTCCTCACCCCTGAACAACAGCAGGTCATGGACGACGCGCAGAAGCTCCGCGAAGGCGCCCAAAAACTCCGCGAAGACGCGCAGAAGCTCAAGGCCGACAAAGCCGCCAGCACCACGCCAGCCGCCCAATAAGCGACTTAGTTTTAGATAATCAGCTCAAGACCTCCTGCGTCGCATCATGGCGCGGGAGGTTTTCTTTTTTACGAGGATGGATGCCGATTAGGAAATTGAGTGCGCTCGGAGATGATCAACGAGTTGGAGCAAGACTTCCCGATCGAAGTGGCTATTCAGCCGCTTGCTGACAAAAATGTCAGAATCGCTCTCTTCGATAAACCGCCGGAGCAAAATCAACTGGCTGGCCAAAGTCTCGTGGTCGATGGTTTTTCTCGCTCTCAGAATATCCTTCGGCCACAGGGAGAATGCGTTGATGCCGCAGCAATCCGCGACGCAGTGTGTTTCCATGGCAGCAAGAAAAGGCTCGAGAGATTGGAGGGAATAATCGATGGAAACGGCGCGCGGCTGACGGCCATCGACCGCAATAAAGGTGATCCACTGGTCGTCTCCAATACTAATGTCATTGTGACGGTTGCTTGAGATGGTTGCTTCGGCGCGAAGACATGGAGGAGTGCTCGGCTTTGGACGAACCAAAGAATAGAGGCAGAGCAATAGAATGCCGGTGGAGATGGCGTAGGAAACAATTCCTGCGGCCATCAAGGATTTCTCTCTCATTTCGGCACGATGATAGGCGCCGGCGATCTGCGATATCGAATCCTCCCAATTTTTTTCGGTGGCGGTTTTGGCAATAACCAATGGTTTGTCTTTCAGCTCCGCATGGGCCCCTACAAGTAAGAAGCCGACGGCAATGTTCAGCACCGCCAGGGCGGCGATCACGGCAACGGGAAGTCTATTCATGCGCGAGAACTATGTGGGAAGCACCGTAACAACGCCGTCGTGGGATCGGGAAAACGCGTGGAGGCAATGGCTATTGGCGTCGAGCAGGCGGATGGTAAAGTTTTGCGGCGTGACGTGCAGATGAGTGAAGCCGAAGGAGGACAGGGCAAAAGGCTGGTGATGCCGGTCGTTGACGTGGAGACCGGCGCCGCCGCCACCGGTGATGACAAAACTGGATGGCTGTTGGTCGATCTCCAGATGCTGCATGAGATGATCGTGCCCGCAGAGGTAGAGAGGCACGCGGTATTGGGAAAGGAGAGGACCCCACTGCGCGATGAGAGTCTTGCTATCCCCGTGGGGGCCGTTGGAAAAGAGGGGATGATGGGCCGCCACGAAGGTCCAGGGCGCTGAAGTTGGAGCGGCAAGTTGCGCGGCCAGAAAGCGAGTCTGGGCGGCCTGATCGGCCTGCGAAAGTCGTGCATGGTTGCTATCGAGCACTATGAGCCGCACGAGAGGCGCGCCCGCGGAGGGAATCTCCACCGAGTACCAGCGGGCGGGCAGTTTCCAGCGGGAGCGGGGATTCTCGCGCGCGTAGGCGAGCTGCATGGGCAATTTCTGCTCCTCGTAATCGTGATTGCCGAGGGCGACGAAAAAGGGGCAGGCGAGGTGCTCAGGACGGTACATCTGCTCAAAGCCGGACTGGAAACGCTCGGGTTCCATCTTGCCGTAAAAGTTGTCCCCGAGGGCCAGGACGGCGGCCGGAGGAACGGGGAGGAGCGAGGCGTACTGCTCCATGCGGCGGGCGACGGCGGATTGATTCGGAGTGCCGGAACCGAAATCGGCGAAGGCGAGGAGATGGAGGCCGCCGCTGGGAATGGAAGGAGCTGGCTGAGCGAGTAGGCGGGTGAGTGCGGGTGGCGTGAGAAGAGCCGCGCTAAAGAGGAAGGTCCGCTTCAGGGCGTCGCGGCGCGTAAGATCTGAAGAAAAAGACGACATGGAGGAGAGGGCTCCACCGTAGGACGCCACGACAGGCGGGCCAATAAGAAAGGTGCTGAGCTTGAACGCTAGTTCTTGGTCAGCGGGAAAACGCAGGGGCAGGAGCCGTACATCTCGGCAAAGGCCTTGGAAAAGTGGCTGAGGCTGGAGTAGCCGACCGTCATGGCCGCCTCGGTGACGTTACACTGGCCGCTGCGCAGCAACTCGGCGGCGCGCTCGAGGCGAACATTACGCAGGTAGCGAGAGATGGTAAGCCCGGTATCCTCCGAGAAAATGCGGCTGAGATAGAACGGGCTGCAACCGACCTCCTTGCCGAGATCGGCGAGGGTCGGGGGATGCTCAAGATCGCGGGCCAGAATGGCCTTCACCCGCTGGACGCGATCAGAGGTAAGCCGATGCAGGCGCTGGCAGAAGAGCTCCTTCTCGGGCTCCATGAGCGTGAGGGAGGCGAGCTCGATGATCTTGGCCCGGAACCACAACTTGGCGGCGCGACCTTCCACGGGGGGCTTGAGAACTTCCTGGGCGAACTGGCGAATCGGGGCCGCAATAGGTCGAACATCGATGCTGGGCCGCGAGGCGGTGGTGCCATCGAGGAAGTGGCGGGTCTGGCGATTGAGGGCCTCCTCGTTGCCCCGCACGGCCTCGGCCAGCCAGTCGCGGGAGAGCTCGACGGTGAGAAAACGATGGCGCTCGCCGGCTTCGCGCTGGGCGCTGAGGCGGTTGGTATCGGCCGTGTAGTGGGTGATGCGCTGGGGTGCGAGGCGTGTCTGGGAGCGACCGGATTTGAAGTTTCCCTTCCCTTCGAGGTTGAGGCAGATCTCCAGGCTCTCGGGGTGGAAGCTGCGGGCCCAGTCCAGCCGATTGGCGCATTGGAAATCGTGCCATTCCACGCTGACCCCGTCCTCGTAGAAGCTGCCGTGCAGGGTGCGCCATTCGCCATCAATCCCCGACCAGGCAGGAGCTTCGTAGGCTTGGCGGGTAGCGGACATAGCTTGTTGATATTGAGACCAAATCTCAATTGCAAGAGGAAATGGGAGATTTTGGTGGTGTCCTAATTTGAGGTTGGTCCCCAGGGTTCGGCCCGCCATCGTATGATGGTAGGGCCGCCGCGCTGCGGGGGCCGTGGAATAGGCCAGCCCCGGCTTTGCCTTACGCGGCCTTGGCTGAGCCCGCGCGAGGTTGGTCCGCCGTCGCCCTGGAAAAGTCGGCCCCCGCGGCGCGGCGGCCCCTGTAAACGAGGGACGCTGAAACCGGAGCGATAACTTCTCCAAACCCTCCAACCCGTCTTTTCTGAAATTAGGACGCTACCGAGATTTTCTGCGGCTTGCGTGGGGTGGCGAGCGGAGGCATAGTTGGGGAATGGAAACTACTGTGGCTGCACCGAACATACGCATCGGCAATGAAAAGCTGATCCGGGTGAAGGATGCGGCGAGTGCAAAGCTGCGTTCGCTCTTGGAGCGGCAGGGCCGTCCAAACGGCGCACTGCGCGTGGCGATCATCGGCGGAGGCTGCTCAGGGCTGCAGTACAAGATGGATCTGGTGGATGGACCGGTGAATCGGGACATCGTGGTAAAATCCAACGAGGTGCAGGTCGTGATCGACCCAAAGAGCGCATTGTTCGTGAGCGGGTCGGAACTGGACTTCAGCGATGATCTGCAAAAGGGCGGCTTCAAGGTCTCGAATCCCAACGCGGTGGCGCATTGCTCCTGCGGGGAGAGTTTTTCGGCGTGACGGATTGGTTTGCGTTTCTTGATCTCCCGCCTCGTCCGCAACTCGCGGAGGCAGACATCAAGGAGCGGTATCTGCGGCTGGCCGCGAAATATCATCCCGATGGCGCGGGAGGCGATGAGCAGGCCTTCGCGGATTTGCAGGTAGCCTACAAGGGGCTGCTGGAACCTGCGGGGCGGGTGCGGCATTTGCTCGCGGTGAAGTTTCCGGATTTTCAGACAGCAGGCGGAGCGATGCCGCTGACCGAGCTCTTTATGGAAGTGGGTCCGGTTTTGCAGCAGGCGAAGGTAACGTCGGAACAACTCGAAAAAGCGACGGCGACACTCTCGCGGACCATGGCATCGCTGGCCGTCGCGGAAACGCTGCAAAAACTACGCAGCGTGCGCGAGGCCGCAGAGCAGGCGAGGCAGAGCCTGGAGGCACGGCTTGCGGAACTCGATCGCCGGTGGCCGGAGGTGGCGCCGGGGGACCTTGCGCGGTGGGCCTCGGAGTGGAATTTTTTGGCGAAGTGGCGGGCGGAATTGAACGAATGGGAGTTTCGATTGGCCAATGCTTTGCCCATCTCTAAAGTCGGCCAGACATGATTGTTGGCATTGATTTGGGTACGACGAATTCGCTGATCGGGGCGATGGATGCAGGATTTCCGGTGCTCTTCTCGGACGCGGAAGGGCAGCGGTTGACGCCCTCGGCGGTTTATTTTCCAGCAGAGGGTGAGCCCCTGGTGGGGCGCGCCGCGCTGGCCCATCGCGAAGAGGCGATCCTTTCGGTGAAGCGGCTGATGGGCCGCCGCGTGGGCGAGACGGCGGATAGCGCCGGAACCCGCGGAGAAGCGGCGAAGGTCGAAACGGGTGGCGTGAAGAGAACGCCGGAGGAGATTTCGGCGCTGATTTTGAAAAAGCTGAAAGCGGATGCCGAGGCTTCACTGGGACGCTCGATCGAGCGGGCCGTGATCACGGTGCCGGCCTATTTCAACGACGCGCAGCGCACGGCGACTTTGCGGGCCGGCGAGTTGGCGGGCTTCACCGTGGAGCGTTTGCTGGCCGAGCCGACGGCGGCGGCGCTGGCCTATGGACTGGATCGGCTGGGGGAGAAATCCAAGATCGCGGTCTATGATCTGGGTGGCGGGACCTTCGATGTCTCGGTGCTGGAATTGAGCGATGGGGTTTTCCACGTGCTGTCGACGAATGGCGACACGCGGCTGGGCGGCGACGATTTTGATAGTGCCCTGGCGAAGCAATATGGGATTTCGCTGGTGGAGGCTGAGCAAATGAAGCGTGAGGGCGACGCGGAGAAGATCCGGGAGGCCTGCCAGCCCATCATCGAGCGGACGCGGACGCATTGCCTGAGGTCGCTGCATGATGCCGGGCTGAAGCCGGAAGATTTGGATGAAGTGATCCTCGTCGGTGGAGCGACACGGATGCCGCTGGTGCGCCAATTTGTGAAGGAAATTTTCGGCCGCGAGCCGAACACAAGCCAGCACCCCGATGAAGCCGTGGCGCTGGGCGCGGCCATCCAGGCGGGCATCATCGAGGGGACCTTGTCGAACATGACGTTGCTCGATGTGACGCCACTGTCGCTGGGCATCGAGACCTTTGGCGGTCTGATGAATGTGCTGATCCCGCGGAACACGACGATTCCCTGCAAGGCGGGGGAGATGTTTACCAATGCGGCGGCGAACCAAACCTCCATGCGGCTAACTGTGCTGCAAGGCGAGCGTGAGATGGCGCGGGATAATTGGACGCTGGGAGAATTTGAGATTCCCTTTGCGCCGATGCCGCGCGGTCAGGCCCGGGTCGGCGTGCAATTCGAAATCGATGCCAACGGGCTGCTGAAAGTACTGGTGCGCGATATCGCCACCGGCAAGGACGTGGAGCAGGAGATCCGTAGCGCGGTGGAGGTGAGCGACGAAGCGGTGGAGAAGATGCTTGCGGATTCGCTGGAGCATGCGTTTGAGGACATGGACGAGCGTGTCTTCACCGAAGCCTGCCTCAAAGCAGATGAAATGGTGCCGGCCGTGCGTGGTGCGCTGGAGCGGCTGGGCGATGAGGTAAGCGCGGAGGATCTGACGCTGATCGAGGGCTTGCTCTCGCGCATCGAGAAGGCACGTGAGGCGAAGTCGACGTCGAAGCTCAAGAAGGCGCTGACGGAGCTGGATCATGTCACGGAGCCGCTGGCGGCTCGGTTGGTGGAGAAGGCGATGGCGGGCGAGTTGTAGGCCCCCTTCAACGTCCACTCTCTGAATTAACTTGAATTTTATCGCTCTTTATGGTACTGACTAGGCCATGAAGCTTACGCCTGCCGCCATTCGGACCACCTCAATCATCCCTTCGGCGGATGCTTGCAGACGCTTGCCGGCGTTATTTGATGCGGCAGAGGAGCTTTCGTAATGCCCACGCTGGCAAGTGCTTGCGATGTCTTGCATATGCTTGCATACGCAAAACCCCGTTTTTCCCAAACTTATAAAATGTAAGCCTCTTGTGGCGACGGCCTCCGGCGTTTTATTCGCCGAGGCGCTTACCCTTGCTCAGGTAGTTGACGGCGTAGTCCCGCACGGCTTCTTCCAGGGTAGTGGTGGGATCAGCGTAGCCGGTGGAGCGGACCTTCGAGATATCGGCACAGGTGTAGTATTGGTACTGGTGCTTGATGCTCTCGGGCATCTCGATGAATTCGATGTCAGGCTTCTTGCCGAGGGCGGCAAAGAGAGAATTGGCGAGGTCGACCCAGGTGCGGGCGACGCCGGCTCCGACGTTGTAAAGGCCGCCAGCCTCTTCGGTCTCGGCGAGGTGGAGCGTCATGTCGACCGCGTCCTTCACGTAGACGAAGTCGCGCTTCTGGCCGCCGTCGGGATACTCGGGCTTGTAGCTCTTGAAGAGTTTGATTTTGCCGGTGGAGACGATCTGCTCGTAGGCCTTGCAGACCAGGCTGCGCATGTCGCCCTTGTGATATTCGTTGGGTCCGAAAACGTTGAAGTACTTGAGGCCGACGATCTCGGGCAGGATCTCCTCCTTTTGGGCATAAAGGTCGAAGAGCTGCTTCGAGTAGCCGTAGAGATTAAGGGGCCGGAAGGCATGAAGGTTTTCGCTCTTATCGTCCATGCCGGCGGCGCCGTCGCCATAGGTCGCGGCGGAGGAGGCGTAGACAAAGCGGGTGCCCGCGGCGAGAGCCCATCGGCAGAGGGCCTTGGTGTAGCCGAAATTATTTTCCATCACGTAGTCCGCATCGGTGACGGTGGTGGAAGAGCAGGCGCCGAGGTGGAAGCAGGCGGTGAACTTGCCGTGGTGGTCGGGATCGCGGGCGAGGTTGCCAAGCAGTTCGCCGGCGGGCACGTAGTCCTCAAATTCGAGCGGGGCGAGATTCCGCCAGCGTTCGTCCTGACCGAGGAAATCGGTGACGACAATCTGGGTGACGCCGCGCTCGTTGAGTTCATGCACGAGGGCGCTGCCGATGAAACCGGCTGCGCCGGTGACGAGCACACGGGTCTTGGGGTTGAAGAAGGCTTCTTTTTTCTTGGGAGCTGCTTTGGGCATGGGGTTAGTTGGTAGGCCAGCCAAGATCCTGGAAAGTTTCCGCGTAGAGAGAGGTCTTGCCTGGGAAAATTTGCTCGGCGGTGGCGCGGTATTCGCGGGCCTTGGATTTGTCGCCCGCCTTCACCTGGAGCGCGGCCTGGGCGTAATACCAGGCGGGTTGGTCGCCGGGGAATTTCATGTGGCGGACGAGTTTTTGCGCGTCCTCGACCTGCTCGGTGAGGATGAGACAGAGGACAAGCTTGAACTGGAGCAGTTCATTGCCGGGGTCGGCATTGGACATCTTCACGAAATGCGAGAGAGCCTGGGGGTACTGCTTTTGCAGGAAGAGAAGCTCGCCCACGTTGAACTGGGCAGGGAAGAAGTTGGGATCGATGTTGAGAGCCTTCTCGAAGCAGGTCTTGGCCTGGGCGTAGTCCTTTTTCTTGGTGTAGGCCGCACCGACGAGATTGAGGATGAAGGCGGAATCGGGGGCGAGCTTTTCGGCTTCCAGCAGGGTGTTGAGGGCGGGGTCGTATTTCTTGGCCTCAAAATCAGCCAAAGCGGAGTCGACCATGCGCTGGATCTTGGCGTTGGTGTCCTCTGCGGCAGGGGAGAGGGTGCGGAATCCGAGGAGGATTCCGAGGCAAATGGTCAGGAGGCGGCTCTTCACTGCGGGGAAGATGGCTTGAATGCCCCCATCCCCGCAACTGCAAATCGCTCTTGTCGCCCGGCAAAGGCGAGGTTAGTTTTTGCGGGCTGACATGTACTCGGGCTCCCTGGCGCTTCTCCTGCACGCCCATCTTCCTTTCGTACGGCATCCCGAGCATGAAGAATTTCATGAGGAGGACTGGCTCTACGAGGCAATCGTGGAAACGTATATTCCTCTGCTCAAGGTGTTTCGGCGGCTGGTGACGGACAAATTGCCGTACCGGATATCGATCACCATGACGCCGACGCTGTGTGCGATGCTGCGGGATCCGCTGCTGAAATCGCGGGCGGAAAGGTATCTGGAGCGGGGCATCGAGCTCTCGCGGCTCGAGATCGAGCGCACGGCTGGAGACGGGGCGTTGAACGAACTGGCCCGCTTTTATCACGAGCGGCTGGTGAGTTCGAAGGCATTCTATATCGGGGAGATCGACCGCGACGTGGTCGGGGCCTTTGCGCAATTGCAGAAGGACGGGGTGGTGGAAATCATCACCTGCGCGGCGACCCATGGCTTTTTGCCGCTGATGGAGTCCTTTCCCGAAGCGACGCGGGCGCAGATTTTCATCGGGCGGGATTATCACCGGGAGTGCTTCGGGGTGGAACCGGCGGGAATCTGGCTGCCAGAGTGCGGGTATGTGCCGGGCATCGACCGAGTGCTGCAGGAGGCGAATATCCGGTGGTTTGTGGTGGATGCGCATGGGCTCATGTATGGCGAGCCACGGCCACGATTCGCCATTTTTTCACCCTACTTTACCCCGGCGGGCCCGGCGGTGATCGCGCGCGACCGGGAATCCAGCAAGCAGGTGTGGAGTTCGCGGGAGGGGTATCCCGGCGACCCGGCCTACCGGGACTTTTACCGCGATATCGGGAAGGATCTGCCGGAGGATTATCTGGGCAAGGTGTTTCCCGACGTGGGACACCGGCGGTACACAGGGATCAAATATCACCGGATCACCGGGGCCGAGCACAAGGAGTACTATAACCGCGGCTGGGCGATGGGGGCGGCGGATGCGCATGCCTCGCACTTCATGCAGAGCCGGGTGCAGCAGATGGAGCAACTGCGCGGGATGCTGCCGATCGAGCCGCTGGTGCTGAGCCCATTTGATGCGGAACTCTTTGGGCACTGGTGGTTTGAAGGGCCGGAGTTTTTGGACCTATTTTTGCGCAAGGCGATCTGCGACCAAAAGACCTTCCAACTGGCGACGCCGATGGATTACCTGGCCAAGCACCAGACGCAGCAGATGGTGACGCCGTCGCCTTCGAGCTGGGGCAATAAGGGATATTGGGAAGTGTGGCTGGACCACTGCAACTCGTGGATCTATCCCCACCTGCACGCAGCCGCGCGGCGGATGACGGAGATGGCGCGGAAGCACCAGAAGAAGGCCGGCAAGTTGCAGGATCGCATCCTGAAGCAGATGGCTCGCGAGCTTTTGCTGGCGCAATCGAGCGATTGGGCCTTCCTCATGAAAACCGGTACGGCGCGGGAATATGCAGAGAAGCGAACGAAGGATCACATCCTGCGTTTCACCAAGCTCTACGACTCGCTGAAGGATGATGCGCGCGACGAGGGATTCCTCAAGGCATGCGAAGATCGGGACAATTTGTTCCCGAATGTGAACTGGCTTTACTACGTTTGAAAAAGACCCTGCTCGCTTTGGTACTAGCGGTCCTGCCGTCGCTGCTCTTCGCGGCCGACCAGAAATTTACCTTTGCGCTCCCGGACCTGGAGGGACGCATCAGCCTGGGGGTGTTTAACGAACGGGGGAAATTGGTGCGAACGTTGTACGTGGGCGCGACCACGGCGGATTTTACGATCGGGCTGAATGGGCTGATCGCGACATGGGATGGGAAGAGCGACATCGGTGTCGTCATGCCGTCGGGCAAGTATTTCGTGCGCGGTTTCGTAGTGGGAGACGCAGTGAAGGCGGAGGGCGAGGCGTATCACTTCAACGACTGGATCGAGGACGAAAAGTCGCCGCGGATTGTTAAGATCGAGGATTTTCAGAAGGTCGAGCGCGGGTTTGTGCTGCTTGGACAGGTGCTGGCCGGCGCGCAAAGCCAGCTGGCCATCATGCGCTACGATCGGGAGAAGGGATTTCTTTGGAACAAAATACTTCCTGTGGAAACAACGATCGCGCCATCGCTGGATGGAACGACTAACCGGCTCGCGGTAGGCGCAAGTTCGGGGGTGGCGATTGGGTTAGGCTCTCTGCATTCCTTCAGCTTGGAAACTGGTGAGATGATTGCTTCCAAGGAGCTGAAGGCGATGCAGGTTACAGCTCTGGCCGCGTGGGGGGAACTGGCCGACGCAGCTTTAGCAAATAATCAGATCGTTGAAGTTTCCCTAGCCAGCCTGAAGAACATGGGGCTGCATGGAGCGCCCGTCTCGTTTTCATCGCTGGCTATTGCAGCGAATCGAAGAATCGGAGGTTCTCCGTCGACATCAAATATTTGGGTGTCCGATGGTGGTGAATGGCGTGAAGCCAAGATCGGCATAGGTGCGGCCAGCTTGTCTTTTGGATTGAAAGAAACCTATTGGCTGGCCGGATTGGAAGAAAAAGGCGGGGCACCGCTGGTGGGGCAATTTGATATGCAGGGGCAATTACTGCGGGCTTACCGGGGGGATTTTGAGCCCCAGCAGGTGCGGGCGTCAACGGAGACGGAGGAGATTTCGGTGCTGGAGAAGAAGGGGGAGGTACAGAGGCTGCGGCAAATGAGCCTGATTGATCGGTCGGGCGGAGGAACGGAATGGGAGATCAATTTTGAAAAGACGGTGACGCCCTGCGCGAAGTTTGGGATCGTAGACGGGGCGCTGGTGGCGGATGCGGGGGATGCGCCGCAACGAAGCTCCATGGATATTGCGCTCGCCACGGGGGGATTGACGGCGGAGGCACCGAAATTGACTGTACAATTGGCCAGCGACGCGTCGGGTTTGTGGCTGGAAACGGCTTCAAAGCTGAAGCTGGTGCGGGTGGCGGACCAGACGCAGGCGAACCGTTTTGTGCTCGTCCCGGGGGAAAACAAGGCATCCATGACGGCCTACGCCGGCGATGGAGTAGTGGTGGCGGAGTACTCCATAACGGGCTTGGATGCGATCGCGGAGATCGACGCGGGGGAGATCGAAATACCCTGAGGATTAAAAATCCTCGCATTGACGTATCCCCGGGATGTTTTATCTGAACCCAATGCTTTTTCACAGGCTCGCCCTTTTCGTTGCGCTCGCCGGCTTTTTAGCCGCGCCGAGGGCGCATGCCGTGGAGGAGATCAAGGTGCCCTTCAATTTCCAGTGGGGCGAGTCGGCCCAGCGGCTGGAGGACAGCCTGAAGCGGGTGCAGGCGAATGTGGTGGAGCGGAAGCAGGTGCAGAACCGCCAGTGCCTGGTGGTGGTGGGAATCCCCCAGAAGCTGCTGCAAAGGGCGCTCTTTTACTTCGATAACGACTCGCTGAACGAGATCGAGCTGCACTACGGGGACCCCTCGTGGGACTCCACGCAATACGGTAATTTCTTTGACCAAACCCGGCGCAACATCGAGAGCAAGTACGGGATCGGCCGGGTGATCGCTCGGCAGAAGACCCGAGAGAACGACGTGCTCCAGACGATTATCGGCTATCAGTGGCTGCAGGATACCACCACGCTGGAGCTTTACTATTACACCGCCGAGCGGGGGTCGGACAGCTACCGGCTGCTGAGCCTGCATTACCGGGGCTTCTAGGCGCCGGGGATTAAAAAAGTCGTTCTGTTCGGGGCAAGATGGTGTTTATTGAGAGACCGTTTCATGAGTAAAGTTCATTTCGATTCCATCCCCGAGGTCATCGCCGACATCCGCAAGGGGCGCATGGTGATAGTGACAGACGACGCCGATCGCGAAAACGAGGGGGACCTCGTGATGGCGGCCAGCAAGGTAACGATGGCGGCGGTCAATTTCATGACGACCCACGGCCGAGGCTTGGTCTGCGCGCCGATCACGGAGGAGCGGGCGAAGCAATTTGGCCTGCAGCGGATGGTGGCGCACAACCGGGAGATGTACTCCACGGATTTCACCGTGTCGGTCGATGCGTCGAAGAAGATCAGCACCGGAATCAGCGCGAAGGACCGCGCGGCGACCATCAAGGTGCTGGCCAATCCCAAGGGGCATCCCTCGGAATTGGTGCAGCCTGGGCATGTGTTTCCGCTCCAGGCCAAGCCGGGCGGAGTGCTGCGCCGGGCCGGGCATACCGAGGCTTCGGTGGACCTGGCGCGGATGGCGGGGCTGGATCCCTCGGCGGTCATTTGCGAGATCCTGAACGAAGACGGCTCGATGGCGCGGCTGCCGCAGCTCATCAAATTCAAGCAGAAGCACGGGCTGAAGATGTGCTGCATCAAGGATCTGATCTCGTACCGCCGCAAGGAAGAGAAACTGGTGGAGCGGGAGCAGGTGATCCAGATGCCAACGGACTATGGCGATTTTGACCTGTATTTGTTCCGCTCGACGGTGGACGACCGGCACCACATTGCGTTGGTAAAGGGGAAGATCTCCGCGAGCAAGCCAACGCTGGTGCGGGTGCACAGCGAGTGTCTCACGGGCGATGTCTTTGGCTCGCGACGCTGCGATTGCGGATCGCAACTGCACCACGCGCTCAAGCAGATCAACGACGCCGGATCGGGCGTGCTCGTCTACATGCGGCAGGAAGGGCGAGGCATCGGCCTGGGGCCGAAGATCCATGCCTATAAGCTGCAGGAGCAGGGCTTTGATACGGTCGAGGCCAACGAGAAGCTGGGATTTGCGATGGATTTGCGGGATTACGGCCTGGGAGCGCAGATCCTGACGGATCTCGGCGTGAAGAAAATCCGCCTGATGACGAACAACCCACGTAAGGTGGTGGGATTGGAGGGGCATGCCCTGGAAATCGTCGAGCAGGTGCCGATCAAATCGGTGGCAAACGTCCACAACGCCAAGTATCTCGCGACGAAGAAGGCCAAAATGGGGCATATGCTCTAGACGAGGGGGGGAATTTCTCACTTGCCTCGCCCGGAGTTCGCTCCCACCTTCAATACCCGACTCTTTCAATGTCCAAGACTCAACCCATCAAACCTCGCATGGCGCTGCGGGCGACCCTGTCGTTCGGCATCGTCGCGAGCCAGTACAATCTCGCCTATGTGCAGGCCATGGCGGATCACGCCCAAAATGAGCTGAACCAGCTCGAACCCGGGGCGAATGTCTCGCTGGTGTGGGTGCCGGGGTCCTTTGAAATCCCGGTGGCGGTGAAGGTGATGGCGGCGCAGCGGAAATACGATGCGCTCATCGCGCTGGGGGTGGTTTTCCAAGGGGAGACGGCGCATGCGACGCTGATCGCGAATTCGGTTTCGATGGCGTTGCAAACGGTGGCGATGGACCACAGCATTCCAGTGATTCATGAAGTGCTGCTGCTAAAAAACGAGGAGCAGGCCAAGGCCCGCTGTCTCGGCGCCGAACTCAACCGCGGGATCGAGGCGGCCCGTGCGGCGGTCGCGACGGCGCGGACGATTCGCGAAATTCTGCCGAAATTTTAAATCATGGGAGTAAGACGCGAAGGCCGGGAAGCGGCCGTACAATATCTTTATCTCTGCGACCTGAATGGCGAGAGCGACCTGCTGAGTTTTTACAAATTTAGAGGCCTGAGCCCGAGCGCCCGCCGCTTTTGCGATGCGCTGGTGCAGGGCATCAAGCAGAGCCAGGCGGACATCGACGACAGCATCCGCAAGAACGCGCAGAACTACGAACTGAGCCGCATCTCGGCGGTGGATCGCAATGTGCTGCGCGTGGCCATTTACGAGATGCTGCATTGTCCCGAAGTGCCGCCGGTGGTGTCGATCAACGAGGCGATTGAGATCGCGAAGAAATACAGTACGGAAGAGTCGGGGCGCTTTGTGAATGGCGTGCTCGACCAGATCAGGCTCACGCTGAGCCGTTCCGCCCGCGCGGTGCCCCAGTAGATGCCGCTCGGATTTCTCAAGGGCTTCATTGCCAAGTTCACCTCGAAGCCCGTCGATTGGGACGAGCTGGAGGAAGCTTTGCTGCGCGCGGACCTCGGCGTACCGATGACGCTGAAGATCCTCGATGCCCTGCGCGAACGCGGGAAGGAAGTGATCGCCGAGACGGCGGCCGAGGTTTCCAAGGAAGAGATTTTGAAAGTAATGCCGGTGGGCATGCCTCCCATACGACCGCTGCCCGCCAAGCCCAAGGCCATCCTCATGGTAGGAGTAAACGGGACCGGCAAGACCACGTCATCGGCGAAGATGGCGCATTGGTTCAAGAGCAAGCGGCACACTTGCGTACTGGTGGCGGCGGATACCTTCCGGGCGGCGGCGATCGAGCAGCTCGAGCATTGGGGCGGGCGCATCGGCGTGGACGTCGTGAAGGGCCAGTACGGCGGCGATTCGGCGGCCTTGTGCTATGACGCGTGGGCCAGCGCCCATCGGCGGAATATTGAATTCGTGCTCTGCGACACGGCGGGGCGGCTGCATACAAAGGACAACCTCATGCAGGAGCTCTCCAAGGTGAAGCGCACGCTGGCGAAGCATGATGCCGATGCGCCACATGAGAAATTTTTGGTCGTCGACGCGACCACGGGCTCGAACGCGCTGGTTCAGGCGAAGGAATTCCACCAAAGCGTGGGCCTGACCGGTATTATCCTGACGAAACTCGACGGAAGCGGCAAAGGCGGCGTGGCCGTGGCCATCCAGCATGAGCTGGGCATCCCCACGCGCTTCATTGGAACGGGCGAGAAGTTGGATGACTTCGCGATTTTCGACCGCGAGGTGTTTGTGAACCGGATGTTGTAGGCCGAGAAATTGCATCCCAACAGTGGGATGCAGGGTTGAATGAAATGAATCCTGTGGCATAACAGAGTCGTGATGCGCAGATTCATCGGATGGGGATTTTTGCTGGTGACGGCGTGGTGGCTGACGGGCTGCGCCACCGGTGAACCGCGACTTCAGGGCACGTGGAAATCGAACAAGGTGCCGATGGGGGTGGAGATGGTGAAAGTGACCACCGTGCAGACCGTCAAGGTCGGCAAAGGAAAACATAAAACGACGAAGAAGGTGCCGAAGACGGTCACGGTGGCGAAGACGAAATCCGCCCCGCCTTACGTCGATCTGGTCCTTCGCTATCGTGGAGCCAATCTTATTATTGAAATGCCCTCAGGCAGCGGAGACAAACCGCTGCATTCCAAGCTTTCCTACCAGGTCGTTTCCTCGGACGACCGTTCGGTCACCCTCGACGTCAAGGAACCGACCACGGGCGTGACGAAGCGCATCCATATCACCTTCGACGGGCCAAATCGCTACACGGTGGATCCGGCTGGCGGGGTGGGGTGGAAGGAATACTACGTGCGAGTGGAAGGCCGCTGAGCTTTCCCCGAGCCTGATTTTTTCGACTCGGCGGATATTTACCCCTGAAGCACGTCGGCGAAGAACGCTGAACCGTTCTGTTCTTTCAGTGACTGATAGATCTTTCGCTGGCCGTTGCACTGCGCAAGGCAATCCAGCTTCAGGTCGCGATATCTGGCCCGTAAGTTCGCGTCGACTCGGAGTTTGTCCCGGAAAAGCAATTGCCGCTGTAGCTCCCTGCTGCTGGTCGGGCAGACGTAGAGATGCTGCTCCGTCCAAGTGCGGGGCGGATCGATTTGGGGCGCCTGAGGGGAGAGGCGGCGAAAGGCATACCGATCGGCAATGCCAAGGTCTCCTTCGTGAGCGTAGCCCAAGGAGAGCAGCCTTTCGACCACAGCCGGGAAGGCTTCGTAGTTGGAGATCTCAATATCGATATCCAGGATCGGCTTCGCCAGCATTCCCGGAATGGAGGTGCTGCCCACGTGATGAACCTCCACAGCGAGAGACTCGAGATGGCTCAAGAGTACGCGGCGAATCTCGGCGAATGCCAAAGGCCAGGCGGGATCATATTCGCAAGCGATCATCACTAGTGTGGGGCGTGGTTGCTTTCGTCTGATCGCTGCAAACATGCAGGCTCTCTAGAAAATCGTTCGCCTGAGAATATCGGGATGCTTGTGGTCGAGCATGGCGATGAGTTCGCCAAAGATGGTGTTGGCCCAGGCGAACCAGGGGCGCGAGAAGCGCTTGGGGTCGTCTTTCCAGAAGCTCTCGTGCATGAAGCCGGTGCCGGCGTGACAATGCTTGAGCGTGCGCAGGCACTGGACGATTTCCGCACGGGAGGTGCTGGTCATGGCTTGCATGGTGAGGGCCATGGGCCAGATGTAGCCCTGGCCGATGTGCGGGCCGCCGATGCCCTGGCCTGAGCGACCTTTGAAGAAATAGGGATTGTCCTCGCTGAGCAGGAAGGCGCGGGTACGCTGATAGAGCGGGCTGCCGACTTTGACAAAGCCAAGGTAGGGAAGGCTCAGGAGGCTGGGGATATTGGCATCGTCCATGAGGTAGTGAGAGCCAAAGCCATCCACCTCGTAGGCGTAAATGCGGCCATGTTTCGGATGGCGGACTACGCCGACTTTGCCGATCGCGGAGGCGATCTCCGAGGCGAGTTTTTCGGCCTGCGCGGCAATGGCCGCAGGGGCTCGCAGTTGGCGGATGAGGCGGGCCGTTTGGCGCAGGCAGACGACGGCCATGGCGTTGGCCGCGACGGGGAAGGGGAGTTGCGATCCATCATCGGAGGGACGGAACGGGCTTTTGCTGAGGCCGCAGCGGCGGGCGGGATGGCCTGCGCCAAAGGGGACGGTATCGGTCGGGCGATTGCCGGACCTGGCAAAGCGGTAGTCGAGGTAAGCCTTTTCGCCCAAGCCGGCTTGTTGCAGGGCGATGGTATGAAGGATGGCCTTCACGCTGCGCAGCCAGGTGGCATCAAAGGGACTGGTATCCTGCGTGGCCTCATAGTAGCCGCAGGCGAGACGAAGGACGGCACAAAGGCTGTCGAGTTCGTATTTGCGCTCGTGGACGCCGGGGCGCATCTCGGTTTCGTCCTTCTGCCAATGACTCTTGCGGCTGGCGTCCTTGTAGAAGGCGTTGGCGTAGGGGTCGAGCAAGACACATTTGGCCTGGCGGCGGATCGTGCCTTCGAGGAGCCGCCGCAGCGCGGGGTCTTGCGCGGCGTAGGGAAGATAGGGCCAGACCTGATTGGTGGAGTCCCGTAACCACATGGCGTCAATATCACCAGTGATAATGAAAGTATCGGGGCGGCCCTTTTCGTCGGTGCCGTGGTCGATGGTGGTATCGAGCGTGTTGGGGAAACAATTGGTGAAGAGCCAGACGATCTCAGGATCCTTGATCCGGGCTGAGATGTCGACAATGGCAGCTTCGACGCCGGGGCTGGTGAAGCAGCGTTTGGACGGAGAGGGACGGCGGCTTTTAAATTTTGGGGGCATGTCGCGTTTTCGAGATAGGGGTGTAAAAAATGCGAGGCGGGGGACCCGCTGGATCTCCCCGCCTCGCTGGCTGCCTAGCCAAATTGTTTCAGGTTACTGGCAAGCTTCGCATTCGCCGCCGTTGCGCATGGCTTCGATGGAGCAGACTTGCTTTTGTTCCTCGGTGTATTGGGGCTTTTCGCCGGCGACGACGCCCTTGAGTTCCTTGGCCTTCGAGAAGGTGCTGCCTTCGATGTTCGAGGCCTGCAGGGTGCGGAGATAGTAGGTCGTCTTCAGGCCCACCTGCCAGGCGCGGCGGTACATGTGGCTGAGGGTCTTGAGGTCGGGCGAGGCGAGGAAGAGGTTGACCGATTGGGATTGGTCGATCCACTTCTGCCGGCGCGCGGCGGCGTCGATGATGTAATTGTACCCGACGGAGAAGACGGTGGCGTGCTTCTGCTTGAGGGCCTCGGAGATGCCGGGGATGTCCTTCAGCTCGCCCTCGAAGTACTTCAACTGATCCACCATCTGCTCGTTCCAGAGGCCTTCCTTCTTGAGGTCGACGACGAGCTCGCGGTTGAGCACGATGAACTCGCCCGAGAGGTTCGACTTCACGTAGAGGTTCTTGTAGTTGGGCTCGATGCAGGGCGTGGTGCCGGTGATGTTCGAGATGGTCGCGGTGGGAGCGATGGCGAGCACGTTGGAGTTGCGCATGCCGCTCTTCTTGATCTTCTCGCGAACGGGAGCCCAATCGAGCTTGCCGCCACGGGGGACATCGACCGGGATGCCGCGCTCTTTTTCGAGGATCTCGATGGTATCCTGCGGGAGGAGACCACGATCCCACTTGGAGCCGCGATAGCTGGAGTAGGTGCCACGCTCGGCCGCGAGATCGCTGGAGGCATTGTAAGCGCAGTAGGCGATGGCTTCCATGAACTCGTCGTTGAACTCGACCGCTTCTGGGCTGGCAAAGCCAAGGCCCTTCTTGAAGAGCGCATTTTGCAGGCCCATCACGCCCAGGCCGATCGGGCGATGGCGCATGTTGGAGCGCTTGGCCGCTTCGGTCGGGTAGAAGTTGATGTCGATGACGTTGTCGAGAGCGCGCACGGCGACCGTGATGGTCTCACGAAGCATATCGAGATCGAGACGGCCATCGTCGCGAACGTGGGTGTCGAGGACGACGGAACCCAGGTTGCAAACGGCGGTCTCATCCTCGCTGGTGTTCAGCGTGATCTCGGTGCAGAGATTCGACGAGTGGATGACGCCGACATGGTCCTGCGGCGAGCGAAGGTTGCAGGGATCCTTGAAGGTGATCCAGGGATGGCCGGTCTCGAAGAGAGCCTTGAGCATCTCCTTCCAGAGATCGATTGCGGGAATCTGGCGACCGTGGATCTTGCCTTCCTTGGCCTGAGCTTCGTAGTAGGCGTAGCGCTCCTCGAATTTCTGGCCGTAGGTCTCGTGGAGATCGGGCACTTCATTCGAGCGGAAGAGGGTCCACATTTCGCGGGCCTCCATGCGCTTCATGAAAAGATCGGGCACCCAGTTGGCGGTGTTGAGATCGTGGCAGCGGCGGCGTTCGTCGCCGGTGTTCACGCGGAGCTTGAGGAAGTCCTCAATGTCGTTGTGCCAGCTCTCGAGATAGGCGCAGCCGGAGCCGCGACGCTTGCCGCCCTGGTTCACGGCGACGAGTTGATCGTTGTGCAGCTTGAGGAAGGGGATCACGCCCTGGCTCTCGCCATTCGTGCCCTTGATGTAGCCACCGGTGCCGCGCACCGAGGTCCAGGAGCCACCGAGGCCGCCGGCCCACTTGGAGAGGAAGGCATTCTCCGCGATACCGCGGATCATGATGCTCTCGATATTGTCGTCGACCTTGTACAGGTAGCAGCTGGAGAGCTGGCTGTGCATGGTGCCGGAATTGAACAGCGTAGGCGTGCTGGAGCAGAAGCGGCGGGACTTGTAGAGATTGTACAGGCGGATGATCCAATCCTCGCGATCCTTTTCCTCCTGGATGAAGAGGCCCATGGAAACGCGGAGCCAGAAGAACTGGGGCGTCTCGATGCGGCGGGCCGGCTTGCAGGTCTTGTCGACGATGAGGTACCGATCGTAGAGGGTCTGGACACCGAGGTACTCGAAGTCGAGATCGGCCGAGGGATCGAGTGCGTCGGCGAGTTGGTCAAGATTGAACTGGAGAAGCTTCGGGCTGAGGCGTTCGATGGCGACACCGTGGCGGAGGTACTTCTTGAAGGCCTTCTTGTGGGCCTCCTTCAGCATCTCGATGCCGTCCTTCATGATGCTCCAATCGAGCACTTCCTCGTAAATATAGGAGAGAAGGATGCGGCCGGCGAATTTGGCGAAATCCGCGTCCTTCTCGATGAGCGCGCGGGAGTTCATGATCACCGTGCTGCGGAGGCCTTCCTCGGTAATCTCGGTGCCGATGGAGCGGCGGAGCTCGCGCTCGATGCGATTTTCATCGAGGCAGAGGTCGAGGCCGATGGCGGCAAACTGGATGCGGCGCTTCAGCTCGCTGCCATCCCAAAAGATGCTTTCGCCATTTTTCTTGCGGACGACGATGAGGGAATCCTGCTCGTCGGGCACAGTCTGGGTGACGACCTCGCGATGGAGGGCGCGCTGGGCGCGATAGAGGATGTAGCTCTCGGCCACCTTGTAATAGCCCTGGCGCATGAGTTCTTCCTGCACCATGTCCTGAATGTCTTCGATGTGAATGAAGGCGCGGTCGCCGCGGCGCACGCGAGCGGAAACGGCGCGGGCGATCTTCGTGGCGCCCTCGGCGTCCTCGCGGGCAGAGAGGAAGGCCTTGCGGGTGGCGATCTCGATCTTGTTTTCGTTCCAGGGAACGACCGTGCCATTGCGACGGATGAGACGGGCGGCGATGGTGGTCGAGGTCATCTCGCGGGGATCTTCATCCACGGCGGAGGAGCCATTGACGGAGCGCTTGAAGACGAGGCTCTTGGCCACGTCGTGGGCGTCGTTTTCGATGAGGGCCTTTTCAATAAGCAGGGAGAGGTCGTACTCGGAGAGCTTCAGGCCATGGCCTTCGCGGATGGGATCGAGCAGGCGGGTGGCGACGGAGTGGGCGACATTTGCGACAAAGGCGCGGTTTTCCTCGTTGAAGATATCCTTCTCCTCGCGGGAGAGCAGGAGATCGGTCAGCGCGGAGCCGATTTCATCGGCCACATCGGCGAGATTGAACTGGTGCTCCTCGCCGGCGCCACGCGTGACGATGATGTCGGGCAGCGCGGTCTGGTAG
>FTBG01000416.1_pt1 | contig 41621 bp, 40 predicted proteins | sample 1639311 | NCBI WGS metagenome assembly FTBG01 (sample SAMEA3914864, study PRJEB12502) | metagenome | biome: forest; material: soil | place: USA | collected 2012-03-12 | depth 0.3 m | reverse complement strand
GGGTATCTTGTGGCATTATCCCGAGGTGCTGGAGGAGGAGTTCAATCCGAAATTCCGAGGCATGAAGTGGCCGGGGAAACCGGAACATTTCACGCGCTGGCAGCAGGGGGAAACCGGCTTCCCCATCGTGGATGCGGCCATGAGGGAGCTCAACCAGACGGGCTTCATGCACAATCGCTGCCGCATGATCACGGCGATGTTTCTGACCAAGGATCTGCATCTCGACTGGAGGCTGGGTGAGGGGTACTTTATGCAGAAACTGGTGGATGGAGAGATCGCCAGCAACAACGGAGGCTGGCAATGGAGTGTGGGCACCGGGGCGGATGCCGCGCCGTATTTCCGTATTCAAAATCCGTGGTCGCAGACGGCGCGCTTTGACTCCGCAGGCGAGTATATCAAGCGGTGGATTCCCGAGTTGCGTGACGTGGCGCCGGAGAAATTTGCAAGGCAGCCTGCCCCCGGAGAGCGGCTGTCCAGGGCCTATCCCGCGCCGGTGGTGGATCACGCCGAGGCCCGGCAAAAGACCCTCGATCTCTACAAGCGAGCGGCTGGGGCGGGCTCCTGAGGCCGATCGGTATTGATGAGGGTGAGCACCAGCACCCAGAAGACTTGAATGAGCACGGCGACGGGGAACTGCATCTCCGACGGCATGAAATAAATGAGGCAGACTCCCGGGATCCAGATGCACCATGCGGCCACCTGGGCTGGAAGCACGCGCTGGAGCAGGCGCTGCGGCTGAACCAACTCGCGAAGGGCCGCTGGTCGGAAAAAACGATCTCTCCACGCGAAGTAGGTCACGGTGGCCGGCGTATTGAAAAACAGGCTGAAGACGAACTGATCGACAAAAACCTTGCAGGCAATGGTCAGGAAGTCCGAGCCCGACCCAAACCACAGGACCTGGCCGCGATAGAAGAAATCAATCAGCACGCCGTCGGATCCCCAGAAGACAATGCCGGTCGCAATGTTCCAAAAATTCAGCCGGCTGACGCGGCCTTTTTGGAAAAATGCGATGCGCAGGATTTCCGGCATCACCGCCGCCGAGATCGAGTAGGACACAAAGGCAAAGACGAGGCCTGCGGAGTGCTTGATCGCGGCGACTTGAGCCAGGAAATCCCGGGTGCCCTGGTGCAGGAGATAGAGGAGGAGGAAAATGACCAGGAAAGCCTGCAGAAGCAGGCCGGGCAGAAGATTGGCCCGGATCGCCTGTCGCGCCGTGCCGAGTGCCTGGCGGAAATTCATGCGGCCTCCCAAAAAATCTCGCCTGCGCGCCGCCGGGCGTGGGCCCGGCCGGGCAGGCTGACCTTGGCGGGCCCGCTGCCATCATTGAGCAGGGAGAGCACGCGGGATGTTTCCTGATATCCGGCCTCGTTCAGGCCGCGGGCGCGCAGCCAGGCCAGCACGGTCCGGCGCCGCAAAGCGAGGGGCATGGCCCGCAGTTCCTTGCACCGGAGCTTTTCGCCGATGGTAGGGACTTGCGCCGCCATCCAGGCATCCTCTTCACGCAGGATCTCCCCGGCGCGCAGTACGGCATCGGCGAAGGATTTTCCAATGGCCTTTTCGATTTCCGGAATCACTTGATGGCGCAGGCGATTGCGCGTGTGAACCAGGTCGGCGTTGGAGCGGTCTTCGCGAAAGGGAATCCTGGCGGCCTTTGCGTAGTCTGTGATTTCGGCGCGACTGAGCCCGAGCAGAGGGCGGAGAATCTCCAGTTTGTGAAAGCGGGAGACCTCTTTCATCCCGCTCAGTCCAGCGGCCCCGGAGCCGCGCAGGAAGTTGAAGAGGATGGTCTCCACCTGATCGTCGCGGTGGTGGGCGAGAAAGATTCGCGAGCAGCGATGCTTCCGGGCGCAGGCCTCGAAGAAAGCCAGGCGCAACTCGCGGGCGGCGGTTTCGAGAGACTTGGCCTCGGTGCGGGCCAGGACGCGGACATCGACGCGCTGGGTTTCAAAAGCTGCGCCGAGTTTCTGGGCGGTCTTGCGGGCGAGTTCCGCGTCGGCGCGGGCGGCGGCCCCGCGCAGGCCGTGGTTCAAATGGCAGGCGACCAGCTTGGTGTAGCCGATCTCGCGCAGGGCATGGAACAAGGCCATGGAGTCGCGCCCGGCGGAGACGCCGACGAGATACTTTCTGCGCGGAGAGAAGGAGACGACGGCGGCGCGGACCTTGTCGGGAAAGTCACTCAATGGACTTGGCACCGAAGTACTGGTGCAGAGGCTCGGGCAGGCTTACCGAGCCGTCCGGCTGGAGGCCGGATTCCAGCAGGGCGACATAGAGGCGGGCCAGGGCGGTGCCGGAGCCGTTGAGCGTGTGACAGAAACGGTTTTTGCCACCCTCGGCCTTGTAGCGGAGGTTCATGCGGCGGGCCTGGAAATCGCCGAAGTTCGAGCAGCTCGAGACTTCGAGATAGTCATTCTGGCCGGGGGACCAGACTTCGATGTCGTAGGTCTTGGCCGAGCCGAAACCGATATCGCCCGTGCAGAGCTCGATGACGCGGTAGTGCAGGCCGAGGATTTGCAGCACGCGCTCGGCGTCGGCGGTGAGCGCTTCCAGCTCCGCGGCGGAATTTTCCGGGGCGCAGATTTTCACCAGTTCGACCTTGTCGAATTGATGCATGCGAATGAGTCCGCGGGTGCCCAGGCCGGCGGCGCCCGCCTCGCGGCGGAAACACGGGGTGTAGGCCACGTACTTGGTGGGCAGGGCGGCGAGGGGCAGGATTTCCTCCCGATGCAGATTGGTCACCGGCACCTCGGCGGTGGGCGCGAGGTAGAGTTCATCGCTGGCGATGCGGTACTGCTGCTCCTCAAATTTCGGCAATTGAGCCGTGCCGACAAGGGCCTCAGCCTTGATGACGTAGGGCGGGCTCACCTCGGTGTAGCCGTGCTCGGTGGAGTGGAGATTGAGCAGGAAATTGAGCAGAGCGCGCTCAAGCCGGGCACCCTGGCCGGTGTAACAAACGAAGCCGCTGCCGCTGATCTTCGCGGCGCGCTCGAAATCAAGCAGTCCCAGCCGCTGGGCGATGGCGAGGTGGTCCTGAGGTTTTTCCAGCGTGGGTTTTTCGCCCCAGCTGCGCAGTACGGGATTTTGCGAGGCATCCGTACCCTGCGGGACATTTTCGAGAGGAAGATTGGGCAGGGTGAGGAGCAACTCACGCTGGCGCGTTTCCAAAGCAGCGGACTCCTCGCCGAGCTTTTGCATCTCGGCGGCATAGGATTTTACCTGGGCTTCCGCGGCGGCGGTATCCTGACCCTGGGCGCGTTGCTTGCCGATTTCCTTGCTGAGCCGATTGCGATCGGCCTGGAGAGTTTGCAGGCGAGTCTCGGAGGTGCGGCGCTCGGTATCGCAGGCGAGAATGGCCTGGATGGTCTCACTGAAGTCGGCGCCGCGGGCGGCGAGGCGCGTGGTGACGTTTTCGGATTGTTCGCGCAGCAAACGGATGTCGAGCATTGGACAGAATTGGTAAAAGGAAGTTATACTGTGAACTTCCCTAAAAATGCCCGTTCAATTTCGCGATTACTATCAGACTCTCGGAGTAGCCAAAACCGCGTCGCAGGATGAGATCAAAAGCGCCTTTCGCAAGCTCGCCCGCAAGCACCATCCCGATGTGGCCACCGACAAGAAGACGGCCGAGGAGAAATTCAAGGAGATCAACGAGGCCTACGAGGTTCTGAGCGACCCCGAAAAGCGCCGGAAATACGATGATTACGGGGCCGACTGGCAGCAGGGGCCTCCGCCGCCGCGGCCAGGCGGGAGAGGCGCACAGGGCTTTCCAGGCGGCCAGGGAGGCTATGGCGGAGACGGGGCCGAGTTCCATTTTGGAGGGACCGGCTTCAGCGATTTCTTCGAGCAGATGTTTGGATCGCGGCGCGGCGGGTATTCGCAGGGGTTTTCGGATTACGAGGAAGGCCCGATGCGCGGGCAGGATATCGAGGCGGACTTTCTCGTTACGCTGGAGGAGGCGCTGCATGGTTCCACGCGCCAGATTTCGTTCCGTCGGGGCGAAACGGAGAAGGCGCAAACCTTCACGGTAAAGATTCCCAAGGGCATTCGGGAGGGGCAGCGTATTCGCCTAGCCGGCCAGGGGCGCTCCGGCGCGGCAGGCGGCGAGGCGGGCGATCTCTATCTGCGGATCAAGTTTGAGAAGCATCCCGAGTTTGAGCGCGAAGGCGACGATCTCTACTACGAACTGGAGTTGCCGGTGCACGAGGCGGTGCTGGGTTGCGAGAAGGAAATCCCGACCCCGGACGGCCGGGCGAAGCTTCACATTCCGTCGGGCACGCAGAATGGGCAAAAGTTCCGTTTGTCCAATCGGGGCTTGGCGGTGAAAGGCGGCGGCCGGGGAAATTTCTATGCGGTGATCAAACCGATTCTGCCCGCGCACCCGAGCCCTGAGGAACTGGAAATCTGGCGCAAGCTCGGCCACCACTAGAAACAAAAAAGCCGCCCGAAAGGCGGCTTTTCTGAAATTGTAATCAACGTCTGGCTCTAGGAGGCCGGAGTATTGTCGGTCGGGGTGTTGCCCGAATTGCTGGGATTGCCGCCGCTGCCGGAGGCTCCACCACCAAAGGAACCCAAAGTTGAAGTGCCCTGGTCACCGGTCGCCAAATCGCCGAGGCCCTGGTCATCCGTGAAGTAGCGGGTCTGCTGGCCATTCGTACCCTGGTCGTTGGAGGCGATCTTAATGTCGTTTTGGGTGGCGATGGTATCGAGGATCTGGGTGACTTTTTGATTTCCCTGAGTCGCCTCCAAGGCGGCGTTGAGGATCTCTGCCTTGGCTTTCTTATTGGGAGCCGACGCCATCACATCGGAGGCGATTTCCGGAATGACGGCTGTCTTGAGGGCGTTGGGCACCGAGCTGATGGCCAGACCGACGATTTCCGTGGTGAATCTCGGCTCGGCTTGGACGGCCGCATTGACAAACGCCGGGATGACCTTGGCCGCGGAGGCGGGATCGTTGAGCAGCTTTCCGCCGACAAACTCGGTCGCAAAGGCGACGATCTCAGGCGCATAGGATGGGCTGGTCTTGATCGCCGCAAGCACTGCGGCGGTGACGGCGGCAGGATTGGTAAAATCGGTGATGGCCGAAAGCGCGTCGAGAAGACTGGTCTTGACCTTTACAGGAAGCGGCTTGGCTTTGGGTTGCGCGGCCTGAATATCGGCCACGAAGAAGGCCTGCATGGCCAGAACCATGAAAGCGGTGGTGATCGCAGAAAATAGTTTCATGAGGTATCCCTGTTTTACGGCACACAATACTGGCCGTTGGCAAAAATCAAGCAAATTGGATGCCAGTCAGGCGTTTGGGCGCAAATAAGCTAGCGAATTTTCATGAGATTCGCCGGCCCGAAAATTGAGAGGATTTCGGTCCGCCCGCTTTTACGTCGCGTCGGGCAGAATCTGCTTGGTGAGCCGTTTCACACCATCGTGGGCAAACTCGCTCGCAGGATACAGTTTTTGGGCTCTCAGATACCACGCGAGGCTGGAGCCTGGCTGGCCTTTCTCCTCGAGGTCTTCGGCCACGCGAATGGCATGAACGAAGTCGGAGGCTTTGGTGGTGAGATCGGCTCTGGCCTGATTTAACTTGTTATCGTCGGGGAACTTGCGAAAGGCCTTTTCCGCGCTTTCCCAGGCGCCAGGGAAATTTTGGTTCTTTTCAATTTCCTGAGCCTGGACAAGGGCGGTTTCGATGACTTGCATATCGCCCAGCACCTTATTGAGCTTTTCTTGCTCGGCGGGATCCGTGGCGGTCGCGGCGATAAAGCGGGCTTTCTCGTCGTAGATTTGGCGATAGCTCTTCAAGGCGAGCAATTGCTCGAAGTCGATCACGGCCCGGGCCTGGACGTCCCCTTGCTCGGAGATTTTGGCATAGACTTCGGCCAGAAGCGGATTGCGAGGCCAGATGACGGCGGCAGCCCGGATTTCCTCCTCCAGAGTCACTTTATCGCCAGCCACGGCTGCATTTTTGGCCTTGGCGATATGCATGGCCGAAATCTGCCGCGCCGTCTCGATGGCGGCCATGGGCTTGGAGTTGTCAAAGTCCTTCGCGGTCTCGGCGAGATCCTTGAGGATCTTTTCGGCGAGGGTGTAGTCGTGCATGTCGATGGCGCTCACGAGCTGCTTGGATTTTTGATAGAACGCCAGTGCGCGGCGCTTGTCGTCGCGAGGCAGGGTGCGAACCTCGGGCATATATTCGCCGACGATGAAGGTTTCGCCGAGGCGCTTGGTGGCGCTTTCCATCTCGCCCTTCTCGAGCAGGAATTGGAAGGCGGCGATGCCCTCGCGCACATCGCGCATGATCTCGTTGGCCATGGAATCAACCGTTCCCATGGTGGGAGGGAGTCCGCTGGTCTTGGAGAAAAGGTTCTTGGCGTCCTCGCCTACACGCAATTGGCTGTCGCCATCCGCAAAGACGCTGCGGTAGAAGCGGGTGCCGATCACGACGTGCTGAAAGCGGCGCTGGAGGAAGTGCTGAACGATGAGGGCCTGGAAATCGATTTTGACCTGAAGCTCGGCGACCTCCTTCTTGAGTTGATTGGTCTTGAGCAGAGCAGTGATCTCCGCCTTGCGGGTGAGGATGGGCTGGAGTTCCATGTCTCGCCTGGTCTGGTCGTTCTTTTGGGCCTCCTGATTAGCCCCGCCATCCTTGCCTTTGCCGCCACCGCCACCACCGCTGCTTTCGAGCAGATTGGATTGGGCGGCCATCTTGGCGTTCCAGTCGAGGCGCTTGAGTTCCTCTTCGAGGGTCTTGCTGGCCACGGAAAGGCGATCGTTGTTTTTGCGGGCCATCCAGGCGGAATAAACCTGGTTGCCAAGGGCGTCGCACAGGGCGGCGTCCTCCGGGTATTGGGAAGCCTTGGAAAGAAGCTGGAAAGCGGTATCGAGGGATTGCGGGGTGACCCGGCCGGGCGCCAGCAAATCCATGATCTGCTGGAGGACTTTTTGGTAGGCCTGGTCGACTTCCCGAGTGGCGGGAGGAGCGTTCAGGTACTTCTCAAAGCGGGCTTCAAAGAGGCGATTGTTACTGATGTTCCAGCTCTTGCCGTCCCAACTGGTCACTTCGCTGCTGGGATCGAAAAAGGGGACGTCCTTGCCGAGGAAGTTATTTCCACCATTGGCGGCATTGCCTCCGCCGGCCCCGGCTGGGCCTGGTGCAGGGGCGGCCGGAGCGGGGGCGGGCGCTGGAGCACCGCCTCCGCCAGCGGGTGCCGCATCAGGTACTTGGGCCAGGATCGTTCCGATCGAGGCCAATAATGCTGCCAGGGGGAGTTTCATAATGATTTAGGCTTTCTGTAGCTTTTTCGCGCGTAATATACCCTTGTCGTCGACTTCTAGCAAAAAAATGAATTTCTGACCCTTTTGGATGTTCACCTGATTGAATTCATTGGGGATCAAAATCGAGATGACCTGGTTGTCCTTGTCGACTCCGATGGAAAAAAGCCGGCCGCCGGAGGGAGACCAGGCCAAAGAGCTTAGAACTTCACCTTCGATCTTATAGACATTGCTCCGCAGGCTGTTGGCATTGTCCATATAGACCGCGACATCAAGGGTCGGGTAGGTTCGGAAAGGATCGCCCGTCGTGCTAATGAAAAGGCTGGAACCAAGGAATGCCACAATGACCAATCCGACCGCCGAAATGATCCAAATGGGCTTAAATGTACTTTTACTGCGTCGCGCCACGCACTCTCCTATCGTTGTGGTCTGGGAACATCAATGCCAAATCTCGAAAGGTCACGGTCCAACGAGGGTGAAGCCTAGTTTTTGAAAATACGCCCGAACCCGGTCGGGCTGGTCGCCCTGGATTTCGATTTCCCGGCCCTGCACAGTGCCGCCGCAGCCGAGGGACTTGCGCGCATCGCGGCAGAGGTTTTCGATTTCGGGAGGGGAGAGATGGGTGGGGAACTGGCTCACGATGACGACGGTCTTGCCGCCACGGTTGGACTTCTCGCGACGCAGGACGAGACGGTGGGCCTTTTTTTCGGGCTTTTTGGGCAGGGTCGAGGGGAGCGGCTCTTCGGGACCAGCCGGGAGTCCCTGCATCTCGAAGGCGGCAAAGGGGGATTGCAGGGGCTTTTGCTCGACGGAAAGCGGGATCTTCTTCGACACGACCCCGCCAACTAAGCACGAAAACGCCCGAAAATCGCGAAGATTTTCGGGCGTTTCGGGAAATAAATCCAATTAAGCCGTGGTGGCCTTTTCGGAACGCTTGCGCAGGTTAGCGTCGAGGATCTTCTTGCGAAGACGGAGCGACTTGGGCGTGGCCTCGACGTACTCGTCGGGAGCGATGTACTCCAGGGCGCGCTCGAGGCTCATGACGAGCGGAGGCGCGAGGGAGATGCCCTTGCCGTCGCCCTGGGAGCGCATGTTCGTGAGCTTCTTGGCTTTGCAGGGATTCACGGGCATGTCATCGGGGCGGGCGTTTTCACCCACGATCATTCCTTCATAGATTTCTTCCTGAGGCCCGATGAAGAGACGGCCGCGCTCCTGGATGGTGTCGAGAGCGTAGGCCATGCTGATGCCGCCTTCCATGGAGACGAGCACGCCCTTGAGGCGGCTTGGAATGTCGCCCTTGTGCGGGCCGTATTCCTTGAAGAGATGGCTCGCGATGCCGTGACCCTTGGTCAGGTTGACAAGATCCGTCTCGAAGCCAATCAAACCGCGGGTCGGGATAACCGCCTCGACGAGCACATTGTGAGGATTGTGCTGCATGTTGGTGATTTCCGCCTTACGGCCGGCCAGGGACTGAAGGATGGCGCCGAGGTCGTCGGGTGGCACGTCCACGTAGAGATTTTCCATGGGCTCGATGAGCTTGCCGTCTTCCGAGCGCTGGAAAATCACTTCCGGACGGGAAACGAGGATCTCAAAGCCTTCGCGGCGCATTTGCTCGACGAGTACGGCGATCTGCATCTCGCCACGGGCCTTGATCTCGAAGTGACCGGCGACGTCCGTCTCAGCAAAGCTGATGGAAACGTTCGTGCGGGTTTCGCGGACCAGGCGGTCCTTGATCTGACGGGCGGTGAGGAGCTTGCCTTCGCGACCAGCCAGAGGCGAGTCGTTCACGCAGATCTTCATCGTGATGGTCGGAGGATCGATATGCACGAAAGGCAGAGCCTCGCGCTCTTCGTTATCGGAAATGGTCTCGCCGATGAAGACGTCTTCGTAACCGGTGATGCCGACGATATCGCCTTCAAAGGCCTCTTCGATCTGGACTTTCTCCAGGCCTTCGTGACTGAAGAGGGCGGTGACGTTGGCGCGGGTCTTCTTGCCGGTATGGTGGAAACAAACAGCACTCTGGCCGAGTTTCACGCTGCCGCTGACGATGCGGCCGTAGGCGATACGACCGAGGTAATCGCTGTAATCCAGGTTGGAAACGAGGAACTGAAAGTAATCCTTGTCGGACTTTTTGGGAGCCGGGATATGCCAGGCGATGGCCTCGTAAAGAGGGACCATGGTCTCGCTGGGGTCAACCAGCTCGCGCTTGGCGTAGCCGGCCTTGGCGCTGGCGTAGATATGAGGGAAGTCGAGCTGCTCGTCCGTGGCATTCAGTTCCAGGAAGAGCTCGAAAACCATGTCGAGCACCTTGTGGGGACGGGCGTTTTCGCGGTCGATCTTGTTGATGACCACGATGGGCTTGAGGCCGTTTTCCATGGCCTTGCGGAGCACGAATTTGGTCTGGGCCTGAGGACCGTCGTGGGAATCGACCACGAGGAGCACGCCGTCGACCATCTTCATGATGCGCTCGACCTCACCGCCGAAATCGGCGTGGCCGGGGGTGTCGACGATATTGATATGGTAGTCGTTCCAGCGGAAAGCGGCGTTTTTGGCGCGGATGGTGATGCCCTTTTCGCGTTCAAGGTCCATCGAGTCCATCATGCGCTCGTCGGTCTTTTGGTTGGCGCGGAACGTGCCAGCCTGCTTCAGGAGCTGGTCAACGAGAGTGGTCTTGCCATGGTCGACGTGGGCGATGATGGCGATGTTTCGAATGTTTTGCATAGTCTTCCCCGGGTTGGCGGGCCGCGTACTATGCTCGGGTGAAAGGGGGCTGTCAACTGACAGGTGGCAGGAATCGGCGGCTGGATGTATCAATGGCGCCAGTTCCGCGTTGATGGTGGATTTAATATGTTGATGATAAGGGTCTTGGATAAGTTTCGTTTGATGTGCAAAGAGGGGGGATGGGTTGTAACACTCTGAAATACAGAAAGTTGTATGATCCTTGGGTGCCGGAGAGGAACCAGGAGTCAGGATGGGCGGTGATGCGTGAAATACCCTACAAATTTCAAAATGTGCAGGCGTTGATTGCGGAGGGCGGGGTCGGGTGAAAGGCCTGAAGCCAGAGAGAACGCGTGAAATCCCATACATTTTTTCGGGAAGAGAGGCGCGGGAGTTCGGGAAAGAGGGGTGGCAGGCGTCGGTCAGGGCGGAGCCAGCGGCGACAAGGCGGGTGAATTGTTCGTGGTGGGGATCGGGGAGGTCTGGCATGGGGAAAGTCAGTACCATTTCCAGAAGGAAGAGTCAATACATGCAGGTAACTGGTTTGCACGAGGGTTTAGAGGGAATCTCGGATTGGTGTGAAACCGAGCGATTTTTGTATGGGAGCATAGTTCGAGGGTGTTTTTCAGCCTCTTTTTAAGGATAAGAATTGACTTGAGGACTACAGGTGTAGGAGATAAGAAGTCTCACAACTGTAAGACTTCTATGAACGATCCTGCGCCAAGTATATCCGACAGTGAATGGGTGGTGGCATCCGTGGTCTGGGAGGAAGGGGGGCTGACGGCGACCCAGATCGCCGAGCGGCTCACCACCAAGTGGAAGTTGAAGACGGTGAACACCTTCCTGACGCGCTTGGTGGGCAAGGGAGTGCTGCTGGCCGAGCGAGAGGGGAGGGCGTTCCGGTACACGGCGCGGATTCCAAAAGAGCAATGCGTGCGGGCGGAGAGCGAGTCGTTCGTGAAGCGGGTTTTTGGCGGAGCGGTGGCGCCGATGCTGGCGCATTTTTGCGAGGCGACGGATTTGACGCAGGCCGAGGTCGATGAGCTGAGGCAGATTTTGAACCGGAAGGCGGGGAAATGAGAGTTTTGCTGTTTCTCTGTCTGGTGAGCGCAGCCTGGGCGGAAGAGCCGCTGGTGGAGGTGCAGGGGCAGTTTATCCACGCGACGCGGGCGCAGATGGAGGCAGCGCTGGATGCGGCCAAGGCGAGACACACGGCAACCCTGTTTACGGCCGAGCAGATGGAAACGATCCGAGCCAAGCTGAAAGAGAGCGGTGCGGAAATCTTCAGCGAGCCACGGGCCACCACGCAGGGCGGCGAGACGGCCCGGGTGATGGCGGTGCGCGAGGTGGTTTATCCTTCGGAATTTGAGGCCTCGACCCAGGAAAAGGGAAAGTTGGTCCCGACCAACTTTGAGACCCGCAATGCGGGAGTGGTGCTGGAGGTGAAAATCGCGGTGCAGGCCGATGGGAAGCTCCGTCTGGTGGCGCATTCGACGTATACGCGATTCCTGGGCTTTATTGATTACAGCACGGCCAAGGAGGCAAAGCTGGCGCTGGAAGATCTCTTAAAGGCGCCGTTGAGCGCGGGAGGTTTGTGGAAGCCGGTTTTCGCAACATATTCTGTGGAATCGACCTTTCGTCTGGCCAAGGGACAGACGGCGCTGATGGGCGGACCGGTGAAGCTGGACCAGGACTTCGACACCCAGGGGGAGGACGTGTTTGTCTTCCTCACCGCCGCCGTAGTGCCGCGCGATTGATCTTATGGCGAACGCGCTCCAGTCTCTGCCCGGTTGGTTGATCGATGCGACGCTGCAGGGAACGCTGGCGATCCTGGTGGTCTGGCTGATCATCCCTTGGGTACGCCGCGGGCTGGGCGCCCAGGCTGCCTATATACTCTGGGGGCTGGTGCTGTTGCGGTTGCTGCTGCCATGGCAGCCCGCATCGCCGTTCCATTGGGGAATTTCCCTGCCGGAGATTCGGGAGGTCGATGCCTCCGCGCTCAGGATCAGCGTGACGACCGAGGAAAGCGAGCCGGCACCAACTGTGGCCCGAGCGCCTGTGGCGCAAAAAATCCAGCTTCCGGTGGCGTTGCTGGTCTGGCTGGCCGGAGTGTGGCTCATCGTGGGATTTTCGATGGTGCGCAGCCTGCGGGCGGCGCGGCTGGCGGGGCGGGCGCGGGAGATCTCGGGCGATCCCCGTTTAGTGAGGGTGAGGGAAAGCCTGCCGCCCATGCGGGTGCAGATCCGGGAGACCGGGGAACTGCGCAGCCCGGCGCTGACGGGGCTGTGGCGTCCAGTGATCCTGTTGCCGCTGGATTGGCGGGAACGATTGAACGACGAGCAATTGCGCTGCGTGCTGGCGCATGAGGCGGGGCATCACCGCCGCCGAGATCTGCTCTGGAGGTGGACTTTTCTGATTGCGCGGGCGCTGCATTGGTTCAATCCCCTGGTGTGGCTGGCGGAGAGGGCCGCGCGGACCGACCAGGAGATGGCCTGTGACGAATGGGTGTTGCGGCACGATCGCACCGCCAGCGCGGAGTGCTATGGCGAGGCGCTGCTGGTCTCAGCGCAAAGGCTGGGGGGAGGTGCACGTTTTGGTTTTTCCGTGCAGGCCGACATGGCGGAGTCGCGAGTCGGGCTGCGGAGACGGATCATGCATCTGGCCAGGATTCGCCCGCGCGGCTGGCGCGCCCTGGCGGCTGGGGTGCTGCTGACGGGATTTTTGCTCATGGTGACGGGCCCGGCGCGAAGCGTAACACCACCCGTAGAGGAACCGGCGGAGCCGTCCGCCGTCGCGCAGGCCAAGGTACCCGATGTGGCTCCGGCAGAGCCCGCGCAGGAAAATAAGGCGAAGCCCCCGGCGAATGGTTCCAATGTGTTGATCGAAGTAAAGATCCTGGAAATTCCACCGGAACTTATTTCCTCCAGCCTGGGAGCGGACAAAAGCCAGGAAGGGACGATTGCCGTACGCGCGATTTATCACAATGACGAGTTTCAGCGCTTCCTGCATGGATTGAACGACAAGGAGGGCGTCGAGTTGATGTCCGCGCCGTCCGTCACGACGCGGTCGGGACAGCGCTCGACCATTCAGATCGTGCGGGAGTTCCGTTATCCCACGGAGTTTGAGCAAGCCGGCGCGGATAGCCTGAAGGCGGGCGTGCGAATTCCGCCAACCCCGACCGCCTTTGAGACGAAACCCATCGGGGTGACGCTGGAATGCGAACCCACGGTTCGAAAGGACGGCACGATCGATCTCACCATCTCGTCGCGAGTGGTGGAGTTCGAGGGCTTCATGGATTTTGCGGGGAGCCGGGCGGCGAAAAGCGACCTGAAGAAAGACCCTCTCGTCGATACCTACCAGCCGGCCGAGGAGGGCGGAGCGATCAAGCAGCCCATCTTTGCCTCCCGGGAAATGACCAACAAGATTGCAGTGCGTTCGGGAGAGACCGCCGTGCTGGGAGGAATCACTTCGAATTTCCGAAAAGTGGCCGACACTCTGGAAGCCAGCTCGGCGAAAGAGCCCGAGGTGAAACGCGTGCTGTTCATCTTCATGACGGCTACGGCGGTGCGGGCGGATGGGCAAAAGCGTGGCGCGAGTGCGAGTCAGACAACGCCGGGGCGAAACGGCGAAAGGTTTTACGCAGTGCCGGCTCCGGACAAACCGGGGTATGTGACGAGCCCCTACGCGCCCGAGGCGGGGTATATCGACGTGCGGGGATTTGAGGCCGGGACGGAGGTGAAGGATCCCTATACCGGGCAAATCCTACTGGTGCCGGGTGCGAACGGGAAGGAGCCGGACCCGAAGAGCCCGCTCAGTAAGGCAGCTCGGATCACCATTCCCTCGGTGGAGTTCAAGAATTTGACCATCGTCGAGGCGATGAACTTGCTGAAAAGCAAGGGCGTGGAATTCGATCCCGAACCGGAGGCCAACCGGCGCGGGGTGAACCTTGTGTTGAAAATGGCGCCGGATCGCTCCTTTGACGATACCCACCGGATTTCGGCCACACTGACCAATGTATCGCTGCTTGATGCGCTCAAGCGGGTCGCGGCGGCAGGAGGGCTCTCCGTGGAGGATGAAAAGTATGCCGTGGCGCTTGCACCGGAGAATCCTCAACTCCTGAGCACCCGGGTGTATCGGGTGCCGAGGACGTTCCTGCCCGACCTGCAAAAGGCAGATAGCAAGGCGGTGCAGGAATACTGGAAGACCCGGGGAATCGGTTTTCCCGAGGGAGCGACGGTCTCCTTTCTCCCGCCGGCGAGATTAGTCCTGCGCAACACGATGGACGAGCACACCAAAGTGGGGACGCTTTTTCTGGCGCAGCAGGACGAGGATGGAGTGCGGCCCCGGTTCTTGGAGGCCAATGCGGAGGATCCGGAAATGAATCCGGCGCGACCCACGCCAACGCCGAGAGCAAAGGATTTTAAGATTGAGAAGGTGGAAGCCCGCGAAGCGGCCAAGGGAGCGAAGACCTTTACCGTCACGATGCGGCATCTCGGGCAACGCGCTCCCAAAGCAGGAGAACTCAATGTGGTCGCCTATTTTTATGAAAGCTCCAAAAAGGGCAACATCGACAATCTGGTGTCGAATTCATCCCCTCAATGGCTTACCCCGCCCACCGATTGGAAGGATGGAGAGAAGGCGGTTTTTGAATACAAGCCGAGCAGCGTGGGAAAGCAGTATGCCGGCTGTGTGGTGGCTGTCTTCTATCGCGGCGAGATGCAGGATCGATGGGGGAGTTCCGAGGAATTGCTGAGTCATTTTCCCAGCGTGCCAAAATAGCGCAGACGGGAAATTCCATCGCCCGCCGCTGGCGATTGGCTCGACTTTGGCGCGGCGTTTGCTCATGGTTTGGCCTTATGCGTGACGAATTTATGCAGGCGGCGATTGATGAGGCGAAGAAGGGTTTGGCCGAGGGCGGGATTCCGATTGGGTCGGTCATCGTGCACCACGGGAAGATCATTGGCCGCGGGCATAATATGCGGGTGCAGCAGGGGAATCCGTTGCTGCATGGCGAGATGAGCGCCTTTCAGGACGCGGGCCGCCAACCGGCCTCGGTGTATCGGGAGTGCGTGCTTTATACGACGCTTTCGCCCTGTCCGATGTGCAGTGGCACGTCGCTGCTTTACAAGATTCCGAAGATCGTGATCGCGGAGAATACGACTTTCATGGGCGGCGAGGAATGGCTGCGTCACGAGGGGGTGGAGTTGGACGTGATCAACGACGAGGAGTGTATCGAGATGATGCGGAAGTTCATCGCGGATCGTCCCGAGCTCTGGAACGAGGATATCGCGGTTTAGGGGATTGAGGTGCTTTAGGGCGCGTCGGCTTTGGAATTGCTTATGACTCGGTTTGGTCTAGGTTTACCGTGATGGTAACAATAGCCCACAGTCCGGTGCACTCGGATTCCCGTGTGTTGGGAGGGACTCTCGTATTTCGCAATACCCGGGTGATGGCGCAGACGTTACTGGACTACCTTGCGGCGGGAGATTCGCTGGAGTTGTTCCTTGAGCATTTTCCAACGGTTAACCGTGAAGATGCGATTGAATTTATAAAGCTGGCTCGTGAAGAAGATTATTCTGGATGAGAATCTGCCGATCGCGTTTCGGCATTTCCTTCCCGAATTTGATGTTGTGACGGTGCAGTTTCAAGGCTGGTCGGGCATTCAGAATGGCGAATTGGTCAAATTGATCGACGGGAAGTTTGATGTGTTTTTGACGGGAGATAAGAATCTACGCTATCAGCAGAATATTCAGGGGAGAGATATCTCCATCGTGGAACTCCCCTACACTCGATTGGGTTCTCTGGAGCCCTATGTGGAAAGAATCAAGCAAGCTATTGATGTGGCCGAGGCTGGCAGCTACACCGTGATCGAGAGGTAGGGAACGCTGTTGCGCGGGGCGCGTGGACTACTTGAGATCCACTCTGGCAAACGGCTCGTCGGAGATTGCGACGAGGCCGGAGAAGGGGAAGTCGAGGTTGACGATGGTGTAGAGGGTAATCGCAATGATGGCGGTGAGGAGCATGGTCATGGCGGCTTGGGCGTTGAAATTTTGAGCGCCGAAGAGGAAGGAAAAGCCGATGGTGAGGGCTCCGCCGGCGAGGAGCACGCACCAGAGAAAGGGAACGAGGCCGGTGCAGGAATCGTCGATGCGGGACGAGCGCAGATCCTGCATTTGGTTCAGGCTGCGCACGGACTCATGGAAGAAGACGTCCTCGGAAGTATCGGCGACTTTGTGGGCGGCGTAGGCGTGTTCGATCTGCCGGAGTAGCTTGGAGGCCTCGGGATCCGCTTCTCCGATAGCCAGGCTTTTCCATTCGCGGGTGACGACCGCGTCGCGGTAGGCGCGCAGGAGTTGCTGGATTTCTTCCTTGAAGGGGGAGGGGAAGGCGATGGAGTTGGAATAGAGCTCGCTGAGACAGCGGGCCTCCTGCACGACATTGGTGCCCGTCGTGGCGTAAAACTGCCAGGTCGTGGCCACAATGAAGGCGAGGAAGACGCCGTACACGGTGCCCAAAGTGCCGAAGAAAGGTCCGGTGACGTCGTGATGCTGGCGGAGATATTCCGCCGTGACGAATTTCCGGGTGAGAAGCAGCCCAAGGTAGGAAAGTAAAACCGGCCCGGCGACGCAGACGATGGCCAGCATCAGGGGCGAGAGCTTCAGGACGAGGAGTTGCTCGAGGGAGAGAGAAGTGCCCAACAGGTGTAGCATTGGTCGGAGGGCTGGTTGCTTTTTTTCAACGACCCAGCGGGAGACCGGGAACGACAGGAGGAGCCTGCCAGCTCAGAAGGTTGACGAGGCGGAGGCCAGAGTCGGTGAGCTTTGGCGCGCTCGGGGTGCCGGTGACCAGGCCACGGGTGGCATGGCGAAGAGGGACGCCGCCGGTGTCCTTGACCCAGGTAACGGTGGGCTGTGCGACCGCCTGGGCAGCCGGGACGATCTTGAGAGGAACGGCGTGCCGCGAAAAGGTAACGGTCCAGGCGGGAGGGGTGGCGGGTGAGCCGCGGGGGACCATCCAGGGATAGTTGCGGGGCAGCTCGAAGCCGGGGGAATTGTTGATGGTGACGGAAAAGGCGGGGGGGAGCGTGGCGATGTAGTCCGAGATATGGAGGCTGGGATTGGAGGCAGCTGCGAGGAGGAGCCCGGCGGGATCGATGCCGTAGAGGTTGAGGCCGTTGTAGAGACCGTGGGGATTGGGGTCGGCGGGAAAATTGTATTTCTGCCACGACTCGAAGTCCTTGCTCATCATCAGGCAGACTTCAAAGTGGGTGTGGGCCCGCTCCTTGTCGATTCCGGCTCCGGTGAAGCCCATGATGCCGATGACCTGGCCCTGGCGCACGGCCTGGCCCGGCTCGACGAGAATCTGCGAGAGATGGGCGTAGAGCGTGTAGTAGGCGCATCCATCCCAATTGTGCTCGATCACGACATAGCGGCCGTAGTTGGAAGCGCCGGCCAGCTTGCTGGCGTGGACGACCTGGCCGGTGGCGGCAGCGCGGACCTCATCGAGAGGATTGCCGGCGGGATCGCGATGCATGGGAGCGATGTCCACGCCCTCGTGCATCTGAATGTAGACCACCTGCCCGGCCTCGCGCACGGGACCGCGCACAAAGCCATATTGGCCACCCTGCCAGGGCTTGGACTTCTCGTTCTCGAAATCGCGGTTCACATACATGAAAAACTCCTCGGGATGGCCCGCGAGGAGATTGCGATTGTCGGTCGGGAAGTCGATGAGGGGTTCGGCCCTCAGGAAGGAAGCAGTAAGAAGGAGGAGCAGGCCAAGACCCCGGAGGAGCATCATTTTTTCGGAGTGGGTTTTGGCGTGGGGGTGGGCTTGGGTTGGCTTTTCTTGATCTCCGCGAGGCGGCCTTCGGCCTTCTTCTTCTGCGCGCTGAACTCCTTTTCCTTGCTCATGGTGGGGTAGCGGGTCTGGAGCTGCAGCACCTCCTCGGGCGAGAAGCCGTAGGGAATCATCATCAGGCCGTTGGTGATCTTTTTATCGCAGAGCATCACGCAGGCCAGGCGACCGTTGATCAAGACCATCACGAGGGTGTCCTTCTTGTCCATGGTGTGCTGGGCGAGCTTGTTGGTGCCGTCGGCGTCGAGCTGGAAGTAGGCCCCGATGGATCCGTTGTTCGGGAAGGGATAGAACGAGACGATGTCCCGTTCGTTCACGATGGGCACCTTGTCCATCCAGGTGTGCTTTTTGGGAAAGGTGAGATCGACCGGTACGGCGAAGGTGGCGGAGTCGGTCTCCTTGGCCTCGGCGTGGAGCCGGATCGTGACCGGGTACTTTTCCGCCGCCTGCAGGGAAAAGATGGGCAGCAGAAAAAACAGAAGGTAGCGACGCATGAGCGGATCATATTTATCGAGAAGGGATTTGCAACTGCGGGCGGCATCCGTTAGCAAATCCGGCGAATGAGATCACTCGTGACGCTTTTGGCCCTGCTCACGCCGGCGCTGGCCTTTGGGCAGACGGCACCCGGCGCCAGACCCACTCCCCGGCCCGATATGCGACAGGGAGCGGCGGCATTTGCGATGCGTGCGCCCGACGAGGGCAGCCCGTTTTTCGCCGACCGCGAGGCCGCCAAGGTGGCCCTGGAAAAGGCCGGTACCTCCAATAGCAACGCCGAAGGGGTGGCGGTCTATCCCCGGGTGAAGGATTCTCCGAACAGCGCCTCGGCCATGTTCACCGGCTTTTTTACGGAGATGTTCGCCTCGATTAAATTCAAGACGATAGCGCGCAACGAGAAAACGACGGAGAAGCTGCGCATCGAGCCGGCCCATTTCGAGCTGAGCAAGAACAAGGAGCTGGATTCGACCTATACGATCCAGAACAACACCAGCAAGCTGATGCGCCTGAATTTCGCGACCACCCAGCGGATCGATCTGGTGACGACCGATGCCTCGGGGAAGATCATCGATAAATGGTCCGACGACCGCGCAGCCACCCCGCAGGACGGGATCATCATCATCAATCCGAAGGAGCGCATCCAGTACGACGAGAAAATTCCGACGCGGGAAATGAAGCCTGCGCAGTCCTACACCATCCAATCCGAAGTGGTCGGATATCCCGACTATACCGTGAGCAAGACGGTGGTTCCAGCGCCCTAGGGCGCGGGCCATTTGCCGTGATCCGAAGCAATCCCCAAGACACATCCACTTTTGCGCTTGACCTCGTACCAGAAAAAGCAATTTTCGCGTGCCCGCAGTGGCTGCAAATAATTTGTTGCCAAAGCGCAAGACGAACACTACGCCTAGCCATTAACTAACCATTTGCCATGTCCGAAAAATCCATCGAAGAAAAAGTCAAAGATATCATTGTAGAGCAACTGGGTGTGAATCCCGAGCAGGTGACCCTCACCGCTTCGTTCATCGAAGACCTCGGTGCTGATTCCCTCGACACCGTGGAGCTCGTGATGGCCTTTGAAGAAGAATTTGGCGTGGAAGTGCCCGACGAGGACGCTGAGAAGCTCCAGACCGTCGGCGACGTCGTCAAGTACATCGAAGAGCGCAGCCAGAAGTAAGGAGCGTTTTTTGACGCAAGTTTCACGTCCCGAGCGCGCGAGCGCCTCGGGACGTTTCTTTTTTCCCCCGGTCCTACGCTGATGGCCGGTCTCATTGTCCGTCCCAGGGCCCACATTTTGCATGGGCACGACTGGGTTTATGCCAGCGAGGTGCTGAAGGTTTTTGGCCAGCCGGTGGACGGCGATGTGATTTCGCTGAAAGACGGGCGCGACAAGCTCCTCGGCACGGCGATTTACAATTCCAAGTCGCAGATCGTAGCGCGGCGCATCTCCCGCCGGCGACAGGACCTGGATGCCGATTTCTTTACCCGGCGCATCGCCCAGGCGGTGGGCGTGCGGGAAGCGCGGGGTTGCGACCTGGAGCTTTGCCGGCTGGTTTGGAGTGAAGCCGACGGCCTGCCCGGTGTGGTGGTGGACCGTTACGGAGAGGTGGTGGTCTTGCAGACGCTGACCATGGCGATGGACCAGCGCAAGGGGTTGATTGCCGAGGCCCTGGCCGCCCTGCCCGGCGTGAAATGCGTGGTGGAGCGCAACGATGCCGGCATCCGCGTGGCGGAGGGACTGCCGCTGGTGACGGGCATGCTGGTGGGAGAAGACCCCGGCGAGCGCGAAGTGAACCTGCGGGGTGTGCGCTACATGGTCAATTGCCTGCTCGGGCAAAAGACCGGCCTTTACCTCGACCAGGCGGATAATTACTCGATGGTGGCGGCCTACGCCAAGGGGCGGCGCGTGCTGGATTGTTTTTCCAACCAGGGGGGATTTGCCCTGGCCTGCGCCCAGGCGGGTGCCTCGGAGGTGACGGCCGTGGAGAGCGGGGCCGAGAGCGCACGCAAGCTGCGGGAAAATGCGGTGCGCAATGGCCTGCAGATCACGGCCATCGAGGAAGACGTCTTTGCCTTGCTGAAAAACGCCGAGCGTTCGGAGGCGCGTTACGACCTGATTATTCTCGACCCGCCGTCGTTCACGAAAGCGCGGTCCAAGCTCAAGGACGCACTCAGGGGTTACCATGAGCTGCATCTCAGGGCGTCGCGTTTGCTCGCGCCACAGGGGCTGCTGGCGACGTTCTCCTGTTCGCATCATGTCTCCGCCTCGGAATTCGAGTCGGCCATCGCTGGAGGCTTTGCTGATGCGGGCCGGTCGGCCCGGATCTTAAGCCGCCTCACGCAGGCGGCGGACCACCCGGCGGTGCTGCATTTGCCCGAAACCTGCTATCTCAAGGGGCTGGTTTTGGAAATGATGCCGGGACGTTGACGGTTTATGCTGGAATTTTCGCGGTTCCCTTTTAATTGTCAGGGAGCTCGCGACTTATATGCCATCGGACTTTAATAAAGATCCCGATCCCTATCTGGGATTGGAAGAGGATAGCCCAGAGGATCTGGGCGAGGAAGTTCAGAAAACCAATACGGAGCTGGAGAAGCTCAGGCGGCAACTTGAGGATATCGAGAAGCAGAAGCTGAAGCTCGAAGAGCTGAAGCGCCGCCAGGATGAACTGGAATCCGGCCGCACCGAGATGTCGGACAAGCTGACGCGTTCGCTGGTGACGGTGCAGCGCGAAACGGAAGAGACGCAGAAGCGTCTTGAGCAACTGCACACCATTTACAACTCCTTTACCCAGCACTTGCGGTACATCGATTCGATCAATCCCAAGGCGTGGGGCGCGCTGGAACTGCCCAAGGAACTGAGCAAGGCGCTCAGCGCCGTGGAGGATGCGCGTTCGGAATACATCAAGGCGCAGGCCAAGATTTCGGTGGAGAGCGCCTCCGAGGCTTCCGCCGCGATATCAGCTGCCTACGAGCAGGACTACGGCTACATGGAGGACAAGGGCTTTGTGTACTGGTTCAAGACCGGGCTGGCGTTCACGCTTCCGTTGCTGATTTTGGGGTTGCTCGCCATCGCGGTGTGGGTGTTTTCCCTGATGACGCACTAAACCATGGCGAAGCGTCCGAATTCCAAGGCAACCCGATTGTCCGCGGAAGAGCGCCTGCTGGAGCAGCAGCGCGCCGAAGTGATGCGCCGCCAGCAGTTGCTGGAAAAGCGGCTGAAGGTATTGCCTGCGGTGATGGAAGCGCAGGAGGAGCAAAAGCGGGAGCTCTCGCGCCGCCGTGCGGCCGAGGGAGGCCGGGCGATTTCACCCTCCATGGGGCGAACCGGGCAGAAGCGGCGCAAGGCGTTGCGCATGCCTTCAAAGGAGCGCTGGTACGCGAAGAGCCAGACTCTGTTGCTGCTGGCCATCCTGGCGGTCATTGTCTTTTTGCTCTGGAATACCATTCCGCACGTCAAGTAGTTGCCCCACGAAAGGTTTGCAGGCCCGGCTGAGGTGACTTATCACTAGGACGATGTCATCCGCCAGCGGGTCCAAGGGCCCAACTCGTACAGAATATCTCAAGGCCTTTCGGGTCATGCTTCTGGCCCGCGTGCTGGAAGAGAAGCTGGCCAGCCTCTATCGCTCGGGCCTGATCAACGGCGGCGTTTTCCTCGGCAAAGGCCAGGAAGCGCTCAGCGTGGCCACCGGGATCAACCTCCGCAAGGGCGACATTTTTGCGCCGCTCATTCGCGATCAGGCGGGACGCATGGCCTTTGGCGATACCACGCTGGATACGCTACGCACTTATCTCGGCTCCCAGTTGGGCTCCATGCGGGGACGCGATGGCAACATCCACCGGGGACGTCCAAAGGAAGGCTACTATGCGATGATCAGCCATCTCGGGGCGATGATTCCAGCGGTGGCGGGGGCCTTGATGGCCCGGCGCATGCGGGGCGAGTCCGGCGTGGTCGGCGCGACCTGCATTGGCGATGGAGGAACCTCCACCGGGGCTTTTCACGAAGGCCTCAACACCGCGGCCGTGGAAAAGCTCCCGCTGGTGGTCGTGGTGGCCAATAACCGGTACGCCTACTCCACCGCGAATAGCCGCCAATTTGCCTGCAAGGACCTGATCGACAAGGCTGCCGGCTACGGCGTGGCGGGTCACAGCGTGGATGGGACGAGCCTTGAGGAATGCCTGCGCGTGGTGGGTGGCGCGATCGCGGCCGCACGCAACGGCGGCGGGCCCCAGATGGTGGTAGGGGATTTGTTACGCCTGGTGGGCCATGGCGAGCACGATGATGCCAGCTATGTGGAAAGCAGCCTCAAGGCGTCTGCCTTGGGCAGCGACTGCGTAAAACTGGCGGAAGCCTGCCTGATCGAGAAAGGCTGGGCCACGGCGGAAGAGATCGCCAACTGGCGCAAGCTGGCCAAGGACGAAGTGGACGTGACCTCCTCGAAGGTGCAGCGCGAGCCTGGTCCCGATCCCGCGGAGGAAGAGTGGGATGCCATCTCGGAGGCGCGGCTTCGCGAAATGCACTCATGAACGAAATTTCCTACAAAGACGCCATCAACCAGGCGATGCGCAAGGCGTTGACGGAAGACCCCCGGGTTTTTCTTTACGGGCAGGATATCGGCGCCTTTGGCGGGGCCTTCAAGGTAACGAAGGACCTGGCCAGGGATTTTCCCGACCGCGTGCTGGATGCTCCGCTGAGCGAAGACGCCATTGTGGGCGTGGCCATCGGCGCGGCGATCGAGGGGATGCGCCCCGTGATCGAGATGCAGTTTGCGGATTTTTCGACCTGCGGCCTCAACCAGATCGTGAACCACGCGGCGACGCTGTTTTATCGGACCGAGGTATCGTGCCCGATCGTGGTGCGTTTGCCCGCGGGTGGAACGTCGGGTGGCGGCCCTTTCCATAGCCAGAGCCTGGAGGCGATCTATGCGCACTTTCCCGGCCTGGTGGTGATGACCCCGGCCACGGTGGAAGACGCCTACAGTATGATGTTGGAGGCCATTGCGATCGACGACCCAGTGATCTTTTGCGAGCACAAGCTGCTCTACAATCACCTTAAGGCCAAGAGCCTGCCCACCGAGGGGCTGGCGACCGGCAAGGCGCGCGTGGCCCGGCATGGGCGCGATGTGACCATCGTGACCTACAGCGCCATGCTGCACGAGTCGCTCTCGGCCGCCGAGAAATTGGCCGTGGATGGCTATGAGGTGGAAGTGGTGGATTTGCGTTCGGTGAAGCCGCTCGATACCGATACCGTACTGGCCTCCGTGGCGCGGACCGGCCGGCTGCTCTGTGTGAGCGAGGCGTGGCCCTGGGGCGGCGTAGCCGCCGAGGTGATTGCCCGCGTGGCCACGGAAGGCTTTGGCCTGCTGGATGCGCCGCCGCAACGGCTCAACGCCAAGGATACTCCGGTTCCCTACCATTCCGATCTGTGGTCCGCCCATCGGCCCACGGCGGACGCCATCGCGTCGGCGACACGACGCCTTTTGGAAATGTAATATTATGCCTCAGGTACCGATAGTGATGCCCCAGCTCGGCGAATCGATCGCCGAGGCGACGATTGTCCGAATTCTTTTCAAGGAGGGCGATGCCATCGAGTCCGACAAGGACTTGATCGAAGTGGAAACCAACAAGGCGACCATGGGAGTGACCTCGCAATATACTGGGACGTTGGGCGAGATTATGGTCAAGGAAGGCGAGAGCTATCCTGTGGGGGCGATCCTTGGCTATATCGAAGTGAGCGATGCCGAGGCCAAACGGCTCGGCCTGGACGAGGAGCAGCCCAAGGAAACCCTGCAAAAGCAAGCGGAGAAGCGCAAAGCCGCCGCCAGCGCCGCGCCGCAGCAGGTGGAGCCCACGATCAAGGGACTTCCCGTGCCGGCCCATGCGGGCGGAGCCAGCTATCTATCCCCGCGCATGAAGGCGAGGATGACGGAGCTTGGTTTGCATGCCGCGGATCTCGCGGGCATTGCGGGTCGGGGCGCGGGCGGGCGAGTCACCATTGAGGATTTGGAAAAATTTTTGGAGGACCTGGAGCGCAACCGCATCACGCCGGCGTCGTCCATGCGCGTGGCGGTGGCCGATGCCATGCGCCGCAGTGCGACCAGGCCGCTGGCCACGGTGGTGTTGCCGGTAAGGCTCGACAAGATGCTGGTGCATCGCCGCGAGCAGGCTCCGCACAAGGCGGGCCCCGCCTTGTATGCGATGCGGGCGCTGGCGATTGCGCTCTCGGAAAACAGCGCTCCGGCGGGTCGCTTGATCGGTGATCGGATCATCCATCCACGCTCGATCGACATCGGTTTTGCCGTGGAAGCGGAGGATGGCGTGCTCGTGCCGGTGATTCGTAATGTGGATGAATTCAAGCTCGAGGAACTGATCGAGCGCTATAACCGCCTGGTGGAACTGGCTCGTCAGCGCCGCCTGCATGGGGGAGATACCGGTGGCTCGATTGCCACGGTGACGAATTACGGAGTGTTTGGCTTGACCATGGCCACGCCGATTCCACTGCCCGAGCAGACCATTCTGCTCGGCATGGGCGCGGGCCAATTGGTGCCGCATTGGAATCCGGCGACCAAGGCCTTTGAGCCGGTGACCGAAGCGTCGTTTACGCTGAGCTTTGACCATCGCGTGCTGGATGGCGGAGCGGCGGGCCGACTGCTGCGGCGCATCTCGGAACTGCTGAACTCGCCCGAGACCTTGTAGAGTTGCGGCCGTGAGGAGTCTCCCCGGTGATCTTTCCGGCTCGTCCGAAGAGGTGAAGCAATTCTTCGACCAGTGGGAGATTTACCGGAAAGTGGTGGAGCACAATTACCTCCATCATCGCGAGGCGTATGCGGCCGTGAGCGGTATCCTGCGCGAGGTGCCCGGTGCCTTCTCCTTCGTCGACCTTGGGGCGGGAGATGCGAGCTGGACGGGGCCGTCGCTGGCACCGTGCCCGCTCACCAGTTACGAAGCGGTGGATCTCTCCGCCGTGGCGCTGGCCCTGGCGGAGCATAATCTTCAGGAGCTGGCCTGCGAAAAGATCTTCACGCAGAGCGACTATTTTTCCTATCTCAAGAGCCGGGTGGATCCCTGCGATCTCCTGTTTATCGGGCTCTCGCTGCATCATTTGCAGGAGGCGGACAAGCGGGTGTTTTTCTCCCACGCGCGGAGGGTGCTTTCCAAGCGTGGGCGGTTGATTTTTTATGAACCGATCCGGGAGCCGGAGGAAAACCGCGACGCCGTGCTGGCGCGTTGGTGGGAGGAAGCCCGGCAATGGTCGGGGTTGACCGCGGAGGAACTGCAAAAGGTGCAGGACCATGTTTTCGGCTACGACTACCCGGAGCCGCTGGAACTTTTCCATGCAATGGCGGCCGAGGCGGGGTTTCAGGGTTCGCAGGTGCGGTATGTGGACGAAAAGCGCCTCTACGCCGTTCTGGAATGCGAGGCGTAAACCCGAAAATAAGCCGTTGCCGGACTTGGGGAGGTTGTGTACCGTTCGCAACCCAACCCCACACGCACTCTCATGGGCAAAATTTACAATAACATCGTCGAAACGATCGGGCATACCCCTCTCGTCAAGCTGAACAAGGTCACCGAAGGGCTCAACGCCACGATCGCGCTGAAATGCGAATTCTTCAATCCGCTCGGCAGCGTGAAGGATCGTATCGGCATGGCCATGATCGAGGACGCGGAGAAGAGAGGCATCCTTAACAAGGATACCGTGATCATCGAGCCCACCAGCGGCAACACCGGTATCGCCCTCGCGTTTGTCGCGGCGGCCAAGGGATACAAGATCATTTTGACCATGCCTGAGACGATGAGCGTGGAGCGCCGGACTTTGCTGGCCATGCTCGGAGCCAAGCTTGTTCTGACTCCCGGAGCGGAAGGCATGAAGGGCGCGATCGCCCGCGCCGAGCAACTCGCGGCGGAGACACCCAATTCCTGGATTCCCCAGCAGTTCAACAATCCCGCCAACCCCGCCATCCACAGCCGCACCACGGCGGTGGAACTCTGGGACGACACCGATGGCAAGATCGACATCCTCGTCGCTGCTGTCGGCACGGGTGGAACCATTACGGGCGTCGTTGAGGCGCTGAAGGAAAAGAAGGCCGACTTCAAGGCCATCGCGGTCGAGCCCAAGGACTCGCCGGTTATTTCGCAGTCCCTCGCGGGCGAACCCATCAAGCCTGGTCCTCATAAGATCCAGGGCACCGGTGCAGGCTTCATCCCCGGCAATCTCCATCTCAAGAACCAGACGGGCGGAGCTCAGATCACCGAATGTATCCAGGTGAGCAACGAAGACGCTTTTGCCATGGCCCGTCGCCTGGCCAAGGAAGAAGGCCTGCTGGTGGGTATCAGCTCGGGCGCGAATGTCTGGGCCGCCATCCAGGTGGCCAAGCGCCCGGAAAACGCGGGCAAGCTCATCGTCACGGTGGCCTGCTCCACGGGAGAGCGCTATCTCAGTACGGCCCTGGCCGAAGAAGCCCGCGCGGAGGTGGGAGCCTAAGCCGTGTCTTCCCATCAACTTCCGCCTGCCGAAGAGCAGGTCATCGACCCCGGTTTTGACGCAGAACTTTTCTGGGCCAAATACCAGAAAGCCATCACAGCCGCAGCCATTGGCGTGGTTGTCGTGATCATTGGCGCAATCGCCTGGGTCTTCAACGATCACAACTCGCGCGAAGCGGCTGAGCAGCAGCTGGCCAGCGCCAAGGATGTGGCGGGATGGCAGTCGCTCATTCAGAACTATCCTCACTCCATGGCAGCGGCGGACGCCTATTTCCTCATGGCCGAAGCCTATCGCACGCAGGGCAAGTTCACGGAGTCCTCGACGGCCTATCAGGATTTCCTCAAGGAATTCCCCAAGCATCCCCTCGCGGGAGGAGCCAGCGTGGGCCTAGCGGAGAATCTTGATCTCCAGGGCAAGACCGATGAAGCATTGGCCGCTCTGCGGGAAGTGCAGACGAGCAGCTCCAGCAGCTATGCGGCTCCCTATGCCGCCTTTCTGGAAGGCCGTATTTTGATGCGCCAGGGCAAGATGGCCGACGCCGATCGCGTCTTCTCGACCGCTTTCAATCTCTATCCCAAGTCACCGGCGGGCCAGGCGGCCGGCATGGAAGATCGGGATCTCAAGGCGGTGCTTCTCTCCACGGAAGGCATGGCGCAGGCGCCCGTTTCCGCGCCGCTGGCGACACCGGCTCCCTAGCGCGATTTTCTAGGCGGCGGACTCGAATCCGCCGTCTTCGTCGCTGGGTCCCTCGTCTTCCGGTACCGGGGCTTGGACGATGCTATCGGCGAGGAGGATTCCTCCGCGCTCGACGATCACCGAGCGGGCATTGACGTTGCCCTCCAGGCAACCTCCCTTGAGAATGCGGATGCTGCCCTCGCAGGTGAAGTCTCCGGTGGTGTGGCCGTAGACCGTTAGTTTCTTGGTCACAGTCGGGTAGGTGAGATCCACGTGGGCTCCCTTGCCGATGATGAGATTTTCGGTGGTGACCTTGCAGCTTACCTTGCCCGAGCAGGAGAGCGTGAGCGTGCCTTCGCAACAGAGCGTGCCGGTAACCCGGCCCTCGATGAGACCTTCTCCGCAGACGATAAAGGCGTTGTTGAGATAGCCCGAGGGCGTGATGATCAGCTTCCCGCGGGTATCGACCGGACGGGAAACATTCGAGGAAAAGGTGAGGTCGCCCAGCTCGATGGACGTATTGCAGCCCGGGCAGATCGTGGTCTGGGCATGGCCGGACACCTCATGGGACGCGCCGCACTTGTGGCAATGGATCTGCCGGGGCGGACGCGAGAAGATCTGTTTGACGGCCCGGCCCACCACGCCAGTGGGCCGTTTGTCCGCCGTGTGCTCATCGTGAGCATGGGCGATTTTATAATATTCGCCGCAACTCCTGCAATAAGTCGACTGGGCGTGCGTCGACTCGTTTTGGACGAAACCGCAATGCGGGCAGCTGGATGGCGCCTTGCGGGGGTTCTCCGGCATCGGAGATTATGCCGCCGCGGTAGCTGGCTGGTTCTTCCGGGGTTCGGGAGCGGGCGTGGCAGGGCGGCTTTCCGTCTTGGTCGACTTGTTGGGCGTGACTTCGGACTTACCGATGAAGGTGGCGCCTTCCTCGATGATGATGCGCATCGCCTTGAGGTCGCCGGTGAGCTGGGAGCTGGCCTTGAGTTCACAACGCTCGGTGACGGTGATGTTGCCGGTCACGTTGCCGTGGACGACGAGCGACTTGGTTTTCACCTCGCCGTGGACGTCGGCATTTTTGCCGAGGGTGAGGCTGCCGGCATCGGAGACGATTTCGCCTTCGATTTTGCCGTCAAAAATGAGTTCGTTCTCAAATTTAATCGTGCCCTTGATGTCGACATCATTGGCGAGGACGTTTTTGGAACCGGACGAAGAAGTGTTTTCAGGCATGAAGCCGCTGGTGAGGTTGTTGAGGTTCATACAGTAAGATCTGTTTGCGAAATCTAGCCTTCCTTTCCCTCAGGTCAACCACTCTTACGCTCTTGTTGCACGGCAATTTCACCGGGCAGGCTATGGGGGAGCTGGCAATGGGCGTAATGCTCGGCCAGATCGCCTGCGGGATAGGTCCAAATCTCACTGAGGGTGGGGTGGTAGTGGGGAACCAGAGCGAGTTGGCAGGCGGTAGAGCGGAAGGCCATGGCGACCACGATTTCGTGGATCAAATCCGAGGCATGGGGTCCCACGACAGATCCCCCGATGATTTCTCCCGTTTTCTGCTCGGAAAGCAGTTTCACGAAGCCGTGAAGCTCGTTCATCACCAGGGATTTTCCATGATCGTTGAAGGGGTAGGTGGCCACATGGTAGGCGATGCCTTTTTCCCTGGCCTCGGCTTCGGTGAGGCCCACGCTGGCCACCTGAGGCTCGGTGAAGACGACGTAGAGCTTGAGCCGGTAGTCCATTTCATCGCGCTTGGACTCGCCCTTGAGCAAATGAGCGGCATTACGGGCGACCAATTCGCCTTGCTCGATGGCAGTGTGGACCACCTCGTAGGGGCCGCAGCAGTCGCCGGCGGCAAAAATATGCCCGGCGCTGGTTTGCTGGGATTTGCTGACCTTGATTTTCGAGCCGTCGAGCACCACTCCTGCTGCATCCAGGGAGAGCTTCGAGACATTGGGCTGGCGGCCAAGGGCGTTGAAGACCGAAGTCGCCTCGACGGTGGTCTCCTTGCCTTCGTATTCAAAAACAACCTTCCTGGTTTCACCATCACGCTCCAGGCGAACGAGCGAGGTATTCTTGAAGATCCTGATGCCGCGTTCGCGGAAGGCGGTTTCGACGACCTCGGCAAGGTCGGAATCGATGCCCTTGAGCAGCTGGCCGCTGCGTTGAATCACGGTGACCTCGGTGCCGAGCGCGGCAAGATAGTGAGCGAGTTCCAAGGCTACCGGACCCGCGCCCAGGACAATGGTGGAAGCGGGCAGGCTCTCCAGGTCGAGCAAATCGTCGCTGGTGAGGCAGCCCGCTTCGGCCAGGCCGGGCACCTTCGGCGAACTGATGCTCGAACCGGTGGCGATGAGAAAGGAGCGCGCTGTGATGGACTGCTCCGAACCGTCGAGCAGGCGGAGATGGAGCGAATGAGGATCGGTGAAATTGGCGTGGGCGCGAATGAAGGTGAACTTTCCCGCCTCGAGCTGCTCCTTGCGGTAGTCGGCGAATTCGCCGATCAGCCGCCGCTTGCGCGCGATGATGGCGGCGGGGTCGAAAGTGGGATGCTCGACCTTGAGGCCGAATTCCTGCGCGTGGTTGATGGCGAGGAAGCGGTTGGCGGATTCGATCAGCGTCTTGCTGGGCATGCAGCCGCGCAGGATGCAGAGGCCGCCCACTTCCCGGCCGCCTTCGACGACGACGGTTTTTAGCCCAAGGCCTGCGGCCGTGCGGGCGGCGGCGTAGCCGGCGCTGCCTCCGCCAATGACGGCAAAATCAAATTCCGGTGACTTCATAGACTTTGAAAAATTGGTTGGAGAAGACTAGCCGAAGAAAGTTCGGCGCGCCGTAGGGATTTTCGTAAAGCACGCGGCCGAGCGTCTGGTAGCGCGGAACCGGGATGCCCAGAATCTGCGCGGAATTGGGGAGAATGCGGTCGGGCTCGTAAGCGACGACGTAGCTGACCTGCCGGCGTTTCAGGATTTCGCGGGCCGTGTTGGTATCGGTGGCGAGGTAGAATTTCGCGGTATCGATCGTGCCAGGCAGGCTCTGGTGCGAGCTGCCTGCCACGCAGGGCTGGCCGGACCAGTAGGCCATCGCCGGGCTGAGCCACCAGGGGGCAAGGATGATGGTTTTTCCCGGAGAGATGAGGGCGTCGGCGGCGTCGTGCAGGAGGAAGAAATCCTCCGTATTTTCCCGCCGGGCGGCGAGCGTGGCTGCGCCCGGATTGAGCGTGCCCGACCATTCCTGAGCCATGGGGATGAGGGAGAGGATAAAGAGGCTCCAACCCAGCGCCTTCCAGGAGATTGGCCGGAGGATCCAGGGCAGACTCAGCGCGAAGACGAGGGCGAGGAAATAACCCCAGCGCATGGTCCAGAGGGTGAGACCGGTGACGAGCAGGAGCAGAATGAGCAGCGCAAGGCTGGCGCGATCCTTTTCCTTCCAGAAGCGGTAAAGCAGCAGGAAGGGGCCGGCCGCGAGGAACCAACCGGTCCAATTGAAAAGCTGCGGGATGGAGGTGCGGTGAAGCTCTCCAATATTCGCGGCCCAGCGGAAGAAGGTCTCTTTTTCCGTGGCGGTGACGCCATGGAAGCGCCAGCCGTCGAAAACAAAGCCCCCGGCAAAGACGGCCACGAAGCAGAGAGCGGCGGTTTTATCGGGAAGAGCCTCGCGCCGGAGGACGAAGGCGCGGAGCAAAAGGGTGGCGAGGAGGAGAATGAGGGGCTCGAAGAGTGAGGTCCAGAGGGCAAGCGCCCAAGCCACCGCGGAAATAATCTGCCAGCGCCGGGATGGCTGGGTCCAGTGGGCCAGCTCGGAGGCCAGGGCAATGCCGGTGAACAGCAGGATGAGGCTTTGGTGATCGGGACGTCCCAGGACAAAGCCATGGGTGAGGATGGGGGAAAACGTGGCCAGCAGAACGGCGTTGCCATACGGGAGGCGGATTTGCCGCAGCCACCACCAGAGGAAACCGGCCAATAGGACCCCCAGCAGAGGAGAAATCAGGGCACCGGCTAGCTCCAGCCCATTGTCGGTAAAGAGCCAGAGCGGATAGGAAAGGAAAACGATGGCCAGATCCATCGGCGCGGTGGTGTGCGGGTGCACGCCGATGGGGGCATTCTCGAAGGCATGGAAGCTGATGGGCCGCCAGGGAGCCTTGGCGACCTCCTGCACGCGAGTCATGCGGGAGTAGCAGTCGGCATCGATATAGAAGATGCGGCCCTTGACGAAAATGCTCTCATAGTTCCAGCAGCGGGCGCCAAAAGTGAGGATCAGCAGCACGGCGAGCCCGAGGAAGGGAAGGTACTGGCGCGCGGAGGTCGATTGCATCGGCCTATCCCCAATATCTTGTGTTTCGGCGGTTGGGAAGTCCCCATATCCTGTGTAATTTCGCCGAAAAAACGGTTGTCGGCTGCCCGGGTTCTCCCTAGTATTTCCCGGTTACAGGATTCCCTCCTGAAAATCCCTTTTAAATTCTGATGTCTGAAGCTCCGAAATCCGAAACCGCGTCGAAAAAAACTGATTATAATGCCGATGATTTGAGCTCCCTCAAGGGGCTCGAAGCGGTGCGCAAAAAGCCGGGTATGTACATCGGCGGCACGGACGAGCGAGCACTCCACCATTGCGTCTCCGAAGTGCTGGACAACTCGGTGGATGAATTCCTCGCCGGGCATTGTACGCACATCGACGTCACGATTCATGTGGATGGCTCAATTTCCATCCGCGACAACGGCCGTGGCATTCCGGTCGACATCAACAAGGAGGAAGGCATTCCCGGCGTGGAGCTGGTGCTAACCCGGTTGCACTCGGGCGGCAAGTACGGCCAGGGCAACTACGAGTACTCCGGCGGTACCCACGGCGTGGGCGCGAAATGCGTCAACGCGGTGAGCGAGTGGTTCAAGGTGGAAGTAACGCGTGACGGCAAGATCCACGCGATGGCGTTCGCGCGCGGCGTGGTCACGCAGAAGCTGCACGTGATCGCGGAGGTGAAGTCGAAGAAGCACACCGGTACGCTGATAACGTTCCTGCCGGATCCTGAGATTTTCCAGGAGACGACGGAGTACAAGGCCGAGCGAATCATTACGCGTCTGAATGACTTGGCGTTCATCAATGCGCCCCTTTCCTTTACCTTCCTGGATGAGCGCCAGGAGGGAGCAAGGCCGATCCAGATCCAGCACCCCCGCGGCGTGGAGGACTTTGTCGCCCGCCTGGTCGAGAACAAGACGCTGGTGCATCCCAAGCCGATCATGATCAAGGGCACGCGGGATCGCGTGATTGTGGAGATCGGGCTGCATTACACGGATTCCTACAACGAACAGCTCCTCTGCTACACCAATGCGGTGCCGAATCCAGACGGCGGCACGCACAGCAGCGGTTTCCGCGGATCGCTGACCCGCGCAATCAATCAATACGCGAAGAACAACAATCTGATTAAGGACAAGGAGCCTGCGATCACGGGCAACGATGTGCTGGAAGGCCTCGCTGCGGTGGTGAGCGTGAAGCATCCGGATCCGCGCTTTGAATCCCAGACCAAGGTGAAGCTCATCTCGCCCGAGGTGGAGAGCATTGTGGGCTCAGTGAGCTACGAGGGATTGATGCTGCATTACGAGCAGAATCCCACGGTGGCCAAGAAGATCATCGATAAGTGCCTTATGGCGGCCCGCGCGCGTGAAGCGGCCCGCAAGGCTCGTGAAACGGTGCGCAAAGGCGCGCTGACCGGCGGCGGCCTGCCGGGCAAGCTGGCGGATTGTTCCGAGCGGGATCCAAATCTGACCGAACTCTACGTGGTAGAGGGCGACTCCGCAGGCGGCTCCGCCAAGCAGGGGCGCGATCGGCGGTTCCAGGCGATCCTCCCGATCAAGGGTAAGATCATCAATGTGGAAAAGGCGCGGCTCGACAAGGTGCTGCAAAATACCGAAGTGCAGACGCTGATCACGGCGATCGGCACCGGCATTGGCACGGCGTCAGGGGAGAAGGACCAGGAAGGCGCCTTCAACATGGCCAAGCTGCGTTATGGCCGCATCATCATCATGACGGATGCGGACGTCGATGGGTCGCACATTCGCACTCTGCTGCTCACCTTCTTTTATCGGCAGATGCCGGAATTGGTGAAGCAGGGCAAGATCTACATCGCGCAGCCGCCGCTGTATCTCATCAAGCGCAAGAAGCGCGAGGAGTATGTGGATGATGACGCACAGCTCAACAAGATCCTCATCGGCCTCGGCGCGGATGAAGTGAAGCTCAAGAACCTGGCGGACGGCAAGGTCTTCACGCCGACGCAGCTCAAGGACATGCTGGACTTGCTGGAGCGCCTGGCGAAATTCAGCGACGCGGTGCGCCGCCATGGCGGTGATTTTGAAACGTATCTCAGCGAGCGCGAACCAACGACGGGCAAGCTGCCGACCTTCATGGTAAAGGTGCGCGAGGGCAATTCGGAGTGGACGACGTATTTCCCCGGCGAGGTCGAGGTGCGGGCGTTCCATGAGGAAAATCGCGACCTCAATCTTTATGACGATCCGGCGCCGGAGCTCGTCGAGGGCGAAGCTCCAGTCGAGCCCGTGGTGGTGGCGAAGAAGGAGAAGAGCAACTCGGGCGGCCAGCGCCGTGCGAAGCTCATCGAGCTTCATGAGTCCACCTCGGCGCAGAAGCTGATGGACGAACTGGCCAAGAAGGGCCTCAAGATCGAGCACTACGCCAACAGCGATGCGCCGCTCTTCGAGTTGATCGAAGGCGACGGCGACAAGGCGGTGGTTCATCCGCTTTTCGCAATTCCGGAGATCCTCGGCAAGGTGCTGGAAATCGGCAAGCGCGGCTTGTCCATCCAGCGATTCAAGGGGCTGGGCGAGATGAATCCCAAGCAGCTCTACGAGACCACGATGAACCCCAACAAGCGCAAGATGCTCAAGGTGGATCTCAACGAGGACAACGCGCAGGAGGCGGACCGCATGTTCACCATCCTGATGGGCGACGTGGTGGAACCGCGCCGCGCCTTCATCGAAGACAATGCACTCAACGCGCGTCTCGACGTCTAATTTCAGACGTCCCAAATTCTTAAGTCAGCCTTTCTGAGCGATGTATAATCAAAACGAAAAAGTCGAAAAAGTTAATGTAGCCGAGGAGATGTCGAAGTCCTTCCTGGACTACTCGATGTCGGTGATCATCTCCCGCGCGCTGCCCGATGCACGCGACGGAATGAAGCCCTCGCAGCGCCGCATTCTCTTTGCCATGAACGAACTCGGCGTGCAGCCGAATCGCAAGCACCTCAAGTGCGCGAAGATCGTCGGTGAGACGATGGGTAACTATCACCCGCATGGTGACCAGGCCATCTATCCCACGCTGGTGCATATGGCGCAGCCGTGGGCCATGCGCGAAATGCTGGTCGACGGGCAGGGCAATTTTGGCAGCTTGGAAGGCGATCCTCCGGCGTCCATGCGTTATACCGAGGCGCGCTTGCAGCATCTCGGCGCAGCGTTGATGACGGACATGGAGCGGGGAACGGTCGACTTTGTTCCCAACTACGATGAAACGCGCGAGGAGCCCACGGTGTTTCCGGCGGCCTTCCCCAATCTGCTGGTCAATGGCGGCACCGGCATCGCGGTTGGCATGGCGACGAACATCCCGCCGCACAATCTCAGCGAGTGTATCAATGGCATCTTTGCCCAGATCGACGATCCCGACATTACGATCGACGGATTGATGGCGCATGTGAAGGGGCCGGATTTCCCGACGGGGTGTCTTTTGCAGGGCACGGCGGGCATCAAGCAGTACTTTGAGACCGGCCGCGGGCAGGTGAAGGTGCGCGGGCGCGTCGGCGTGGCCGAGGTGAAGGGCGGGCGCGAGCAGATCATCATCACCGAGATTCCGTACAACGTGAATCGCGCGGAGTTGGTGAAGCGTATCGCCGAGCTGACCAATGAAAAGGTGCTCACCGGCATTAGCGACGTGCGCGACGAAAGCGCGGAGGACACACGCGTGGTCATCGACCTGAAGCGCGATGGCAATCCCAAGGTCATCATTAACAATCTCTACAAGCACACCGCGCTGGAGTCGTCCTTTAGCGTGAATATGCTGGCGATCGACCACGGCAAGCCGCGGTTGCTGTCGCTGAAGGATGCGATCACCTGTTACATCGAGCATCGCCGCGAGGTCGTGCTGCGCCGTACGCGCTGGCTGCTCAACGAAGCCGAAGTCGAAGCGGAGAAGCTGGAAGGCTACCTCATTGCGCTGGCGAACCTGGATGACTTCATCAAGATCATCCGCGATTCCCGCGACCGCGACGACGCCAAGAGCAAGCTCATTGCCCTCTCTTGGACCCGCAAGACGGTGGAAGGCCTGGGCATTTTGATTCGCTCGGAAGCGCGCCTCACCGCCGACGGGTACTACAAGTTCTCCGACAAGCAGGTCGGACACATTCTGGATCTGCGCCTGTACCAACTGACTGGTCTCGAGCGCGAGAGCATCAAGAAAGAGTACGATGCGCTGGTCGAGGTGATCAAAGACCTGCTCGACATCCTGGCCAAGGAAAAGCGGGTGCTGAAAATCATCAAGGACGAGCTGAGCGAGATCCAAAAGAAGTACGGCAACGAGCGCCGCACGCAGATCGTTCCCGCCGAAGGCGAGATCTCCATCGAAGACCTGATCGCCAACGAAGGCGTGATCGTGACCCTGACTCACAATGGCTTCATCAAGCGCACGGTGGTGAGTTCCTATCGCGCGCAGAAGCGTGGCGGCAAGGGTGTGATCGGCATGGTGGCGCGCGAGGGCGAGACCGAGGAGGACAGCGACTTCGTCGAGCATCTCTTCACGGCGGCGACGCATGATTACCTCATGTTCTTCACCCAGAGCGGGCGTTGTTACGTGGAGCGCGTTTACGAGATCCCCGAGGGATCGCGGGCCAGCAAGGGACGCTCGATTGCGAACCTGCTCGAGTTGCGCGGCGACGAAAAGATCGCGGCGACCATCCGCATTCAGGGTCAGAAATTGGAAGAGGACACCTGGAGCAATAAGCTTCACGTGGCCTTCACGACCCGCAGCGGTATCGTGAAGAAGTCGAACCTCAATGACTTCAAGAACATCCGCAAGGGCGGCATCATCGCGATCAAGATCGAAGAAGGCGACCGCCTGATCGATTGCCAGCTCACGAACGGTCAGGACGAGATCGTACTGATTACGCATGAAGGCATGAGCATTCGCTTCCACGAGGAAGAGTTGCGCGATCAGGGCCGCGACACCGTCGGCGTGTGGGGCATTCGTCCCGACAAGGGCGACTACATTGTCGGCGCAGCCATCGTGAATAAGGATGCGCTCCTGCTGGTGGCTGGTGAAAACGGCCTTGGCAAGCGCACGAGTTTCGAGGAGTACCGCATCCAGAGCCGCGGCGGCAAAGGCATCATCACGATGAAGACCAACGAGAAAACCGGCGGAGTTGCCGGGGCCTTGACCGTGCGCGATGCCGACGAGCTCATGCTCATTACGAACAAGGGCAAGATGGTCCGCACCCGCGTCTCCGAGATTCGCGAAACCGGCCGCAACGCCCAGGGCGTAAAACTCATCGACCTCCGCGAAGGCGAGAACCTGCAAGGGATCGCACCGGTGGTGAGCGATGAAGAGGACGAGAGCGAAGGGTAGGCGAATCTAAGCCTGAACTTGCCAGTCGTAGGCCCTCAAGGTATTAATAGTGTATGCCAATGCGGGTCGAAGATATCGCAGATGAGGCGCTTGCTCTACCCAGTGAGGCTCGCGCCTTGCTGGCGGATCGACTGGTTCAAAGTCTCGACCCTGCGGAAGATGGGCTAATTCACGATCTTTGGGTGACAGAAGCCAATCGCCGCTTGCAGGAATTGCGTTCTGGAGCGGTGAAGGGGATTCCGGGGGATGAAGTCTTCGCCCGGATTCGCCGGAAGTATGAGGTATGAGTTTCACCCGGAAGCATCCGCGGAATTCGAGGAGGCCGCGGCCTTTTACGCGAGTTGTCAGAATGGGCTGCAAATAAGGTTTGCCGCCGCTGTTCAGTCGGCGGTTCGTCATATTTGCGAATCTCCCGAACGATGGAGGGTATTTGACCGGGAAATTCGGCGTTACTTGGTTCACGTCTTTCCGTTTGCAGTGCTTTACTCAATCGAAGGCGACAGCATTTTCATCATCGCAGTCATGCATTGCAGTCGGAAACCGGACTATTGGAAATTGAGAAGGAAGACTGGAGCGTAGGCTAAGCAGTAGGTTTTGCGGTCAGCGAGGAGAGGTCTGGAAATAAGCGGCTGACCGGGCCGGGCAATTTGCGTAATGTCAGGTTATGCTGGCCGTTGTCCGCAAGACTTCAACGAAAGTAGTCGGTGGTCGGGTGACTCGAAAGAGTCGCTCGGATTTGAGCGAGGTGAACGGCTATGTGGTCGAAAGGGTAGCGGCTGGACGGGGGTTCAGGCATGTCGTTTCGCCAAGGCAACTCGAGTCGTTCATTGAACTGATTCCTGGCTGGCGTGAATACTCGTTTCGCCTAGAGAGAATCCTGCTTTCGAGGGGATATGAGAATGCTTTTGGGTATCACGAATTTTTTCGACGGGAGAAGGTTGCGACCATTGCTCTGTGCCCGTGGCCCAAAGCTCTTTGGACGCCGATATCATTGCCCTTTTTCTACGAGCATCGGCGTGTGATCGAGGCCTTGGGAGTGCCCTATGATATCGGCCTGCGGCGAGCGACTTGTCGGTTTACAGTAGCGCAGGCCAAGGCTTTTAGCCTTCTCCATGTTTTTCTTCACGAAGTCGGACATCATCGTGACTGGCTGCGCAGGCGAGGAGTGAAGCTTCGAGGCAAGGAGCAGATTGCGGAGGACTTTGCCAATCGTCTCTTTGAAACAATGCTTCCACTCTACCGTGATCGATTCGGAGATCCGGCGAAGCGGGAGATCGGTGGTGAGGAAGGCTAGGAAGTTTCTTTTTTGATCAATCGCCAGCAAAGCCACAGCGGGATGATTCCAAACACACCGAAGGAGCAATCGATGAGGCGCCAGCCGAAGGGGATGCCGCGGTAGCCGCCGGCGATGAGGGCGAGGGGGATGACGAGAACACAGCAAATCATGCCCCATTCAATGACCCAAATGTCTTTCACCGGATCGCGCAGGGGGCCGATGAAGGCTATCGCGATGACGATGTGGGCGAAGGCGAGCCAGTCGGTGCCGTAGGCGATGAAGGGATACTTGGCGTTGGTCGCCACGAGGCCCTCGCGGACTTTGAGGAGCCACTCTGTGAGGCCAATGTGTTGAGCGACGCCGTTGGGGCCTACGAGATCGGTGAGGATTTTGAGTTCAGTTTCGAGGGGGAAGGCAGTGATGCCGCTGAAGAGGAGGCCAACGATGAAGAAAAGCAGCAGGCCGCGAATGAGGGGGAGTTGGGAATTCTTCGTCATGGCCGGCGATTGGGACTTTTCTGAAACGAAAAACGCTCCGTTCGCAGGGGCGAGACGGAGCGTTTTGGTTGAGTCATAAAGGGCCCGGAGCCCTTCGGTTACTTGGCCTTGCCCTGATTGGCCACGGCTTGCATGGCGGCCTCAATGGCGCTTTGATCGCCGAGGTAGTAGTGGCGGATAGGTTTGAGCTCGTCGTCGAGTTCGTACACGAGGGGTACGCCGGTGGGGATATTCAGGTTGATGATGTCCTCGTCGGAGACGTGGTCGAGGTACTTCACTAGGGCGCGGAGACTGTTGCCGTGGGCGGCGATGATGACTTTTTGGCCGGAGCGCACTGCCGGCGCGATGGTCTCGTGCCAGTAGGGCAGGAAGCGGGCGACGGTGTCCTTCAGGCACTCGGTGAGAGGAATGTCCGCGGCATCCATGTTTTTGTAGCGAGGATCGTGGCCGGGCCAGCGCTCGTCGGATTTTTCGAGGGGTGGCGGCGGGATGTCGTAGCTGCGGCGCCAGACCAGAACCTGATCGTCGCCGTACTTGGCGGCGGTTTCGGCCTTGTTCAGGCCCTGGAGACCACCGTAGTGGCGTTCGTTGAGGCGCCAGGTCTTTTCGATGGGGATCCAGAGGAGATCCATCTCGCTGAGGGCGAACCAGAGCGTATTCAGCGCGCGACGCAGCACGGAGGCGTAGGCGATGTCGAAGGTGAAGCCCTCGGCCTTCAGCAACTGGCCGGCCTGCTTGCCTTCCTCGCGTCCCTTGTCGGTGAGCTCCACATCGGTCCAGCCGGTGAAGCGATTTTCCTTGTTCCAGGCGCTTTCGCCGTGCCGCAGAAGTACAATTTTATGCATGGTAATGTTTTTGCCTAAATTCTCCGGGGTGTTTATACAGGCAGTTCCTCCGCATTGGCAAGGGCAGTAAGAACGATGTTTAGCGCGCTGACTTTCAACATACAAAACGGGCAGAACTGGGACGATGCCCGGCCCGACGACGTGTCCGTCAATCTCGATGCGACGGTCGAGTTCCTGTGCGAACAAGACGCGGACGTGGTCTTTCTCCAGGAAGTCGAGATGGGCTACGAGGGCGGCAAGCAGGTCGAGCCTCCGCCGAATTACGAATATTTGCGAAAGGCGCTGACGGGCTACGATTCCGTTTTTGGCTATCCGCTGCCCAATCCCGTGGAGATTCCCTTCGGCCTGGGGCTGGCGATTTTTTCCAAAACACCGCTGAAAGATTTTTTCCGGCTGAATCTTCCGCCTGCGAAGGTGAGTTTTGAATTTGCCGGCGTTCCGCGCCAGCCCTCGCATCGTTTGCTGATCGGGGCCGATACGGTCGTGGAGGGGCAGTCGGTGCGCTTGATGAATGTGCATCTCCAGGCCTTCTTCATGATCAACACCACGAGCAACGAACACCATACGCAGCGTGACCTGGTGGAGACCGAGCTGCGCAATTGCGAGGGGCCGGCATTGCTGGGGGGCGATTTTAATTGTGCGCCGGGCGAAACGGTTATCCCGCAATATGAGAAGGCCGGTTTCCACGCCTCGCAGGCCAGCGAGGTGACGTGGCGCCGCATGCCGATGGTGCTGGATCACATTTTTTACAATTCCCCGCTGCGGCTGGAGAGTTGCCAGGTCATTCCGACTCTGGCCTCGGACCATCATGCGGTGCGCTCGGAATTTTCCTTCGCGAAATGAAACTCGTCTCCTGGAACGTCAACGGCATCCGTTCGGTGCTCGGCAAGGGTTTTCACGATTTCGTGGCCATGGCCAAGGCGGATATCATCTGCCTGCAGGAAACCAAGGCCCGCGAGGAGCAGGTCGGAGCGACCTTCGACGGCTACAAGTGCTATTGGAATTCCGCGCAGAAGGCGGGCTACTCCGGCACGGCGATATTTTCCAAGACGGAGCCGATCGACGTGCGGCATGGCATCGGGCACGACGCGCACGATACCGAGGGGCGCGTGATCACGGCGGAGTATCCGGAATATTACGTGGTGAATGTCTACGTGCCAAACTCCAAGCGCGAGCTGATGCGACTTGATTACCGGGTGAATTCGTGGGGACCTGATTTTTTGGGCTACCTCAAAGGGCTGGAGAAAAAGAAGCCGGTGATTTTCTGCGGCGATCTCAACGTGGCGCACAAGGAAATCGATATCGCGCGCCCCAAGGCCAACGTGGGCAACGCCGGATTTACTCCGGAAGAGCGGGCCAGCTTTGATACCTACATCAATTCCGGGTTTGTCGATTCCTTCCGCGAGATCGTGACCGAGGGGAACCACTATACGTGGTGGAGTTACCAGAGCGATGCGCGGGCGCGGAATATCGGGTGGAGAATCGACTATGTTTGTCTCTCTCCCGCGCTGCGGCCCGCGTTGAAAGACGCCTTCATCTGGCCGCAGGTGCTGGGCAGCGATCATTGCCCCGTGGGCGTTGTGCTGGACGTAGCCTAGTGCTGCTGGCCTTCCACAAGCCCTACGGAGTCCTCTCGCAATTTACCGTGGAGGTGGAGGGGCAGCGGACGCTGGCGGAGTTTGGCTTTCCGCCCAAGGTGTATCCGCTGGGACGTTTGGATGCCGATTCGGAGGGGCTGCTGCTTTTAAGCGATGAGGCCGGGCTGAATAACCAACTGCTCGATCCCAAACGGAAGCACTGGCGGCGGTATCACGCGCAGGTGGAGGGGGAGGCCGGAGAGGAAGCGCTGCAGAGGCTTGTTGAAGGAGTTTTGATCCAAGGCAGGAAGACGCTGCCCGCCCGAGCGTGGCGGTTGG
>FTBG01000703.1_pt1 | contig 42600 bp, 40 predicted proteins | sample 1639311 | NCBI WGS metagenome assembly FTBG01 (sample SAMEA3914864, study PRJEB12502) | metagenome | biome: forest; material: soil | place: USA | collected 2012-03-12 | depth 0.3 m | reverse complement strand
TACACCTCTCTAAAAACGGGAGTGCGCGTGCCAAGAAAACCCGCCTGCATCCGCCGGACATTGCGTGGATTTGCCGCAAAAAACAGCAGCACCAGCAGCACGATGCCGAAGGCAACGGCGATAATGAGGTTGATTCGCTTATTCATGAATCGGACGAGGCGGACACTAAGTCCTCCGGCCGACGATGGCTATAAGCGATCCCTATCACTTGTGGCAAGCCGCTCCGAAAACTCCGTGCTCAGACCAATGGCTAATAGCGATTATTGTCGCTCGTCGCCACCTGCCGCAGGAACTTCAATTCGCTCAACGCGCGGCCGGTTCCTTCGGCCACGGCGCTCAGCGGATCTTCCGCAATGTGAACCGGCAAACCGGTTTCCTCCATAAGCAGGCGGTCCAGGCCGCGCAGAAGCGCGCCACCACCTGCAAGAACGAGGCCTCGATCCACGAGGTCCGCCGAAAGCTCAGGCGGACAGCGCTCCAAGGTGACCCGCACGGAATCGACGATCGTGGAGATCGGCTCCAGCAAGGCTTCACGCACTTCCTGCGAGGTCACGGTCAAAGTTTTCGGCAAGCCGGCCACGAGATCGCGTCCTTTCACCTCCATCGTCGTCTCTTTTTCGATCGGATACGCCGAACCGATCTTGATTTTGATATCTTCCGCCGTGCGCTCACCGATCATCAAATTGTAGGCGCGCTTCATGTACTGGACGATGGCTTCGTCGAGTTCGTCGCCGGCGACGCGCACCGAGCGCGAAAAGACGATGCCCGAGAGAGAAATCAACGCGACCTCCGTGGTGCCACCGCCGATGTCGATGATCATGTTACCCGCCGCGTCCTGCACAGGGAGCCCACAGCCAATCGCCGCCGCCATCGGCTCTTCAATCAAGTAAACTTCCCGGGCGCCGGCGCGGAGAGCGGATTCCTTCACAGCGCGCTTTTCCACCTCCGTGATGCCTGACGGCACCGCAATGACCACGCGCGGACGAGGGCGAAACGCGGTCCGTTTGCCATGCACTTTTGCAATAAAATGGCGAAGCATCCGCTCCGTGATTTCGAAGTCGGCAATGACGCCGTCCTTCATCGGGCGGATCGCGACGATGTTCCCGGGGGTGCGGCCAAGCATGCGCTTGGCCTCATCGCCCACGGCCAGCACATCGCTGCTGCCAGCACGCACGGCCACGACGGACGGTTCGCGCAGGACGATGCCGTGATCTTTTACGTAAACGAGGGTATTGGCCGTTCCGAGGTCGATGCCGATGTCGTTCGAGAACAAGCCGAAAAGTCCGTTAAGCATTCAGGGATACCTTTTTGGGAATTCGTGATTGGGAGATGTTGGCGCTGTGGCGCTTCGATGGAAAGCGAAACTTAAAGCAGGAATTGTTCACCCTGCCCAGAATCTTTGCCTCTTCTTCAAAAAGGAGAGTACCAATAGGGCGCTCACCCGGGCAGCGTCAAAAAGATTTCGCACCCCGAATCATGTGCTCGGCCATATTCCAGAGGGCCGCGGAAAACTCCGCCGCATTCCTGAGAAGATCCTCTCCGAAAGAGGCCCAGGAAATCTCGCGCGCCGCCACCACAAGAAACACCGAAAGCAGGGCCAGATTCATGATGTAGATCACCACGAGCGAAAAGAAGGTGCCGTGATAGGTGAGGTCACTCTGCCCTTTGGGAATCATCCAGCAGGTAAAGCTCATGTGAAAAGCCCAGGTTGCCCCGAGCGCCATGAAAAGCCACTGCGACGGGCTCACCCACAGAATTGAGAGATGCGAACCGCCCAGGTTGTAAAAAAGGCTCAGGACGCCGTAAACGACGATCACCGCCAGGCTGTAGATGGGATAAAAATAGGGCGCGAGGGCGATCCAGAAATTGTGCGTGTCGGTGAGAATGTGGCCGCCGTCGCGACTCACGCGAAACTGACTCACGCGTCCGCCCATGAGCCAGACCCAGATCGCGTGCGTCAATTCATGTCCAAAGACATAGAGCCGCAAAGGCCGCGGCTCACCCAGGGCCCAGATGCTCCCAAAAAACCAGATCGTCCAAAGCACCGCACCAAGCCCGAAGAACCAAAACTCTTCGGTGAACCAAAAGGGATGTCTCACGCTCGTGCGCGAGAAGGCGCCAAAAAAAGTTTGCGTGAGGACGATGGCGATCGGCGAAAGAAATATAGCAATCACCGCATTTAGCCAGCGCGTCGGGATGGTCCACGGCTCGCGCATAACTGCAGCCGCTGACGAAAGCATCAGCCGCCGCGGTGATTTGCGATTTCCCCTTTTCTTGGATGAATTGGATTTGCGATCTGCCCCCACAGCACGAAAGGCGATTCGCATAGCAGCCCATGTCCCTCAGCCGCAATTCGAAAATTTAAATCAGCGAAAATAAATCGCTTTCGGCTGTGTCGCCGCACCACTTCCCTAGGCGCGGCCCATGTAGGCTCCGTTGCGCGTATCGACTTTCACTTTCTCGCCTTCTTTGATGAAGAGCGGCACCTGAATGATTTTGCCCGTCTCCAGAGTCGCGGGCTTCATCACATTATTCGCGCTGTCTCCGCGCACGCCTTCGGCGGATTCCGTGACCGTGAGCAGCACAGACGAAGGCAACTCCACTTGAGCGGCCTTTCCTTCGACATACAGCACATCGACCGGACAGTTCTCCGTAAGATATTCTTTGGAGTCACCGATGAGGGCCTCGTCAAAAGTAACCGTCTCGTAGGTCTCCGGGTTCATGAAATTGTAGCCCTGCGGATCCTTGTACGAAAATTCGAGTTTTTCCCGCTGCACATCGACTTGGTCCACCTTGTCTGTCGATCCGAAACGCACATCCGCGGATTTGCCCGTGCCGATGTAACGAATGATCGCCTGCACAAACGCGCGCAGATTCCCGGGCGTGCGATGTTGGACTTCGAGCACAATGGCGGGATTGCCATTGTAGCGGATGCACATTCCTTTGCGGAGATCGTTTGCGGCGGCCATGGATAAATTGACAGTTGGTGTTGTGAGAAAAGGAACGCCGACTATTGGCGATTAAGGGGAGTCTGGCAAGGGAGGATGTTGCCCCCAAAAATCATCTTCATCCTCTTCCTCCTCCTCATAATCAACTTCAGCTACCACCTCAGCAGCCTTCGAAAGGTATTATGAGGAAGAGGATGAGGATGAGGTCTTGGGTTGCACTCGGATTCGCTTCTGTCCAGAATCGGACCTGTCGGACCAAGGAACGAAAGACCACCTCGCAGCGTGACCGCGAAAATGAAACAGACCTCATTGCTGGCCATTGAGATTGGCGGCACCAAGCTCCAGCTTTTTGCAGGCCGCGGAGATGGCAAAATTCTCGACCGCAAGCGCTTTGTCGTGGACCGCGAGGCGGGCGGCGAGGGCATTCGCGCGCAAATCTCAGAGGCCATCCCGGAATTAATCAGCCGCTGGCAGCCAGCCGCCATCGGAGTCGGCTACGGTGGGCCGGTAGATTGGCGGCGCGGGCGCATCGCGCGTTCGTATCACATCTCCGGATGGGACGATTTTCCGCTCGGCCAATGGCTCAAGGACCAGACTGGTCTCCCGGTCTTCGTGGAGAACGACGCCAATACCGCCGCCTTTGGCGAAGCCATGCATGGTGCCGGGATCGGGTTGAGTCCGGTCTTCTACGTAAATATGGGCAGTGGCGTGGGAGGCGGGCTGGTCATTGATGGCAAGCTATTCCACGGAGCAAAGCCCGGCGAAGTCGAGATCGGCCACGTGCGCATGGAGCGCGACGGGACCATCGTCGAAGATCGCTGCTCCGGCTGGAGTGTGGATCGCCTGGTTCGCCGGGAAATCGAATCTTCGCCCGACAGCCTCCTCACCAAGCTCGTGAATGAAGCGCCACCTGGCGGAGAAGCGCGGCATCTCGATGCGGCCCTGGCAGCTGGAGACGAACTCGCCCAAAAAGTGTTGCGCACGTGCGCTACGGATTTGGCCTACGCTCTTTCGCATGTGGTGCATTTGCTCCACCCCGCCGTAATCGTCGTGGGAGGCGGGCTTTCTCTGCTCGGTCATCCGCTGCGCCTGGCCATCGCCGATGCACTCCCGCAATTCATCATGGACGCCTTTCAACCCGGTCCGCGCATCGTTCTCGCGGCCCTGCGCGAAGACGCCGTCCCCGTAGGCGCGCTCGCCCTCGCCGCCCAGCAACTCGCTCTCCTGGAGTCGCAATCAGCAAGCACAGGATAACTTCCACCACTGTTCCCACAAATCAGGGAATCGCTCCGGGAACTGGCGACACATTCCTCCTCCCGAAATCAGGTTCGGAGAAGTTGAATGTTGAACGTTGAAAGTTGAACGTCGAAAGTCGGTCTTCCACACATGCAAACCTGGATCACCGACTACCTCACCGCCCACAAACGCGCCATCGACTCCATCCCCGCTGATGCTGTCGCGCGCTGCGTTACTCTGCTTGCTGATGCTTTGAAAGGCGATCATCAGATCCTGGTTTGCGGCAACGGCGGGAGCGCCGCCAATGCCTCTCACTTCGCCACCGACCTCGGCAAAGGTTCCTCCGACGCTATCGGCAAGCGATTCCGCGTCCTCTCGCTAAACGATAACGTAAGCTGGATGACGGCCATCGGAAACGACTACTCGTATGAAGACGTCTTCACGCGCCAGCTCGAAAACTATGGCCGGGCGGGTGACGTGCTCATTACCGCCAGCGTGAGCGGAAATTCTCCGAATGTGGTCAAGGCACTCCAATGGGCCCGGTCCAACGGTTTGAAAACGATCTCGCTCGTCGGCGCCAAGCGCGGTCGCGCGGCCGACCTCGGCGACGAAACCATCGTCATCGACGACACGCACTACGGCCGCGTGGAAGATGCACAGATGCACATTCTCCACATGCTCTGCTACGCCTTCATGGAGAAGCCGGAAATTATCAAGTAACGGCAACGTTACGTCGGTTTACTAGGGCAATGCTCCTACTGTACTCCCTCACTCTTGACGCCGCGTCACGGCAACGTCGGGCCTGGATCAGTCGGTTCTGAGCAACTAGTGAAAAGATATGCCCATCCTCAATTCTTGTGAATCTTACCTTCATAAGGTTGTGTATGTATTTCCCATCCACGGTGCCGGTTGGGTTTCTTTCAGCGATAAGAGCGTAGGAGACGTTTTCTGGGGCAATCGTTTGGCGAATTCTCACCCGAGACCCGAACCCTTTCACGCAAGAATCGAAAGCTTTTTTCGGCTTGAATCTGAGGTTGCGGGCGGAATTGGCGAGATTGAAGAAATTGATACTGAGCTTAACGGAAAAAGAATTTGCTTCTGCATTCGAGACCATGGAGACGGTCCATTGGAAAGAAACTTCACCGACAATTTGGGTCGGTATAACCTCTTCATAGCTAATAAGGATTCGAAAGTTAAGATCGAGATAGACCGTAAAGTTCCGAGCCCGTATTGGATCACATTTTACGACGAGCCTCACGTCGCCGGCTATGGTGTGGTTGCTGAATCTCAACCGTGGGTCCAAGCACTCTGGCCTCACCTGTTTTCGTAATCAACAACGGCTGGTAATCTCACTCCAACTGGATCGCCGCGATCCGCTCCATCACGCGTTCGCTGAGCCGCTGATATAGCTCTTTGCCACCGCCTTTCACATCGGCTTCGGTGAAGCGCATCGGCTCGCCGACGACGATGGTGATGGGCGTGAAAAGCCGCGGTTTTCCGCCGCGCGGAAACGCTTCATGAGCACCGAAAATACGCATCGGCACCACCGGGGCGAGGGTTTTGGCAATGATCAATCCCAAGCCTGGCTGTGCGGGCAGAAGCTGCCCATCGAGTGACCGCGATCCCTCGGGAAAGACCACCGTGCATTGGCCATTGCGCACGAGCTTGATCACCGTCTTGACCGCACTCATATCCGCACGCTCCTGATCCACCGGGATCACATTCATCTGCGGAAAAAGCGGTCCGAGGATTGGCCATTGAAGCAACGTTTTTCGCGCGAGGTAGTAAATTTCCCGCTGGCAACAAATCCCCGCGAGCGGTGGATCCAGGTAACTCTGGTGATTCATCGCCAGAATGGCGCCGCCTTCCTCAATAATCCGTTCCTTGTGCACTGCCCGAAAAGCGAAGCACGTCTTCGCTATGAATCTCGAAAGGTTATAAGTGATCTGGTAAACAGCACCCATGTTTCGAAAGCGAACCGTTCTCTCCTTTTCTACCTGATCAACCGATACCGCCCATCCAGGATTTTCAGGCCGTGCATCTTTAGTCTTCCGATGATTTCACCCACCACTCCATCCACCGTGAGCTTTGAGCTGTCGATGACGTGCGCGTCTTCGGCGATGATCAATGGAGAAGTGCGCCGCGAGCTATCCACTTTGTCTCGCGACAGGATGGAATCCGCGATGCCTTGCTTTTGCCGGCGTTGAGCCCGCACTTCGGGCGACGCATCAATATAAAACTTGTAAGGCGTATCGGGAAAGACCGCGGAACCAATGTCCCGGCCTTCCATGACGAGATCGAAATCCGCGGCGTATTCCCGCTGCAATGCAACAAGTCGATGCCGCACCTCGGGAATGGTGGCCACCTGGGAAACGCCGTCGTTCACCTCGCTCGAAAGCAGATGGGGCGTGGGATCCACGTTATCGATGATGATCGTTGAGTCGCCTTCGTTCACACCGCATTGAATCTTCGCGCCGGCGAGAATCTCCAGGATGCGAGGTGAATCCGCCGGGGCTACTTGCTTGCGCACGGCGTACCAAGTAACCGCGCGATACATCGCCCCGGTGTTAACGTACACAAAATCAAGCCGGCGGGCGAGCGCCCGGGCCACACTGCTTTTGCCTGACGCCGCGGGGCCGTCGATGGCAATGACTAGATGGGGAGAATGCGAACTTTCCACAAACAGGGTGTACGCTCAGGGTGCGTGCGGAGGCAATTGACTAATCACCGGGATTTGCGGCTGCCGGGGCTCACGCATAATCTGCTCCAGCACCTTGTAGAAACCTGGGTAGGAAGTGTTCACGCACGCTGTGTCCGTGATCGTCGTTTCCCCTTCTGCAAAAAGTCCCGCAATGGCAAAGGCCATGGCAATCCGGTGATCCCCAAAGCTTTGCAGACGCGCGCCGTGCAAGGGAGCACCACCCACGATTTCGAGACCGTCTTCTGTCTCTGTTACTTGGCCCCCCATCGCCCTCAGGTTCGTGGCAATCGCCGCGAGCCGGTCCGTTTCTTTCACGCGCAGTTCGCCGGCGTTTCCGATCACCGTGCGGCCTTGAGCCAGCGCTCCGGCCACGGCGAGGATCGGAAGCTCGTCGATCACGTTCGGGATCACGCTGCCTTTGATTTCGATTCCATGCAGCTTTGAACCTTGGATCTCCACGGTCCCAATCGGCTCAGCTTCTTCCGTTTGAATAATCTCCCGCACGTGCGCGCCCATGTGGATGAGCACGTCGAAGATTCCGGTGCGCGTGTTATTCAACCCAACATTTGTAATCAGCAGCCTTGAGCGAGGCTGCGCCGCCGCTGCCACCAGCCAGAAAGCCGCGCTGGAAATATCCCCCGGCACCTGGAAGTCACGCGATTCGGGCGTGATATCTCCGAAAATTGAGACGGTTAACTCATGCTTTTTCGGGTGCACGAGAAAGTACTCGAGCATGCGTTCGGTATGATCGCGGCTCTGCGTCGGCTCCGTTACACTCGTCTTGCCTTTGGCAAACATGCCTGCAAGTAACACCGCGCTTTTTACCTGCGCACTCGCCACCGGTGAATAGTAGTGGATCGGCTTGAGTTCCCTGCCTTCGATGACCAGCGGCGGGCGATCTCCCGCCCCTTCGGCGGTGATCTTCGCGCCCATTTGAGTGAGCGGCTCGATGATCCGCTTCATCGGGCGTTTCGAAAGGGAAGCGTCGCCGACTAACCTCGTTCGGAACGGCTGGCCCGCCAGAAACCCCGCGAGGAGGCGCATGGTTGTTCCGGAGTTGCCGCAGTCGATCTCTTTCGCGGGAGCCGTGAAATTTTGCCGGCGTCCGTGAACGACAAGCGTCGTTTCCTCCGGCGTTTCGATATTCACCCCCAGTGCGCGCATAGCCGAGACCGTGCAAAGGCAGTCTTCACTCGGAAGAAACCCTTTGATCACGCACGGTCCATTGCTCATGGAAGCAAGGATTACGGCTCGGTGAGAGATGCTTTTGTCGCCCGGCACCTGCAGTTCACATTGCATGGCCGGAGCCCGCCTGATTTTCCAGTCACTCATGGGCTTTATTCGGGCAGTTTCAGGCTGTCCCGACGGTTTTTGGCTTTGCGAAGAAGTTCAGTCATTTGGGAGTGGTCGCCTTGTTCGAGGCGTTCCAGCAGTGTGAGGGCTTCTCGAAGTTTTTCAATCATTGCCTCGGCAGATTTTTTTACCGCGGAAGAATTCGCCTGGAGGATTTCCGTCCACATCTCCGGTGGTCCCGCCGCCACACGCGTCGTGTCGCGAAAACCCGGCCCTACCAGATCAAAAGCCGCGGGATTCTGACACTCCACCGAACGCACCAGTAAAGCCGCGAGCAAATGCGGGAAATGGCTGATCGAAGCCACCATCTCGTCGTGGCGCTCAGGCGACAGCCGCATCACTCTGCAACCCAAGGTCTTCCAGAAATTTTGCACGGTGGCGGTATCCGTCTCCAGGGAATCCTCTGCAGGTGTCACGATGCAAGCAGCTCCGTCAAAAAGTCCCGCTCGTGCCGCCCCCATTCCGGTCTGATTCGATCCCGCCATCGGATGGCTGCCGATAAAGCGCCTCTGCAAAATCGGCCTGAGTTCCTCCACCACTTTCCGCTTCACACTACCTACGTCTGTAACGAGGGCGGTTTTTGGCAGGCATTTCACCATGTGCTGCGCCAGCGCCGGCATCACGCCGACAGGCACGCAAAGCACCACGAGATCGGCGTTTTCCGCAATCTCCTCCAGCCGGGTACTGGTGTGATCCGCCATCTTTCGATCCAGTGCTTCCTGTACCGATTCGGGGCGGCGCCCCCACATGGCAACGTGAAATCCACCGGCACGGCGCGCCGCCAAGGCAATCGAGCCGCCGAGAAGGCCGGGCCCGACGATCGCCAGTTTGAGGGGCTGTTTCATACACCGTTCCCGGCCCCATTCAAAACCAGGATCGGCGAAGGGGCAGGGTGCGCTTTAGGGCACTAAGAAGGTCTTGCCGGTGTACGGATCCTTGACCTCGGTTCCCGGAGGATAACCACGCACGTCGACGTAGCCGGAGTAAGGCGCGTAGGGGCTGGTGACAAAGCCCGGCTTGCCGGGGACCGCCTTGCCGTAATCGTAATTTCCCACTTTTGGCTGAGCACTTGGGCCGGGCTCCGGCGCTGTGTTCGTGTGCGGCTCCGTTTTCGGTGTCTCTCCACCTTCATGGGAAGGTTCCGTGGACTCACCATGCCCGGTATTATCTCCATCATCTGCCGGCTGGTGTTGCGGGCCCGTGAAGCCCCCGGGATGCTTGGGCTGATGTTGTGGCGGAGGCCCGTCGCCGCAGGCGGCAAGCGAGAAAACCATCACGACAACAGCAAGTTCCGGCAGAAAAAAGCGCTTCATAGCAATTGGATTGCGATCACGCTCTTAAAGGAAGATTCCAGGGGTGACAATGCGAAAAAAAGCAGACTTTAGGCCTATATACCGTCCGCTGATTGCCTGCCCGCTGGGCTTGAGTGCATACTGAAACCCCTCTCCTTCACCGAGTCGATGACTCCAACCGATAAAGAGCAACAGATGATCGAGCGCTTTCTACTTGTGGAAGACGCTCACGAGCGGATGGCACTGATCGTAGATCGCGCCAAACGGCAGCCGGCGCTCTCTCCAGAGGAGAAATCCGAGGAAAACCGGGTACAGGGTTGTGCTTCCCGAGTCTGGATCGTCTCCTCGGTTACAGAAGGCACCTGCCACTTCCGCCTGGACGCCGATTCCGCGCTGGTGAAGGGGCTGGCTGCGCTCATTTGCGAAGTGTACGAGGGTGCAGCCCCCCGCGAGGCAGCCGCCTTTGAGACGGAGATTCTCGCCAAACTTCACCTGCTGGACCACCTCTCTCCCACGAGGCGCAACGGACTCGACCAAGTCCGCCGCGTCATCCAGACGTTTGCTGCCAGCGCTGCATCCGAGACGACCCGGACGTGAGATTTTACGACGCGCACAATCATCTGCACGATCCGCGCCTCGATGCGGTGCGGGTGGAGGCAATCGCCGAAGTGAGGCGCCTCGGTCTTCAGCAAGCCGTCGTAAACGGCACCCGTGAAGCTGATTGGCCAGCGGTCGCAAAACTCGCCGCCGAGCATGCGTGGCTTCGCCCGAGCTTTGGGCTTCATCCCTGGTTCGTCGCAGAGCGTGGCCCCCAATGGCAAAAAACGCTGGAAAAGCTTCTCGATGATCATCCGCGCGCAGTGATCGGCGAAATAGGGCTGGATCGCTGGATCGAAGGGTACGATCTCGAAATGCAGAGCGAGGTCTTTCGCTCTCAACTCGCCATCGCCGCGCAGCGCAATCTTCCGGCGGCGATTCATTGCCTCAAAGCGTGGGGTGCGCTGTGGGAAATCGTCTGCTCCGTGCCGGTGCCAGAGCGCGGCTTTCTGCTGCACTCCTATGGAGGGCCAGCGGAAATGGTGGAAGGCTTTGTGAAACGCGGAGCATACTTTTCCTTCTCACCCTATTTCCTGCACACGCGTAAAGATCGGCAGCGCGAGGTCTTCCGCGAAATCCCGATCGAAAGGTTACTTGTGGAAACGGATGCACCCGACATGGCGCCTCCTCCCGAACGCAATCCTCATGCGCTCACGGAAGCGGAAAGTGGAAAACCCATCAATCACCCGGCAAACCTGGAGGTCTCCTATGCCGGTCTGGCGGAAATCCGCAGCATGGAAATTGGGGCGCTGGCTCGGCAGGTAGAGGAAAACTATCTGCGACTGTTTGGAAGCTAGCGTCACAAAACCGTTGAAGGTCATATTCTGCGACACCGTTCGTACTCCCCACGCGCCACATTCCTCCAACACCGCCCGGAATGCCCTCCCTACCGTCTTGGTGCTTGCGCGATCTGCTTCACGACTTCCCCCGCAGCGGCAAAACCAAACGCTCCCGTCACGTGCGTCGCTGCGCCGTAACCGCTCGCGCAATCCATGCGCAGGCTCTCATCGCCTTCACGCACTTTGCAGACTTCGCCGTCACTTCCTGGAAACATCGGCTTCTCCGCCGAGTACACACAGGACACGCCAAACGATTCCACATTCCCGGACTGAAACCCGTAGTCGCGCCGCAGTTTCCTCCGCACTTGCCTGAGCAATTCATCCTGCTCACTCACCGCCAGATCCGCCACGCGCACAGCGGTGCCATCCCGCTTTCCTCCCGCGCCGCCGACCGTGAGCACCGGTAACCGGCGCTCGCGGCAGGATGCAATGATCACGCACTTATTCGACAGACGATCCGTCGCATCGACCACAAAGCTGAAGGAAACGCTCAGCAATCGGGCCGCGTTGGATTCCGTGAGAAATTCCTGCACGCACTTCACACAGCACTCCGGATTGATGAGCGCGATGCGTTCCGCCAGCACCTCCGCTTTGGAACGTCCGATCTGGCCATCGAGCGCGGGCAGTTGCCGGTTCACATTCGTCACACAGACATCGTCGAGATCGATCATCGTAATCGCGCCGATTCCCGATCGAGCCAACGCCTCGACCGTCCACGACCCAACACCGCCGACACCCACGACGCACACGTGAGCCGCCCGCAATCGCTCCAATCCCGAGCGCCCGTAGAGCCGGGCGATTCCTCCAAATCGCTCCGCAAAATCGCTGGCACCCTCCGCTTTCATCTCGCTCACCGGTGCGCTCATTTCACCTCAGCCGCAACGTATGCCTCGAGTGTCTCGCGCGTGATGGTGTGGCGCGCCCCACACCGCGGGCAGCTCATGCGCAGCAGCGATTCCTCGCCGAAAAGCTCGTCGGGATTGGCCTTCATAATCGGCGCCAGCACCGCCAGCATCCGCTGCTGCGTGCACCCGCATTCCCAGCGATAGTAACGCTGCTCCAACAGCGAAAGCGCATCCTTGCCATCGAGCTCGCGAATTTCCTCCTCGGTCAGCCGCTCGAACCATTCGAAGTCACACCCCGGCTGCGCGGAGATCATCACAAAATCCTCGGGCCCAAATTGAAAGTAACGGGCCGGTCTTTGCTCGCTTTGCGCATAGTATCTTTCCACCGAGCGGAACGGTTCGTTTCCCTCGAATTCCACGGCACTTCGCCGGGCCGCCTCACTGCCCCGCACCACGTCGGCCAAAAAGAGATTCTGGCCCGTGTCTTTCACTTCATCCGTGAAAAGCTGGCCGACCACCGTCCCTAACTGATTGTTGCCCGTGACAAAGAGATTCAGCAGCGGGTTCTGGAAATGGATCGTCCAGGCCGAGACTTCATTCCACGGCCGTGAGGCGCAGTGCAGCGTGAGCGCGGCCAGGGCTTCCTTCAGCATGCCATCGTGAAACGGCGCGTGCTGGTAGCCGTGCTGCCCCTGGTGGAGGTAATAGTCCACGTACAGCTCTCCGAATTCGGCCCTCGCCACCAGCGCATTGCGCCCGCGCACGAAGTAAGTTCGGACCTCCGTTCCCTGCGTTGATTTCGGAGCATCAGAATTCATCGGCAGCAAGGTAGCGCGAATTTTTCCGCGCTCCAACGCCCAAAGTTTTCGCCAACTTCGCGATTGAGCCCTGAGACAGTTGCACCCAGCATCGCCAAACCTATCCATGAAATCCCTCGTCATCCCTGCCTTTCTCCTCCTCGCCCTCGGCACCGCTTTCGGCGCTGATGCTCCCAAGCCCATCAAAGCGCTTCTGATCGCCGGCGGCTGCTGCCACGATTATTCCAAACAGAAGGACATCCTGAAGCAGGGCATCGAAAAGCGGGCTAACGTGCAGGTGGATATCATTTACTCGGAAGATCACAGCACGAAGCCGCCCTTCCCTTTCTATGGCAACGCCGCGAATGGCGTTCCTCCCAATCCGGATTACGCCAAGGGTTATGATGTCGTCATTCACGACGAATGCGCGGCGGACATCAATGATCAAGCCGTGGTCGAGGCTGTCTTGAAACCGCACCGCGACGGCATCCCCGGCGTGAACCTGCACTGCGCCATGCATTGCTACCGCATCGGCAATCCCGGGGAACCAGCCACCATCGGCACGCCCCACGGGTTTTGGTTTGAATACCTCGGCCTGCAATCGAGCGGACACGGGGCGCAGATCCCGATTTCGCTGACTGTCGTCGATAAAGAGAGCCCGATCACGAAGGGCACGAGTGATTGGACGACGATCAAGGAAGAGCTCTATAACAATGTGAAGCTGCACGGCGCGCAGGCGCTCATCCGCGGAAAGCAGACAGAAATGAAAAAGCAGAAACAGGCCGATGGCACGGAAACGCAGGTGCCCAAGGACAGCGAATACGTGGTGGCCTGGACCAACATGTACCAAGGCAAGACGCGCGTTTTCAGCACGACCATCGGCCATAACAATGAAACCGTGGCGGACGATCGCTATCTCGATCTCGTGACCCGCGGCCTTCTCTGGGCCTGCGACAAAATCCAGCCGGACGGAACGCCGAAAGCCGGCTACGGCCCGGTCGGCAAGTAACCGCGCCTCTTAAATCCCCCTCGCCATGAAAGCCCTCTTTTTCTCACTACTGCTGGCGCTTACTTTGAGCGCCGGCGCGACGGCATTTGCCGAGACCAAGCCGATCCGCGCGCTCCTGGTGTGCGGCGGGTGCTGCCACGATTACGAGGCACAGAAAAAAATCCTCAGCGAGGGCATCAAGCAACGGGCGAATGTGGAATTCACCATCATCCACGAAGGGATCCCGCAGGGCGGTGATGACGGGCGGAAGCACCGGGTAAGCATTTACGAAAAGCCGGACTGGTGGAAAGGCTACGATATCGTCGTGCACGACGAGTGCTTTGGCTATGTGGACGACAACGCTTTCATCGAGGGTATCGTCGCCGCGCACAAAGCGGGGATTCCCGCCGTGATGCTCCACTGCTCCTCGCATAGCTATCGCATGGGCACGACGGACGAATGGCGCAAGCTGGTGGGGATTACCTCGCGCAGTCATGAAACCAAGCACGATCTCGACGTGAAGGTCATAAAGGCCGATCACCCGGTGATGAAGGGCTTTCCTGCCGCCTGGCACGACCCGCAAGACGAGCTCTACAAAAACGAAAAGATTTGGCCGACCGCCACACCGCTCGCCCAAGCCTACGGTGTGGATACCAAACAGGATCACGTTTGTATCTGGGTGAACACCTACGACAACGCCCGTGTTTTTACCACCACGCTGGGCCACAGCAATGAGACGGTCTCCAGCGACGAGTATCTCGGATTGGTGACGCGCGGCCTGCTCTGGGCCTGCGGGAAGCTGAATGATGACGGCACGCCCGCGGCGGGGTACGGGCCCGGCGGGAAATAGATTTCACGCCAAACTTCGGTAGCAGCAGAACCAGGTCTCGGAGGCGTAAGATGGCGCCAAACCGACCGGGATGCTCGAAAGCGTTGGCTTTCCCAACGCCTCATCAGCATTTAGTCTCCGTTTTCCTTCGAAATTCGGAAATCGCCATTTGTCATTCGCCCCGTGCGCATCTTCTACGCCGCAGACTCTTCTCCAAATCCCGGTTTTTCGTCGAGCTTGTGGCGGGCAAATCTGCACGACTCGCTGGTGGCGCTGGGCCATGAGATTGTAGAGTTTCGGTACGATCTGCGGGAGACGTTTCGGCATCTCGATCCGGCACAGCCGGAAAGTGCCGCTTTCATCGCGAGAAATCGGCCCATCTTGGGAACGGAACTGCTCGAACAAATCCGCGCGGCGCACTCCGCCTCGGCGATCCAGCTTTTCTTCAGTTACTTTTACGATGCCTGCGTCGAGCCGCAGGTGATTGATGCGATTCGTGCGATGGGAATTGTGACGGTCAATTGGTTTTGCAACGCTAGTTATCAGCTTCATCTCGTGAGCGCGATTTCGGCGCGCTACGACTGGTGCCTCGTGCCCGAGCACTACCGCCTGGAGGATTACCGGGCGCTGGGAGCGCGCCCGATCTATTGCCAGGAAGCGGCAAACCCGCGCACCTATCATCCGTGCGATGTGCCTCCGGAATACGATGTGGCGTTCGCCGGGCAATGTTACGCCGATCGCCCGGATACGGTGCTGTGGCTTCGCAAGCAAGGTCTCGATGTCCGCGTCTGGGGAGCGGCGTGGGAATACCGCATCCAGCCGCCGTCGCGGAATCCGCTGCGACGCTGGTTTGGCGAACCGGTCGGTCTGCCCGCATCCGCAGTCGGTGGAATCCTCAGCGATGCCGCGCTCGTGGAACTTTATAGCCGGGTGAAAATCAATCTAGGTTTCGCCGCCGTGGGTAACACACACGCGGACAGCAAACGACTCACTCAGGTGCGGCTCCGCGATTTTGAGGTACCGATGAGCGGCGGCTTTTATCTCACCGAACATTCCGACGAACTGGCGGATTTCTTCACGCCCGGCGTGGAAATCGAAACGTGGAAAACACGCGACGAATTGCGTGACAAATGCCGTTTCTATCTGCGCGACGAAGCCGCGCGCAAAAAGATCGCCGCGGCAGGACGGGCGCGGGCACAGGCCGAGCACACCTGGGAACATCGATTCGCGCAGGCCTTCCGCGAAATGAAACTGGAATGACCGCGCCCGCTGTCAGCGTGATCATGCCGGTGCACAACGCCGCAGCCTATGTTAACGAAGCTGTGCGCAGTGTGCTCGCGCAAACACTGGGCGATCTCGAATTGATCGCTGTGGACGATGCCTCCACCGACGGCTCCGGAGAAATCCTCCGCAACGTCAAAGACACCCGCCTGCGATTGCTCCGCAGCGACGAGCCACTGAACGCCGCCGGAGCCCGCAATTTCGCGCTAGCGGAAGCGCGCGGAGAATATATTACTTTTCTCGATGCCGACGACATTGCCGAACCGGATCGATTGCAGACCCAAATCTCGCTGCTGCGCAGGCTGCCTGAGCTATCTATCGTTGCATCGGTGGTGACAACCATCGACGAGCGTGGCGCGATGACTGGCACAAACTTCGTGGCGCGGCCCCCGGAAGAAATTCCGCCTACCCTGCTCTTCGAAAACTGCCTGGCGCTTTCCAGTGTTTCCGCGCGCCGCTCGGCGCTGCGGCCGTTTCGGCCCGAACGCGCTCCCGCCGAGGATTATGATTTATGGGCGCGCCTTGGCTCGTCGGCGGGAATTGCAATCCAATCACGCCCGCTCACCCGCTATCGAACGAACAGCACCGGCGTGAGCACACGCCAGCCGGAGAAAATGCGCGAAGCCGTCGCCACCATTCACGCGGAACAACTCGATCGTCTCGGTTTTCGCGAAGTCGCACCCATCCATTCCCAGCTAGCAATCTGGTCCATTCATTCGACCGAAAGCCAGCTTGCGCAAGCGGAAGCCTGGCTTCTTGCACTCGTCGCGGCCAATGATCGGAGACTCGTCTATCCTCCCGCAGTCTTTCGTCGAGTCGCAGCCGCGCGCTGGTTCCGGATTTGCCTGGATTCGTGGTTGCTTGGCTGGAGTGTCTGGCAAACCTATCATCGCTCGGCGCTGTCGCGACCGACGCTCTGGCAAAAAGCACTCCTGCTTCGCCGGCTGCTGCCGCAACGCCTCCGCAGGTCATGAAGATTTTGCACGTCAACAGCCTGCTCCAGCACGGCGGCGCGGAAACCGTCATGCGCCAGCTTTTGCGGAATTTTCCCGAAGCTTCGGTCGCGATTTCTTCCGCCAAAACGTATCCACCGGGCGTGCATCCGCTTTACCCTCGGCTGCTCGCGCGGCTGTATCATTCGCGGTTTCATGCACTGGTGGAACGTTTCGCCCCGCGCAACCAGTGGACCGATCGCGCCTTCCGTCGGCTGGTTAACTATCCTTGCGACCTCATTCATCTGCATAATTTCCACGGATATTATGCAACCATCGATTCGCTCGCAGCCGTGGCAAGGGCCAAGCCACTCGTTTGGACATTCCACGCTTTGTGGGGCATCACGGGCGGCTGCGATCATCCGCGTGATTGCCGCCGCTATTTCGAGGCTTGCGGTGAATGCCCTCAGTTAAACAAGTGGCCACTGGGACCCATCGATAACACCCCGCAGCAACTCGCCACCAAAAAAGCTCAACTGTCACCGCTGCCCCTGCATGTCATCAGCCCCTCCCGCTGGATGGCACAAGTAATCCGTGAAAGTCCCGTTGGGCGCCGCTGGCGGGTGCACTGCATTCCCAACGCCGTGGATGCCGAATTCCTGCGCATAGCCGATGCACGGTTTGCCTCGCGGCGCGAAACGAATCGGCTTCGGATCCTGCTCGTGAATCGCAATTTCGGGGATGAGCAAAAGGGATTTTCCATCGCCCGTGAGGCGCTTCGTGAATTTGCCGCTGCCGCTGGGGAATCACCTGAGAAACGCCCGAAGTTAACGTTGGCCGGGGTACGCTCGGAATGGGCTGCCGGTGAACTTCCGGAATGGGAATGCGAAGCTCTTGGTTATATTTCCGAGCCAACCGCACTTGCCGAGATTTACAGCCAGGCCGACCTCTTTCTTTTCGCATCACCTGCGGAGAATTTCCCCTGTGTCGTCCTCGAAGCAATGGCTGCGGGCGCCTGCGTGGTGGCCACTCCGACAGGCGGTGTGGTCGAGCAGATCGAACACGGCGTTTCCGGTTTGCTGGCCAGGGATATCTCCGGGCCCGCGCTGGCGGAGGCCCTGGCCCGTGCCTGCCAAAACTCCGATGAGCGAAAGGCCCTGGCCGCGGCTGCGCGTGATCGCGTCCAAAGGGAATTTTCCGAACCGGTATTTGCCGAACAGCACCGCGAATTGTACCAAGGCATCCTTTCCGAGTGGCCGTCCGACCCAAAATGAGCGCTACAAGTAACACAGAAATCAGCGCCATGATTTTGTGCTTCAATGGGGCTGCGACTCTCCCGGAAATCATCGGCTCCCTCCGCGGCCAAACACTTCCGCTTGGCGAGTTATTTGTCGTGGATGACGGTTCTACCGATGATTCCATCCGGATCGCGGAGGGCGCAGGAGTTCGCACGGTTTCCCTCGGCAGAAATCTCGGACGCGGAGCTGCCCGCTCCCGGGGTGTCGCGGAAACGAAAACGCCCTTTTTGCTAATGTGCGATGCAACGCTCAGGGTACCGCCCCAATTTCTGGAAATAGCGAGTCCATGGATGAAAGACGAAAAAGTGGCGGCGGTGTTTGGGAGGGTGACGCAACCGCCACCGGATGGTGTGGCGGCTCGCTGGCGCGGGCGGCACCTGTTTAAAATGGATCAATCGGGAAGCGTTAACCACACCGCAGTCCTGGCCACCGGCGCATGTCTTCTCCGGATCGAAGCTGTGATCGCAGCGGGCGGCTTCGATCCCGCTCAGCGCGCCGGCGAAGACGCTGATCTCGGGCGGCGCTTGCTGGCCGGCGGCTGGCAGGTCGTCTCGGACCCCGCGCTGAGCGGAGAATGCCTGCGCGTGGATTCCGCTTCGGAGGTGCTTCTTCGCTATGCCCGATGGAATTCTCCGCACGGGATGCCATTGGGAGCATATCTGCGCCAAATCAGTTACTCGCTGAAAGTAATGGTGAAGGAAGATCTGCGCGCGCGCGATCTGCCCTGTGCGGTAATGAGTCTTCTCTGCCCGCATTTTCAGTACTGGGCACCCATTTTATCCCGCAAATATCGCGCCCGATGAAGATCGAAGCGATTTACGTTGCTTGTTACAAATATGACCTTCGCTATACGCGAATCCTCATCGCTAGCATTCGCCAATGGTATCCAGACATCCCGATCCTGCTCATCAAAGATCGCCTGTACGGAGACTTCAGCACGACGGAAATCGAACACCATTGGAATGCCTCGCTCCTGAAGACGGAGGGCGGCCCCTTTGGCTGGGGTTTTTCAAAGCTCGAACCTTTGTTTCTGCCCGAGAGGCAGCGTTGCTTGATTCTGGATTCCGATATCGTCTTTGCCGGACCGGTGCTGCCAATGGTCGAAGCTTGCGATAGCGATGTCGTCGTTCAGCACGAAGACCCGGCGCCGGCATTTGTGGAGAGCCATTATTTTCATCTTCCTTCACTGCAGCAGCTTGATCCCGATTTTCATTTTCCCGGGTTCACCTTCAATACGGGCCAAATCGTTGCCACGACCGGCGTCCTGAGGCGCGAAGATTTCGCGCCATTCGTGAAACCTGGTTATCCTATCACCGTAATACGCCCGGATATTTTTAAACTCGGCGAGCAAGGCTTGCTCAACTACGTGCTCATGAAGAAAGCGCAGTGCGGCGAACTTTCCCTGAGCCGCGCCCGCTTCATGGAAGTGCCCGAGAGCCCGGACGGCCACGCTTTCGGCGTGCAGCTCGACCGGCTCAATGAAAACAGTTCTTACCGCTTTCTCATCCACTGGTGTGGTCTGAAAAAGCATCGCATTCGCGAAATGAATCGCGGCGACATCCTGCTGCACTTCGAACGTTTGTATTACGACGCGATTACTTTTGGAACCCTCAAGAAATGGTCACGAATCGCCCGCGCCGACGCCGAAGACCTGCTCCGCGTCCTGGCCCGTAAAGCCGCACTGCGAAACTGGTGGAAAACCCCTCGTAAAGAAAATGCGTCGTGACCATTTGCGCAAAGATATGCCGGTTCTCTCTCGCTTTTTAGATCGCCGACTGCTAAAGCATGCTCGCGAGTTTCGCCCTGCGACTATGGCCTGGTTCGATTTGAAACCAAAGCGATGTTGATCACGGTCGTCATTCCCGCTTGCGGCCGACCGGTGGATCTCGCGCGCTGTCTGCGCTCGTTGCCAGCCGGGGTGAACGTGATTGTCACGGACGATAGCCGCGATGACTCCGTTCGTGATCTCTTGGCGCGGGAGTTTCCCGCAGTCCGCTGGATCGCTGGCCCAAAGCGAGGTCCCGCCGCCAACCGCAACAACGGAGCACGCGCGGTCACGAGTGATTGGATTGTTTTTCTCGACGATGATTGCATCGCTCAGCCGGGCTGGCTCGAAGCATTTGCCGCACACATGGATGCCGATGTGCTCGAAGGACGCACGGTCTGTCCCGACGCCTGTGATGATCCTTTCACGGAGCAGGTGGAAAATCTCAGCGGCAGCAACTTCTGGAGCTGCAATCTCGCCATTCGGCGCAGCGTATTTTTTGACCTCGGCGGATTCGATGAAGATTTCACCGAAGCCGCAGGTGAAGACATGGAATTCGCCTGGCGGATTCGCAAGCGCCGCGTGCACACCGCCTTCGTTCCTGAAGCGGAAGTATTTCATCCCGCGCGCCGCGCTTCCGTGCGGCAATTCTGGCGGCGCACGTGGATGATTCGCTGGATGGTGCTCTATCGTTTAAAGACGGGCGAAACTCCACCTGCGGGGTCCTCGATGGCACGCGCCTTCATTTCCGCAGCGGTCAATGAAACCGTAGGCCTCTGCCGCATGACCGTGCACCTCGTCACCAAGCCTGACCGCATGCGGCCTGGCACGCAGCTATTTAACGTTTTTCATCGCTGGGCCACGTTTCCCCTCGTGCTTCCGTGGCAGCTCCTGTGGGAATTCCGTTTCCGCCGCCGACTCGCCGGGAAGCCAAGCAAATGACTAGCGACGTTCGCCTGAGCGTGGCGCTCGTCACCCGAAACCGGCCTGAAAGCCTGCGCCGATGTCTCGCCAGTTTGCGTGCACAAAATGCTCAGCCCGCGGAAGTCGTTATCTCCGACGACAGTTCCAAGCCGGCGGATATCGAAGGCACACGCGCGCTGGCAGATGAGTTCCGGGCAATCTATCGCACCGGACCGCAGCGCGGCCTTTACGCAAATCGCAATTTCGCCGCACTGGCCTGCACCGGCACGCATGTGCGCACGATGGATGACGACCATACCTTTCCCGCCGGACACTTTGCGGCATGCCTTGAGGCCGTGCACAGCGATCCACACACCATCTGGACGGTGGGCGAAGTGGGATATATCGATGGCAAGTTTTTCGATCGCGCGGAAACGGCAACCCAACTGCATCCCGCGGGGGTGGGTTGTGATGTCGATGATCCCGACGACAATTGGGCCATCGCTGACGGCGCATCGATCTATCCAAAAAAAATCTTCGATCTCGGCTATCGCATCGTCGAGAATTTTCCTTACGGCATGAGTTACTTGGAATTCGGCGCGTTCCTCTATCGCCGCGGATTCCGCAGCCGCTGCGTGCGCGGCGTGTATGTCGAACATCACGCGGACATGACCACCGTCAACCGGGACGAACCGGAGAGCCGACTGTTTGCGAGCTTATGCTATAACCTCTGCTTTCGGCCCAGCGCGTGGCGCACGCTTCGTTATATCGGGCCGATTCTGTGGCGAAAGCCATCCCTCATTCCACAAGTAATGAAACTATCGCGTCTCGCGCGGGAGCGGTGGAAAGCATCTTAGTCACCGCCACCACCACTCGCCGTCGTCACCGCAAAAAGGTTGTCATCATTGCTAATCCACGTGTCCTTGTCGTTAATGATCGCCTGCGCGGGCAGCGTGGGATTTTCCGTGGCAAAGCCGGGAACGCGTTTCACCGCCGTGCCGATGGCCATGAATTCGATGAGGCTGCCCATTTCATGGATATGCGTGCGGATACCGACGACGTCATCCGCGCCGATCGCTTCGGCTTCACGGCGAATCATGCCGATGGCGTGCTCGCGCGCTTCATAGATCAGCGACGTTAAATCGCTGATTTCGCCGCGCGAAAATGATTTAAACATGGCTTTAATTCCGCCGATGAGCCCGAGCGAATAAACCGCTGTGCCGAGCACGAGTTTGAGCGGAGCGTAACCTAAATTGGCAAGATTCCACATTTCCTCGCAGGTGAGATCGCTCGTCACCGGCTCCTGCATGGTGCTCTGCGGCAGAAGCGGATGATGCGCCGCCGTGCCCAGCATGAGCATCTCGTGCACGCCGCGGAAGGGCAAGATACGCGTCTCGATGCCGACCACGGCATTTGCGCCCACGGCGCGCGCTTCCGTGACGATACGGCGCAGCGCGAGATGGCGCGTCTGGTTAAAAATATCACTAAACTCGCGGATTTCGCCGCGCGCCATCGTTTTCAATGCTCCCAGGATACCGCCGGCAATTCCCACCGAATACGCCACGTTGCCAAAAGCGAAATGCAACGGCTTAAACCCACAATCCATGAGGCAATACAGTTCCTGCCCGTCGTTACTTGTAGAAAATAATCCAATAGGAGGAGGCGTAGCCGTGCTGTGCACTACGGAAGCCACGGAGAGAAATTCCACGTTGCCCTGAAATCGCCGCAGCTCGCTGGTCACCCCGGTAATGCCGTTGGCCCCGTGCTGTTGCGCCTCCTGGTGCATTCGCTGGAGCGACTGGCGGCGCCCATCGTTGATAATCTCCGTTACTTGAGAGACTTCGCCCCCGATCATCCCTTGCAATCCCGCTCCGATGCCGCCAAGGAAGCCGAGCGAGTGGACGCTATTGCCGACGACGAGTTCGCCAGGACGCAACCCTTTGAGATTGAGGCAGTAGATTTCGTTGCCCGAGAGGCCAGTCATGATAGGCATAGTGCAGCGAGGCTAAGTGGCTGAGGAAAGAGGGTCAATATAACATCAACGGCGATAGCTCCGCCTTTGGCGCCCAAAAATGACAGCCTCGGACCTCAGCCGCCGGACCGATCCACACCGAGCGCCGTCCGATAAGCGACAAAGCCGCCAATGGCCGCCATAATCAAGGTGAGCGGCTTGAGTTCGTGAAGATGCAAAACGAAATACGGCAGGCTCGGGTCCGTAACGAACGGCGCAAATCGCCACTCCGTGAAAAACGCCAAACCAAGTCCCGCGGCTCCGCAGATCGCCGCCAGAAGGGTCGAACGCCCTCTCGCGCAAAACCCCGCCCCGAGACCGAGCAACGTGGGAGGCAGGACGAGCGCGTAAAATCCCTGCCGGGCAATCCAGAAAAAGATCAGGTAACCAATCACGCCACCCCCAATCGCGCCGAGCAACCCTCGGAAGATGATTGGATTTTGATCACTGCGCGGCATCGCAAGACGATTTCCATCAACAGCCCGTGTGGAAAGCAAAAAAGCGGCCTCATTTCGACCGGCTTACCGCCCGCCGGCACGATCGGTCCTCAGTCCTATATATGACCGCCTGCAGCCCATCGATTCTCGGAAACACGACCCAAAACCCGTCATACAACCGCCTTTGCAATTCCCCTCGATAGAATTGCGTTCCCTATGTTCCTCACCAACCTCCAGGCTGCCAGCGAATGGTTTGAAGTCTTGCAAACAAGCGAGCGCAGTCAAACTGCGGTGATGAACCTGGCCCCTGGTGAAAAGAGCGGTGAGAACGCCGGTGCGCATCACGGTAGTGATCAGGTGCTGCTCGTCTTGGAGGGCGAACTCCTTGCCGAAATCGCCGAGGAAAAAGCGCGGCTGCATCGCGGAGATGTGGTCATCGTACCGGCGGGAGTGAATCACCGCTTTGAAAATCCCACCTCACAGCCCGCTCGCACCTTTAGCGTGTACGCTCCGCCGGCTTATCCCGCACATACCAAGGGCTGAACGAGCCTCACCGGCTCGGAGAAATCTCCCGCCTCCAAGGCATGCCGCTTTGCGCGCCCGCGCGTGTCACGGAGAGAGCCGCCGCGCGTGACGCCCGTTCTGCCGCCATTTTCATGGGCAATCCTTCCGCGATTCCGACGGCCAGCCAGGCGGTGAAGCAGTCTCCAGCGCCTACGGTATCAACGGGCTGAACCCTTGGCGCGGCAATCTGCCGGGCGCCTTCGTCATCGACAAGTAACGCCCCGCGGGCGCCCATCGTCACCACTACTCGGACACCGCCCTTCGCGCGCAGAGCCCGCGCCGCAGCGGCGGCATTCTTGCAGCCGGCAAGCGCTTGCGCTTCCTGCCCGTTGGGCACAAGCGTATGCACCATCGCCCATAAACGGCGCGGCAGCTTCTGCACAGGCGCGGGATTCAGGATAAAAGGCACCCCGTGAGAGGCCGCTAATTCCGCGGCCGCGACCACCGTGGCCGTCGGCACCTCCAGTTGGCAAACCACGGCGTCCGCTCGCGCAATCGCAGTCTCCGCTTTTTGCACATCGGCTGGCGAAAGGAGGTCATTCGCCGATCTGGCCACGGCAATCACATTTTCCCGTGAACGTCCGCCCACGAAAATCATAGCAATGCCGCTGGAGACTCCCCTGAGCTTTTTAAAGTAACGCACATCAATTCCCTCGGCTTTCAAGGCAGCCTTTGCCGCGCGCCCATACTCGTCATCTCCGCAGGCGCCCACAAAGGTCACACGTGCTCCCGCACGCGCCGCCGCCACCGCCTGGTTCGCTCCCTTGCCTCCGGCGTGCTGCGCAAATTCACCGCTGCCGACGGTTTCACCCGCTTTCGGCAAATTTGCACAGCGCATCACCAGATCGGTATTGGAACTGCCGACTACCACCACGAGTGGTCGAGAGGATGATTTACGGGCTGCCATGTAGGGGGTTCACCGATTCTCATCGATCTTTAGGGGTATCTGTCGAATCCCAATCACTCCTTACATAGTGTTCAAACAAGCATAAACCCCATCGCCAATTCCAAAGAAATTTCACGGGAATGGGTTGTGCTTGGTGGAGCCGCCCCGATGCCCTTTGGCCAAAGGGCGATTCCGCCTTTTCCCCGAATTCTGATGAAATTCACCACAGTTTCAGCCGCACTTGTTTGCACCGTCCTCGCCGGCCCAATCTGGGCTGCTGACAAAGTGACATACAATGATCACGTTTTGCCCATCCTCCGCAACTCGTGCTTGAACTGCCACAATCCTGACAAAAAGAAGGCCGGCCTCGACCTTTCGACCTATCAGGCGTCGCTCATGGGCAGCGACAACGGAAAGGTGCTTGAATCCGGAAACCCCTCCTCCAGCCTTTTAGTGAAGTGCATCAAGCAAATCGAAGATCCTAAAATGCCACCGAAGGGCGACAAGCTTTCGGATGGTGACATCGCCGTGATTGAAAAGTGGATCGCCGGACAGCTTTTAGAGACCGCCAACGGCAAGGCCGTCGCGACAAGTAACAATGTCGCCGTAGCCGTCGTTTCGCTCGAGAAGCCCGCCGGCCCGCCGCCCATGCCGGGCGATCTGCCACTCGATCCCGTCGTGCGCACCAAGACCACCAACGCGGTCGTCGCGCTGGCCGCGAGTCCGTGGGCGCCGCTCGTGGCCGTGGGCGGACAGAAACAGGTGGTGCTCTATAACACTGAAACGCTCCAGCCGCTCGGCATCCTGCCTTTTAATGAAGGGCTGCCCGCAGTCATGCGCTTCTCGCGTAATGGCCAGCTGCTCATGATCGGTGGCGGCCTCGGAGGCAAATCCGGGCAGGTCGCGCTCTGGAATGTGCAGACCGGCGAACGCGTCGGCGCCGTCGGCAATGAATTTGACGAAGTGCTGGCTGCGGACCTCTCGCCCGACCAGGCACACGTCGCGCTGGGTGGCCCGCTCAAGCTGCTCAAGATTTATTCCACCAAAGACGGCAAGCTGGAATTTTCGCTCAAGAAACACACCGACTGGGTCACCGCCGTGTGCTTTTCGCCCGATGGAAAATATCTAGCCAGCGCGGATCGCAATGGCGGCATTGTCGTGTGGGAAGGAGCTACCGGCAAAGAGTACAATCCGCTGCCGGGACACAAAGTCGCCGTCACGGCCCTCGCCTTCATGCCCGGCGTTCTCGCCAGCGCGAGTGAGGATGGACAGATCATTCTCTGGGACATTCAGGAAGCAAAGGAAATCCGCAAATGGAATGCCCATCCCGGCGGGGTGGAGTGGGTCGATTTCACTCCCGACGGCAAACTAGTCTCCTGTGGACGCGACAAGACCGCCAAAGTGTGGGACCAGACCGGCAAGAATCTTCTCACAAGTAACTCATTCGGTGACATCACCCTGCGTGCGGCTCTGGCGAATAATCGCGTGGTGGCCGGCGACTGGACCGGCGACGTGCGCGTCTTTGCCTTGAGCGATAAGCCGGATGGCAAACCGGTAAACCCGGTCGGCGAGTTAACGCCAAATCCGCCGAGCATCGCCGAACAACTCGCAGCCGCGGAAAAGCGTCTCTCCGATGCGCAGGCCGCATTGCCCGCGCTGCAGCAAGCGCTCGCCGATGCGGAGAAAAAGGTCACCGTAGCCGCAGTCGAAGAATCGAAAACAGCACCGGAAGAGCCGAAAGCAGTGTCGAATGTAGATACCGGCGCGATCGCGCAATTGCAGAAAAAGCTGGATGATCTCAACGCCGAGATCACCAATCGTCGAGAGGCCCGCGCAAAGCTGCAGCAAGGCACGCCTGAGTACGACGCGGCCAATGCCAAAGTGCAGGAGGTCAAGCCCGAGATCGCTGACACCGAAGCCAAACTTACCGCTGCCAAATCCGCCGGCCAACCTACCCCGGCCACTCCAGCACCCGCTCCCACCGCGGATGCGGAAATCGTCAAAGCGAAGGCCGCCGTGGAGCAGCAAAATGCGCAGATCGCTTCCGCTAAATCAGAAATCGAACGCTGGAAACGTGCGCAAGCCTTCATGGGTGTGCACAAAGCACGAGAGACGCTGGCGGATTTGCAGACCCGTTTCGACCAGTTAACGACCGCTGCAAAAGAAGCCCTCGATCCCGCTAATAACATTCAATCCGACATCGCTAACGCGGAGAAAGCGCTGGCTGCCGCTCCGGACGATCTCAAGAAAAAGGAAACCGCTCTCGCCGCTGCTCGCACCGAATCCGAGCCTCTCGCGAAGGCCGCCGCGGAGGCCGAGCAGGCGCTGAAAGACAAGGAAAGCCAGTCTAAAGCCGCCTCCGATGCCTTAGTGAAAGCGAACGCCGCGCTCGGCGATTTGCCTAAAAAACTCGAGCAGCAAAATGTCGACGTCGCGAAACTGCGCGAAGCCCGCGGCAAGCTCCAGGAAGGCACGCCCGAGTACGCCGCCGCCAACGACAAGGTGCAGGCCAAGAAGGCTGAAATCGCCCAAACGCAGGCCGCGCTCGACGCCGCCAATCCGCAAGGCGCCGACGTCAAAGCCAAAGCCGAAAGCTTGCTCGCCGAAGTCGCCAAAGCCAAGGATGCCATCGAACCCGCACGGGCTGCTGCCAAAGCCGCCGCCGATAAACTAGCCTCTGCCGAAAAAGCGTTCGCCGAAGCCAAGAAAGCAAACGAAACGATCACGGCGAAACTTGCGGACCTGCGGAAGAAAGCACCTGACGTCATCAAGAACGCGCAACTCGCCAAAACCAAGACCGAGAAAGAAGCCGCCGCCGCGAGCAAAGAATTGGAAGCCGCTAAAAAAGACGCGGCCAAGGTGCGCGCCGAATACGACTCGAAGTATCCCGTGCTCAAGGCCGCCGAAGCAGCCGCTCCAAAAAGCGTTCGTGCGTCGTAGGAGACCGTTCACTGAGTAGCGCACGCGCCTCGCGTGCAGTTTTCGGCGCCCCGCCGAAAACATCGTGAAATTGCTCCGGCGAAGCCGCACTCCATCGGCAGTGCCGTTCTTCCTTCCAACACGCCCGCACCTCGCCTACAAACCTCAGGCATGAGCACCACACCGAAGCTAGCCGGCAAAGTCGCACTCGTCACCGGAAGCGGCCAGGGCATTGGCCAGGCCATCGCGATCCGGCTCGCTGAAGAAGGCGCGGATATCGTCGTCGATGACCGCGTCATCGGCGAAAGCGCGCAGCAAACCGTGGATGCTATCCAAAAGCTGGGCCGCCGCGTAATCGCCGTGCAAGGTGACCTCGCCAATCCCGCCGATGACCGCCGCGTCGTCGATGAAGCCGTCGCGAAACTGGGCCAGATCGATATCCTCGTTAACAATGCCGGCGTGGAGCGACATGCCGATTTCTGGGACGTGACCGAAGCCGACTTCGATTTCGTGGTGAATATCAACCTGCGCGGCACCTTTTTCATCACCCAGGATTTCGTAAAACACCTGCGCGACACCAAGCGCGGCGGGCGGATCATTAACATCAGTTCCGTGCACGAAGAACTGCCCTTCCCGCATTTCTCCAGCTACTGCGCGACCAAAGGCGCTCTGAAAATGCTCTGCCGCAATCTAGCCATCGAGCTCGCTCCGCTGGGCATCACCATCAATAACATCGCCCCCGGCGCGATCGAGACACCGATCAACAAAACGCTCCTCAACAACCCCGATTTGCTCAAAGCCCTGCTGGCCAACATCCCCCTGGGCCGCCTCGGCAAACCTCAGGACGTCGCCAGCCTGGCCGCCTTCCTCGCCTCCGACGAAGCCAGCTACATCACCGGCTCAACCTTCTTCGTCGATGGCGGCCTGTTGTGGAATTACCAGGAGCAGTGAGGGAGGACCGGACCTGATACGAGGGTAAGTCTCGCGAAAAGAGCGCGGTTTCGAAAAATAAACCGCCCAATTCGCCGGCGAGACGCCCTTCTGCTATCATTCATCCTAACCCCCGAACCATGCACGCCCTTCCCCGAGAGGTGGCCGCACCGGCTGCCGCTGAATCCGTTTCTCCGGAGGAAATCGCTTCTTTGGTCATGAAGCATCGCGCGGAGCTCTATGCTTTTCTCTTCGCGGCGCTGCTCAATCATCACGACGCCGAGGATTTGCTGCAGGAGGTGAGCATCGTGGCCACGCGTTGTGCGGGGCAGTTTCAGCGCGGGACGAATTTCCGAGCGTGGGCGCGGGAAATCGCCCGGCGGCGGATCCTCGAATTTGTGCGCCAGCGCAATGGCAGCCGCTTTGTTTTTGCCGAGCCGGAAGTGCTGGAGCGGCTGGCGGAAATCGCGGAATGCACCGATACCGCGTGCCCGGACCAAACGCGCGGCGAAGTGTTGCGCGGCTGCCTGGAAAAGCTCAACGGCGTCTCGCGCCGCGCCATGGAACTGAAATATGCGGAGCGGCTCGATGCGGACCAAATCGCGGCGCGCCTGCGCCGGACCGCCACGGCGGTCTATTCCATCCTGAAGCGGACGCGCGAGGTGGTGCGTCGCTGCGCGGACAAGCGGCTCGTAGAAATGCATGCACTCGATGGGATTCAAGGCCGGCAGAGCTCATGACCGATGCCGATCTGTTCGAACGCGCCGCGGACAATCGGTTGAGCGAAACGGAGGCGCAGGAATTCAAGGTACGGTTACTTGATGATGAACAATTTGCCCGCGAATGGCTGCTTTTCATCCACGATGAAGCCATCATTCGCGAAACCATGCCGGCGCTGGCGCGCGTGCGGCAGCAGGCCGAGCGAACACGCGCGCTGGAGCACGACAGAGGATGGCGCTGGATTTGGTCGGGCCGGCAATGGGTCCGGCGTTTTCTCGGGCAGCCGATCGGCTGGATAACGATAGTCGCGGCACTCGCCGCCTTCTGCTCATTTTGTTTCTGGCCGCGTTCGAGCCAACAGCCGAGCTATCCTGCGATTGAAATCGGCGAGGTGCGGGATTCTGTGGAAATCATTTCGCAAGGTGAGCCTCGCCCAGCGACTTCGGGGGTTCATCTTGCGCCAGGCGACATCATAAAATCCCACGAGCATGGAGGAACTAGCTTGCGCTTTGCCGATGGATCGAGCCTGCAAATGAAAGTGGAATCCGTTTTGCATCTAGCGGCAGCGAAGCAATCCGGCACGGTGGAAATCAATCTGGAGCACGGTGAATTGAAGGTGAACACCACCACCCTTTCCGCCAAAGCGCCTCAGGTTAGTTTTTCCACACACGAGGCCTTCATCGAAGCGCCGGGCGCTGAGTTCACCCTGGCAGAACAAGGAAATCACACGGATCTCGCGGTGCATCGAGGCGAAGCCCGCGTCACCCGATTGAAAGACAGCGCAAACGCGCTGGTCGCTGCTGGAAATAGCCTGCGCGTCGAGACAGGCCTCAAACTATCACCCATAGCCTTTTCCAAACCCATGCCGCAGTTGCAGCGTCTGCTCTGGCGAATCGGCGTGGATGACCTCACTCAGGACGAATTTGGCGACCAACTTCCCCCGCGTTTCGAAGTCCCGGCCAACTGGGAAAAACGGGGGACGTGGAGCGAATTTGGATGGCGCGTGAACAAAGCGAACTCAAATGTGGATCTCGTTTTTCATCTCAACACCGTGCCACGCTATGGCGCGGAGTTTTCCTTCCGCACTCTGAATGCAGCGCCGGAGAATGGCGGCATTCCAGCCGGGCTCACCATCTTTGCCAACGGAACCTGCGCCGGTTTGGTGCAAACCTGGAAAGCGCCGAAACTAGCGAATGATGAAGTTACTTTCCGAATGGTTTATCGCTTGTACATCCCACCGGAATTGCTCCACGCCGGTGAAAATGAATTGCGGCTCGCGCTTGCGGCTCATCCTTACAGCACAGTCCGGGATCATCTGGAAATTGAGTGGGATTATCTCACCCTCGCGGAGCTGCTGGCCCCAGCGCCCGAGCCCATCCATGGCCGGATGGCCTATCTGGGCAGCTATGCGGATCACGACGCCAGCGAATTCATCATCGATGACGATCTTGTGCGGCACATGCCAGCGTTACTTGAATGGATGGGCATCGCCTACAGTGGAAACACCATGCGCGTCACCTTCTGGAAAGGGCGTGAGAATGTGCAGCCCGCGCGGCGCGCTTACCTGGAAAAACTGCGCGACCTCAATATGGGCGCATGCGTTTCCGCCTCCGGCCCGGAGGATTATATCCGCGGCATCTACCGCGACTACGGGAATCTTTTTCAATACCACGAAATCGGCAGCTCGCCTGAAATGATCGGCACTCACACCGAGGAAGAAATGGTCGCAGGCGCACGCGAAGCCCAGCAGATCAAAGCCGAAAACCCTTCCACCACACACGTGAAAGTGTCCGCGCCCGGCTGGAGTTTTCTAAAATGGGGCGCCGATTCAAGTAACAGACGCGCCGTGGAACAGTATTGCGACGCGACGAATGGCCATGACTACGGCGATTCCTTTGCCTTTGAGCTGGGCGGCCATTTCACCAACGCGCTCCGGACCTACGGTGGCATCGTGAACGACGGCTTGCCCAAGGAATGGATCTCCACGGAGTGCGGTACCGAAAACGGCAACCTGAGCCCCGAATGGTTTATCCCGCCTTCAAAAAAACGCTCCTCTTCTTTTGATCGCAACATGCGCGCCCACATAGCCGTGATCGATCGCACCATGCAGCATGCCATGTTTCTCCACGACAAAGCCCGCGACGCCAATTGCAGCCTCTTCGCACCGATCACCGATTGGAAAACTCACGATCCGGCCGACACCGAGGCTGATGCGCCTCTGGACGAAGGCGGCACGCGCCTGCAAATCTTTCGCCGGATTGCCCTCGCCTACACGACACACGGGCGGCCCTTGAGCTACGAAATCCTCAATGCGGAGGAGAATCGCTACCAGAAAGTCTATTTCCGCGCGGTCGATACCTCGACCCTCGCGCCGCTGCCCGGTTCCGGCGCACACGCGAATAAGATTCTCCTGAGTTTCGTGAATTTTGAGGAAGCGCCCAAAACTATGCATGTGCGCGTGCATCTTCCGCAATCGGCGCACTATGCAGGGCGGCGCGTCGGCCCCGGGACGAAGTATCGTGACGCCGTGACTTCTGTAGAAATTGATGCCTCACCCGCCTATGATTTCGATGTACCGCTAGCGCCGCTCGAATCCGTCGAATACATCCTTGAGCAAAAGTAACGCTATACCCGAAACAAAGCGCCGAGCTTTCTACCTAAAATCCGGCTCGAAACGAAAAGCGTAATCCCAAGGAACGCCATGGCCCACACTCCCAGTGCCGAGGCCATATACCGCCCCTCACCCAGCAATTGGAAAAGCTCATAGATGGCGCGCGTGATCGGAAAAAACTGCTGCTTTTGCGCAAGGACGAGCGAATCGCTCACTTCCAGCATGGCAAAGGAAAAGGCCAGCAACCCACCCGCGATCAGATTCGCCATCACCAGCGGCAGCGTGATCCGCCGCAGCACGCGCATCGGCTTTGCCCCGAGATTCTGCGCCGCTTCCTCCAGCGTCACGCTCGTTTGTTGGAAGCCGGCCGAGGCCGATCTCACGACATACGGAAGCCGTCGCACAGCATAAGCGATGATTAGCAACACCGTCGGGTCTTTCGTGGGATTCAGCGCGGCAAAGAAGCGCCCCTCCTGCGTCATCGATATATAACCAAACGCCAGCACCAAGCCTGGCACGGCCAGTGGCAGCATGGCCAGCGCATCCAGCAGCCAGCGCGCGGGAAGGCTCGTGCGCACGACGACGTAAGCGATGCCCAGCCCAAGAAGAATATCCACCACCGTCGAGATGCTGGCGTACTTCAGGCTATTCACGATCGACGGCACCGTGAGCGGATGCCCGAGCGCCGCCTGATAGTGCTCCAGCGTCCAGGAATGTGGCAGCACGCTGTGATACCAATCTCCCGCCAGCGAAACGAGCACCACACCCAGATGCGGCAATAGCGCGACACCTATGACCAATGCAAAGAGCCCGCTGCAAAGCCACGCCGTGAGTGGCGAAGCGGTCTGCTGCCGCCGCACCGTGGTGGCTTTTCCCGCCATCGCTGCGGCACTTCCTCCAAAAAAAACCCGGCTCGCGGCATAAAGTAACGTGCTGCTCACCAGCATCACTACCACCAGGGCGAAGGGAAAGGGATTTCCGCGGATTTCCTTGATCCCATTGAAGATTTGCACGGAGGTGACCCGGGTGTAGTCAAAGACCAGCGGAACGCCCAGTTCCGTAAAGGCGAAGATAAACACCAAAATTCCTCCCGCAAAAAGGCCCGGCATGATCAGCGGCAGCGTGATACGCCGGAATTTCCGAAAGCCGGTGCAACCCAGGTTTTCCGCCGCCTCTTCCATCGCCGGATCGAGATTCGCCAGGGCAGCGCTCACATTGAGAAAGAGAATCGGGTACAGGCTCAGCGCATTGAGCGCGACGATACCCCAGAAACGGCCAGAACCGAGCCAGTCGATGGTTTGATTTGGTCCGAGGACTCCCAGATGCACGAGCACGGCATTGAGCGCGCCATACTGCCCCAGGATTTGCCTGATACCGATGGCTCCGACAAACGGCGGCAAAATCATCGGAACAAGTAACAATGCCGTCAGAAGCTTTTTGCCGGGAAAATCCACGCGATCCGCCACCCAGGCCAGCGGCAATGCCACCAGCGCGGTGAAAAACGTGCTCGCCACGGCGAGTAAGAAAGCGTTCCACAGTCCCTCCGTGTAAATGCGATTGCGAAAGACCTCCGCGATGAAGGCAAACGTCACGTGCCCATCCGCATCCCGAAAAGCGCCGTCGAGCGTCTGGCAAAGCGGCCAAAGGAAGAAGCAGCCAAAAAAAATGGCCGTCCCCGCAAAGATTAGCCAGGCGATGCTTTTGGACATTACCCAAGCGGATACCATGGACGGTTCCGCAAAGGAAGCGCTTTGCCATCTCCCATCCATTCTGCGAAACGAATGCCATGATTCACGTCGGCACATCCGGCTTTCAGTACGAGGAGTGGCGCGGCTCCTTCTACCCATCCACTCTTTCGAAGCCGAAAATGCTCGGTTACTACGCCGGTCATTTTTCGACGACAGAGATTAACTACACGTTCCGCCATCTGCCTTCAGTGGCGACGTTGGAACGGTGGTCCGTGGCCACACCGGAGCATTTCGTATTCGCCTTCAAAGCGCCGCAGCAGATCACGCATTTCTCCAAACTGCGCGATTGCGAGAAGCATCTCGAAGCGTTCGCTGCCGCGCTGGAGCCGATGGGACCGAAGACCGGGCCGGTTCTTTTCCAGCTACCGCCTACTTTCAAAAAGGATGCTGCAGTATTGCGGGACTTTCTCGAAGTGATACCGAAGGCGCTGCAGCCTGCATTCGAATTTCGGCACGCGTCATGGTTTGACGATGAAACGTTTGCTTTGCTGAAATCTAGCCATGCCGCCCTATGCATTGCTGACGACGAAAAGCTGAGCACTCCCGCCATCAGCACGGCAAAGTTTAGTTACTTTCGGCTGCGCCGTCTTGACTACACGGATGCCGATCTACGTCGCTGGGCTAAAATCCTACGCGTGCAAGCTACCCCGCGCAAACCCGCCTACGTCTATTTCAAACACGAAGAAACCGCCGCAGGTGTGAAATTCGCGCAACACATGATGACGCTGGTGGCGTGATCCTGGGAGCGCTGGCATCCTTGCCGGCGAGTTTCTTGAGCAAAACGCGATACAAACCTCGCAGTCTGGCAAAAAGCAGAGCCAGCCATACACCGACTCGCCGGCAAGGATGCCAGCGCTCCCAGAGGGCGCAACTGTTATAAAGTAACACTCTCTGCACAAACCTTCTTCGCTTTTCGCATAGAGACACCCGACCAGGTACATTCGCTCACTTCGCGAGCCCTCCTCCTCTCTGCGTACCTCTGCGCCTCTGCGTTTGATTCACCGCGCCTCCACGCACTTCACTCCGGCAACTCCAGCCGATACCCCACCCCGTGCACTGTCTTGATCCACCGCGGCTCCTCCGGGTCATCCTCCAGCTTGGTGCGCAGCGACACGATGTGCTTGTCCACCGTCCGCGTCGTCGGAAATGCTGTATAACCCCAGACTACGTCGAGAAAGCGATCCCGCGAAATCGGCTCTCCCGCGACACTCGCCATCAGTTGCAACATGGCGAATTCCTTCGCCGTAAGATGCACCTGCTTTCCCTCGCGCCACGCCTTTTGCCGGATGAAATCGACGCGCGCCGTCCCAAAACTGATCTCTCTCGCCGCGCGATTCTTCTTCCCCGTCCGGCGCAGCAGCGCCCGCACTCGCGCCAGCAATTCCTCACGGGAAAATGGCTTTACTAGATAGTCATCCGCCCCGGCATCCAGCCCCTTCACGCGATCCTCGACGCGACCTTTTGCCGTAAGCATCAGCACCGGCGCCTCGCAAAGCAAACGCCGCAGTTCCGCGCAAAGCGCGAAGCCGTCCAACCGTGGCATCATTACATCCAGCAGGATCAGATCCGGCTTTTCCTGCACCGCTTTTTCGAGACCCGATTCGCCATCACCCGCCGTGAGCACCCGATAGCCTTCGCCGCTCAGACTATCGGAGAGAGCCGTCCTCATCGGCAGCTCATCTTCGACGATCAAAATGCGGGAACCGGGAGTTTCCATGGCCGCAAAGTCTAAGCCACTCGGGAAGAAATGTGTGAAGTTTTTGTAACCTCCACTGCCGTTCCGAAATTTGATGACCCCGCGGTAGCTATGGCTGGCTCATGAATGAGCCAAGCTCCTCCGGCTAGCGGGTTTATGTTCTTCGGTGGGGTGGCGATCCCGCAAAACGTACTTCGAGGCGATATCCTTCGCCAGCCGGGTCACAGACCCGGCCTACAGCAGCGCCACGTGAAGGCATAATTTTCAGCGAAATAATTCATTACTTGTATACGCATCTTCAAACGGGTTCACCGCTAAATAGCCCGCGTCGCAGGACTGGCAGCTGTAGCCCGGGTCTGTGACCCGGGTGACGAGAGATGTCTCTACTCTCGTCCTGCATCTCCACCGATATTATCCCGCAAAGCCAGTCTCACCAATTCCAAGTTAACCCGCCAAAACAGCGCGGGCTTGGTCCAGCGCGGCGGCGATCTTGTCTGTGTCTTTGCCCGCGCCGCGCGCGTTGTCAGGGCGGCCACCACCTTTACCTCCGACGATCGGCGCTATGGTCTGGATAATCTTGCCCGCCTGGAAACGGCCGGTTAGATCCGCGGAGACATTGGCAAGTAACGCGACTTGTCCGGGTGCCGGGCTGCCCGCAAGCACTATCACTCCTTGGAATGAGCCTTTGAGCGCATCGGCGATCGATTGCAGATCGTCACCGGAAACGCCGTCGATTTTTTCGACGATCGCCTTTACTCCATTCACTTCCTGCGCGCGCGCGGCCAGGCCGGAAGCGGTCGCTGAAGCCTGCTTTTTGCGAAGCGATTCCACCTGCTTTTCCAGCTCTTTCTGCTGCGCAGCCATGGATTCGATCTTCTTTTCCAATTCGCCGAGCGGCGAACCTAGCTTTTCCGCAAGTTGCTTGAGCCGGCGGCCATCAGCCGTCATCGATTCATAAGCTGGCAACCCCGCTACCGCCTCGATACGGCGCACTCCCGCGGCGATGGCACTCTCTCCCACGATGCGGAACAGCCCAATCTCACCCGAGTGCCGCACATGCGTGCCCGCGCACAGTTCCATCGAGTAACCATTCAGCGCACCGCGCTCGCCACCGATCTGCACCACGCGCACGATATCACCATATTTGTCTCCGAAAAATTGCATGATCTCGGGGCGGCCCTTCACCTCCACGTACGGCATTTCGATCCACGAGACGGTGCCGTTCTCGACGATACGCTCATTCACCAGCCGCTCCACATCACGCACCTGCTGCGGCGTGAGCGCCTGCGAATTGAAGTCGAAGGTTAGTTTATCGGGGCCAACAGAAGAGCCTTTTTGCGTCGCCTCGCGCGAGACCACTTCATGCAGCGCCCAATGCAGCAAATGCGTCACGCTATGATGCCGCTCAATTGCCACGCGCCGCGTTTGATTCACGCTGATCGCGACTTGCGATCCCACCGCAGGCGCGTCTTCACCCATCACCGATTCGATGAAATGCAGCCAGGTATTCCCGCTCTTTTGCGTATTGAGCACGTTCCAGAGCTGGCCTCCACCGGCGATTTCACCGGTGTCGCCCACCTGTCCGCCCATCTCCGCATATGCGGGCGAGACGTCGAGCACCACCGCAGTCTTATCCTTGAGCGCAACGACTTCCTGCACCGTCGCTTCGGCGAACAAATTGTCGTAACCGACGAAATGCGTGGGAGTTTGCGTCTGAATTTCAGAAAGCGTAATAACCTCTGTCACACGCCCCTCTTCGCTAGCCTTCTTTTGCTTCGCCATAAACGCTTTGAACTCCGTTTCGTCGAAGGAAAAGCCACGCTCCCTAGCCAAAAGTGCAGTGAGGTCATCCGGAAACCCATAGGTATCGTAGAGAACGAATCCCGCCTCGCCGCTAAAGACGCGCTGTTTAGCCTTTGATTGTCGGCGTTGCGCGCGCAACGCGCGCAAGCTGTTGGCATCGAGACCTTCTTCCTCCGCCAAAATAAACTTTGCACGAAATTTTGACGGTTCTAGTTCCGAATCAGTGCTTCCGATTCGCAAAAGTGCCGTAACTTCTTCTTCAAACAGGGCGAGGCCACGGTCGAGCGTACGACGAAATGATATTTCCTCCCTCAGCAGTACATCTGAAACGTGCGTTTGACGTTCACGGATATTCGGGAAGACGTCTCCCATTTTGTCCACCAATACCTTAGTGAGCTTAAAAAAGAAGGGCTCCACGAAACCAAGAACGCGCCCATAGCGAACTGCTCTGCGCAAAATGCGCCGAAGAACATAGTTCCTCTCTCCGTTCCCGGGTTCAATCCCATCGGCAATCGCAAAGGATAGCGTTCGGATATGATCCGCGATCACACGGAACGCCACGTCCGTCTTTTCTTGCTCGGTGGCTGGAATGATCTGCCCCTGCGCATTCGGCTGCGGAAGCGTCGAGCCGTAGCGTTTGCCGCTCATCTTTTCCAATTCATCAAAGATTGGACGGAAAACATCCGTCTCGTAATTAGAAATCTTCGCGTTCGCGAAATCGCTGAACGCCTTGGTTCCTTGAATGATCGAACAGACCCGCTCGAAACCCATTCCGGTATCGACGTGCTTGGCCGGCAGCGGACTGAAGGTCCCGTCCGGATTCGCGTTGAACTGGATAAACACCAGATTCCAAATCTCGATGCACTCCGCGGTTCCTTTATTCACTAGCTGGCCCTTCGTATCTCCCGCGGGCGTGAGATCCACGTGCAACTCCGAGCACGGCCCGCAAGGACCCGTCTCTCCCATCATCCAGAAGTTATCTTTCTTGTTGCCGTTGACGATGTGCACCGCCGGATCAATCCCTGCTGCGCGAAATTTCTCCGCCCACAGATTCCAGGCTTCTTCATCCCGCTCCGCCGGATCGCCCAACGATTTGTCCGGATTATAGATCGTCGCGTAAAGCCGTGCCGCCGGAAACTTCCAGCGCTCTACCACGAGTTCCCATGCCCAATCGATGGCTTCTTTTTTAAAGTAATCGCCAAACGACCAATTCCCCAGCATCTCAAAAAAGGTGTGATGATAGGTATCGAGGCCGACATCCTCGAGATCGTTATGTTTGCCGCCGGCGCGGATGCACTTCTGTGTATCCGCCGCGCGCGTATCGCTGCTGGGTACTGCGCCCGCCCATTTGCTCACATCGGCGCTTTTCTGCCCGAGAAAGATCGGCACGAATTGATTCATCCCCGCATTCGTAAAAAGCAGGTTCGGCGAATCCGGCATGAGGCTGGAACTCGGCACGATGGTATGCAGCTTTTCGCGAAAGAAATCGAGAAACGACTGGCGGATTTGGGCGCTGGTTAACATGGGTAAAGAAAATTTAATCCTGAATCTGCCGGTAACGCATCGGGCGAAATCCCGAGGCCACGAGGTCGGCGACGTCCCGCTCGCTGGAGATCACTTTGCTAAAGGGCTCGGCTTCATAGAAAAGAGCGCGTGACTTGTGATCATCAAGCCACTTGGCGAAAAGAATCACGTGCCCTTCCTCCGCATTCATGATGTCGCCGGGTCGCAGATCGGCCGGCGAAGCGAGCACCTTGCTAATGTCCGTTAAAGTGCTGGTGCCGTACTTCTGCTTCAGCTTCCAGCAGCGCGAGATGAAACCGGAACAATCCACCCCCACGGCATGACTACTCACCGCCGCGCCACCTTTGCGCCGCTTTTCCGGCGTGTACAAGTCACCCGCGGCTTTGCCCGCCTTCACCCCCGCATCAAAACTTTCCAGTGAATCGAAGCCACCCCATTGATACGGCACGCCGACATTCTCCGTATCCACGATCCAGTGCCCCGAATTGCGCTCTCCGCCATCGGCACCCTGATCGGGCGTCTGCACATCCACTTTGCCTGCATCAGAACCGTGCAGGACATTTCTGGGCGATGCCGTCCAGCGGTGCTCCGCATACGAGCGCGCGACCTGCAACACCTCTTCGCGCGTCAGCGCCAAAGCATCTGAGCCCGCCATAAGCCAGCACGCCGCACTGGCCAGAGCGCAGAGCGACCGGATTTGGCTGGAATGAAGAAAGCAGGACACGACAGGTAAGGCGTTGAGCGAAAAAGGACAGGGAGTGTACCCGCCAAACCGAGAAGGTAAAGAGCCGCGGAGCGAGGGAAATCTCCGGCCGCGAAGCGTTGGATGTTGGCAGTTGGCCGCTGAGAGCTGAGAGTTTCTCTTTTTCGCAAATGAAGCTTCTTTCCTGGAACGTGAACGGCCTGCGTGCCGTGCTGAAACGCAATTTTCTCGATTTTCTCGCCGCGGAAACGCCCGACGTCGTCTGCCTCCAGGAAACGAAATGCACCGGCGAAGACGTCGAGGCCATTTGGCCCACGAAGTACCAGGTCTTCTGGAATTGCGCGGAAAAAAAGGGCTACGCGGGCACTTCCATCTTCACGCGCCACAAGCCGCTGGGCGTCGATTGCGGGATCAGTTGCGCGGGACACGACCGCGAGGGCCGCGTGCTCACCGCCGAGTTCGAGGAGTTTTTCCTCGTGAATGTCTATGTTCCCAATTCCAAGCGCGACCTCTCCCGTCTCGACTATCGCCAGGAATGGGACCGCGATTTCCTCGCCTACCTGAAGGGCCTGGAGCGGCGCAAACCGGTGGTCTTCTGCGGCGACCTGAACGTCGCCCATACCCCGCTCGACCTCGCTCGACCCAAAGGCAACGAACGCAATCACGGCTTCACCATCGAGGAGCGCAACGGCTTCCAGGCTTTCGTTGATGCCGGATTTATCGATTCCTTTCGCGAGTTCGAGAAAGACGGCGGCCACTACACCTGGTGGAGCCAAATGAGCAACGCCCGCTCGCGGAACATTGGTTGGAGAATCGACTACTTCCTGCTTTCAGCGGCGCTCCGGCCAAAGCTGAAGTCGGCCTTCATTCGCTCGGAGGTGTTTGGATCGGATCACTGCCCGGTGGGCATCACGTTGAATTGCAAATAGGCGATGGGCCAATAGCAGTGCAAAGCGACAATCATCACCCTCGATTACGCCATGGAGACCGATGCTGTTTTAAAACGCCAGGCGGCGTTGGGATCCGCGGACGCGATTTTTCGGCTGGGTTATCGATTCGCGTTTGGGCGCGGTCGGAAAAGGAATTGGGCAACTGTCGTCAGATGGTGGACAAAGGCCGCCCATGCCGGGCACGTGCGAGCCAAATTTTACTTGGCCACCTGCTACGACTTTGGAAAGGGGGTCAAACGCAATCTCGCCACAGCCACGCGATGGTATGGCGAAGCGGCGAAGATGGGCCATCCCATCGCGCAATACAATTTGGCACTCGGTTATAAGAATGGCTGGGGCGTGCCGCAAAACACTGCGAAATATATAACGTGGCTTCGCAAAGCCGAAAAATCCGGCGATTCCACCGCGGCACTAAACCTTGGCTATTGCTATCATGAAGGGTGCGGCGTGAAGAAAGATTTCAAACGTGCCGTGAAGCTGTATCGGAGAGCAGCGCTTGACGGCGAAGCGATGGCCCAATGGAACTTGAGTCTTTGTTATCAAGACGGCGATGGCGTGCCAAAGAATCGTCGCCTATCGCTAAAATGGCTCAAGCTGGCAGCGGCAAACAAGCATCGCAATGCCATGGCCAAATTGCGTGAGTCGAGCCAAGAAATGCTCGATCGCTGATTCCCGTAGAATGGAGGCTCGCAGCGTTTGCTAACTCGGCATAACGTCGCGCATTCATGAATCCCATCGAACTCGCCGTCGTGCTTTGCGCTGTGATTGCCGGGCTGGCGATCGCCTCGCGGCGCGTGTGGGTGCCGGGACCCGTCTTGCTGGTGCTGGCAGGTGCGGCTCTCAGTTTCATTCCGGGCATTCCGCGGATTCGCATCCCCCCGGAGCTGGCCTTTGCCATGTTTTTCCCGCCGTTACTTTATCCGGCGGCGCTCTTCACTTCGTGGCGCGATTTTCGGGCAAATCTCCGGCCTATCCTGCTGCTGGCCGTGGGTCTCGTGGGGGCAACGAGCATCGCCGTCGCATGGATCGGTCATCATTTCATCTCCGGCCTGCCGCTGGCCGCAGGTTTCGTCCTGGGTGCCATTATTGCACCGCCGGATGCTGTCGCGGTCACGGCGATTGCCAATCGCATTCGCGTTCCTGGCCGCATCACCGTGATCCTTGAAGGCGAAAGCCTCGTCAATGATGCGACGGCTCTGGTTATCTATCGCTTCGCAGTCGCGGCGGTGATCGGAGGAAGCTTCTCACCAGCGGCCGTCTCGGGCCTCTTTTTGTGGGTCTCCGCCGGCGGCATCGCCGTCGGGCTGGCGTGGGGCTGGCTGATGGCCCGGATTCAGAGCACCCTCGACGATCCGCCGGTGCAAATCACTCTCTCGCTGATGAATCCCTTCATCACGTATCTGCTTGCGGAGCATTGCGGTTTTTCGGGAGTGCTCGCGGTGGTCACGACGGGGCTCTATATCGGCTGGCGCGTCCCAGAAATCATTGGAGCGAGCAGCCGCCTGCAGCTTTTTACCGTCTGGAAAATGGTCACGTTTTTGCTGGAAGGTTTCCTCTTCACCTTCATCGGGCTCGAATTGCCGGAGATCATTCAGACCATCTCCGGCCGCTGGCTCGTCGTCGCGGGACACGTCGCGGTGATTGTCCTCACGGTTACCCTGATCCGTATCGCGTGGGTTATCATCGCGACCTATGTGCCGCGGTTTTTGTTTCCACCGCTGCGCCGACGCGATCCCTACCCCGAATGGCGGCACGTCGCGCTCATTGCCTGGACGGGGATGCGCGGCGCGGATTCGCTGGCTGCGGCCATCGCCCTGCCCTTCGCACTCCCGAGCGGTGCTCCCTTTCCGGGGCGCGAGGAAATTCTCATCATCACCTTCTGCGTGATCGTCGCCACGCTCGTGCTGCAAGGCGGTACCTTGCCGGTGGTCATCCGCTGGCTGGGGATCGAAGACGATGAGTCGGAAGCACAGGAGGAACACGCCGCGCGCACCCGAGCGAATCGAGCGGCACTCGCCTATCTGGATCAGACCGAAGTGCGGAAGCGCTACGAAGCCGACGTGATCGAGCGCTTGCGGGTGGAATACCACGACCGGCTGCGACAACTGGAAGTGTGCGCCGACCCGGATCTCGACTGCCCGCAATGGGCTTCGCTTCCTTTCGAGCAAATCCAGCGGGAAACACTCGCCATCGAGCGCCGCACGATCATCGCTTTGCGAAATGAAGGAGTGATCAACGATGACGCCCTGCGGAATATTCAGCGCGACCTCGATCTGGCGGATGCGCGGCTGGACGAAAAGCTCTGATCCGAAGGGTGGTTACCGCCAGTGTATTTTGGACCTCTCATAGGTAGGTATTCAACGTTCAAAATTAATTTGTGAAAAATTTCACAAAGTCGCTTGCACCCCAAAAATACCCTGCTAGTGTGAGAACTGTTCTGGGGGGAACAGCAGCCCTTCGGTGATCATTCGATCCCGGGGGGCTGCATCTTTTT
>FTBG01000146.1_pt1 | contig 43699 bp, 31 predicted proteins | sample 1639311 | NCBI WGS metagenome assembly FTBG01 (sample SAMEA3914864, study PRJEB12502) | metagenome | biome: forest; material: soil | place: USA | collected 2012-03-12 | depth 0.3 m | reverse complement strand
TCGTGCGGCTCGGAGTCGACACCGCTTCGCTGCCTTTTGATCGGAAAGAATTTTCATCGCCCTTGCGTGTGCTAATGATGGCGCGATTCACGGAGAAGAAGGGAATGTGCGATGGCTTGAGCGCGTGCGCAGCGGCCATTCAATCCGGCGCAAAGCTGGATATAACAATCATCGGAGACGCAGTGCCGGGAGATGCCGTGGGCGCTAAAATCAAGCTCGAGCTTCAGGAACTCGCTCGAACCGAAGCATTGAACGGAAAGGTCTCCTTCAAAGGTTTCCTCAAGCCGGCGGAGGCGCGGCAGATTCTGCGGCAAAGCGACGTGTTTCTCTGCCCTAGCAAACACAGCTCCGACGGGGATGCGGAAGGTGGTTCGCCACTTGCTCTTACTGAGGCCATGGCGCTAGGCCTTCTTTGCGTCGGCACTCGGCACTGCGATCTGCCGCAGCTCATTCGGCATCAGGAAACCGGGTTGCTCGCGGAATCTGGTGATACCGCGGCAATGGGCGCGCAGCTTGTCCATATTACGAAGAATGCGGAAGAGGCGCGGGCCATGTGCGCGAGAGGCCGCTCGCATATCGAGGAGAAGTTTTCGACTAGTGGACAGGTTGGCGAGTTGGAGAAGATTTATGCTGAACTCTTGGGGAGAAATCCGGAGGTCGAATGACGAAGGAAGCTCGAAACGCGAATTCAGAAGGCATCGTTACTTTAAAAAGAACGGTGATTCGTCATTCGGATTTCGGATTTATTTCGGCTCGCCCGTTTCCCAACCCCCGCTATTCCCCGCCGCCACCTCGGTCATTCGTCATTCGGGCTTTTGGTTTTTAATATCATGCTAACCTTCATCATGCCGCTGAAAAGCCCATCTGTTTGCCGCGATTGGGCCTTTGTCTCGCGGCTGGCGGAGCGTTCGCTCAAGTCGGTTTGTGCGCAAACGCATAACGCTTTCCGTCTGATCTTGGTTTGCCATCAGCGTCCGAAAACGGATTTTGCTCACTCGGCTCTGACGATTATTGAGGAGAATTTTCCGGAACCCGGTGAAGCAAATGAGGCGCGAATGGCGGACAAGAGCCGGAAGATTTGGCGAGGGCTTGTGGAAGCAAGGCAGGAGAGGCCGGGGCACATTATGTTTGTCGATGCCGATGATTGCGTAAGCAGGCGGTTGGCAGGATTTGTCGCAGAGCATTCCGGTGAACAGGGTTGGTATTTCGAAACGAGCTACATTCATGACCAAGGGAGCCGGTGGGTTTTGCGCAAACAGGATTTTCATTTGCTATGCGGAACGTCGCACATCCTTAGATGCGAACCGGGAGATTTGCCGGCCAGTGTGGAGGAAAAGGAGGCAGATTATTGGATCGGCACGCATGGCCATCCGGAAATGGCGGAGTTCATGCAGTCCCGTGGCACACCGCTGGCGAAGCTTCCCTTCTGCGGGACGGTGTATAATACGGCCACCAATGAAAGTTATAGCGGGATGGCCTTGCGCAATTGGCACAGCCGTCGAATTCTCCTGTACAAAATGCTGAACTATCGGCCCATCACTCGCGCGATTCGCGAAGAGTTTGGTCTTTACCCGGTTTTGCCATGAGTGACGAGCCGCTGGTGACGATAGGAATTCCCTGCTTTAACAGCGCGAAATCGCTGGGAGCGGCGATCGAGAGCGCGCTCGCGCAAACGTGGCCCCATCGGGAAATCATCGTGGTCGATGATGGCTCATTGGATCATTCCAAAGTCATTGCGAGCGCTTTTGGTGACCATATTCGGCTCATTAATCAGGATCATTACGGCGCGACCTATGCCCGCAATCTGATCTTGCAGGAGGCTCGCGGGGAGTGGGTGCAGTTTTTGGATGCCGATGATGTGTTGATGCCACAGAAAATCTCGCGTCAATTCGAAGAAACGGATGGCGGAAAGGACGCCGACGTCATCTATAGTCCCGTGCTCGTTGAGACGACGCGCAACGAAAAGACAGAACGCGAGCAAAGCCCTGTTACTTTATCAAACGACCTCTATGCACAGTGGCTCGCGTGGGAGCTTCCGCAGACGGGTGGCGCTCTTTGGCGGCGGAGCGCACTCGACCAGCTGCGGGGTTGGAAGAAGAACCAGCCTTGCTGCCAGGAACACGAGCTGTACCTGCGCGCGTTGAAAACCGGTCTGCGTTTTGTTTTCGCGCCGACGGCGGGCGCTGTTTACCGCATCTGGTCGGAAGGGACGCTTTGCCGTAAAGATCCACGCATGGTCGTGCGGGTAAAAGCGGCACTGATCGATGATATGGCACAATGGTTAAAATCGCAGAAGCGATGGACGGAGACGCACCGCAAGATCGCCGGTCAGGCGTGCTTCGAAATGGCGCGGACCTTGGCAAAGCTGAGTTTGAAGGAAGCGTCGGCTTTCCATCGCGAACGCCGTCGCCATGGGTTGATTAATTTGCATGGCTCCGCGGCGCCCGCGGTATATCAGATTGCCTATACGGTGCTGGGATTTGCCGGAGCGGAATGGTTTGCGAGACTCGTCCGCAAAAAGAAAGAATGAAGGGAATCGGAAAACCAAACGGCGAATGTCTGCCGTGTTGCTCATGAGCCTGCTGAGCTACACCCCGGTCATAGCTACCTTTGAGCGGCCCGGGGACCTCCGTCGGTTGCTGGAGAGTCTTGCCGCGCAGGAGAGGAAGCCCGCACAAGTAATCATTATCGATTCTTCACGAGACGAGCGGACGAAAGAAATGGTGGGTGCTATGAACAACGGATTGGACCTTTGCTATGAGCGCGCGGAAATCCCGAGCGCCGCAGAGCAGCGGAACCAAGGGGTTCGGTTGGTAAAAACGCCCTTGGTTGCATTCATGGATGACGATGTGACCCTTTATCCTGATAGTTGTGAAAAACTATGCCGGGTATTTGAATTCGACAAAGAAGAGCGCACCGGCGGAGTGGTTGCCCGGATGACTGGAGCAGATCGTCCTGTGCCTCGTGGTTTGCTATGGTGGTATTATCGTATCCAGGCGGGATTTGATCATCCCACCTATGGGGGCAAGCTTTTTGGACCCGCGATTAACTGTTTCCCGAGTTATAGCGAGCCGCAATCCGAGGATCTTATTCCGGCAGATTGGCTGCATTCCGGTTGCGTTTTCTACCGTACAAACGTATTCCTTAAGGAGAGGTTTCCCTGTTTTCCAGGATATAGCTTTATGGAGGATGTTCATCTTTCGGCGCGCGTCGGCAAAACGCATCGGCTCTATTTCCACACCAGCGCGCGATTTGATCACCACGATTCGACCAGTTCGTGGAAGCGTGATTTTAAAGGCATCGCTCAAAAGCGGGTTCGAAATCAACGGCTGGTGGCGGAGGAAATCCTCGGATTGAAGGGCGGTGAACTCGAGTGGAAGCTCTTATTGCATCGACTATTCGTCACCATCTATCTTTTGCGCCAGCGGGGGCCGGGCTTCTGGCAAGAGATCGCCGGCACCTGGTCAGCTTCCTATACACCCCATGAAAATTCATAGCATTTGCCTGACGAAAAATGAAGCGGATGTCGTAGAGCAATGCCTCGCGGAAGCAGCGGGTTGGTCTGACAAAATCTATGTTTATGATGGCGCCAGCACCGATGGCACGTGGGAGAAGGTGCAGGCGATGCGCAGCGACCGGATCGTGCCGTGGCGGAGTGACAACGCCGTATTTCGTGAGGGCTTGCGCGCGGAGGTGTTCAATGCGTTTCGCGACGAAGTTGAGGAAGGGGATTGGTGGTGCCAATTGAATGCGGATGAGTTTTACGTGGAAGAGCCGCATGCTTTCCTCGAGGCAGTTCCCAAATCGGAACACGTCGTCTGGGCGGTCAATCTGCAATACTATATTACCGACACCGATTTGCGGGAATCGAACCTCTCCTCTGATTTTAACGAAAATCGACCGAAGCTCCGCTACTATCGAGCGGAGTGCCAGGAGCGCCGTTTCTTTCGCCATCGGCGGAAATTACGGTGGCTTTCGACGGATGCGTGGCCGGCTCATATCGGCGTAGTGCATCCTCGTTCGCTCTATTTCAGGCATTATCCGTATCGTAGCACACAGCAGATTCAGATGAGGCTTGATGTCCGGAGGGACAATCGCGAGCGGGGCTTTGAGGGATGGGATCACGCCAAGCAACTCACGTGGCAGGAAAAAATTGTACCTAGTGAGGGATTGAGCAGAGACGAGGGCGTTGGAAAATTCGTCGTGAGCGATGCCGTGCTCCGGCAGCATTTGGAGCCTGTGAGCCGGCAGTGGATGAAGCGCGTGATGCACGCAACGGGTCTGTGGCCTTGAAGAAATGAAAGTTAGCGTTTGTATTCCCACACATAATCGGCGTTCTGATCTCGCGCGTACTCTGAGGGAACTGCGAAAACTTGATCCTCAGCCCGATGAAATCGTGGTCCTGGCAGACGGATGCAGCGACGATACGGAAGAATATGTGTGTGCTGAGCATCCGGAGGTGCGCTTTTTAAGCAATGCCAAAGCAGTCGGCTGTGTTGTTGGCCGGAATATTCTTTTTCAAGCCGCGTCACATGAAATTATCCTGGGATTGGACGATGATAGCTACCCTTTGGAAGCTGATTTTGTGGCGCGTCTGAAAGAGCTCTTTGAACGCCGGCCGCAACTGGCGATTGTCTCTTTTCCGCAGCGCACCAATGAGTTTCCCGATACGCTGACGGTTGAAAATTTTGGCGAACCCTATTTTGCGGGAAGCTATGTGAACTGCGCCTGCGCGTTGCGGCGAAGCGTCTTCGTCGATCTGGGCGGATACCCGGACTTCTTTTTGCAAAGCTATGACGAGCCCGATTACGCGCTGCGCTGCCTGGCGTCTGGCCGGCAAATCTGGCATGAGACGTCGCTCACGGTGCGTCATCACTTTACCCCGGTGATGCGCAACGAAATGCGCACACACCGGCGGCATGCGCGCAATGAATTCTGGGGTGTGCTCTTGCGGTGTCCATTTCCGCAACTGGTGCCGGTGGCACTGTTTCGTGCCGTGCGCCAATTTGGTTACGCATGCAAACGCGGCCCCTCATGGATATGGCAGGAGCCGCGCTGGTGGTTTGATGCACTCACGGGTGTCGCGCGATGCCTAAAGGCGCGTCGCGCAGTCCCGTGGCGAACGTATTTTGGGTGGATGCGGTTGATGCGAAAGCCGTTCTACTCGGAGACGGAGTGGGAACGGACGTTTGCGCCGCGGAAATGAGCGCAATCTGCTTGGCGCACCGCGCTCGCCGCATTCAGAATTCTCCACATGTCTCTCATTGTCGGCATCGATCTCGGTACTAGCAACTCGCTCATCGGCGTGATGGAGGCCGGCTTTCCGATCCTGCTGGCGAATAGCGACGGCGAAAGGCTGATGCCTTCGGTCGTGCATTTTCCAAAAGAAGGCGAACCCTTCGCCGGCCGCGCGGCGGCGCGAATGCGCGCGGTGGAGCCGGCAGCAACGGTATATTCGGTGAAACGTTTTATCGGCCGGCGTGTGGGGGAGGAAGCCGACGATGTAGGATATCGACTGGCGGGAAAACGGGGCGAACCGGTGCGTGTTAACATTCACGGACGCGACTATTCACCGGAGGAGATTTCGGCTCTGGTTTTGCAGCGGCTGAAAAAGGATGCGGAAGCGGCTCTGGGGCAGCTTGTGTCCCGTGCGGTGATTACGGTGCCGGCGTATTTTAACGATGCGCAGCGTCAGGCTACCAAGGCCGCTGGTGAGCGGGCCGGATTCACGGTGGAACGCATCGTGAACGAGCCGACGGCGGCGGCGCTCGCTTATGGCCTGGATAAACTGCGCGACCGGTCGAGAATCGCCGTCTATGATTTGGGCGGAGGGACGTTTGATATATCGATCCTTGAATTGAACGCGGGAGTTTTTGAAGTACTGGCGACGAACGGAAACACGCGGCTCGGGGGTGATGACATCGATGAAGCACTGGTGCGCCATCTGGAGGGTTTGTTGACAAGTAACGAGACAGATGCGGGAAAGCCCACAAGGGATGCCGGTTTGCGTGCGCGACTGCACGAAGCGGCGATTGAGGCAAAGCACCGGCTCTCTGACACTGATAGTGTGGAAATTCCGCTTCCGTTTTTGGAGGGAGGCCGGTCACTGTCTGTGAAATTGGATCGCGCGACATTGGATCGCCTGGCCCGCCCGATCGTGGAGCGCACGCGTTCCCATTGCTTGCGCGCCCTGGCGGATGCCCGGCTCACGGCAGCGGATCTCAATGAGGTGATTCTCGTAGGCGGGCAGACGCGCACGCCGCTGGTCCGGCGGCTGGTCCAGGAGATCTTTGGCCGGGAGCCGAATGTGTCGCAAAATCCTGATGAAGCGGTAGCCATCGGCGCGACGATTCAAGCCGGCGTGCTTTCCGGGGCGGTGAAAAATGTGGTGTTACTTGACATCACCCCGCTCTCGCTCGGAATTGAGACGTTTGGGGGCTTGATGAATGTTATCATTCCGCGCAACTCGACCATTCCATGCAAAGCAGGTGAAATGTTTACCAATGCCATTGCGGGCCAGCGCTCCATGCTGATCAAGGTCTTGCAGGGCGAGCGCGAGATGTCGCGTGATAACTGGGCGCTCGGGCAATTCGAACTGGAGTTTCAGCCGCTCCCAAAGGCGCAGGCCAGGGTCGGTGTGCAATTTGAGATCGATGCGAATGGCATCCTTCACGTTCTGGCTCGCGACACCAAGACCGGCATGCAGAAAATCGTGGAGATGAGCAGTGCCGTCGATGTTTCCGATGAAGCTGTCGAAAAGATGCTCGAGGAATCGCTGGAGCATGCCTTTGAAGACGTGAATGAGCGGGTATTTACGGAAGCCAAACTGAAGGCGGAAGAATTGATTCCGGTGGTGCGAAAGGCGCTGGCCCGAGTGGGCGACCGGCTGGAGGCTTCCGAGCGGGAACTCATCACGCAGCGTCTGGGTGAAGTGGAAGCTGCCCTGAAAGCGGGCGCTGCGCAGCCGCTGAAAAAGGCCAACACCGCCCTGGACGAGGCGACGCAACGCCTGGCGGTGCTTCTGATCGAGCAGGCGCAAGCGACGGCAAGCACCCGTGGCGGCGATGCGGGCGCGACACTTCCCGCTTTTCAGCCGCCGAACAGCCCGTAGATTGAGCCCGCCATGCCCGTTGATATCAAACAACTTGTTCAGTCGCGCCTCGGAGAGAATTACACCCTGCACGAGCGTCATCTGAATGCCACCCTCGTGCAAGTCCAGCGCATCATCGGCTTCGACCAGGTGTACGCGCGCGGCGAAGGCGCTTATCTTTACGACCGCGAGGGTCGTGACTACCTGGATTTTCTTTCCGGCTACAGCGTTTTCAATATCGGACGAAATCATCCGGCGATCAAAAAGGCGATTCGCGATGTGCTCGACCTTGATCTGCCTAACATGGTGCAGATGGATTGTTCGCTGCTCTCGGGTTTGCTCGCGGAAGCTTTGTTAAAAAAGACACCACCGCATCTCGATGCGATCTTCTTTTGCAATTCGGGAACGGAGTCGGTGGAAGGTGCGATCAAGTTTGCGCGAGCGGCAACTGGCCGCGCTGGACTGGTTTCGTTTAAGGGGGCGTTTCATGGCCTGACCAATGGTGCGCTTTCCATTATGGGAGACGTACATTTCCAGGAAGGGTTCGAACCTTTGCTTGCGGACACGACGCGGCTTCCGCTGGGCGATCTCGATGCGCTGGAAAAGCGGCTGGCCAGCCGCGATGTGGCTGCGCTCGTTTTTGAGCCCGTGCAGGGTAAAGGAGTACGCTATCCAGCGGATAATTTTTATGAAGCGGCGCAGGCGCTTTGCCGAAAATATGGAACGCTGGTCGTGTGCGACGAAGTGCAGACCGGCCTTGGTCGAACCGGCAAATGGTGGGGGCATCAGCATTGGAATCTGGAGCCGGATATCATCACCGTGGCCAAGTCTTTGAGCGGCGGGTATGTCCCGTGTGCGGCGATTATCACGCGGCGATCGATCTATCAAAAAACGTTTTCACGTCTCGACCGATGCGTAGTGCACTCTTCCACATTCGGCAGGAATAATCTGGCGATGGCCTGTGGCCTGGCGACTTTGCAGGTGATGGACGATGAGGGCCTGGTGGAGCACACGCGCCAAATGGGAGAGTTACTTGTGGACCGATTGCGCGCTCTTCAGGAAAAGCATTCCTTGATTAAGGAAGTGCGGGGAATGGGGCTGATGATAGGCATTGAATTTCATGAGCCGCGCGAATTCGGCATGCGCATGGGTTGGAAGCTTCTGCACAAGATGGAAGCGGAATTGTTTGCGCAGATGCTTGTGACCACGCTTTTCGGAAAGCATCGCATCCTCTCGCAGATTGCGGGGCACGGCATGGATGTGGTCAAGATTCTGCCGCCGCTGATCATTGGGGAGCAGGAAGTTTCTCGGTTCGTGACGGCGCTCGATTCCGTGCTCACAGAATGCCGTACGTTCCCCGGCCCGCTGTGGGACTTGGGCGCCAATTTCGTGAAGAGTTCGCTGAAGCGCTCGAATTCCGAAAAGGCGGCCGCGGCGATGGCGGTCTCTTGAAGCGATGCTGTTACTTGAATGAAAATCGTTGTCCATCGAGATGGCGCCCAATTTGGGCCTTATTCGCTGGAAGAGGTGCGGACCGCGCTGGCGAGAGGCGAGTTGCGGGCGGATGACCTGGCATGGCAGGAAGGCGCTGCGGATTGGGTTCCGCTCGGTTCGCTGCTCGGATTAACTCAGGGAAATCCTGCTCAAATACAAGCCTCGATGGGGAGGGGTTCGGCCACATCGGGGTTGGCAATTACGAGTCTTATCCTAGGCATCCTTTCTTTTGGGTGTTCGTTTTTTGCGGGAGTGCCAGCATTGATTTGCGGATTCGTTTCTTTATCTCAGATCAAGCAATCGAAAGGCTCTCTTGAAGGGAGAGGCTTGGCGATCGGCGGCATTATCACTGGGATCGTCGGACTCGTTTTTGGATTACTGCTCATGATTTCGATAGCCATTCCGGCGATTGACGCCGCCAAGCAGGCACAACGCTCGGCGAAATCGCAGCTGCAGATTAAGCAAATCTTTATGGCGTGCCGTGGCTATGCCAGTGATCACGGTGGCCGATACCCCAATGCCCTGGATGAGTTGGTGCCGGATTACCTGCAAGACCAGAAAGGTTTGGCGGACCCGGGGCAAAACGACGACACGGAAATCGGTTACTTTTACTATGGCACCGGTCATTTTCAGACCGAGTCCAACAGTAATTTTTTCCTGATGAGCAAAAAGGCTTACCGGAAGGGCGTGCGGTCCGTGGCCCATTTTGACGGGACTTGCGATGTGGAGGCAGCGACGCCACCGATGGAAAAATAGCGAAGACGGCGTTTTAGTGTTCTTGCGACCCGCCGGGAAAATGACTGAGGCCTTCGAGGAGATGCGAGTGGCGCGATCGACGGGTGATTGCCGCGCCCCTTGCGCAGCTTCCTGCTTAAGATCCTTCACCCTGTAGCAAGGAAGCGACGGCGCGCTTGCGCAATTCGGCCCCCGAACGCAATCCCAGCTTTTTCTTAATCCGCTGCTGGTGGCTGGCTACAGTCTGCACATCGATCCCGAGCATCTCTGCGATTTCGCGAATGGCGCGTCCCTCTCCGATCAATCTAAAAACCTGCCATTCCCGGGAGCTCAATTGCGCCGCGGCACCTGTGTCCGCTTGCTTCATTCCAGCAGCGAGATGTGCGAGCAATACTTTTTCAATGGCGGGTCCCACGCGCCGCTCGCCTTCGGCCGCGCTGAGTACGGCCGCAATCACTTCGGATACCGGATCGCGCCGGGCGACATAGCCGCAGGCGCCGGCGGCGAAGGCACGCTTCACGGATTCGGGATCCTCCATGGCGGAAAACGCGACGGTGCGCGCCTGCGCTGCCCATCGCGGCATATCTTTAAGCAGGACAAAACCTTCTCCTCCATCCAGCGCGGGATTGATCACCACAATGTCCGGTTTGAGTTTCTCGCAATACTCGCGTCCGCTCCGCACCGTTTCCGCTTCGCCGACGATCCGCAGTTTCGGATGAGAATTGAATAGTGATACCAGGCCGTGGCGCAGCACGGGCTCGGCCTCGATCACCAACACGTCGGATTGGGGCGGCCTATTCATGGATCATTACCTCCGGGAGGGCGTGTAGTAAAAAATAGCAGTGCTTTGCGACATAATTGCGAGATTTCTCCAGAGGGATAGGCGTTCGTTTGCGGGTTTTCAGGGACAAAGATTTGCGAATGATTTCACATTTCCCAAAGGACGACTTTTTGGTGAACTGTACCGCGTGAGAAAGCTAGCGATTCCATTGCCCACTAATGCGCGCTGTGTCGGGCTTATAAGCATTAGAAATATTGAGGCGACGCATGGTCTCGGTAATGCCGCCCGCTAAGTCCAGACATCGAATTTATGCCTAAACGTCTTGCCATCACCGTTTCGGGTGCGGTTTCACTCGGTAGTTACGAAGCCGGGGTCCTCTATGAGATCATCGAAGCTCTGCGCCAGCACAACCTCGACCCTGCCACTTCCGACGCAGAGAAAATCGTTATTGACGTACTCACAGGCGCTTCGGCGGGAGGCATGACGGCGACCATCGCCGCACAGAAATTGGCCTTCGAGGCGTCGGCGCTCAGTGGCGCCTACAACAATTCCTTCTATCGCCCTTGGGTCGCCGACGTGAATCTCGATGGACTGCTTGCGATGCAGCCCGGCGAGAACGTCACTCATTCGCTCCTCTCCTCAAACTTCGTCCACGACATCGCACGCAGGCATATTACTCAGCGTTACCAGACTCACATCGATCCGGTGCCCGACCAGCATCCTGCGGCAAAGGATTTTATCCGGCTTGGTCTCGCTCTCTCCAACCTCAATGGACTTGACTATGGATTGCAACTGCGGCCGGAAGGACAGTTCGTCTATACCCGGCATCAGGATGAACTGGAGACTTGGATCGAGCCGAAAAAGCCGCAGGTGGATGACGTGATCGATTTTTGGGAGCCGTTGCGGAAAGCAGCCGTCTCGTGCGGTGCATTTGAATTTGCTTTTCGCGTCGTCGATTTGCAGCGCGATCGCAAGGAATACACCGATCCATCGTACGCCTCTGCTCATCCCAATCTCGTTTCGCAGTTGCTCCCGGTCGAAACCTTTACCTTCACGGATGGAGGTACATTTCAAAACGAGCCGCTCGGTTTGGCAAAAGACCTGGTAGATAAGGAAGATAAGCATCGAGATACGGACAGCCGCTTCTACCTTTTCGTCGCTCCGGGGGCCAAGGGCTCCTCTGCGAATGCGGACTTTCATGAGGCTAAAGCGGATTTTAAAGAAACCGCCATGCGCGTCATTGGCGCCATTTTTCAGCAAGCGCGGTTTCACGACTGGATCACCGCGGAAAAGGTGAACTCGCAAATTGACCGATATAACGCTCAGGCCGAGGCGCTCTACAAAGGCATTAGGGATGGCAAACTGGATCCGGCGCCTTTGCAGGCTGCCGCGAAAGTGCTCCTGCCTGCGCTTTTTGCTAACAACCCGGGCGAGACTCAAGGCCAGGCATGGCAGCGCATCCACGACCAATTTTTACCCGAATACACCGAACTAGCTAAAAAATCCGCTACTGTGGCGGACGGCTTCATCGATTCCCTGCTGGCCTTTGAGACGGCGGCGCAGCTCGGAGACAAGGATGAGATGAAGATTTACGGAATCACTGCGGCGAACGACGAATTGGCGAGCGGCGATCTGTCCGCTTTCGCGGGTTTTTTTGAGCGCCGGCTCCGGGAGCACGATTACGACATCGGGCGCGAGAAGGCTCGCAAATTCCTAACGAGTCCGAAGCTGAATGCCCCCGGTGAAATCGGTCCGATTCGCTACTCCAATCCTGAACCGCTGCGTGCGCATCCGAATCTTGGCGGCCTGACGATGGCGGGCATCGACCGCCATCAGCGGGAGCTGTTTCGAGACCGAATCGTCGATCGATCCCACGAAATCATGAAGGAATTTGGCATCGACCCGCCGGTCATCGCGGGCGCCGTACGGGAAGCGATCGCAGATTTATTTGTCAAGCCACAACTCGAGAAGCTGCTGAAATTATAACGCCGTGGTTGTGCGGAGATTGGCGTCACGGGCGCCGGTTGAAGCGGGAATGGATCGTCAGCGAATTTTACCTAACCTCAGTCAAACAATATACCCCAGTTTATCATGCCTGATTACCTAGCTATTTGGAGCGGAAAGCGCGGCGCGGATGCGCACGTAAAATGTATCGGAATTCGTGGTGCTTACGATCCCGGTGGAGAAAACAAGCTGGGAATTTATGATGACGATTTTGTGTTGATCATCGGCGATGTCGTCACCGAATGGAAGGGTTCGACCGACCCCGGTCAATACTTCATCGATCATCCGGAGAATCCCAATGGCTGCGCCCAGCTAAAGGAGGGGATTCACATGTTTAAAGCAGGCATTCACCGGGGTCTTTATCCCGCGTTTGTCCAGGCGGAGGATTTTCATGTCAACCGTCTGGATCATCATGGGCAGGTGCATTCCGTGGATTTCGGGGATTTTGGCATTCATCTGCATAGTGGCGGGCCTGGGATCGAAGTCGGCCAGTTCAGCGCCGGCTGCCAGATTATCTGGAGCCCGGAAGGTTACTTTAAGGGAACCTGGCACCGGTTCTTTGATCCGGCGGTGCAGGCCATGCGGGCTGCGCAACAATCGCTCCTCCCGTATATGCTGATTGATGAGACCGATATCACCGGCAACGGTGCGGATTCAGATAACAAGTAACAAAAACAACGGCAAATTTCCAATAAACGCAGTTCACTCCCAATATTATGATAGACACAATCGTAGATCTAAATCACGCCAACGATATCGAGTTCCAAAAAGTCAGGGACGCCGGGATCGTGGCCATTATTCACAAAGCCAGCGAGGGACACGGCTTTCGCGATCCTAGATACCGCGCTCGGCGTGATTCGGCCCTGGAAATGGGCTTTCTTTGGGGGGCGTACCATTTTTCCAGCGGTGATGATGTGGATGACCAAGTGGGCAATTTTCTCGATGTCGTGCAGTGGGGCGAAGATCCGGGACGCGATGCGCGGACTTTGTTAGCCCTGGATTGGGAGCCGAGCTCGGGTGGTGGCGCGAATATGAGCCTCGCGCAAGCGCGCGATTTTGTGACTAAAATCAAAACTCGGACCGGACGGTATCCCGTGGTGTATGGCGGATCGTTGCTCCGTGAGAGTGTGAGTGCAGGTTCGCCAGACAGCGTCTTGAAGAACTGTCCGCTGTGGTATGCGCGGTATGCACCGAGTCCCATCGGCATTCCGACGAAGACCTGGCCCAGTTACACGTTGTGGCAATACACGGATGGCGAATCTGGCGAACTGCCGCACGATGTCCCCGGCATGGGACCTTCTGATCGCAACCGCTTCCAAGGTACGTCCGCAGAACTGGCTCAGCAGTGGCCGCTCACTGGAGCGGGCCCGGCAGCGAACCTAGTGTAACGAAGCCAGCAAATCACTACCTGCAAAACAAAAAGCCCGGCGCGATTTCCGCGCCGGGCTTTTTTGCGGCAAAATCAGGTCCGTTACTTGAGCGGCTTGAGCGTCAGGTCCTTGAATTGCACTTCCATGGGCGAGCCTGCGTGGAGTTGCAGAGCGAGGATGCCGCTGGTGGCGGCCTGCGCGCTTTCATCGGTCACATCGACGGTTTGTTTGCCGTTGATGAAGTGCTGGAGATGGTTGCCTTTGGCGATGATTTTGTAGTCGTTCCATTCGCCGTTCTTGATGGTTGCCTGGATTTCGTCGGAGTTGCCCACGGAACCCGTGATTTCGATCTTCGGCTTGGTCGGGCTCTCGCCGTCATCAATGGTCACCTTTTCACCACGCTTGGCGAGGATGCCGCGGAAGCGCTCCTCGTACAGAATGCCCGAGTAAGTCTTGCCGGCTTCCATGTCGGCTTGGTAACCGCCGACCACCCAGTATTTCGGATCGAGGACTTTCGAGCGGTATTGAATGCCCGAGTTGGCAAAGCCTTCAGGGCCGGGAATGATTTTGTACTTACAGGTGAACTCGAAATCGGCCACGGTGCCGCCTTTCCAGATCAGAAAGGTATTGCTCTTGGCGGGCGTTTCCTTGGTGGTCTTGCCGATGATGGCACCCTTGTCCACCGACCAAAGATCGGGGCTGCCATCCCAGCCAGTGAGGTCCTGGCCATTGAAGATGATCTGCTCGCCGTTCGGTCCCAGCTTGGCGTTAGTGAGGGCCCGCGGCGTAGAAAAGACTGGTTCGTTGACGATTTCGTTTTCGTTCTGAGCGCGGGCGGCGAAAGGCAGGGAGCACAGGCCGGCCACGGTGAGGGCGAAGAGGGTTGGAAGGAGTTTCATGTGTGGAGTTCGATGAGCGTTTAGCGGGCGGCTTTCTTAGCGGGTTTCACTGGGGAGGAGGCGGACTTTACAGAGGCAGCGGCCTTTGCGCCACTGCTCTTCCGGCCAAAAAGACGATGGAGATTGGCGAGGCCTTTTACGGCGATGTCGTCACGCTTGGGTTCGATTTTGCGCCAGATGGCGGCGGCCCGGGCGATCACTTTTACGTCAGTAGTGAAAGATTCGATTACCACGTCGCCGTCGTATTTGACGTCCTTGAGCGCTTTGACGATGCCTTTCCATTCCAGCGAATCGCCTCCTGGTGTGCCGCGGTCGGTGCCGCAGGCGTGGAAATGGCCGAGATAGCTGCCAGCTTTGCGAATGGCATCGGGCTGATGCTTCTCCTCGATATTCATGTGGAAAGTGTCGAGGTGCAGCTTCACGGCTTTGCTGCCCACCGCTTTCACGAGCTTGAGGCCCTGATCCACAGTATTGAGGAAATCGGTCTCGAAGCGATTGAGCGGTTCAATGCAGATCGTTTTGCCTTTGCTTTCTGCGTACTTGGCCAGCTCCTTCAGGTTTTTCACGACCATGTCGAAGTGCTGTTTTTTTACGCTGTCCTCGTGAGCGCCGGTGAGGCCGACGACACTATAGACCGGGCCGATGAGGCTCGGGCAATCGAGGATGACCATCTGGTCGATAAGGGCCTTGCAGTACTCCATCGCGGTCTTTTGCTCCGCGGGAGTGCCGCGGAAATCGCGTCCCGGTCCCATGCAAGCGCAGGCGCTGCCGCAGACGAGGCCCGCCTTGTCCAGACCGGCTTTGACCTTGTGAGCGTCGATGTGGGAGGGATCCTCGATGGGGATTTCCACGGAATCGAAACCCCAATCCTTGAATTTTTTGAAGAGTTTGACGCTGTCCGTGGTGAACGGAGAGACGAAGAGGAACGAATTGATGCCGAAGCGCATGGGTACTGGCGGGTAAAAGTGATGGTTTTTCGGAGGAGCGGGACGGCGCTTTTGCGCTTGGGAGAGGAGGGAGTCAAGTCTGGAGTGTTTGAGGAAGCGAGAGATAAGGAAACTCTCAGATTTCAACTGCCAGCGACCAACGTTCAATGTTTCGAGGATTGGAGAAGGCTTGAGTGCAGGGGCAGCGGCGTGTTCGCTGAGGGTTTTGGAAATGCAACAACCTTCGACAGAATCATCTTTGCCGGGCGCTCGCCGGACGGTGACGGTGATCATTACTGTCTATCGGCGAACAGAGTTTTTGGCGGGGGCGATTGAGAGTGTATTGAGGCAGAGCCGTGGGGCGGATGAGGTGATCGTGACGGATGATTCGGCGATGGGCGAGATTCGGGAAATTTGTGAGCGGTACGATCGGAAGCTGGTGCGGTATCGGGCGAATCTGAGCACGCTGGGCGCGGCGCGAAATGTGGCAGTCGCTGCTTTGGAGGCGAAGGGTGACTGCGTTGCTATCCTAAATGATGATGACCTTTGGGAGCCGGATTTTTTGAAGGAGCTGATGGGTGCATTCGAAGAGGAGCCGCAGGCGGTGCTGGCGTTTGGAGATCACTGGATAATGTCGGCAACCGGGGAAATCGATGAAGCGGCGACGGAGAGAACCAGCGCGCAGTATGGAAGAAAGGCTCTGCCGCGCGGCAAGGTGGCTGACTCTCTGGAACTAGTGCTGAAATATAACGGAGTGCCGCTGGCCATGGCAGCGGCGTTTCGACGGGAGGCCATCGATTGGGCGGCCATGCCAGAAGAAGTGGCCGGTGCTTATGATTTTTGGATTTCCTGCCGGTTGGCGCTGACGGGTGGTGCATTTATCTATGTTCCGGAGCGGGTGAGCCGTTATCGCGTGCATGCGGCGATGGAGACGGCGCGCGCGGCAACGGATAAAAATGAGAACATGGTGTTTATTTATCGCTTTTTGCTAAAGGAGCGGGGATGTGTGCGGTGGGAGGAACATTTGCGTCGGGAATTGGCGTCGGCGCTGTTTGTGGTCGGGCGGGATCGGATGCGATTTGGTGACGGTGTTGGTGCGAGGCAAAGATTTGGAGAGTCTTCGAAGGTTCGGTTTGGGCTGAAGGCAGTCCTTGGGTGGTTCGCGAGTTGGGTTTTGGTGTGGCGCAGAAAAGGTTAACGAGAACGGCCTTCGTCTTTGGCCGAATTTTCGGGTGAGTCGCGTCGTGGGTATGCTAATCAGCTTTGCGCATTTGAGCTAAATACCACCACCCATGCAGACCCGTCGCACTTTCATCCGCACTTCGATCGCGGCATCGTCGTCCATTCTCATTGAACCCATGGCCGGTGCGCTTTCGTCGAAAGCTCCAGTGGTACCGGTTCAACGAGAGCCGGTGATTTATCTCAAGCCGGGCGATGCGGAATACAAAGCTGCGCGCCAGGTATTCAATGCGACCATCGCGACGCAGCCGCAGATGATTGCAAGGTGTGCGTCCGAAGAAGGCGTGCAGCAGGCCATGAAACTAGCCATGGAAAAGAACTGGCCGGTGGCGGTGAAATCGGGAGGCCATTCCTTCGAGGGATTTTGCCTGAACGACGACGGGCTGGTGATCGATGTGTCCCCGATGCGGGAGCTGCACCTCGATGAAAAGGCGCAAATCCTCACCGCGGGCGCGGGATGCCGGCTTGGGGATGTTAACAGATATCTTCTCGCGAAGGGCCGCTTTCTGCCGGCGGGTTCTTGCGAGACGGTCGGGCTGGCCGGGCTCACGCTGGGTGGTGGCTATGGGATGTTTGCCCGGAAATGGGGACTTACGTGCGATCACCTGCGCAGTGTGCGGATGGTGGACGGGACGGGAAAACTGCGCGATTCCAGCGATGAGCCGGATTTGCTTTGGGCGTGCAAGGGCGGGGGCAATGGCAATTTTGGTGTGGTGACACGCATGAAATTTCAGACGCGTGAAGCGCCGCGCGGTTTTTCCTCGTGGAAATTTCGCATGTACAAGCTGGATGTGAGACGAGCGACGTCTTTGCTGGAGACCTGGTTTGCCGCCACGGCTGGACTGCCGCACGACGCTTTTTCCGCTTGGGTGATGAACGGGTCACAAGTAACTATTCTGGTAACCACCGTCGGATCGCGCGATCAAAAAGATCTGGCGGCGGTTTGCAAAAAGCTAGGCGCTTTGAGCAACCGCACCACCACTGCGGGGCCGACCGCCATCACGAAGGCGCTGACATGGTATTACGGAGATCCAACGCCGACATTTTTCAAGAACTGCAGCGCTGGCTATTACAAGGGAATGGAGGATCTGCGTGCGGCGTTGCCGGCGATTTTCGGACAGGTGCTTTCGCTGCCCGGCCTCATCTTCCAGGTAAACACGCTGGGCGGTGCCATTGGTGAAGGTGAGAATGGCGCATATCCTCACCGCGAATTTAGCTATCTAGGCGAGCAGCAGGCGTTTTGGGATAAGCCGAGCCAGGCGGCATCTCGAATCGAGGCTGCGGCGAACATTCGTGAAGCACTGGCCGCGGCCGGGATTCACAGGCACTATGCCAACTATCCGGATCTGGCCTTTAAAGAGTGGCCGGAGGCGTATTACGGAAAAGAGAACTACGCGCGGTTGCAAAAGCTCAAGGCGGAATACGATCCGGAGAATCGGGTTCGGCATGCGCAGAGCGTGAGGGTGGAAAAATCCGAAACCAGAATGACGAATGACGAAGGAAGCTCGAAGCCCGAATGACGATGGGCGTTTTTGGTACGGTGGTGTGGAATTGACTAGATGCTGCTAAAGAAGAACGATGGAAACGTCGCCGGTCAGCGGAGAAAGGGAGAGCGTACCGGGTGACGAGGGAAGGGTGAATGCAGTGCCCCCGGCCTTGAAACTGCCGATGGCGTGGCTGACGAAGCCAAAGTGATCCATGCCATTGGTCGAAGAGGTATCACCGATAACGATGCCGCCGATTTGGATGGAAGCAATCTTGGCGATCGAAGGGGTGGAGATGAGGCTGTCGTGTCCGTCGCCCCAATGACCGAGGCCGCCGGAATTCTGCGCACCGGCTACGAGGCTCGAGGCGACCCAATCTCCCGTTACTTGAAGCTTGCCGATTTGTGCATCGCCATCCACTGCAAGTAGTGAAGTGTTGTAACCGGCAAGGAATTCGGTCCGTTCCACGCGGCCACCGACCTTGATGTTTCCAATGGCGGGGTCGGCAGAAGGATTTGCTGGAACAGTCTCCAGTCCCTTCGCGCTGATAATCACTTCGGAATCTCCATTCGCCGTGTGATGTCCGATGATGCTGCCGTTCACGGTGAGCGATTTGATATTGTAAGCAGCGCGGATGCTGGCATTGCTATCGAGTGACCCTGCGGTGCTGTCGTCGATTCCGGAAATAATCGAGCCCTTGATCGTGACTGAGCCGAGCGCGCCGTTACTTTCGATCAATCCGGATTCGCTAACGTCCCCATCCGTGCCATCGATACTGCCGCCGACGAGGTTGTGACCGATGGTGATGGAGCCGATGTTATTTTCCGTGCCGACCAAACCGCTCTGGGTGTTGATGACTCCGCTGAAGTCGGCGTTTCCTCCCATCACTGAACCGCCGACGGTTACGCTGGCGATTTGTCCGATGCTCGTAATGTAACCGGTGTGAGAGAAATCGCTGCCGATCAGATTGTGTCCGATTTTCACGGGTCCCATATCATCAAAGCTGGTGATGCCACCCGTACTGGAATCGGTGCCGCCGATGACCGATCCCAGGATTTGCAGACTGGCGATTTTCGCACCGGTAATAAACCCTGAGGAACTGCCGCCGCCGCCGACCAGATCGTGTCCAATCTTGATTGCACCGAGGTCTCCATCGGCATTGATACCTCCCGAGAAGCCGCTGCTTCCGCCGATGATGGAACCCATGATGGTGATGTTCCCAATTTTTCCCGTTACTTGAAAATAGCCGGCGACTGGGCCGCCTCCGCCTCGCACATCGTGGCCGATGGTGATGTTGCCGATGTTTCCGGTGATCACGCCGGAGCCCGCCACAAAACAGCCGGTTTCGCCGATGGCGCCGCCGGTGAGTGAGCCGCCGATCTTGATGTTGCCGATGCTCCCGCCGTCATTTTCGACGTAGCCGGATTCGCCGCCGCCGCCGCCGAGGACATCGTGTTTCACGCTTACATTTCCAATCACGCCGGAATCGGTGGCGATTCGACCGGAACGAGCTCCCGTGCCGCCAAAGATCGAGCCGTTGATGTTGATATTACCAACGTTCTTATGGGAGGAAATCTCTCCGGTGTTGTTGCCGGCGCCTCCCTGCAAATCCCGTCCGATGACGATATTGCCAATCGAGCCGTCACTGGTGATGTTGCCGTCAAAATCAGTGGGCCCACCGATGACTGAACCTCCGATGTTGATTCCTCCGATGCTTACGCTGCTCGAACCGGACACGTGCACGTGAGCGCTGAAATCTCCTTTGATGGTGAGGGCGCCCAATGAACCCTGGATATCACTATCGAGGGAAGGAGACCCGCTTTGCGTCAAAAGGCCGTAGCGTCCCATGGAATTCACCGCGAGTGATACGAGGGCCGTCGCGTCTGAACCCGTCCCAGCGACGATTGCGCCGAGATCACCACCGACGGTTACTTTAGCAAGGTTCACGTTGTCCGCCAGGATTGCTCCGACAGCGACGAGACCATCGCCGCCGCCGGCTTTTTTGGCGGAAAAGGTAAGACTCGCTCCCGCGAAACCGCTGACGCCGCTAATGTCAATTTGCTGCAATTGCACCTCGCCCGCGGTGGCGCCGTGAGCCACTGTATATACAGCGTTATGCAAGTCTCCGGCGGTGGTCTTAATGGTGACGTGATCGCCATCAATATCTGTGTAAGCGGCGCTCAGGCCGTCATCGGAAATGGAGATTTCCATAGGCGGAATGACGGGGGCCGGTGCGATGCGGGCCTCGAGGACCTCGACAAAAGAAGTGTTCATGGCGAAAATAGACGGGGGGTGCGTTAATCCTTGCGGGTATGGCGAGGAAATATCAAGCCTGCGTTCTGCCTTGGGATGCAACCGGTAAAGGCAAGAGGAAAGGGCGATGCATCGCTTGCTTGAATCGATGAGGGGCTTTAGGAAAAGACGACGTGCAATCCAAACTGCCTAATCACGACTCAGACGCTGCGTCCGATTTCTCGCAGGCGCTCTCGCACCACCGTGCCGGGCGGCTGGGTGAGGCGGAAGCTATCTATCGCATGATATTGGCGACGGAGCCGAATCAGCCGGATGCCTTGCGGCTTTTGGGAATGCTGGCCAGGCAAGCGGGGCGGCCGGAGTTGGCGATTGCGTTGCTCGAAAGAGCCATCGCGGTCAAACCGGAGTTCTCGGAGGCCCAACGGGAACTGGGAAATGCGTGGTACGATTGCGGCGCATTGCAGGCGGCGATTTCGGCTTATCGTGAAGCTTTGCGTTTGAGCCCGGAACATCCCGAGACATGGAATAATCTGGGCACGGCATTGCGAAATGCCGGCCAGAAGGAAGAGGCGTTACTTGCCTATCAGCAAGCGGTGAGCCTGCGGGAGAGCTATGCGGATGCTCAGTTCAACCTTGGACTTTGCTTCTGGGAAAAGGGGCGGCTCGATGACAGCATCCGCTGCTATGGTGAGGCGGCGCGTCTCCAGCCGGATGACGCAGTAACGCGACACAATCTGGCGATCAGTTTGCGCGCGAAGGGGCGAATTGACGATGCCATCAAAGCCTATCAGGAAGCGATCCGGTTGAATCCCGAGTACGCCGGCGCTGATAACAATCTGGGCAATTGCTATAAGGACCAGGGCCGGATCGATTTGGCGGTGGAATGCCAGCGGCGTGCCGTGAGAGTGAATCCAGCGGCCGCAGGATTGCACAGCAATTTGTTATATAGTCTGGCGTTTGATCCTCGGCAGAATGCACAAACCATTTACGCGGAAAGCCGGGAATGGGATGAGCGCCATGGCGAGCCACTTCGGGCTTTCGCCAAACCGTATGAAAATTTTCCGGAGCCGGAGCGCCGGCTGCGCATTGGGTATGTCTCACCGGATTTCCGGCACCACGTCGTGGGGCACTGCATTCTACCTTTGATGCGAGAGCATGATCACGAGCGATTTGAGATTTTTTGCTACGCGGATGTGTTACGGCCGGACGCCATTACCGAAGAGATCCGCAGTTTAGCCGATCAATGGCGCAGCATTTCGGGAGTCCCAGATGAAAAGGCGGCGGAGTTGATCCGCCGTGATAGCATCGATATCTTGGTCGATTTGACCCTTCACATGGAGCGTAATCGCCTTCCACTTTTTGCCAGAAAACCCGCACCCGTGCAGACGAGCTATCTGGCCTCGTGCAGCACGAGTGGAATGGAGGCGATGAATTATCGATTTAGCGATCCGTATTTAGATCCGCCGAATTCAGATGTGACTTGCTATACGGAAGAGCTTTTCCGGCTTCCGCATTCTGCGTGGTGCTATCAACCGGGCGGGCCCCTTCCTGCGGTTGCGAAGCCGCCATGCCTGGAGTCAAATGTGGTCACTTTTGCTTCGCGGAATAACTTTTGCAAAGTTTCGGCAGAAGTCCTGGATCTGTGGATGGAAATGATTGCGGCAACGCCGAAATCGCGACTGCTGTTGAATGCCCCGCGTGGTTCCTGCCGGGAGGAAATCACCGCAAAGTTTTCGCGACGCGGATTGTCCTCCGATCGGCTGGGCTTTCTTGAGCGAGAGCCGTGGGATGAGTTTTTACAAAGCTACGGGCGTGTGGACATTGCTCTCGATCCTTTTCCCTATTCGGGTTGGATTACGAGTTGCGATGCGCTTTCCATGGGGGTGCCGGTGATCAGCCTAGTATGTCATACCGCCTTGAGTCGGGGAGGCAAAAGCATTTTATCTAATATCGGGCTCGCGGATTTAGTGGCCGAGAATCCTCTCCAATATGTGGAGATCGCTGCGGCATTGGCAAGTGACACGGCTCGTTTGGTGGAATTGCGATCGACCTTGCGGAAGCGCCTGGAAGAGTCGCCTCTTTGTGATGCGAAATCTCATGCGCGTGCGGTTGAAACAGGCTATCGGGAAATGTGGCGCAAATGGTGCGAAGGAAATCAACGCGCTATTCACTGTTAGGATTTGCTGTGCCCATGTCCTCGATTGAAGAACTGTTTGCCGTGGCTATTCAGGATCACCAGGCAGCACGTTTGGAAGAAGCCGCCGCAGGGTACCGGCAAGTTCTGGCATTGAACAACAGGCATGAGGGTGCTTTGCATATGCTAGCGATCCTGGCGGCCAGTGCGAACCAAACGGAAGCGGCCGCGGATTTGCTTTCCAAGGTGGTCGAGGTCAATCCGCGAAACGCGGAGGCATATAGCGATCTGGCAAGTATTCTGAGAGCGCAGGGACGTCTGGATGAGGCGATCGCCGCATGCCGCCAGGCGGTTGCTCTTAAGCCGGATTTTGCCGCAGCCTATAGCAATCTATCGGTCTGCTTCATGGAACGCGGATTGTTTGAGGATGCGCTTTCCTCAGCACAGCAGGCTTTGCAATTCGATCCAGACAATGCCGCGGCCTGTCAAAACCTTGGGGCGGTGCTTCATAGGCTGGGCCGGGTGGAGGAGGCCGTGGCCGCCTTTCACAAGGTCATTCGCCTGGACCCAGCCAGCGGTGCGGCCTACGGCGGACTTGGCGCGGCCTTCATTGATTTGGAACGATTCGAAGAAGCTGCGGCGGCCTGTCGTGAAAGCCTTCGATTAAGGCCCGGTGACGCAGATGCCTATAGCAATTTAGGCAATGCCCTCCGAGCCAGTGGTGACCTGGAAAATGCGGCCGCGGCGTGCCGGGAAGCGATCCGGCTATCGTCTGTGCATATTGAAGCACACAATAATTTGGGAGCAGTGTTACTTGAAAAATCCAGGTTGCACGAGGCGCGCAGAGCTTTTGAAACGGCGGTTCGGCTCGATCCCGATTCCGCCGAAGCCTACAATAATCTTGGCGCGGCCATGCGGGCATTGGGCCGTTACGAAGAGGCTAACGGTTGCCTGCAAAGGGCTTTGCAGCTCAAACCTGGTTTTGCGGACGCGGTGAGCAATCTGGGGTTGGTGATGAAGGATCAGTTCATGCACCATGAAGCCATGGCGGTATTCCGGGAAGCGATCCGGCTCAAACCAAGTTTCGCGGCGGCGCACACCAATCTAGGTAATACGCTTTCCGATGCGGGTGAAATGGATGAGGCGATCGAGGAACACCTGTGCGCCGTGGAGTTGGACGGAAAATCGGGAAAAACCCACGCCAGCCTTGCGCAAACGCTGGTGGCGATGGGCCGGTTTTCTGAAGCCTATGCGGCTTTTGATCGAGCAATGGAACTCGCTCCGGAAAATACCTCGGCTCACAGCTATCGTCTGTATGCTATTCACTGCGACCCTGCGTTTGACGCAAGATCGATCCTGAGGGAACACCAGTTTTGGAGTGCGAAGCACGCTCCGCTTGAGCCGCTCCGGTTTCATTCACACAACAACGAAGTTTCACCGGAGCGACGGTTAAAGATCGGGTTCGTTTCGCCGGATTTTTGCCAGCATGTCGTGGGAGTGCACCTCCTGCCGCTCTTGCGGGCGCGGGATCACCACCAGATTGAAGTCTTTTGCTATTCCGGAGTTCACCGGAAGGATCGATATACCGACCAGTTCCAGGAGTGTGCGGATCAATGGCGGGAAATCCTAGGCAGACCTGATCGAGATGTGGCGGAGATGATTCGGGCTGACGAAATCGATATCCTCGTGGATCTGACCTTGCACGCTTCGGGAAATCGACTGGCTGTTTTCGGATACAAGCCCGCACCGATTCAAGTAACGTACCTTGCCTATTGCAGCACGAGCGGGCTGGATGCCATGGACTATCGATTCAGCGACCCATTCATCGATCCGCCCGGGTTCGATGAAAGCGTCTATAGCGAAAAGACAATGCGCCTTCCTCGCTCCTATTGGTGCTACCAACCTTTGGGCGAAACTCCGGGGGTTTCACCCGCGCCGTTTCAGAAGAATGGGTTCGTGACGTTTGGAAGTTTCAATGCATTTATGAAGTGCTCCGAGCCTGCGCTGGATTTGTGGCTGGAGATTTTGCAAGAAGCGCCTGATTCCCGTTTGCTGATGCTTGCGCCCGGGGGCTCCTGTCGCGAAAAAATTCGCGAGCGCGCGGCGAAGCGGGGCATTGCGCAGGAACGCATGGAATTCGTGAGCAGAGGTTCGTGGAAAACCTATCTGGAGAATTTGCAACGCATCGACGTGGCGCTTGATCCGTTCCCCTATGGTGGCGGCGTGAGCAGTTGCGACGCGCTTTGGATGGGTGCGCCGTTGGTGACTCTTGCGGGGCGCACGGCGGTAGGACGTGGAGGACAGAGCATCCTGTCGAATTTAGGTTTGCCGGAATTCGTGGCTAAAACTCCGGGAGAGTATGTGCAAATTGCGGTTTCTCTGGCTGCGGATGGAGATCGCCTTTCCTCCTTGAGATCGACCCTGCGCGAGCGAGTGGAGCGCTCTGCCCTGCGTGATGTGAAGGGGTGTATCCGAGACCTTGAAGAAGGGTTTCGCGAAATGTGGCGCCGCTGGTGCGAACAGCAAATGGGCAGAGCACATGGAAATACGCCGGAAGTCTGATATCTTACGGTCGATTTTGAGATTTGCAGCGGGGGTTTTGCTCTGCTACCAATGGCACTGCGCCTGCTGCGTGTGAGACTCGCGATTGCGGGTGTCGCAAAGAGATCGTCACCGACGCCCAACACCAACGAGACAATAAGCCATGGCGCTTGAGAACACCCCTGCGGAAATTCTTGTGGCTGAGGATAGCCCGACACAGGCTATGCATCTTCGCCGGGTGTTGGAACATCATGGCTTTCGTGTGCGCCTGGCTACCAACGGACGTGAGGCTTTGACCATGCTCGACAGTGGACTTCCGTCCCTGGTCATCAGCGATGTGGTAATGCCCGACATGGATGGCTACGAGCTGTGCCGTCGCATCAAAGAGAATCCCGCTCTTAAGTCGATTCCGGTAGTTTTGCTCACGGTGCTTTCCGACCCGCGAGACATCATCTACGGCTTGCAGTGTGGTGCGGACAATTTCCTGGTGAAGCCTTGGGAGGAAAAGTCGCTGATGATGCGAATACGCCAGATCCTGGCAAATCGAGAGTTGCGACTCCAGGGATCGGCGCAATTTGGGATCGAGGTGATGTTTCATGGAGAGAAACACCAGATTCACTCGGAGCGATTGCAGATTCTGGATTTGTTGCTGGCGACGTACGAAGTGGCCGCCGAGCGGACGGCGGAACTGCAACGCGCCAAGGAGGATGCGGAGAGCGCCAATCGAGCCAAGACGGAGCTGCTGGCCCGAGTTGCGCAAGAGATGCGGACGCCGCTCAATGCCATCCTTGGTTTTGGACAGCTCCTGCAACTCGAAGGACTTGGCGCCGAGAACGAGGAGAGCGTGCGGCATATCATGGAAGGAGGCGAGCATCTGCTGCGGCTTACCACGGAAATGATCGATCTTTCGCGGATCGAAACGGGAAATCTTTCCCTGACCTGTGAGCCGATTTTGTGGGAAGACGTGATCATGAAGTGCCTGGACCGCATTCGTCCCTTGGCAAATAAGCGGCGGCTGCAGGTGCGCTGGGATCGCCGGGCGATGAGCGAGCGTTACGTCTTTGCGAACCGCGAGCGACTGTTGGAAATCCTGTGGAATCTTCTTTCCAATGCCGTGAAGTACAATCGAGAGGGCGGCGCGATCAGTATCTCGGCCGACTCGAATGCGGCGGGAATGCTTTGCATTCGCATCGCGGATACCGGAGTGGGAATCGGTCAGGACGAGATGCCGTTGCTCTTTACGCCGTTTGAGCGCCTCGGGGCGGAGAAACTTGGGATCGAAGGATCTGGTCTGGGTTTGGCGCTCGCCAAGCGATTGGCGGAAGTGATGGGTGGTTCGGTGGGAGTGGAAAGCGAAGAAGGAGTGGGGAGCACGTTCTGGCTGGAACTTCCGCTTTGGCTGCGAGGCACGGCGGGAGCGACGAGGAAAGGCTAGCGGAGTCTTGGCGCGCGTCCTGAACTTTAGATCATCTCAACTTTACGAATCCTGGTCTTGATTCCGTTTCGCTCTCCGAGCGACGATTGAGACCGGGATCACGATAAAGATAACCTTCCACCTTCCATGGCGCCTCAGCCGCAAAAACTCCTTCGCGAAGTCGCATTTCGCCGCGCGGTGATTCTTCTGGGCAGGCGCGCTTACTATTTCGCTTTAATCGCGGGTGGGGTTTTCGCGGTGCTCCTGCTTTGCTCGCGATTGCTGGCTTTGATTCCTAACTGGTTTTCGCCGGCGAGTATTTGTCTTGTGCCGCTGGTGGGAGTGGGGATCGCAGCGATCCTGCAGCGGCGCGTCACCGTGGCAGACGCGGCGCGCCTTGCGGATGTGAAAGCGAAAACGCATGACTTGTTTCTGGCGACGGCGGTTACCAGCCAGGCCGATGGCGATTACCATCCGGTGATGCAGGAGCAGGCGGAGGCTGTCGGAAAGAAAGTGCGCGCCAATGCGGTGGCGCCTTTTTTCTGGGAGAAAAAAACGTTATATCTCGCGATTGTCCTGGGTTTGCTAGCGGTGGGAGTGCGTTACTTGCCACAGCTCGATCCGCTGGGAAAAGGCAAGCAGCGCACGCAAGCCTCGCGCCTGGCGGAAGCGCTCAAGGCGAGTGAGAAGGCGACGGAGTTGCGAAAAGCGATCCTGGAAAGCAGTGGCATGAACGCGGACCAGGAGCAGGTGGAAAAGGCCATCACTAAACTGGAAAAAACGTTTCAGGCCGCCAAGCCACAGACCAAAGAGGCGACCCTGGCGCAGCTTGGTGAAAGCCAGAAAGAGCTCGGTGGTTTGTGGCAGAAGCTCAGCGAGGAAAAACTGAAAAGCGCTTTCAGCTCCGATACGGTGAATCAAAGCTTCGGCAGCACCGATGCTGCGAAAACTTCCGAGTGGAAGACGGCATTGGAAAAAGGGGATGTGAGCGCGATCCAAAAGGAAATTAACGATTTGCGCGCCATGGCCAAGCACTTGGCAAACATGCCGGATTCGGCGGAAAAGCAGAAACTGCGTGAGCAGATGCGGCAGCGGATTTCGCAGCTGGCGGATGCCGCGTCAAAGCAGCTCGGCTCGCCGGCACTCAACGCTGCGGCTTCGCGCGCACTCGAGCAAATGCAAATGGCTCAAGACAACGGCCTCTCAAAGCAAGCCATGGAGGCTGTGGAAAAGTCGCTTCAGCTCAGCGAAGAAGAGGTGGCGAAGATGGGCCAGAACATGAAAGATTTGCAGTCGCTGGAAAAAGCTCTGAAAAGCATGCAGATGGCGCGACAACTCGCAAAAGACGGAAAGCTGGACGGCTCAGAAGATGGAGATGCGGCCAGCATCGACGACTACGCCGCGCTCTTTGAGAAATCGCTGGCGGAGAAGGGAGATGGCAATGGAGTTGGTCAAGGTGGTGGAAATAACGGCGGTCGTGGGGCAGGGGGGGAGGTGGACTACGACGAATCTTCGAAGACTCGCTTCAAGACCGAGCAATCGAAAAGCGCACTCCATGGCGGACGGATGCTCATGGAGTGGAAATCAAATGGCGTTTCCGAGTCTGGCGAAGCAGCGAAAGGCTATCGGGATGCACTACAGCAGGTGCAGCAGGGAGTGAGCGAAGCGATCGCGCAAGAACAAGTGCCGCCGGGTTATCACGAGGCGATTCGGAAGTACTTTGACGGTATCGAGCAGAAGCCAGGCGACGCGCCGAAAAAGTGAGCAGGATCCTTTTCCTGAATCAGTTTTTTCCGCCCGATCCGGCACCGACGGGAGTGCTATTCCGCGAAATTGCCGATTTGCTGGCAGCCAAAGGTCATGAAGTCGATTTTGTGAGCGCGGGTGAATCGTATCGCGGCAGCCAGGGAAAGGGCGGAAGGATGCGAAGGGAATTGGCCTCACTTTTCCGGATGCTCATGAACGGCGTGCGCCGGCGAAAAGCTGATGTCGTCGTTTCGGGCACATCGCCGCCGTGTCTAGCATTTGTCGCAGCGTTGATTGCAACAGCGCATGGCGCGCGTCACGTTCACTGGGCGATGGATGTCTACCCGGAGATCGCGGTGGCACTTGAAGAAGTGAAGCAGGGAGGGATGGCGTCATTCATTGAATTGCTGGTGGGCTGGTCGTACCGGCAAGCGGCGCGTGTTGTGGCGCTGGACGAGGATATGGCGGCACGGCTGGCGCGGCATGGCGTGACCGCAAAAGTCATTCGTCCGTGGGTATTTGCGCCGATGCTCGCTGCCTTCGAAACAGCTCGAACGCAACACTGCAGCGACGCTTGGACCTGGATCTATTCCGGCAATCTCGGGCGCGCGCACGAGTGGGAAACAATTCTCCAGGCGCAGGCGATTTTGGAAAAGCGCGGAGTGGATGTGAGGCTGCTCTTTCAAGGAGGCGGCCCTTCGTGGCCCGTGGCACAAGCCAGGGCTCGTGAGCTCGGTCTCGCTCGCTGTGAATGGAAACCTTACGTGGAGGAAAGGGAATTGCCGTCATCGCTTTTGGATTGCGAGGTTTGCGTAGTCACGCAACGCCCGTGCGTGCAGGGATTGCTTTGGCCGAGTAAACTAGGTTTGGTGATGGCACTGCCGCGGCGGATTCTCTGGATTGGGCCCACGGATGGAGCGATCGCGCGCGAGCTGCAAAAGTTGCCGGGCACCGGGATTTTTGCACCGGGCGAATCTGAGCAGGTAGCGCAGTGGGTCACGCAGGAACGCCGGGAAGGCGCGGCGAATCTCACCCGGATCGACGCAAGAGCGCACCGGGAGCAGGCGCTGCATCAATTTGCCGAGATCGTCCTGAGTTAAACCCGCGCTATGGCGCGGGGGTCTTATCGGCGAGCGCGGACGAGCTCCAGGAGCTTTTCTTCCTCGATTTGAGCGAGCGCTTCCTCGGGCTCTTCACCGAGCGGCCAAATGTGGAAGCCTCCACGCCATGCGGTGGCGATTTCCCAAGTGCCCCAGATTCCTTTTCCCTCGCGGAAGCCGCGGTAGGTGACGTGATGCGCTGAAATGTACGTTTTTATCCACCAGCACTCACAAGCCGAAACATTGTAGCGTCCGGAAACGATTGAGGGTCCGACACGATCCGAAGCCTCTCCCTGGATGCGGCCTTGCTGGAAATTCAGAAGAAGATCCATGCGGTAGCGGCGTCCTCCTGCGCAATAATTGAAAAAGCCGGTCCAGGGACCGGACGGGAAAGGCATGTCGTTCATGAAAAATAGCGGGCGAGCTGAAAGATCAGACGGCCAAAAGGGCATCGAAATTCGATATCGCTCAATTGCAGCAAGAGGCGTGCTGTGCGGGGCGATTATGGAAAAACTATGCGGCAATTTCGAACTGGCGCTTTTAGGTAGATGAGGTAACCTAAGGATCGTTTTTATGGTTTCTCTGAAAACTATAAGAGGATTGTGCCTACCCCGCTCGGGCTCGATTCTTGCAACCAGCGGCTTCGTTGCATGATCAACTCCCTCTTTTTTTTCGGATTTGGCTTTTTAATCTCGGTGCTCACCACCCCGTGGTTGATCAAGCTCTCAGCGCGCGGCATTGGCTTGGACCGGCCCGATGAGGCGCGCAAACAGCACGCCGCCCCGATCCCGCGGCTCGGAGGCGCGCCGATTATGTGTGCGGTTTCCCTGGGTTTGATCGTCATTTTAAGTCTGCAGCCGGAGCACGCTACGAAATGGTTTCCCGTGCTGCTCGGCAGCCTCCTCATGTATGGCTTGGGTTTGTGGGACGATCTGCGTCCTCTGGGCGCCAAGGTAAAGCTGGTGGGGCAGGTACTCACGGCGCTGCTCGTTTACTGGCTGGGACTCAGCATCGATCGTGTCACCTATCCTGGCGGAGCCTGGAGCGTGGAACTCGGAGCGTGGAGTTTGCCAGTGACCGTTTTTTGGCTGATCGCGGTGCCCAATATCGTGAACCTGATCGATGGCTTTGATGGGTTGGCCAGCGGCCTGGGTTTGTTTTTGGCGGTGACGCTCGGGATCGTCGGCATTCACAATGAGCAATTGGCCGTCGCCTGGTACGCCTTCACGATGGCGGGAGCGCTCCTCGGTTTCCTCGTCTTCAATTTTCCGCCGGCGAAGATTTTCCTTGGAGATGGCGGCGCTTATTTGATCGGCTTTTGCATCGCGGCGCTCTCGCTCACGAGCTCCAACAAAGGTTCGGTCGCCGCGGTGCTTTTGCTGACGGTTGTGGCGCTCGGCTTGCCGATCCTCGACACGACATTCGCTGTTTTAAGGCGAGCGGTGCGAGGATTTCCGGTCTTCCATGCCGACGATGAACACATTCATCACAAGCTGCAGAACCTGGGCTTTTCCAAGCGGCGCGTGTTGATTGCAATTTATGGTTTGTGCGTCGTGTTCAGCTTGCTGGGCCTGAGCATCGTTTGGACGCAGGGACGGACGCTGCCGGTGGGAATTGGCGCGATCTTTTTACTGGCGGTCGGAATTGTTCGCTATTTCCACTTTACTCGAAGCTGGGACGATCTGCGGGACAAGGTGGACCGTCTCGCGGATGATCGCCGGCTGGTGCAATACGCGCTTCTGCAAGCGCAAGTGCTGGAATTGGAAGTGGATCGGTGCGGACAGGCGGAGGAATTCTGGCAGGTATTCCATCTCACGATGGAACGGGTGGGATTTCTGCCCGAGGCGGAAAAGGAAGCGGCAGTGGAGGTGCATCTGAAGTACAACGGCAGCCCCGCGCTCACGCTGCACGTGCGAAAATCCGCGAAGAAAAAGCCGGATGATTCTCGCCGGGAATGGCAGCGCATTGCGGAGTGCTTTCGTCCTGCCTATGTAAAAGCACAGAATAAGTGGCATTCCTGATCGGAATGCTTCAAAGTGCGCGGGTATGTGTGGTTTAGCACCATTTTCCCCCGGCCTTGACTAGTCATCGTTCGGGCCAGCGCAGACACCGCCGCCCTCGGCAAGAATGGGTGGCGGATGAAGAAACGATCCAGGAAGAGCCGGTGCGGGAAGAATCGCCGGAATGGCTGGCACTGGCCTTTTTCGCATTGATTTGCGTGGTGGCGCCACTGGCCTTTGGCGCGGTCGATCGAGTCGTACAGATCGGCTTGCTTGGCTTGCTGGCGTGTGGACTGTTGATCCGGCCTCTCGACATTCTGCCGCTGGGACGGTCGGCGAAGGTTGGCCTCCTGGCGTTTGTTAGCATCCTGTTGATCAATGAATTCGGGCCGGCGGCGATTTTTGGAGCGACCTATTGGCGGAGTACGCTCACGAAGGACTACGGGTTAGCGCTTCCGTGGACGCATCATCCTGAGCCGGGGCTTGCCGTGGATGGCTTGCTTGCCGCGGTAATTGCGGTGGTGTGGTTTCAGTGGGTGCGCTCACTGGCTGCTAAGCGGAGCAATCGGACCTGGCTCGCCTGGGGCATGTTCATCGCGGCGGCCATCGTGGCTTTTGTCAGTATAGCCACGCACCAGCGCGAGCCGCATGCGATCTATGGGCTTCGCTTTACGCCGGGATGGCGCGGTTTCGGTCCTTTCCCGAATCGCAATCATACGGCGTGTTTTTTAGCGATGGGAGCAGTGATGGGGGCGGGATGTCTAACCTGGGCCGGGTCGCGCAAAAAATATACGCTGATGATTGCCGGCATTACCGTGCTGATGATTGATTTTGCTGGACTTTTAGGAACGCAATCGCGAGGCGGCCTCATCGGATTTGGCGTGGGCATGGGGGTCTTTGTCGTGCTCACGCTTTTGCGGCTGCGCAGCTTGCATGCGCTGGCGGGGGTGATGGCTTCGTGCCTCGTCCTGGCGACGATGGTGCTCACGCTGGGGCATCCGCTCATTTCACGATTTGGCCTGCGCGCGAGTGCGGATTCCAATTCGCTTCGGATGCGGATTTGGCACGACACGCTCGGGATGTGGCGGGATGCGCCGCTTTTTGGCCATGGGATCGAAGCATTTCAGACGATTTTCCCGATGTATCAAACCGTGGAACTGGACGAGGCATCGGTGTTGCATCCGGAGAGCAGCTGGCTGAGCTGGCTCGTGGAACTGGGGGCATTGCCGGTCGCTTTTGCGGTGGTGGTGCTGGCAATTTTTGTGTGGCGCAACGGCAAGGAAGCCTTTGCGCGAGGGCGCGGTTTCTTTTTGCGCTCGGGTGGTCTGGCGGCTTTTGTCACGCTGCTCAGCCACGGGGCGATCGATGTCCCGGGGCACCGGTGGGCGACGATGGGGTATGCACTGGCCGCGCTGGCGCTGGCCTGTCCGCTGCGAATCGGGGAATTGCTGCCCGATCAAGTAACGGATGCACGCGCGGTGAATCCGCGGAAGGAATGGCGGTTGGTGCTTGTACCGCTGGTCGTGGCCGGTTTTTGGGCGCTGCCCTTTCTTTACGACTGGCCGGCGTGGTCGCCGATGACGCTCTCGCGGCTGCTGGTGAGATCGCAAACAAGTAATGGAGCCGGCCTGGATGAACTTGAGAAAGCGCTGCGTTATTTTCCTTTGGAGCCGGCTTTGCACGAAGAGGCCGGTTATCGATCCATCCAGACCAGCGGCCGATTTTCACCGCAATGGCAGGAGCACTTTCGCATTGCCGTGCGCTTGTCGCCGGGCTCCTGGCGGCTGCCCATGATGCTCGCGCAGTTTTGTACACGCTATGCATCGGGGCATGCGTTTCACTATTGCCAGATAGCGATCGAGCGCGGCGGGGGCCGGCGCGGCGAACTTTTCGGAAATGCGCTGCAAATGACGTCGGGTCTCAGCGGAGCGGCTGAAGCCTGGGCAAGTTATGCGGAACAAAATCCTGATCTCATGCTGGCCTACGCGCGAACGTTGCCCGGCGATGATGGAAAAGATTGGTACAGCCGGTGGTGGAAAGAACGGGGGGAAACGGAGTCGGACATCACGGACCTCGAAGCGCAGGCATTTTACCAACTGGCAGTGCGATGGGGCACTCCCGAGCAACTGTCATCCTGGATCGACCGGCATCCGCAATGGCATCGGCGGGATTTCCGGATGTGGGCGGCGTTGCTGCATCGTTGGGGCGACGACAAGCGTGCCTGGCCGTTGCTCACTGCGTTTGTCCCCGATCCGCCCTTTCCGGGCGCTTTTCCCCATCTCACCCGTGAAGCGCTGGAGGCGAAATGGAAAGAATCACCGGCCAACGCCGTGACCGCGCAGGCTTATGCGCAGGTCCTGGATCACGATGGCGACGTTGAGAACACGCGCAAGGTCATCTTGAGCATCGCCACGCGAAAAGATGCTCCGGTGTGGTTCACGCAAAAGGCTGGTTACTTGTTGGCGCGGGATGGGAAAATGCCGGAAGCGGTGCTCATGCTGCTGCGGCAGTGAACGGCGGCCGCTTAGTGAAGGAACAGGGCAAATGTGCCGGTGAGGAAAGCGATGTGAGCCCAGACGACAAAAGCTTGCAGGGCGCTGTACGTGCGTGAACTGCCGTTTTCGCTGGGCATATTCGGATCGACTCCAAAAAGTCGCCGGAAATTGCGCAGGAGGTAAACGCCGGCGAAGAGCGTGACGATGAACAAGCCTGCGAAGATGAAGCGGAAGGCGAGAAGTGCGTCGTTGTGCATACGACTGAAGCTTAAGACCGGCCCATTTTTCCGCCATATACAGATGCGCAATTTTGTTCGGTGAACAGATACAGGGAGGGGTGGCCTTTCGTGGGTGCTTCATAAGTTACTTGATTAACTGCCCCAAGACGGCAATGGCCTGTTCCATCCGTTTCGACCAGGGGTGGCCGCAATTGATGCGAATGAAATTCCGAAAACCGCGGGAGGCGGAAAACATCGGGCCCGGGGCAATGCTGATCTTTTCCGCCAGCGCATGCTCGTGAAGTTTTAGAGCGGAGACTTTCTTTGGCAATTCGATCCACAAAACAAAGCCGCCCGATGGCCGCGTGAGTTTGATGCCGCTGGGAAATGCGTGGATCACGGCTTCGCTAACTTGCCGGATTTGTTCCGCAAAACGGCTGCGCAATCCGCGCAAATGATGATCGTAGCTGCCGTTTGCCATGAATTCCGCGATGGCTAACTGCGGCAGCGATGCCGTGGCGAGCGTGCTCGTGAGTTTAAGCGCTTTCACTTTTTCGTAGTAGCGTCCCGGCGCCACCCATCCCACGCGATAGCCGGGGGCGAGCGTTTTTGAGAATGAGCCGCACAACATGACTTGTCCCTTTTTGTCGAAGGCTTTTGCGGTGTGCGGGCGCTCGCCGCGGTGATAAAGTCCGCCGTTAATATCGTCTTCAATCAACGGTACATCACGTTTGGCGAGGATTTTCACCAGGTGTTGCTTGTTTTCATCCGGCATGAGTGAACCTAGCGGATTGCTAAAGTTCAGCACGGCGAGGCATGCCGCGACGCGCCGTCCTCTCAACGCTCGCTCGAGCGCATCCAAATTCATCCCATGCTGTGGATGCATCGGAATCTCCAGCGCCTTCAGCCCCATCTCCTCGATCATCTGCAGCACGCCAAAATACGTCGGCGATTCCACGGCGACGACATCTCCCGCTTTCGCTACGGCGCGCAGGCACAACACCAGCGCCTCCGTGCCGCCGCAGGTCGTGATGATTTCGTCAGGTGAAAGACTCAGTCCGCGATCCGGCGATCGCCGGGCGATTTCGCGTCGCAATTTCTCGGAGCCCGGCGGCATATCATAGTTTACGCCGCGCGCGCCTGCGTCACGTGCCATCGCCGCCATGATCCGGCTCAGCTTGGCTACGGGCAAATTTTCCGCGCCGGGATACGCCGCGCCGAAGGGCACGATTTCCGGCATGCGCGCGGCATCGAAGATTCGCGATTGCAAGCTTCCCACATCTACAGAGATGGCCGTGGTGCCAGGCGTGGAAACAAGGGGCTCGGAAGCGAGACGCCGGGTTCGCACTTGCACGAAGAAGCCGGATTTTGGCCGAGCTTCAACGAGTCCGCGATTTTCAAGGCTCCGGTACGCTTGCACCGCGGTGGTGAGGCTGATGCGATGTTGCGAACAAATCCGCCTCACGGAAGGCATCCGATCTCCCGGGCGCAATACGCCCGTAGCGATGAGCTTTTCCAGTTCGGCAGCGACTTGCTCGTACAGAGGCGGCGTGGAGGGGGAGGGCATCGGGTTTACATTAACTAATCAAGTAACATTGCCTTTCGGCGAAAATCTCGCTTCGTTCGCTCGTGTGCAGCAGGCCCATGCGAGATAAGTCACGCAACCTTTGCCCCTTTGCGCGCTCCCTGCCTCGCTTCCAGGTCAAGCAGAGAGGCCTTTGTCGCGAGACCTCCGGCGAAGCCGGTGAGTTTCCCGTTTGAGCCGATCACTCGATGGCACGGCGCGATAATGGAAACGGGATTCCTTCCGATGGCCGCACCGACTGCACGAACGGCGGTGGGATGCCCGATCTGCCGGGCGATTTCGCCATAGGTGCGCGTCTCGCCGCAGGGGATTTTGAGCAACGCATTCCACACTTTTTTCTGAAACTCCGTCCCGGCAAAATCCAATTTCAGCGAAAACGCTTTCCGCTTTCCGGCGAAGTATTCGTTGAGCTGCTTCTCGGTTTCAAGCAACACGGGATGCCTTTTCTCTTCGGTTACTTTACCCAGACGCACGCGCTTGGGATCATCCTTTTCCCAGAGAATCGCCGCGAGCCCTCGCTCACTTGCGACCAGCTTCAAGTCTCCGACTGGTGATTGGACCCATTTGGACGCATAAGCCATGCCGTCACCTAGCAGCGGAGGGAAGAGGCCGTCAAGGTGCGGGAGGGGCTAAGCGCTCGCCGAGGGATAGCGCTTGCACACATATTTTAAACATACGCCAAAGGACGGTGGTCTTTTTCATTGCAGATTTGTAATGGACCCGGCATTCTCCGTCAAAAATCCACCCTTTCCTGCAACCGGGAAAGTCCTTCCCCGTATCCTAAACGTCTCTACAAGAGCGAGTTCTGCGAGCCACGGACCGGATCGCCGCACGTTCTTCACCCGTCCGACTCAGCACCATCTTATGAAAACTACCGCACACCTGCACGAAATCGCCTCGAAACTCCGCTCTCCCCGTATCGAGCCGCTGGAAGCGCGCATTGCCCCAGCGAGTGTCTTGAATTTCAGCGGAACAGGCACCGTGGTGGTGGATCTCGCGGCCCATACGGTGACGGATAGCGCCGCTCCCGGCAGTCCGGTTAGCTACACGGGATTTGATGTGGTCGATATCAACTCAGCCGCGGCGGTGACCATTAAAGGAACCCCGGGCCCTGATGATTTGACGTACACCCCGAGCGGCGCGTCTGCAGGAACGGTGACTGCGGATCAATTGGGATTGACGATTAACTTTGCCGGAGTGTCGGGAGCATTCATCATTGATCCGCTGGGAGGAGGCGACCACGTCACGGTAAAGGGGAGTTCGGCGGACGACCTGATCGTTGCCCACGGTGGGGCAACGCCGACGGTGCAGGTAGGAGCGCTCAAGCCGCTGACGCTGGTCTCCGCAAATACGGCGGCGCTTGTTATTGAGGGCCTCGACGGCAACGACACGCTAACGGTAGATAGCACGGCGGGAGCGTTTGCGGTGCCGATTACGTTTCATGGAGGCAATGGCTTTGACACCTTGAAGTTGCAGGGTGGCATCGCTACTTCGAGCACCTACACGCTGGGCCCCACGCCGGATGCAGGCATCAACACCATGGTGGTGGGCGGGGCCACGCAAACCGTTAATTACGCTGGGATTGAGCCCATTTTCGATAACGTGCCTTCCGCATCGATCACCGTGAATGGAACCAGCGCCAATAACGCGATCAACTATACGCAAGGCCCGGGTGGGGGCATTTTCACGGGTAACACCGGGCTGATCTCGGTGGATAACAACGAGACGATCGAGTTCAACAACAAGACAAACCTGATCATCAATGGTCTCGCCGGCAGTGACACCATCAATCTCCATTATAACAACACGACCAACCCCGCGGGATTGACCGGCACGATCACGGTTAATGGCGGAGATCCGACCGATAGTGACACGCTTGTTGTTAACGGCCTCTCGGGAGTCCTCGATAATCTGCGCTATCTACCCACTGCGGCTGGTGCTGGTACGGTCATTAACGACAGCGAACCTCAGCCGAACGTGCTCTTTACCGGAATCGAGCATCTGAGCACGGTAGTCGAGCAAGCCGACGGCGATGGGGTGCGCTTGGACGGCACCACCGGCAATGATGCATTTGAATTCACACATGGGCTGACGAGCGACAGCGGCACGTTTACCGGCACGATGGACCAAAACAACGCCACGGGATCGGGGCCATTCACAATGACGCCGATGAATTTTAGCGGCGCCTCTCCAGTGCAGAACGATGTGGATGTTAACTTTTTCAACCCAGGCGGCACCGATTCATTTGTTTTCAACGGCACGGCAAACGACGACACGATCAACGTGGCAGGCGGGGAAGCCGGCGGCACGGAATTCCGCGATACGCTCAATGGCATCGTGGCTTCGCGCCTGGAGGTCTTCAATATCACGAGCGGTTTGGTGCGCGGGCTAGCCGGCAACGACACCGTCAACGTGTTCGCGCCCGCGGGTCCCGCCGCGGTGACGCTGCGCGTCGAGGGTGGTGGATCGAGTGCCTCGAGCGACGTTCTCAACTACTTCGCTCCCGGCAACGCCGCCACCGTCATTGACCTTGGCGCTTCGTCGATCACTTCGACTGTACCTGGCGGCAACCCGGTGACCTTCAGCGGTTTCGCGACCATCAACGAGATTTCCAGCGGTGCAGGATCGACGCTGATGATTAATGGCACTGCGGGAGCGGATGACTTTGCCTATACGCCGAGTGGCGCGACTGCCGGTACGGTGACGCTGGGTAACGGCCCGGTGGTTACTTTCAGTGGAGTGGGGAGCACGTTTACCATCGATCCGCTAGGAGGAAACGATCACATTGCGGTGAACGGCAGTTCCGGAGACGACCCAATTGTCGCGCTCGGGGGAGCGACGCCGACCGTGCAGGTGGGAGCACTCAAGACGCTGACGCTGGTTGCCGCAAACACCGAGGCGTTTACTATTAATGGCCTCGACGGCGACGATTCACTGGCTGTGGATAACACCGCGGGCGCGTTTACGGCGCCCCTCACTTTCCATGGAGGAAATGGGTCTAATACGGTGGAGTTCCAAGGCACTGCCACCTCGAGCAGCTACACGCTGGGTCCGACGTCTGATGCGGGAGCCAGCATCATGGACGTGAGCGGAGTTACGCAAACGGTAAGTTTTAACGGTGTTGAATCCATTCAGGACAGCGTCTCTGCGACAACACTCACGGTCGACGGAACGGATACAAGTAACTCGATCAATTATGTCCAGGGTCCAGGAGGAGGCATCTTCACGGGCAAGACTGGCCTGATCTCTGTGGATGGCTATGCGACCGTCGAGTTCAACAACAAGACGAACCTCGTCATCGCTGGCCTGGCGGGTGACGACACCATCAATCTCCATTATAACAATACCACCAACCCCGTGGGATTGACCGGCACGATCACGGTCGATGGGGGAGATCCGACCGGCAGTGACACACTCGTTGTCAACGGCCTCTCGGGAGTCCTCGATAATCTGCGCTATCTGCCGACAGCGGTTGGTGCTGGCACGGTCATTAACGACACCGAACCGCAGCCAAACGTGCTCTTTACGGGGGTCGAACACCTCAACGTGGTGGTACAGCAAGCCGACGCCGACGGGGTGCGCGTTGACGGCACGACCGGCAACGATGCTTTTGAATTCTCGCATGGGCCGACCAGCGACAGCGGCACATTTACCGGCACGATGGACCAAAATAACGCCACAGGATCCGGCCCCTTCACGATGACGCCGATGAAGTTCAGCGGCATCTCTCCGGGGGCGAACGATCTCGATGTTAACTTCTTCAATCCGGGTGGCACTGATTCGCTCGTTTTCAACGGCACGGCTGGCAACGACACGATCAACGTGGGAAGCGGGGAAGCCGGGGGCACGGAATTCCGCGATACGCTCAATGGCATCATCGCGTCGCGGTTGGAGGTCTTTAATATAGCGAGCGGCTTGGTGCGTGGGTTGGCCGGCGATGACACCATCAACCTCTCGGTGCCCGCGGGGCCCGCGGCCGTGGCCCTGCAGATCGAGGGCAGCGGCTCCGACGTTCTTAATTATACTGCCTCTTTTGGCGCTACCACGACCGTCGATCTCGCCACTTCCTCGATTACTTCGAGCAACGGCAATCCCGTGACCTTCAGCGGCATCGCTGTCGCGAATATCAATGGACACGATGGTTCCACCGACCACTTTGTCATCCAGAATTACGGTGCACCGAACGGACTGAGCGCGCTGAACCTCAATGGCGCCGACGCGGGCAACAACGATGGCGATACCATTTCCGTCACGCTCACTTCGTCCGGTCCGAGCACCATTGACTATACTCCGCAGAGCACCAGCGCGGCTGAAATAAGCCGGGGCGAGGGCGGACCCACGATTCATATCTCCGGCTTCAACAACACGGACGGCGATCTCACTCTGAACAAAGGGGCAGGGTTCAAGCCGTTCTTTGTTAACTTCAACGCCGCCGGCACCACTAACCAGATCACCGTTTCGAATTTAGGAGGCGGTACGCACGTGGTGGATTCTGTAGGCGGGGTGAGCAAGTGGGTGCCCATTGACTTGGGTACGGCCACGACTCTTACCGCACTTTCCATCCTCGCTGGCCCGGGAGATGATACACTAACGGTGGACAACGGCAACGGTGCGGTCTCCCTGAGCGGCGGCATATTTTTCGACGGTGGAACCGGCCGCAATACATTGATTGTGAGCGGCGGTGACGCGACGAGCGACGAATACATCCCCGGCCCGGGAATAGGACAGGGCAGCGATATCCAAGTCATCGGCGGGCAAACTCAGAAGATTTCCTTTGCCAATCTCACGCCGTTTTTCGATGCGAACACTGGACCGCTGCAAGTGGACGGCACCACCGCCACGAACGCTATCAACTATGCCGGTGGCAATGACCTGTCGAACACGCCGAATTCGGATTGGGGACAAGTAACCATTGATGCCTTCGAGGCAATCAATTTCACGAACAAGACCACGCTGACCATCAATACCCTTGCCGGCAGCGACACGATTAATATAAACAATCCCAACACTCCTGCGGGCTTGACGGGCATTACCGTGACCGGTGGCGGCCAGGCGTGGAATGATACGCTCACCCTTTTCGGGACAGCAGCCGCCGACAACTTCATCTTCAACGGTGTCGATGAGGCTAGCGGTACACTCACGTTGGTCGGGAGCGTGCCGGTTGACTTTACGGCAACGAAACACGCGGTGCTGGCTGGTTTGGGAGGCGATGATAACTTCAATGTCGCTTCCGCGGCCGGACGCGTGGAACTCATCGGCGGAAGTGGATCCGATACGGTGGACTTCACCGGGGCGCCATCCAGTGTTACTTTTAACCTGGATGCCGTGGGTGTGGATCAGCAGGTGAACACCTCGGGCCTGATCGTCAACCTCGGAGACGTTGCAGAAAACTTCACCGGCTCTGCTTTCAACGATGTCGTCTTCGCCGGCGTCCAGAGCTTTGCGCGTACTATCGATGGCGGGGCGCCTTCCGCCGCTCCCGGCGATCATCTCACCGTGGATGGCCACGGCGCGCCGGTCTTTGTGAAGAAAGTGACGTTTAACTCGGGCACTGTGACGGCGCCAAGTTTCGGCACGATCTCGTTCAGCGACGTCGAGTCGGTGAGCACCATCAATTCCACATCGAACGCCGGCTTTGGCACTCCGGGCAATGCCTTTGATGCACCCGTCACCAATAAAGTAGGCAAGGTCCCGATCCAGGTGATCACCGGCGATCTCAATGGGGATGGCTTTGACGATATCGTCACGGTGAATCCTTCGTCCAATACGGTGAGCGTTCTGCTCTCCAATGGAGATGGCTCTTTCGCTTCCGCCATAAGCTACAAGACTGGCGGACACACTCCGCAATCGGTTGCACTCGCCAATGTCGATCACACGGATGGTGCGCTGGGCGGCGACCAGGATCTGGACCTTATCGTGGCGAATAAAGGCTCGAAGTCCGTGTCCGTGTTACTTAATGACGGCAATGGCGGTTTCGGCAGCATGGCCTTGTTCAAGACCGCAGCGTCACCCGGCCTCGTTCACGTCGGGGATTTCAACGGTGATGGATTGGCAGACATCGTGGCCCTTAGCAAAGCCTCTGCGACGTTTAGCGTCCTGCTCAATACAGGCGGCGGCGTGGCAGGCACGGCGAGCTTTGGCGCTGCTACGTTTGTCCACGCGAGCAAAAAGGGAGCCACAGCAACCGATTTCGTGGTGGGTAACTTTGACGGCGATGGCGGCGGTCACCTCGACCTGGCCGTTGTCCTGCCGAAGACCAACAGTCTCGCGGTGCTCACCGGCGACGGCGCCGGCCATTTCACGCAGAGTCCCACGACGTATAACCTCGGCACTCATCCGACGGTCCTCGCCATCGCCGATTTTAATAATGACGGAATTCCAGATATCGCCGTCAGCCATAAGGTTTCGCAGGACGTCACCGTCTTGCTAGGTCGTGGCAACGTCGGCGGCGATCTCTTCAAACCGCAGATCACCACGACCTTCGCTTTCGGCGATGTCGATGCGCTGGTGGCGGGCGACTTCAACGGGGATGGCAATGAAGACCTTGCGTTCGCCGCGGCCAGCGGCAGCACCATGCAGATCGCCTTGGGCATGGGCTCGGGTCTGTTCCAGCCTGCCATTCGCTTCCCGATCCACACCGCGCCGAGCGCATTCGGGCCTGTCCAAATCACCTCCATCGCTGCAGGCGACTTTAATGGCGACGGCGCCACGGACGTCGTGGTTTCAAACCGGATCACCAGCGCCGTCACCGTCCAGCTCCGCACCCCAGGCATTTAGCAATATCAATCAAGTAACAATGAACCCAAACAAAGCTCTCTGGGAGAAGGGCGACTTCACCGAGATAGCTGCCTTGATGCGCGAGTCGGGTAGCGCCCTTGTTAAATCCCTGGGCGTCGCCCCGCCGCTTCGAGCCCTGGACCTCGGCTGCGGTGATGGCACGACCGCCCTTCCGCTCGCGCAGTTGGGCGTGGAGGTCGTCGGCATCGATATTGCCAGAAACCTTGTCGAAGCCGGAAATAAACGGGCCGCCGCGGCCGGCCTCGACCGGCTTACCTTTCAGGAGGGGGATGCGTGTGACCTGCAAGGTGTGGACGATGACTCGTTCGATCTCACCCTTTCGGTGTTCGGTGCGATGTTTGCGCCCCGGCCGTTCGAAGCCGCGCGGGAGATGGTCCGCGTCACCCGGCCGGGAGGCCGTATTGTCATGGGCAATTGGATCCCCAACGATCCCACTTCATTCGTCTCGCAATTGCTGAAAATCAGTTCTTCGTTTACGCCGCCGCCGCCGGAGGGCTTCATCAGTCCAATGACGTGGGGAGTCGAGTCCCACATCGCGGAGCGATTTGGCCGGGCGGGAGTGCCGGCGGAAAAGATCTCCGCGGAAAAGGACACGTTTTACTTCATCGCGGCGGACATGACACCTTCCGAACTCATCGAATCCTTTCGCCGCTTCTACGGTCCGACTATGAACGCTTTTGATGCCGCGGAAAAGAGCGGGAGGGTCGAGGAACTTCACCGCCAGCTCGTGGAACTGGCTGATGCGCAAAATACGAGTCGCGACGGTGGCACTTCGATTCCGGCCACCTTTCTTCGAGTAACGGTCCAGCTTTGAAGGGGTGAATTTCAATACTCATCGTGGCGGCACCACCACTCATAGGGCTCCGATTGAGGCCAGCCAGGCGGCGAATCTTCCCACGTCTCCTGCCGGCCGAGCACTGTCCAATCAAGTAACGTGAAATTTGTGTCTACCGTCTCCAGGGCGCGATCCGTGGTAAAGTAGGTGTGATAAACCGCACTGCCATCGCGCAGAAAGACGCTGAGGCCAAACGTCTCGCCCTCGGGCGTGCTTAAGCCGAAATCCGCATTGAAGCTCGTCCCTGCGGAAGAATACCACGGCGCCTTCCAGCCCATGCGTTTCTTGTAGGCTTCGAGATTGGCCAGCGGCCCGAGCGACACGAGGACGAACGACGTGTCGCGCGCGTAGAGGTGTTCGAGCGGGCCGATGTGATCCACGACCATCGAGCACCCCGGACATCCCGCCGTCGGCCATCCACCCACACCGGGCGCAAACATGAAGTGATAAATGATCAACTGCCGCCGCCCTTCGAATAAATCAAGTAACGTGACTTTGCCGTCCGGCCCCTCAAAGGCATAATCCTTTTCGATCCGCACCATCGGCAACCGCCGCCGT